>Ga0209835_1000064_pt1 | contig 72989 bp, 60 predicted proteins | sample LakKivwa52mmetaG_FD_184138 | JGI IMG/M metagenome (GOLD analysis project Ga0209835, IMG submission 184138) | Anoxic lake water microbial communities from Lake Kivu, Rwanda to study Microbial Dark Matter (Phase II) - Lake Kivu water 52m metaG... | ecosystem: Environmental > Aquatic > Freshwater >...
ACAAGTCAGGTCTTTCCCATAAAGTAGCACCTATCCGGCTTTGTCCTTCTTCGTATTGAAATGCTCGACTGAGACCACTTTCCCAACGTATTCCACCATAAGCACTTGTCATGTTCGACACGGCAGCACCTGCCATAGCAGCTTTAAAAACATTTGTTTTTGTAACTATATAGGCTGTTTGATAACCACCCCAGCTTTGTCCCTGAAGACCAATTTTTCTCATGTCAACATAATTCAGTTTGCTCAGATAATCCACAGCTGTCATGACAGTTTTGTATGCACTTTCTCCGGGAAAACCGGTTTTATAATAAATGTCAGGTACAAAAATGACATATCCATTGCTGTTGTAAAGAGGAAAATTAATTACTGAACGGCTCGGAACCGGAATATAATGCTGATGGAGTTCATCGGTGTGGCGTTCATAATAATATATAATAGCAGGATATTGTTTGCTTTTATCCAGATTATCAGGTGTATAAAGCAAACCGGATAAGGTATCTCCATTGGAATCGGTGTATTTTATCATTTCTACCTTTCCCCATACATAATTTTTTTGCTGAGGATTAGCATTTGTCAGCTTGGTTTTTTCACTGAAATAGCTTTTACTTAACCATAAGTCGGGTGAAGTACGGTAGTTTTCCATGGTAAACAAATAAGCTTCATTGTTTTTTGCTTTTTTCAGATTTTCTATTGAAAAATGATCAAAAATCAGTGGAAGAGGTTGCCTGATTGTACTGAGGTTAAGTTGGAAAAAACCCGACATTTTGGTTTTATCGTCAAATGCGCTTAATATTAGAGGGTTTTTGGTGTTAATTGTTTTTTCATCAGGATTCAGTTTTACATAACGAAGTTTGGTTTTGTTCTTTTTTCCATATTCTGAAGTTACACAAACAGGCGGTTTTTTATTTTCAGGGTCAATTTGCCAGATATCGTATTTTGAATAAATCAATAAAGATTTATCATTTTCTGTCCATCCGGCAATACCGTATGATGGGGGAGTTGCTGGCATATCTAAATTTTCCACGTATATAAAATCCTGAATGCCTTTTGTCAGACAGAATTTTTTGCCTGAAATAATATTCATAGAGTACCAGGCACTGTCGGCTGCATTGTACCAGTAAATATATTTTGATGATGGAGAAATGCCAATATCTGCCATTAAATCTGATAAAATTGCTTTCTTTTCTCCTGAGCGCAGGTTAATAAGCCAAACATCATAACTCCGTGAGTTTTTCCATGTATAAGAAATTTCATATTTCTCGATGTTAAATGCAAGGGCATAATCGCTATTTCCTTTATCGTAAACTCTTGCTCTTAACAGTTTTTCATCTTCGATTTGAATAAATTTACCTGAAACTAAATCATACACAGCTAAAAACGATTTTTTTTGATCACCTTTTAATTCTTTCAATTGTTGCGACTGCATTTTAGGATCATTCCATGACCAGATATCCACACTATATTTTTCTTCATCGGTAAGTGTGTCCTTTTTCTCTTTAACAGGTTTTTTGGCGATTCCAGTAAATATTCGGCTGCCATTTTCAGAGAAATAGATGTTGCTGTTGTCAGAAACACAAAATCCGGGTGGCATGCCGGCAGTTGTGCTATCTATCAGTTGTAAACTTTTAGCTGATTTTTCGTTCCAGACATTTAACGACCATACTTTGTTTTTTGATGTATCAGCTGAAATAAGATATGCCAGATTTCCTCCTTCTTTATTCAAAACAAGTTTTGTTACTGAAGAAGTTGTTCGTAAAATTTCTTTCTCAATTTCTTTTAATGTGTTGTAAATCAGTACTATATTAGTATCAATAGAATCTTTAATTACTTGTTTGATGGCAATAGATTTACCATTGTCGGAAATACTGTATTCTTCACATCTTTCAAATCTTTTGCTTTTTCCGCTAACAGGATTTATAACTAATACATAGGTTTTTAATTGTTTCTTTTCTTTATCATCCTTCTTTTTCTGAGCTTTTTTTTCAGCTTCAGTTGGTTCTTTTTTCACACTGGCAGTATCTGATTTATCTTTTTTTTCTTTTGCTTTGTCGGGTATCTGAAACTCAGCGGCTAAGTAAGACGATGATTCTTTTGGCATTTTAAAGGATTTTAACTGAGGGTAAAATAGAAAACTATCAGAACCGAGTATCCATACAGCAAGCGTATCTTTAGGCAGATTATCTTTTTTAACTTTATTCAGCTTCATTTTTCGTATGGTATCGTATTGAGGTTCAATTTTAAATACCAAATAGTCGCTGTTTGGCGAAAATTGAGCTGATTTTCCTCTTGCCAAGGAATCAAGTTTTTTTGTTTCTGTATTGTACAGGTAAATAAAGCCATCACCTTTTAATGGATTTATTTGATAGCTAACCCATTTACCATCATTTGAAATCAATATGTTTTCAACAATTTTCCATTTTTCATAAACACCATGATTAAGAATTTCTTTTTGAGAAAATGAAAGGTTTACTAATAGCAGATATAAAGCTATGAAAATCAATGTTTTTTTCATTATAATTAAGATTTAACTGGTTTCAAAAATAAGACAAAGGGTATTCCCAGCAAAGCGGATATGGCAGAAATATAATAGGTATATTCCATACCCAAAGTATCCATTAAAATTCCGACTACTGCCACAGAAGCAGACGAAATACCAAAAGTAATTGTCATATAAATACTGTTCAGAAATGCAGGTTTTGTTGTTTTAATATCCTGAACATAGGCCAATAAAACAGGTTGATGAGAAAAATGAAAAAATCCGGTAACAACAAGCAAAGGTATCATTAAGTTAAAACTGTGAGTCTGTAAAAAAATAAACATCAAAGCTGGGCTGACAATCGCGATAATAAGAAGAGTGGTTTTACGTCCAATTTTATCCGAAATACTTCCACTGATGGATGTTCCTCCGATGCTGCCAGCCTGCAATATGGAAAGTGCAGCTCCACAGAGCCATAATGAAAAGCCTTTTTCATTAAGGTAAGTAGGCAAAAATGCTGTCAGGCTGAAAGACATTAATCCTCTGCTGACAATATAGCCTGAAAGCATCGTAAAAAATGGCAGATGAGGTTTGAGTTCTTCAAAAATGTGAGAATTTTTTTGTTGTTGCGAAATGTCTTGGGAAATTGGAATGTCTTTGAGCCTGAAATACAATAGGAGCGATGCAACAGGACCTAAAGGAAGCACTCTCCAACTGCCCTCAAACGACCAATAGCTTACCGCAGCAGTAATCAGTAAAGGACCAAGCATCCGGGCAATTTCGCCTCCAGCCATATAAAAACTCATACCCATTCCCAGCCGGTTTCCTGATACTTTTTTCATCATTACAGGAGTAGGGATATGATACAATGCTGAACTTAAACCCATAGTGGCAGCTAATACAAGCAGCATTGAATATGAGTTTGATACGCCAAGACAACTCATGGTAACAGCTGTAACTGATGGCATTACAATTACCAGATATCGCATCCTGATTCTGTCGGCAATGGCACCAACAAAAGGATTAATAATAGCCGGAAGATTTTGTAACATACTCAACATCGAAGCTTGTGTATAGGTCAGTCCAAACTTTTTGATGATAAGTGGTAATACAGGCGATAAAAATGCTGAATAAATATCATGTACCAAGTGAGAAAATGCTACCAGTATAACATTTGTAGTTTGAAATCCGGTTTTTGACTGGTTTTGCATTATTTTTTGTAAGCTGATTTTACGGTATTGTAGTATTGTTCAAGATTGAAATTCAACATAATAACTACACTTCTGATGTTTCGTGTTCCCATCATTAATTCGTTTTTACGTACATAAAAGGGAAATGGTTTTGAAAGCTGTTTCAAATTTTTATCTTTGATTATTAAGGCTTCAATACCGGTTCCGCCTGAAGCTTCATCGCTAGTTTCCAGTATATCGAATTCGGCAAAATAATAAACCGGATTAATTAATTTTATGGATGAATCAATTGAAAGATTTTCAGTTAAAAAAACATTTTCAAAATCTGAATTTAAGATTTTTTGAGATTGATTGTTGAAAAAAAAGTAAACCGGACAGAAAGTGAAATGTTGCTTGAAGGCGTTTATAATTTCAAGATTGTTAATTTTTTGTTGCTGAAAAAGTTGTTCGGCTTCCTCATATTTACCTTGTTGTTCCAGGTATTTAATGGCATTTTCCGATGTTTTTAATCGAACCAGTAAAACACCATTTTTAAGCTCATTTATTTGATTGATAGATTGGTTTTCGTCAGTTTTTGTTGCAGGTGTTGAAGTGTTACAATAAATAGGAATTTTAATACAAATCTGAAAATTATTGAAACTGCTATTGTAAATCGGAAAATAATACCTGAAACCAACTGATGCATCACCCTGAAACTTAAATGTTAAACCCGTAAATATGTCAAACTCGGGAGAAAAACCGGCTTTTGGTAAATTTACTACAGAATCAATACCTTTTAAGAAGTAAGATTTATATACAAATGAAGGAGCAAATCCTGTTTCAAAGGCAAAATTTTGAGTCATGTTATAATAAGCAGCCAACTGAAGGTCTATGTAATGAAAGCGATATTTTGAATTGGGAGATTCAATACTTGAACCTTTTAATGAGTATCCAGCACTGAGAAATGTACCGAAAGAAGAAGACAATTTCTTATCGAGATCGGCATAAATAAATGGCAAAGTTGCAGCCTTACTACCCAGACTGTCATTTGCCAATGTAGAAATGTTAACTCCGGTTTTTACAGCAGTTTCTATGTTATTGAAAAAAACTTTTGATTGAGCTTTGATGAAAGTTACATTTGTAAACAAGAAAATAAGCAGATATAAGCACTTTTTCATTTCATTCTCCAATAATTTTTACCAAAACTCTTTTTCTTCTTTTACCATCAAATTCTCCATAAAATATTTGTTCCCATGGACCAAGGTCAAGTTTGCCAGCTGTGATAGCCACTACAACCTCGCGGCCCATAATGGTTCTTTTCAGGTGGGCATCGGCATTGTCTTCAAAACCATTGTGTCGATATTGCGAGTAAGGTTTTTCAGGTGCTAATTTTTCAAGCCAGACCTCAAAATCGTGATGCAATCCGCTTTCATCATCATTAATAAAAACACTTGCGGTGATGTGCATGGCATTGACCAGCACCATGCCTTCCATCACCTTGCTTTCTGAAACACATTGCTGTATTTGACCACTAATATTGTAAAAAGCCCTGCGGGAAGGAGCTTCAAACCATAGTTCTTTTCGATAAGATTTCATTTAACTGACAATTAAAATATTTGCAAAAATAGGATAAATAAATTTTGGATTGCAAAAAACCAACTTACTCTGTCATCCTGAAATTTGTTCAGGATCTTGCTATTTACTGTGTGGTAGTAAATTAGAAAGATGCTGAAACGAGCCAGCCTGCGTCTGGCAGGTCCACACCGAGAATCAAAAAACTTAAGAACAATAAAACTTGCAAAGTGACGCTGATGAAAAGGCTGTTTTTAGCTTTTGTACCAATCACGTTTGCATTTACTTTCGTAAAAGGCTATCCTGAGTACCCAATTTAATACGGAATTTCCAATTTTTAACTCAATATTTAATCATTACAAATTTTTGTCTGAATGAAAGTTGAAAAATGTTGTATTTTTGCTTAATGTTATGAGTTTAATTATAGAGGAATAATCAAATGAAATTATTACTTGACATACCCGATAGCAAAGCATTTTATCTGCTTCAACTTCTGCATGATTTACCTTTTATTAAGACAAAAACCCTTACAGATTCAAAAGCTTTATTAATGGAGGAGATGAGAGAAGCAGTTGAGGAAATGAAATTAATAAAGGCCGGTAAAAAGGAAGCAAGAAACGTTGAAGATTTACTAAATGAATTATAGTATTAAATCAATTGCTGTTTTTGAAAAACAGGCAAAACGTTTGAGTACAAAATACCCTTCTTTAAAAACTGATTTAACTTTTTTAATAAATGATTTGAAAACAAAACCTTGTCAGGGGACTCCACTCGGCAATAATTGTTTTAAGATTCGTTTGGCAATATCTTCAAAAAATAAAGGATAATCAGCTGGAGCAAGAGTCATTACAAACATTGCTATTATCGAAGAAGTTGTGTATCTGTTATCCATTTATGATAAATCAGGTAAAGATTCACTTTCAATTAAGGAATTAAATGAACTGCTAAAGTTTATTCCTAAATAAGCATTTCCTCTTATCAATATTTCCTCGTAAATGCTTAAACCAATAGAAGAATACAATTTGTGACATTGATAATCAGGCTGTCCATAGCTTTTATATCTATCAACGTTTGTGTTTATAGTAAGTATAGTCGAAAAGCTAAGTGCCGTTTAAAATCCTGTGCTACTGTGTTATACTTAAATCTGATCTGTATCTTGCTACTTACTGAATTATAGTTAATTAGTAAAATGCTGAAACGAGATCAGCAAGGCTGGTAGTGTTTAAGCTATTTTGCTGCATAAAGCAGCTCTTTCCTAGGTTTTCATAATTGATATCTCTGATTTAATCAGTTCTATTAAGATTAATTGTGCAATTATATAGCTTTTCATCTGTATAAGCTTTCAAGAGATACATCCCTTTTGGAAAGGATGAAACATCAAGCCGGAGTGAAGATGTGGAAGATGCTTTTTCGGCAACAAGCTTACCGCTTAAATCATACAAACAAGCTTTGAAAGCATTGTTTTCAGGAATCTCAATAGAAATAAAATCAACAGCTGGATTTGGGAAAACCTGTAATTTATCATTTTCAGTAAAATAAATCATCTGTGGTTGGCAAAGTGCCAAAAGGCTGTCAACCTCTGCTTTAATTGAAGGAAATATCATGTAAAAAGCCAGACCGGGGCATTCAGTAGCACAACCATCACGGTGTCCGCAGACAGCAGGTAATGGAATGGCATCAATACTTCCTTTGGGATGTTCAAAAGTATCGAAGGGATTCAAATCATCTTTGTGGAGTTTCCAAAGCAGTAGTTTTTTCAGGGAGAGTAATGCCTGAGGGGTTGGAAGTGCTATGCTGTATGAACCCATGAGGCTGATGCCCATGGTGTTGGTATTTTTACCACAAAAATGAGCACCTTTTACAAAATCATCTGCCATCAATGCTTGTCCGTCTCGCCCTGAATAAATGGTTCCATCCCTTGCAATCAGATAATTATAACCAATATCATCCCATTTCAAATTTAGTGTATGATCAAGATAAATATTCCTGATTGTTAAAAGATGATCAGTTTCAGTATTTGAACCTGCTGTGTGGTGAATGACAATGTGTTCAGTTTGTGTGTAGGTTGGAACTGCTTTTGGAGCGTCCAAACCGATTCGCCAGGTTGAGGGATAAACCATAGATGGTTTCGAACAATCAATAAAAATCGTTGAATCACTGTTTTTACGTGTCGGTTTAACAGTATATGTTGCATTATAAATATGAAGCTGCATTGAAGGGAAAGCTTCTTCTGAATAAATTAAAAATGAATGTACTGGTGCAGAAAAGCTAATTAAATTGGAGAAATATTTAATAGGGATTTCAGCAGATTCAACCTCTGTATTTTCACTTAACTGAAATCTGTCGTTACCAACTAAAATGTAAATTTTTCCAAAAATATTTTGATCATTTGATGTAACAGAAAGTCCCGTTAAACTTTGTTCCAAATCAACTTTAAAAACTCCTGAATTAAGATTTGATAATTCGTATAACTCATAGAAATTACCTTTTTTATTGAGCAGTTTCAGCAATTGTGCATTTGCATCAAGCAGTAATAATAACAGGAAAAAAACTACAAAAAAGCGTTTCATTATTCTGACTTGTTAAAAACTTTCCAACCCTGAGCCTTAATAGGATGTTCATTCCCTGACTTAGAAATCATTTTAATGCCATAATCTTCATCAGTAATATGTCCGATTGGGGTAATATCAGGGCTGTTTTTAACTTTTTCAAAATCATCTGCTTCCAGGGTAAACAGCAATTCGTAATCTTCACCACCGTTTAAAGCACATAATGTGGGGTCGAGGTTAAGTTCACGGGCAGTATTATAGGTCATCGGATCAAGAGGAATTTTATCTTCAAATAATTTAACTCCAACTCCTGATTGCTTACACAGATGAAATATTTCGGAACTTAAACCATCTGAAATATCAATCATAGATGTTGGTTTAATCTTCATTTTTGCAAAAAAGTCAATTATGTCTTTTCGTGCTTCAGGTCTTAATATCCGTTTCAGAATATATTCATAATCATCAAGTTGTGGTTGCATTTCCTTGTCAACCAAATAAACCTGCTTTTCACGTTCCAATATAAGTAATCCGGTGTAGGCAGCACCTAAGTCGCCACTTACACATAGTATCTCATTTTTTGCACTTCCTTTGCGATACACAATATCTTCCTGATTTGCATAACCTAAAGCCGTTACACAAATAATTAATCCTTTTCCAAGGGTAGTTGTATCACCACCTACAAAATCTACCTGATAATTTTCACAGGCTGTTTTCATCCCGCTGTAAAGTAATTCGAGCATTTCTACTGAAAAATGATTGCTCACCGCAATGGAAACAGTTAGCTGACTTGCCATAGCATTCATCGCGTAAATATCAGATATTGATGAAGTTATGGCTTTATAGCCCAAATGCTGAAGAGGAAAATAATCAAGGTCGAAATGAACACCATGAACCATCATGTCGGTCGAAATCAGTAATTTTTTGCCTTGCAGATCAATAACAGCACAATCGTCACCAACTGATTTAATTGTTTTTCCGGAAAAGTTTTTTAAATCTTTAGTTAAAAAATCAATTAAACCAAATTCACCAAGCTCTTCAATCGGTGTAAATGCAATTTTATCCATGTATTTATTTTGAGGCAAAGTTAAACTGATTTATTCATTAAAATTTTATAAAGCTCTGCTTAAAACCGTTTATTACCAGCAATCAGGCAGATTATTATATGTTTTTCTCTGCATTTATTCGTTTAATAACTGATTTTAATGATACTAAACAAAGTGAAGGATTATAAAATAGCATTCAACATTATTTTTTTTGATGGTATTTTTGCAAAAAAAAAAAATTAATTCTTGAAAATTGTATTTTTTGGAACACCCGAATTCGCAGTTAGCAGTCTTAGTGCAATAATTGAACATGGTTTTCAGGTAATAGCAGTTGTTACAGCGGGAGATAAGGCATCAGGCAGAGGACTTAAACTATCTGAATCGGCAGTTAAAATTTTTGCCAAGAGCAAAAATATTGAAATCTTACAACCGGAAAGCTTAAAATCAACTGATTTTATTGAAAGATTGAAGGTTCTGAATGCTGATTTATTTGTAGTTGTGGCATTCAGGAAGTTACCGGCTGAAGTGTTTAAAATGCCTGAGTATGGCACTATTAACCTGCATGCTTCGCTCTTGCCTGATTACAGAGGTGCTGCTCCAATTAACTGGTCTATCATTAATGGAGAAACAGAAACAGGAGTAACAACATTTTTTATTAATGAAAAAATTGATTGCGGAGATATTTTACTTCAAAAAGCGGTAAAAATTGAAAATACTGACAATGCAGGAAGCCTTCATGATAAGCTGTCTCAAATCGGCTCACAACTGCTGGTTGATACGATTTCAGGTATTCGGGATGGTGTTATAACAACTGAGAAACAGACTTATTCAGGAGGTTACAAATCTGCACCAAAAATTGACAAAGAATTTTGCAGGATTGACTGGTACAAAAGTGCTCAGGAAATTAGTAATTTCATCAGAGGTTTGAGCCCTTATCCGGGTTCATGGACATTACTTCAGGGAAAATTATTGAAAGTTTACCATGCAGAAGTTGTTTTTCAGGAGCATAAAATGCAGCCGGGAAGTGTTTTTACTGACGATAAGACATATTTTTATGTAGCTGCATCTCAATTTTTTATCAGCATTCTGAGCATTCAACTCGAAGGAAAAAAAATGATGCAAATTCAGGATTTCTTAAAAGGCTTTCGTTTAGCTGATAACACAATTTTGGGCGAATGAATAAAATTTATCTTACCGGATTTATGGCTTCAGGGAAAAGCATTTATGGTCGGGAACTGGCTAATCTGATGAGTTTAAAGTTTATTGATTTGGATAATATTATAGAAGAACAGGAAAATAATAGTATTTCAGACATTTTTAAAAATAAGGGTATTGATTATTTCAGAGATGCAGAGCACAAAGCATTGTTAAGTACTGAAAATGAAAAAAATACTGTTATTGCCACGGGAGGGGGGACTCCGGTTTATTTTAATCATATCAGGTTTATGCAGGAAACCGGTTTTATTGTTTTTTTGAACACTCCATTGGATATTATTTTTGACAGAGTTGAAAATCGTAATGAAAAAAGACCACTTCTGGAAAACTATAAAGGTGAAATGTTAAAAATATTTATTGCTCAGCTTTATAAAACCAGAATTGAATTTTACAGACAAGCCGATTTAGTCATTAATCCTATGCATATCACTCCGGCTGAATTAGTTGAGTATTTAAAAAAAAAGGAACTCAGGGGTGATGAGTTCCTTTCAGGGGAAATATGAAAAATTATTAAAAAGTAATTTTTTGTGCTATATTAGTATTCTCATTTTCAATTGTTAAAATATACATACCCATCAGGTTATAATCCAAATCAAGTTCAATAACGTTGTTTCCTGATTCAATATTGTATTTTTTTGTAAATATTTGTTTTCCTTGTAAATCAAACAGTTGGAGATTAATTTCTTGTCTGATTGCTGAGTTAATGCTTACTTTTATTTGCGTTTCCGATTCTTTGACGAAATTCTCTATCTCCAGGTTTTTAGTTTTATTTTCATTGATATTACTGGAAGAATTCTTCAGACACCTCACACTAATTCCCAGCGACTTAAGATATTCCCACATTTGCACCTGAGGTGTTCCTTTGTCAAGAACCATAAATTTAGCATATTGAGCATTTGTTGAGCTTTGGTCGGAGGACCAGTAATAAACTGCATCGGTGCCTATTGCACCATTTCTGAAATTTCCCATGGCGGTGCAACGATAACCGATTTGCTGGGCATCAAAACCCGATGAACCACCGGGAATCATTTTAGTATATGCCATTCCAACATCATTGCCGAGAGAAACCATAAGTGTATTGATTTCGCTGTAGTTAGGAATGTGCCATCCATCGGGGCAAACTCCCTGCACAGGCTGTGCGGGTTGTCCGCCATAGTATTGCATAGCTTCCTGATATTCGTAAAAAGCACCTTTTTTGGTTTTTCCATTCGTACCATCGCAATAATCCGGGTTGTTGTCCCAGCAATACTTTTCAGCTATTGAATTGTCTTTCATTTGCTGTCCGGGACCAGTATTCTGAATCATATTGCCATAATTCAGATTTTCCGACATCCAGCATTGATTCCCAATCAAAACAGTTTTATAAGTTTTACTGTCGCGTGTATCAGTCAGATTATCACCACATTGCCATGTTTGGCTGACAGCCATAAAAGCAGCAATTACAAATGCTGCCAATATCAAGTACTTCTTTTTCATTATTAATAGATTTTTATTTTGCCCTGAATGACGAAAAATGGTAGTATATGGTTGTATTAAAAAAAAACCCCTCTGATTCAGAGGGGTTGAAATATATTTGAAAATATGAATTTTAGTAATCCATTCCACCGGCTGGCATTGGAGGCATAGCTGGTTTTTCTTCAGGAATTTCAGCTACAACACATTCGGTTGTCAGCACCATTCCTGCAACTGAAGCGGCATTTTCCAATGCAATACGGGTAACTTTAGTTGGGTCAATAACACCGGTTTTAAAAAGATTTTCGAAGCTTTCTGTTCTGGCATTATAACCAAAGTCATCTTTTCCTTCTTTAATCTTTTCTAAAACAATCGAACCATCATTGCCAGAGTTGGTAACAATAATTCTTAATGGACTTTCGATTGCTTTTCTAATAATCTGAACACCGGTTTTTTCATCAGCATTGTCGCATTCTACTTTTTCGAGTGCTTTAAGTGAGCGGATATAACCAACACCACCACCAGGGATAATACCTTCTTCAACTGCTGCGCGTGTAGCATGTAATGCATCATCAACTCGGTCTTTCTTTTCTTTCATTTCGATTTCAGATGAAGCACCAACATAAATTACAGCAACACCACCTGACAATTTGGCTAAACGTTCCTGAAGTTTTTCTTTGTCGTAATCGCTGGTTGTGGTTTCAATCTGAGCTTTAATCTGGCTGATACGGGCTTTAATATCTTCTTTTTCGCCTTTACCATTAACAATAGTTGTGTTGTCTTTGTCGATCGTAATTTTTTCGCAAGTACCCAGATATGATAAATCTGCATTTTCGAGGTTATATCCTCTTTCTTCAGAAATTACAGTACCACCAGTTAAAATTGCAATATCTTCAAGCATGGCTTTTCTTCTGTCGCCAAAGCCCGGAGCTTTAACTGCTGCAATTTTAAGTGTACCACGAATTTTATTGACTACAAGTGTTGCTAATGCTTCACCTTCAACATCTTCGGCAATAATAAGCAATGGACGACCTGTTTGAACTGACTTTTCCAGAATTGGTAACAGTTCTTTCATGTTGCTGATTTTTTTGTCGTACAATAAAATAAATGGAGATTCAAGGTCAGCTTCCATTTTTTCAGCATTGGTAATGAAATAAGGAGAAAGGTATCCACGGTCAAATTGCATTCCTTCAACAATATCAACATAAGTTTCGGTTCCTTTTGCTTCTTCGATGGTAATAACGCCTTCATTTTTAACTTTTGCCATAGCTTCGGCAATGAGTTTACCAATATTTATATCGTTATTTGATGAAATTGTTGCTACTTGTTCAATTTTTTCATTGTTATCACCAACTGGTTTTGACATTTTTTTCAGTTCATCAACAATAGATTTAACTGCTTTATCAATACCACGTTTTAAATCCATAGGATTGGCACCGGCAGCAACATTCTTTAAACCTTCAGTTATAATTGACTGAGCGAGGATAGTTGCAGTTGTAGTACCATCACCAGCAGCATCTGATGTTTTTGAAGCTACTTCTTTAATCATTTGGGCACCCATATTTTCAATAGGGTCTTTCAGTTCTATTTCTTTTGCTACTGTAACACCGTCTTTGGTAACCATCGGAGCACCAAATTTTTTGTCAATAACCACATTTCTACCACGTGGGCCTAAGGTTACTTTTACTGCATTTGCCAAAGCATCTACACCTTTTTTCAGGTTTTCACGAGCTTCAGTATCAAATTGAATCAATTTTGCTGACATATTATTTTTCTTTTTAAGGTTAAACTTTATTATTAAATAATGGCAAGAATATCAGATTCTCTCATAATCAGATAATCATTACCTTCAATTTTAATTTCTGTACCGGCATATTTGCCATAAAGTACAACATCACCGTTTTTAACTGTTGTCGGTGCATCTTTTGTGCCCGGTCCTACTGCTACTACAGTGCCTTTCATAGGTTTTTCTTTTGCAGTATCAGGAATGATAATACCTGATTTTGTGGTTTCTTCTGCCTTTGCAGGTTCAACTAGAACTCTGTCGGCTAAGGGTTTAATGTTTAATGCCATATTTATCTATTTTTTTAAGTTAAACAATACGTTTTTTTCGACTGCCATTTATCAGATTTCATGCCAGCAGCCTGATTAGCCATTTTTTCAGAAATTAAGGATTAATTAAAGAATTTATACTGACATTTTTTCAGTGAATATATTAATTATCAGTTTATTCCGGAGTTTTTATTCAAAGATTTGTGTCAGTTCAAATGGGTCATTTATTAAATAGTCGGGATGATATGGTTTTAATTGCTCATAGTTTCTGTATCCCCAGCATACGGCAATAGAAGTAATTCCGGCATTTTTTGCCATAACTATATCACTTTCGCCATCTCCGATGTAGCAGGTCTGACTTTTCTCAGCTTTTATTGTTGAAATGATATTTTCGCATGCCTGAGGATGGGGTTTTAGAGGTGAATTGGGAATAGCACCTTTGACCACTTGAAAATTCCATCCGGATAGCATTTTTGCATGAATTATATCAACTGCTTCCTGTCTTTTATTAGATAATATTGCCATTTTGATGTTCAGACCAGATAAATAGTCCAGAAATGAAGGAATAAAATTGTATAATGAAGTTCCTGTGAAAATATATTTGTTGTAGCAGCGGATCATTTCATTGTAACAATTTTCAAAAGTAATTTCGTCAGTATTGTCAGGAAGAGATGCTCTGACAAAATCTTCAAGTCCGCGACCTACAATACTTCTGCATTTCTCGATTGATACCGGAGGAAAATAATACTTTTGTAATACATCATTAATTGATAGATGAAGTCCTGGTAATGAATCTGTCAGGGTGCCGTCAAGGTCGAAAATAACGGCTTTAATTTTTTCCAAACAATATTAAAATTTAAATCCCAGAGTTCCGATAAAATTGGTGTAAGTGTTTGAAAAAACAGCTCCTTTGACATCTTTTTTATTAGATGCATAAGGTAATTCAAATTCATCGGTGGTAATATTTTGCAAACCAAAATCAAGATAGTAATCTTTTTCTCGGATACCAAATCCAAGCGAAATGGCTTCGGCAGCACGATTACCTTTTTCAGGCTCATACTGACTATTGTATGGTGAAGGATAATAAGCATAACCTGCACGGATAGCAAAAATTCCTAATTTTAGTTCTCCTCCTGCTCTTATGTTGCTGGTTGGTTTGAAAAACTCCTGAATATTGTTGTTTTCAAAATTAAAAGAATAATCATTTGAAGATAAATAGGCTTTTGTGAAGTCAATGTATTCGTAGTCAACCGAAATAAAACCATAAGTACCTGCAATAATAGCCATACTTAGCGTTGCTTTGAAAGGTGTGGATGATGAATATTCGAAAAGTCCTTTTTGATTATAAGTTTTACTTTCCATTGTATCAAAATTGCCGGTAAGCTTATCGGTATAGTTTTCTGATAACCTGTAAAAAGTAGGTGACTGGAGGCTGAAGCCTAAACGAAGATAGTCAATTGGTTTATAAATCAGACCTAAAGCTGCATTAAAACCAATTGCACTGATATTTACATCGCTTTCATGGGTCATTCCCAAATAATTACTTTTACCTGCTCTGTTGTTATTTTCAGTAAATTTACTGTTTTTATAATAATCGAAAAACGGAATGCCCAATTTAGCACCCAGAAAAAAGCGATTCGAATAATTGGCAGCAAAAGCAAAATTCATATCATAAGCAGAACCTCTCGAACTGAACAAACGCTCTTGCGAAATGTTGACAATTCCAAATGTATCATCGTCCAGTGCGTTGATATAAGCAAGTTTATCATTTGGTTTGGGATGGTCAATTAAGTAAATTTCATAAGCCATTTTTGTTAAATATGGCAGGTCTTTAACGTATTTTCCAGTTGCACTTTCGGTGAAATAATCCAGAATTGAATTATTATCATTGATACCTGAATAATTCTGCCTGCCCGAAAAACTATTTGTTCTGTTTAAGCCCATGGCAAATGTCTGGCTAACCCATCCATTTTCAACTTCAACACCATTCTGCTTTTTAATATCAGTAAATACCAGACCAATGGAAGGTAGCGAAAGTAAACTTTTGCCTGATTTAGTAGTGTTATTCAGGTATTCGGAAGTAGTAGAAGAATTTGCAAATCCTGCAGAAAAAAAGAATTCACCTTTTCGAAACAAAGCCAATCCGGCCGGATTTATTGATGAAGAAACAAAATTAGCGCCTACTGCTCCAAATGCATTTCCAACTCCGAGGCTTCTTGCATCAGCCTGAAGGAAACTTTGAGAGTATTTAAGAATTTCAGTATCGTATTGAGCATAACTTCCTGAAACTGCTGATAAGGCTATGATTAAAATTAAAACTATTTTTTTCATGACCTGAGTTATTAACGTGTTCTTGGACTATTGTTATTCGTATTGCTGCTGCCTGAACTTCTTGTACCGGAGTTATTGCTTGGCGGACTTGAGTAGGAAGGACTGTTTTGGCTTGGAGAACTGTAGCTGTTGTTGCTACGGGTGTTATTTTCCGTGCGAGGAGGTGATGATGGCTGTGGAGCTGGTCGGGGATTATTGTTATAACTCGGGCTTTCCTGACGTTGAGGACTGGGTTGAGGCCTGGGTGTTTCAGGTCTGCTGTAATTAGGTGTTTCATGTTTTGGTGGTGTGTAGTTTGGTTGTGGGGTGTTCTGATTTTTAGGAGCGTTATAATTATTGGATGGCTCTGGTTGATTTGGTCTTGTATTATTGTTTTGTTCATTTGGTCTGGGTTGTGTTTGCTGTGGACGTGTGTAATCAGGACGTACATTTTCGTTTGTTCTCTCGGTTGGAGGACTTGGGCGGGTGTAATTATTGTCTCTGTTTGGCTGTGTAGGTTGCGGTGAATAGTAGTCTGTTCTGTTTTCATTGGTTGTTGACGGCCGGTCGGGTGTTGTTTTAATGTCAGTTTTTGGATTATCGTTTTTGTCAGGGCTAACTACTCTGTTGTTGTTATTTTCAGTTTTAGGTGGTTCGTAAGTACGAGGACTTTGAAAATTATTGTTGTTTTGAATATTTTCATTATCAGGAGCTCTGTCAGTACTTACTTTTGAGCCTCCGTTTGTAACCGGACCGGTAGGGCTTGAATAATTTCTGTCGTTGGCATTTTTATAATTATTGTTGTCGGGAGAAACTTTGTTATCATTCTGTACAGATGAAGGTATGTTGTTTTTATCTTCAACTTTAGTGTCTTTATTCATATTATCTCTGCCTTTGATTGTTTCAGCAGTTCCTGCATCAATTACTCTGGTATCTTTGTTAATATCAGAATTACCTGGCTGAACAGTGCCGGGATTTACACTTACCGGACTGCTGCCGGGAATGTCGGCTTTTTTTCTTGAACCAAAATATTCATCAGTATTCACATCACGATTCGAAACAAAGGTACCGGTTCCCTGACGTGGTCCGTAATAGTAATCACCACCTTTGTTGATAGGATTTCCTGTGTAATATTGATCATAATATCCGTTCCAGTAGCCATTCCAGTAGCCATTATGATATCCGCTGAAATAGGGTGAATAGTAATAGCTGTTGTGATAATACCATGGATAATTGTAATATGACCAATATGGGCTGTAATGATAGTTATAATAGGGGTATCTCCAGTAATCATAATAAAAGGGATCATAAAAATAACTATATCCATAGCTGTAAGTTCCATATCTCCAGTAAAAGCTGAAACTCCAGTCGTAGTAGTAAGGATTGTACCAGTATGGGTCGTTAAAATAAGGATGGAAATAACTGTAAGAGTTGTATGGTGAATAAAACCTTCTTACCCTGCTGGAGTAACGATAATCATAATCGTAGTAGTCATAATCATCATAAATGTCAACATCACCATAGTAATTATTGGTTACATAAGTATCTCCGTTACCATCGGTATATTTGTAAGATTGGGTTTCCGAATAAGTATCAACATTATTAGATTGATTATTTACCTCCGGTTGTGTGCTTGTTGCAGTTACAGCTACCTCCTCGTAAGCTTGCTTGTTTTTTGAGTTAATATAAACCTCATCGTAAGATGACATATTATTCAGAGAACTGCAGGCTGTAAACAAGGCTGCTGAGCTTACTCCGAGCAAAAGGTAAATTATCTTTTTCATGACTAAAATTTTTAATGTCAATTGTTAAAACTAAGTAACTTTGCATTTTGAAAAAGTCAAAAAGCATTCCAAATATACAATTAAATGGCGAACAAAATTACAACAAAAGAAACGGATTATTCAAATTGGTATAATGATTTAGTAAAAGAAGCAAATTTAGCTGAACATAGTGCAGTAAAAGGTTGTATGGTGATAAAACCTTATGGTTTTGCTATATGGGAAAAAATTCAATCGGAATTAGACAGGAGATTTAAGGAAAGTGGACATCAGAATGCTTATTTTCCTTTATTTGTACCAAAATCTTTTCTTAGCCGCGAAGCTGCTCATGTAGAAGGTTTTGCTAAGGAATGTGCGGTTGTTACACATTACAGGCTAAAAACTTCAGATAACGGGAAGGAAGTAATTGTTGACCCTGAAGCCAAACTGGAAGAAGAACTGATAGTCAGGCCAACATCTGAAACTATTATCTGGAATACTTACCGCAATTGGATTAAATCGTATCGCGATTTACCAATTCTGGTCAATCAATGGGCAAATATTGTCAGATGGGAAATGCGTACACGTTTGTTTTTACGAACTACTGAATTTTTATGGCAGGAAGGTCATACGGCACATGCTACTAAAGAAGAGGCTGTTGAAGAAACAAGACTAATTCTTGATTTATATGCCGATTTTGCTGAAAAATTTCTGGCAATACCTGTTTTAAAAGGTCTGAAAACGGTCAATGAACGCTTTGCCGGTGCCGAAGATACTTATTGCATAGAAGCTATGATGCAGGATGGAAAAGCTTTACAAGCCGGTACTTCTCACTTTTTAGGTCAAAATTTTGCCAAAGCTTTTGATGTAAAATATTTGTCGAAAGAAGGGACTCTCGATTATGTTTGGGCTACCTCATGGGGTGTTTCTACCCGCCTGATTGGTGGTTTAATTATGACCCACAGCGATAACAACGGACTTATTCTTCCTCCAACGGTGGCTCCTGTAAAAGTGGTAATTGTCCCTATTTTCAAAAGTGATGAAGAAAAAGCCAAAGTTTTTGAATATGCCTCAGGTATTGAAAAACAATTAAAAAATGCCAATATCAGTGTTAAATTTGATGCTGATGACAACAAAAAACCAGGGTGGAAATTTGCTGAATATGAATTGCAGGGAATACCTGTCAGAATAGCTGTTGGTCCAAGAGATGTAGAAAACAAACAAATGGAAATTTTTAGACGCGACAGCATGAAGAAAGAAATGTTTCAAGCCGACAATATCGTTGAATATATCAGTCATTTGCTTATTGATATTCAGTCAAGTATATATAATAAAGCCTTAAACTTCAGAAAAGAAAATACCCGATTTGCTTCTGATTATGATGAATTGAAAGAAATTCTTGAAAATAAATCAGGATTTGTAGAATGTTTCTGGAATGGAAGCAGCGAGGATGAAGATAAAATAAAAGAAGAAACAAAGGCTACCATACGTTTGATTCCGCTTGAAAATGATGAAACTTCAGGAAAATGTATTTTAACGGGTAAAACTAGCCAACAGAAAGTGATTTTTGCAAAAGCTTATTAAAAAAAATTTTTATGATTATTAAACCACTGCCTTCCGAAAGTAAAGTGCTGAATGCACTGATTGAAAAAGCCGACCTTAAAAGAAGTATTTATCTGCATACCATAGAAGCATTCAAATTGATTAAAAAGGAGCTTAATGAAGTATCGTCATGGATTAATTTGAATATTGAAAAGAAGAACAAAAAAATTAATGTTCAGTTTGCAGAAAGGGGTGAATTTGAAGCAGAAATGAAATTTGCAGGCGATACTTTGTTTTTTATCATGCATACAAATGTTTTTACTTTTCAGCCTGAACACTTTATTTTTAAAACAAATTATGTCAAAGAAGACCCTTCCAGAGCCTTTTGCGGAACAATTCTGATATATAATTTTCTGAGCGATTCTATCCGTTACAACCGACTGAACGATATGGGTTATTTGTTAGGCAGAATTTTTATTAATAAAGACGGACATTATTTCATGCAGGGCAAACGCCAGTACAGCTTTTTACATCGCGATTTCAGTTCATTGATTTTCAGTGAAGAAGCCGTAAGGGATATAGTAGAAATTGCCATTACCCAGGCTGTTGAATTTGACCTTTATGTGCCGCCTATTGAAAATATGCAGCAAATTTCTTTAGGTGAAAAAATTAGTGCTGTTGGTAGTATGGCCGTCAAAACCGGTAAACGATTGGGCTTTGATCTTGATTTACACGATGCCGATTCTGATTTGAATATGCTGCTGGAATAATTATCTTTCTTTTTCAAAAACCTGAAAAGTGAAATCATATTGATTTTCATCGTCATTCGGGTGAAATTCAGCTGATTTTAATCTCCAGATTGTTTTATCAATTTCTGGGAAAAAAGTATCTCCTTCGTCTATTAAAGTATGAATTAGTGTGATATAAAGCCTGTCGGCAAGCTCCATACATTGCCTGTAAATATGTCCACCTCCAATAATAAACAATTCAGTTTCGAAATGTTTTTCAGCATACTCTATTGCATCTTCAATTGAATTGACGACAATACAACCTTTAATCTGAAGATTTTTTTGTGAAGATAGTATGATATTAGTCCGGTTTACTAGCGGTTTACTCACACCAAATTCATGAAAAGTTCGATGCCCCATGACCACATGATGACCTTTAGTTATCTGATAAAAATATCTTAAATCGGCCGGTAAATGCCAGGGCATACCTCTGTTTTTGCCAATAACTCCATTTTCAGAAACAGCTGCAATTAACGAAACAATCATTTTTTTCGTTCAAAAATTAAAAATGAATAGTCAAAAGGATTTTTTTCATCTGCCCGAAAGTTCTCCCTGAAAACGAGATTCCAAAGATTTTCGGATATTTCAGGGAAAAATGTATCAGCTTCAAAATTTGCATCTACTTTAGTAATATACAGTTTGTCAGCCAGCGGTAAAAACTGTGAATACACCATACCACCACCGATAACGAAGATTTCTTCGTCTTTGTTACAGTACTCAATTGCTTCTTCAAACGAACGTAGCATCAAGCATTCATCAAAAACCTCATCTTTTACATCTGAAATGACAATATTTGTCCGGTTGGGCAGAGGCTTACGCGGCAACGACAACCATGTATTTCTACCCATTAATATTTTATGACCTGATGTGAGTTCTTTAAATCGTTTCAGGTCATTTGGTAAATGCCACAACAATTCATTGTTTTTTCCTATGGCATAATTATCAGCAATGGCAACTATTATTGAAATCATATTGTTAAACGGCTATTGGTGCTTTAATATGAGGATGAGGGTCGTAGTTTTTAAGTTCAAAATCTTCATACTGAAAGTCAAAAATGTTTTTTACATCAGGATTAATATGTATTGATGGTAATTTTCGGGGTTCACGACTCAGTTGCAGCTTAGTTTGCTCAATATGATTCAAATATAAATGAGCATCGCCAAAAGTATGAATAAATTCTCCGGCTTGTAAATCACAAACCTGAGCCATCATCAGTGTCAGCAGTGCATAAGAAGCAATATTGAAAGGTACACCTAAAAAAACATCAGCACTACGCTGATAAAGCTGACAGCTGAGTTTTTGATTGGCAACATAAAATTGAAACATGGCATGACAAGGTGTAAGAGCCATTTCGTCAAGCTGAGCTACATTCCATGCATTAACAATAATTCTGCGTGAATCAGGATTGTTTTTAATAATATCCACACATTTTTGTATTTGATTGATAGTGTTACCTTTATAATCTGCCCAGCGAATCCATTGTTCTCCGTAAACCGGACCTAAATCACCCTTTTCGTTTTTCCATTCATCCCATATAGATACTCCATGATCGTTGAGGTATTTAACATTTGTGTCGCCTTTTAAAAACCAAAGTAATTCATAAATAATTGATTTTAAATGCAGTTTTTTGGTTGTCAGCACAGGAAAACCTTGTTGAAGGTCAAAACGCATCTGGTATCCGAAAATACTTTTGGTTCCGGTTCCTGTACGGTCGGTTTTGATAACTCCATTATCCAGAATATGTTGCATCAAATCGAGGTACTGCTTCATTATTTTTTCTTTTTATAAACTTGCTGAGCAAAATTTCCGATTAAAACAAAAACTTCATCTCTTGATTCAATAAATCCAAGATGCCCTGAATTTTTAATGATTTCGTGCCTGATTTGAGGTGCATTTTTAAGTTGCCCGACAACCCGAACAGGGTTTATTCTGGGATCTTTTTCGCCTGAAATAAGCATGGCCGGAATTTTTATTTCTTCAAGGGTTTTAACATGGTCGTGGCGGTCGCGCATACCTGCTAATGCTGCAACAACAGCATCAGCACTCATTTTTTTTCCTGTTTCTTTAAGTTTTTCAATTTCATCGGGGTACAATTCTGCATTGCCGGGAGCAAACAAACCCAAATAAAATGAAGTGATAAATTCGATATGATTTTGTTTGACAATTTCAATTACCCTGTTACGGTTGGTTTTTTCTTCATCAGTATCGGCACCTGCATGTGAATTCAGTAAAATCAAACCTTTTAAAAATTGAGGATATTTGGCAGCAAACTCAACACTTACATATCCGCCCATGCTGTGTCCGACCAGAATACATTTGTTGATACCCGATATTTCAAGAATATTACGAACTTCAGTAGCCATCAGTTCCATGCTGTGCACTTTATCAATCAGCGATGAGTTGCCATGACCGGGTAAATCAATGCTGATAACTCTGTAGTTTTCACTTAGTTTTTCAGCATATTCATTCCAAATTTCATTTGATTCCAAAAAACCATGCAAGAATACGATTACCTGACCATTTCCTTCATCACTATAACAAATTTCCGGTGCTTTTTTGTTCATTTTTATCAGAAATTAAAGTTTTTTCAGGCTTCGAATTTAGTATCTAATTTTTGTTTTGCCTGATTTTAAAGTGAATTTAATTTGAGTTTTATCCTTTCATTTACCGATTTCGTCCTTAATAGTTGAGATTAGCTATCTTTTCTTAATTCATTTTACAAATGAACAAAGCTTTTGATTTGTGTGTTTATTCAGTATAATTTTCAATAATTTTGCCTTTTCAAAATTATTTTAATTAGCAGCCCTGATTTAATATTCGAGCATGAGAACTAAAAATTCATTGGTGTGTTACAGTTTGCCCGGCTCTTCAGCGATTAGTGCTGCATTGTGTAAAACATCATGGAAAAATTATAATGAAATCAGTCATGGCGAATTTATTGTCTCTGCTTTCGACAAACAACAAAAACTCTTGGTTTTTCAAACGGTAAACACCAGCACATTTCCTCCTGATATTTTCAGAAAAAAATGGCATATTGTTGATAATGAATTTAATGTAACCGATAAAGATGACTACATTGCCTTAGTCAATCGGGCTAAAAGAGAAATTAAAAACCAAAAGTTAACAAAAGTTATTGCCTCAAGGCAGGTTAAAATTCCTTTGCCTGAGCTTTTTGACCCATTTGAATTTTTCCTGAATCTTTTAGAAAAATACCCTAATGCTTTTCTATCATTAATTTCATGTCCTGAATATGGTACCTGGATAGGAGCGTCTCCTGAATTATTGATTTCGTCAGCCGGCAAACAATTGGAATTACATTCTTTGGCAGGTACATTTTCGCTTTTACAACACAATGACAATGGATTGCAACAGAAAAACATGAAAGAGCAGGAATTGGTTTCAGTTTATATACGCGATATGCTCAATACCTGCAAGCTTGATTTTACCGAAAAAGGACCTGAACCTTCAGATGCCGGTAATGTAACACACTTAAAAACAGTTTTTAAAATTGATTCCCAAAACAATGATTGTGGTTTAAAGTTGTTGGAAGAGCTACATCCTACACCTGCTATTTGTGGTTACCCTTATCAAGCTGCTAAAGAGTTTATAGACCATCAGGAAGCCAACAGACGTGAACTTTACGGAGGTTTTTTAGGAAATTTCAATTCTGCTGATGATTTTTGGTTTTATGTTAATCTCCGATGTATGAAATTATTGAAAAATGAAGCTATTTTGTATGCCGGAGCAGGTATTGTTGACGAATCGGATGCTGAAATGGAATGGTATGAAACAGAAAATAAATTGAATACTTTGCGTATATTATTACATTAATAAATGAACAAACTACCTGATTTTTATTATTATTTATTTTCGGTTATGGCAGAAAAACTAGCTGTCAACGGAGTTAAATATGCTGTATTGTGCCCTGGCAGCCGTTCAGCTCCGATTGCCCTTACATTGATGCGCAATTCAAAAATAAAAACCTTTGTTGTTAACGATGAGCGTTCTGCTGCTTATATTGCACTAGGAATAGCCAACTATTCAGCAAGTCCGGTGGTTTTGCTGAGTACATCCGGTACTGCTGCATTAAATTTCAGCCCAGCTGTTGCCGAAGCTTTTAATCAGAATATTTCATTGTTGGTTTTTACTGCCGACCGACCCTCTCATTTTAAAGATATTGGTGAAAACCAAACCATCAGACAAGAGAATTTATTTGAACCCAATGTTACAGCAAGCTATCAACTGATTCCTGAAAATTATATTAATCGTTTTGATGAGTTTCATTCTTTTTTTCTGAATTTTTTTACGAAAGCAGCTTCGGGTCCGGTTCATATTAATTGCCCTTTAAATGACCCTCTATATTCTGAACAATTAGCTGAATATGAAATTGATAATCAGGAGGCTATAAATCAGGAAAGGGAAAGTATTTCTTTTAATGAGGATATTTTTAATCAACTGAAACAAATCAACAGAATACTGATAATTCCGGGTTTATTTAAAAAGAATATTGTTCTGGAAAAAACTATCAGCCAGTGGTGTAATAAGTACAAAGCTGTTGTGTTACACGATATTACATCAAATATTCATCAATCGCATAACCTTATTAAGCGGCCCGACTACTGTTTACAGCAAAACGAAGCTGCTCAACTGCTGAAACCCGATTTAATCATTTCTTTTGGAAATTATACCGTTTCAAAAAATGTTAAAGAGTTTTTAAGAAAACATTCTCCATCGGAACATTGGCATATTGATAAATTTGGCAGACCAACAAATACTTATTTTTGCCTTTCAAAAACAATCACTGCCGAGCCATACGATTTTTTTCATGCTACACTCAATAATGATGATGGTTTTCAGTCGGAATCTGATTATCCGGATGGGTGGATGAGTGTTGATGAACAGCTTATAAATCTTTTTCAATCTAAACTGAACACGAACAAAGAACTTAATTTTATAGATCAGTTTATTCAAAAAATACCGGAAAACAGCATTTTACATCTTGGCAACAGTATGGTGGTAAGGTATGCCAATGAAGCTTGTGTGCCAGACAATAAAAACATAGAAATTTTTTCAAATCGTGGGACATCAGGTATAGATGGTTCTTTGAGTACAGCATTGGGAGTTGCTCTTGTTTCAGGTAAACCTAATTTTATCCTTCTAGGAGATCAGAGTTTTGTTTATGACCGTAATGCACTCTGGAACAATTTTATTCCTGAAAATTTAAAAATTATTGTAATAAACAATAGGGGAGGTAATATTTTCAGACTCATGAAAGGACCATCCGCTCAGCCAGAAATGGAAGAATATTTTGTCAACTATGTAGCAGTTGAAATATCAAAAATTGTTGAAGCCCACTCTATACCTTATTTTATGCTTAATCGGACTGACGATTTTTCTGATTTTATTGCTTATAAGGGCTGTTGTATAGGGGAGTTTGAGCTTTGAAATTTCTGATATTTCCTGTTTGATGAAGAACAATGATACATTTCTGACAGAGTGGGTGTTTTATGTTGTTGGGAAATACTATGAGCTTTTCTAATGTTTTCTTCTCTTCAATACCTGAATTTACATGCACATATTCTGATGAAAAAATATCTTTCCGGTGAGCTATTCTTACAAATTCAACTTTATTTTTTTCAATATAAATACCTATTCTGTAATCCCCTGTCCTGATTCATTGATTTTATCAATGTCTTTATCGAAATTCTCTAAGAACTCAACAATCATTCATCGCTAAGCTTAGAAATAATACTATCCCTGCTCACCTTTTTAGTCCTGTCAGCTTCTTTCATTATCACCATTTATACTAACCCTCCTTAATCATAAGATACGGAGTCCCATTCAGGTGACTCAGTCAGGAGTAGAATAAAGCAGGCAGTTGGTCCCGATACATCGGGGCAGTAGGCAAGCAATCCATAGTTCAGTTACGGGTTGCGGGTTACGGGTTTCATCGGAGTGGTCATTGCGAATTTTTTACCTTGAAAAATAATTAGTTTTAAAAAATGAAGCAATCTGTTTAAGTCGAGCTTTGTGAAATTTTTTGATAATAAGGTGTTTCAATCGCACAAGATACTGAGTCCCTTTCAGGTGACTCAGTCAGGAGTAGAATGCTTTCAATAGATATTTAATTTTGACTTTTCTTCATTAGCTTGTATTTTTGCACTTAAATAAAATTTAATTTTTTATGCAAACTGTGATATTACAAGCTGAGTCAAAAAATAGTTTAAAGCTTTTGACTGATCTTGCAAAAAAAATCGGGATAAAAGTCAGATATCTGACTGAAGAGGAAAAAGAAGAAATGAGCATGATAGCTGCTATCAATAAAGGAAGGACAGCTGAGTATGTTGATACTGAAAGTTTTATTGATAGATTGAGGAAATGAAAATTCTGATTGACAAATCGTTTAAAAAGGACACAGATAAAATAAAGGATTTAAAGCTTCTTAACACATTAGCCGATTGTATAGTACAAGTTCAGAATGTGAAAAAACTTTCAGAAATACCCAATTGTAAGAAGTTGAAAGGAAGTAAAAATGCATACCGGATTAAAATAAACGAATATCGAATTGGCTTTGTTTTCAATAATCAGACTGTAGAATTTATCCGATTTCTTCATCGTAATATGGTATATAAATATTTTCCGGAATAAACAGAACTTTATCTTCTTATTTTTCGAAAAATAAATAATAAGATACAAACTCAATTTTATGCAATAAGGTGTTTCAAATGCACAAGATACGGAGTCCCTTTCAGGTGACTCAGTCAGAAGTAGAAATTGAAGCAGGCAGTTGGTCCCGATACATCGGGGCAGTAGGCAAACAAATCGTAATTAAGTTATATGTTGCAGGTAATGCATTTTAGGTACGGACAATCAATCCGAAATCAACAATCCGGCTAAGCTGAAAGCTTGTGAACAATCCGCAATTAATTATTTCACACTTCGAACTCCGCATTTCGCACTTCATTCAGTTCAAATTCTTTTATTATCCGTAACTTTTCATAATTTAGGCAAAGATATTCACAAATAATTGTGTAAAACTTTTTAAATCAGACAGTTGTATTTGTAATTTCGAATTGTAATATTGTGCCTAAATAGGCATAGCATGAAAGCATTTTATCGCAAAAAAATTATCAATGGTATAGAATACATTTATAAAATTCAGCCATATTATGATACGACATTGAAAAAGACACGACAAGAAAGTACCTATGTTGGAAAATTGGTAGATGGTGTTATTAAAAAAGTTCGTGAGTTCAATACAAAGGATGTTTTATCGTACGGAGAGTTTTTACCAATCATGAAAATTATAAATCAGTATCAGATTGATAAGTTTTTGGTAAAAGAATTAGGAGAAAGAAGTGCAAATACTGTTATTGCCTTGAGCTTAGGTCGTTTAATACGAGGTATTTCACTTCAAAACACTGAAAACTGGTACACTGGAACTTGGCTTTATCGTCAAACACGAGATTTGCCATTAAGTCCCTCAAGCATAAGCAGGTTATTATCAAAAATTGGGGAAAGCAGGATACAGGATAAATTATCATCACACTTAATAAGGCAATTAAAAAGCAAAAGGACTATATTGTATGATATAACATCGATTTCGTCTTACAGTGAACTTATGAAATTATTAGAATGGGGCTATAACAGAGACCAATTGGATTTGCCACAAATAAATTTGTCAGTAATATTAGATAAAGAAGAAGGCATTCCATTAGGTTATGAAATATATCCGGGAAGTATAAGTGATGTAGTAACACTTAAAAACACGATAAAGAAAATACAAATACAAGGAGTTAAAAACTTCACGATTGTATTAGATCGGGGGTTTTTCAGCATCAGTAATCTTGACATATTATTGAATAATAATACGGACTTTATTATGGCAGTACCTGACGAACGTTACAAGTCTGCTCAGTCTTTGATAAACTCTTTATCAGCGGAGATAGAAAAACCTAAGTATTTAAAACAATACTGCGATGAAATCATTTTTGTTAAAGACATTGAAATTATAATAGGCAACCATAAACTGAATGGATACTGCTATTTCAATCCCAAAAGAGCTCAGCAGGAAAAGGACAGTTTTTATAAAAGATTGTTCGATATTCAAGAAAAGTTAAAAAACTTAAAAATCAGTCCGAATATTCAGGCTAAGATTGAAGAGATTACAGGAAATCTTAAAAACTATTTTTCAGTTCATATATCACAAAATCAAATTGAAGTTGAAATAAAGGAGAAAGCTGTATCGAGAAGGTTAAATAAAAAGGGATTGTTTATCATTGTCATCAACGGTGATTATTCTTGGGAAAGCTGTCTTTCTAATTATAGAGAAAAGGAATTGATAGAAAGAAGCTTCAATATATTAAAAAATGATCTTGAATTAAGCACACCGAATGTTCAAAAAGATTCAACTCTTAAAGGATTAATGTTTATTTGTCTTATTGCTCTAATTATCAGAATGAAAACTATGAGCATTTTAAAAGAAAAGAATCTCATTAAATTATACAGTTTTGAATCAATGATGATAACACTTGAAAAATTCAAAGCTATTATTCTTGATAATGGAAAGGTTATTTTCAATGAATTAACAAAAAATCAACGGCTTTTGCTGGAGGCTTTTGATGCTGTGCCTAAATTATGAAAAGTTACGGTTATTATCTTTTCAGCTTAAAAAAAACGGTTAAAATATCTTGTATGAAAAGTTTTTTGATAACAATTCTGGTACTGGTATTAGTATTCAATGCAAAATCACAGACTAACAAAGACAGTGCTTACTGCGATGAATGTGTTTCTTTTGATCAATTGTGGAGTGCTGAAGTTATTTCTGCTTCGCGAAAAATACAAAAGAAAAATGAAGCTGCAGGAAGTGTTATCGTTATCACTGCTGATATTATTTCCAAAAGAGGTTACCGCACACTCGAAGAAGTACTTGAAGATGTTCCGGGCATTGACTTTACCACCCGTCAGCCAGAAGGAGAATATCCGGCACATTTTATCAGTCGTGGTATTACAGATGTAGGGCAAACCAATATGCTGATAATAGTTGACGGAGTGATTAGAAACGATGTATCAAACGGCTGGATGCGTCATACTGGTTTTGATTTTCCTTTAATTGATGTTGACCGCATTGAGGTTATTTTCGGCCCGGGTTCGGCTTTATATGGTGCAAATGCTTATGCCGGTATTATTTATATTGTTACTAAAAATGCTTATGAAATAGCCCGCAAACGACAAATTGAAAGCAGGGTTTCGTACGGTGCAAACAATACTGTTTCGCCCGAATTGTATTATTCTGCCAAATTTAAAAACAGTTTACGATTACAGGCAAGCGGACAATGGTATTTTACCGAAGGTGACGGAGGGGCAGGCCGATTTGATCCGGGAAATTATTTTCACAACAATTACGAACCCGATTCAGTTCTGACTACAGAATATGGCAGAATTGTCAATGAAAAAGATTCGTCAGGTAAAACTAAAAAATTACCTGATGGTTTTAACAACAGTATTAACGATATGCATTTTAAATTTCTGGCCAATCATGGAAATTTTACACTTGGCATGAGCTATAGTTTAAGAAATGAAGGACTTGGCAGTGAAGTAGTAGGTTATGAATATTTTGCCAACACCGATGGAATAGCCTACAGAGCCATGCATTCAGGAAAAACATTTTTTACCAAATATGAATTCGACCTTAACAAAAAATTACATAGTCTTTCATTGTTCAGTTACCGCAATACACGAATTTTACCTCAAACATCATTTTTGTACACCTACCAGTATCAAAGTGTAAACAATGGGATTGATTCAGCTGTTGACGATAAACTAAAAGCATATTTTGGCGATGGTTCAGCCATACGTTTCGAGCAGCAGTTTAACTATAATATAAGCAGATATAACGAGCTGATATTCGGTTTTCATGTTGAAAATCAAACCCGTCAGTATTTTGGTATTTCCTTAGGTGATGCACCCGGCAAAGGTTCTACCATAATCGTTTCGACATACCCTCATGGAAAAATGTCGGTAATACCGGTTTATTATTCTTCCAATTTTTCTTTATATGCTCAGGACGAATTCAGGTTTTTGAAAAACTATGTGATTACAGCAGGCTTACGTTATGATTATGATTTGGATTTTGGAGGTGTTTTTATTCCAAGAATAGCCTTTGTTGCCAATCCGCACAAACAATTGTTTATTAAATACTGAACGGAAAAGCATTTAAATCGCCTACTATATTTCAATTATATGATGAATGGAGAGGAAATATAAACCTGAAACCACAGTATATTACAACCAATGAAATTGAAATTGCCTTTAAAACAGATAAAAAAATGAATTTCAGAGGTAATTTTTATTATTCGGGCATCAATAACAATATTGAAGTTTTACCAAATCCCGACACTCTGATTGTCCCAATCGGGCCAAATGGTGAAAAAGAAACGTATTATCAGAATTCAGGTTCATTTCATATTGGTGGTGCATCCGTTTTCGCTGATTTTCAATTGTTTAAAATGATGATAGTTTCCATGAACTATTCATACACCATGCGCGATAAATGGCAGGAAATTGATAATATTGCCATGAATAAATTCAATATTGCTGTAAATTACAATTTAAAAGGTACCTATAATTTCAATTTAAGGGCAAATTATACCGGAAAAGTTAAGGCACCATTGACCAATTTGTATTTTCATCCGAAAACTGCTCAAAGCATTGCCAAAGTTGGTTATGATTATATGACAGAAGATATGCCTGATGGCTATCTAGAAAGCAAAGTTTTATTGAATTTTACTTTTACGGTAAAGAACTTATTCTGGAAAGGGATTATGTTTGAACCGCAACTGATCGTCAGAAACCTGTTGAATACACAATATGCAACTATTGGCAGGCAGGCAGGCTCAGGAACACGACCCGTTGATGCCATTCAACCATCCATATTTAACCCTGAAGGATACATTCCTGCCTATCATCCGCAGGCAGGACGTACCTGGTATTTAAGGCTGAAAATGACTTTCTGAAATAATTGAGATGCAGAGAACTTAAGCTGAATCAGGGTTATAAAATCTGTTGATTATTTGGTTTTAAACATTTTGCCGAGCAAAAAAGCTAAGGCTGTTCCGGCAATATAACACAACAAATCGGAGAGCTGAAACCCAAAACCTAAAGCTAATCCCCCCAAAAATGTATTTCTGATGGCATTTATCCATGGTGCATGGTAAAGCTGTGAAAATTCTGTCAGAAAACAAAATGTGAGCGATAAACCGGCAATATGCAAATCATTTTTTTGAGGTAAAAAAAATTTAAAAAGGAAGAAGGCTCCCACAGCCCAAAAAGTGTCTCCGGCATATTTTTCAATAAAAACCGGTAAAAAATCAAGTTTTCGGGATAAAATACCCATTATAGCACTCAGGAAAATAATGATCAGAAATAAAACAGTATTCCGGCTGCTACTGCGTACCATTATTTAAAATTTGGCGGTAATGTTAAAATTAAATCTACGGTCGGTCAAATAGTTAGGAACTCCCCAATAGTTGTTGTTTACATCTTTAACCCAGAAATAAGAAATAACATTTTCGATACCGAAAAGATTAAAAATTTCGGCACTCAGCCATACTTCTTCAAAATGATTTAAGGGTTTGAATTTGCTTTTATAAGCTTCTTTTCTGGAAACTAATAATTGAGAAAAGCCAATATCTACTCTACGGTATGCACGCATGCGGTATTTGTTACGTAAATGCGGAAACTGAGGTGGGCCGAAAGGCAGTGGAGTGCCATAAATCAGGTTGAGGTGCACCCTTGATGTTTTAATCTTAGGAAAAAAATCCTGAAACATCAAAGCAGCCATAAAACGCTGGTCGGTAGGGCGAGGGATAAGTCCTTGTTCGTATTTGATATATTGTTGCAGGTTAGAGTCATATTTTAAAGTATAATCACCTTCAACATTTTCTTTGGTTGACATAAGCGATAAACTCAGCCAGCTTGGCAGTTTGCCTACCAACTCACCATAAATTTGCATATCAATTCCTGCCGAATAGCCCGTTGCATTGTTTTTGGCATAATATCTTACTCTGATGTCTTCAACATCATAAGGAATTATATCGGTAAGGTATTTAAAATAGGCTTCCGAATACCATTTGAAAGTTTTATCAAATGCTTTAAAATATACATCGCTACCTATTAAAAACTGATACGATTTCTGAGCTCTGATTTCAGGATTGAGTATGCCGCTTTTATCTCTTAATTCGCGGTAAAAAGCGGGTTGATAATACATGCCTGCTGCTGCTTTTATCTGATAATTCAATGCAGGAGTGGTGTCGCTGCTCATTCCGTTGATAATACGAAGATTTTTACGGTAATTGGGTTCAATAACAAACTGAATACGTGGAGTTACAAAAAATTCATTGTTAAAATCCCAGTAAGAGCTTCTGAGTCCGGCAGTGATATACGATTTGTTTGAGTCGGAAATGGTAAAGGTATTCTGGCAGTAAGCACTGTACCGAAACGATTCCATATTCACTTTTGTTTTTAGAAAAGTTTCGAGTGTAAGTTCGTTTTTATTGAGAGGGATGCTGTAATCGGCACTGTCGAGCATACGCCATTCACGTAAATAGTCGTTTATTCTTTCGTGCTGTGCAGTTAAACCAAACTGTAATTCTTGATGAGGGAACAATTTTCTTCCTTTTATTTGTGTAGAAAAAACATCTGCATAAAGCTTGTTGCGTGCATGAGTCAGAAAAGCACCTATCCCAAGATTGAGTTTTGGGTCGCCAAACTGCTCACTTGAAGGGTCGGTATCAATTTGATTGAGCCAATATTCGCCCAATACATCATAGTATTCGCTTTCGGTGGTGTTGAAAACAGAGGCGATAAATTTCAGAAAAAAACTGTCTTTTTTATTAAAAGAAACATCTATTGCATTCAGAAAAGAGTTGAATTTGGTGATTTCCTGACCTTCAAAATATACATCAAGGCGTAAAACAAGCTGACTTGTACCATAAGTAGTACTGGCATTTTTGGGTATCAGGTTGTAATAATTATTGCCATAATAAGAAAAATAGCCTATTTTCCACTCAGGACTAAACTGATAAGTAAGATAAGACTGAAAGTCTTTAAAAGAAGTATTGTATTCGCCTTCCACATCCAGAGTATTCAGTAAATAACGGTTAGTATGAAGCCTGGCACCCATGAGATAGGTAAAAAGTGTATTTTTCGACCTTCCTTCAACATGCACCGAAGTACCTAATAAATTGATAGAGTAATTTCCTTCAAATTCTTTAGGGGTTTTGTAGCTAATGTCGAGTACAGAAGACATTTTATCACCATACCGGGCTTCAAATCCACCGGCAGAAAAGCGTATGGATTCAACCATATCTGAATTAATGATAGGTAAGCCTTCCTGTTGTCCGCTTCGGATTAAAAAAGGACGATAAATTTCGATGTCGTTGATATACACCAGATTTTCATCAAAATTACCACCCCTAACCGAATATCCGGAACTTAATTCTGAGCCTGAAGACACACCGGGCAGGGTTTTTATTAAAGCAATTACTTTTTCACCTGCTGCCGGCAACACATCCAATGAGCGAGTATCAACCCTTTGCATGGGTGTTTTTCCGCTTTCTTTAATGCTTTCTGCCTCTACATCAAATGGTTTTAAGGTAATTTTTACGTCTATTTTTACATTCCTTTCTATTACACTACCTGCCACTGATGGAGGGAACTGAACACGTACTAATTTGCCAAGATAGGAATAAATCAAACTGAATTCAGTGTTAGCTTCAGTCTTTATCTGATAAAACCCCTGCGAATTGGTGCTTGTGCCCTGCTTGCTTCCTGCAATTGCAATATTAACAAATTCTATTGGATTTCCGTAATTGTCGGTAACTTTTCCTTTGACAGTAACTGTAGTTTGTGCATTTGATAAAAATGACAATAAACAGCTCGATGTCAGAATCAGGTATTTTAACAATTGGAAATGCATTCAGAAAAAAATAATGTCAATTAAAACGTTTGATTAAAGAACTTATTGCTGTGCAAAAATAACTTATCGTCTGAATTACTGATGATAAAGTATTTTAACTCATTTATTGTATTGGCTCTTTTGTTTAAATATGCTATTTTTGCCCGAAAATCTAGTTTATGATTCAAAGAGTACAAAGCATATTTTTATTTTTAGCTGCTATTTCTGCACTTGTATTATTTTTTGTTCAGCTTAAATATCCGGTAAATAATTCAAATGAAACAACTGATACTAAGAACATTATAAGTGTTTGTTATGTTTCAGAATATCAGCAAGCTACTGAAGATTTTACCAAAAAAACACTGATTATTCCGGCACTGTTGTGCTCCTTGTTGATGATAGTTCCGTTGGTTACCATATTTTTTTATAAAAACAGGCGCAGACAAAGCCTTTTCAGCCGTTTGAACATATTAATTGGTACAGCATTATTGGTTTACATCCTGTTTTTCCTGGAAAGCAAAGGAGGTACAAAATCGCTGATTAATAATGATTTTAACAATTATCTGATACTGGTGTTACCTGCATTGGCAGTTGTGTTCAGCTATTTAGCCAATTTGTTTATCATGAAAGACGAAAGGCTGATAAAATCGGCTGACAGAATAAGATAAATTTATCCTACTTCTTCATATTCTTTGGTTTCCAGATTGTCTTTGTTTGTCATAATATAGTCATAAAGCATTTGGGAAGTAAGCGACTTTGGTCTTTCCAGCGGGAAAAACAAGGCTCTGTCCCATATAATATTTGCAGTAACGCCAAGTGCACGTCCTAAACCGAATAAGACTGTATAAAATTCATATTCTTTTACCCCGTAATGCCATTGCAGTACACCCGACTGAGCATCAACATTTGGCCATGGGTTTTTGGCTTTACCCTGTTCGATTAATATCGGAGGCACAACATCATAAAGTAGTTTTACATAATCAAACAGAAGGTCGTCATGAATATTTTTATTGCAAAATTCTTGTATTGCGGTATATCTTGGATCAGTTTTACGTAAAACAGCATGACCAAAACCAGGTATTACCTGCCCGGATTTTAGTGTATGCCAAACATCTTCAGCTAGTTTTTCTTTGGAAGGTAATTGCCCACCAAATTTTTTCATTTCATTCTGAATCCAACGCAAAACTTCCTGATTGGCAAGACCATGCAAAGGACCGGCTAATCCGTTGAGCATTCCGCTGATGGCATAATAAATGTCAGATAAAGCACTGGCAATCAAATGCCCTGTATGAGCACTGACATTGCCTCCTTCGTGGTCGCTATGCAAAATAAAATACATTCTGGATACATCGTCATAAGGCTTTTCAATGCCCATCATGTGAGCAAAATTGGCTGCCATATCGAGATGCGGATCGGGAGGAATAAACTCGTTGTTTTTGTATTTCATTCGGTAAATATAAGCTGCAATTTCGGGCAGTTTTGCCAGCAGGCTGATACTGTCTTCGTAGGTTGATTCCCAATAATCTTCTTTTTTTAATCCTTCCTTGTATTTTCTTGAAAACTTTGACTCGCGCTGCAGGGCAATAATGGCATTGGAAAACATGGTCATTGGATGGGTGTCTTTGGGTAAAGCCCTTAAAACATCAAAAACATACCATGGTACATGTTTACGCTTATTAAATTCATCAGCAATTTGTTCAATTTCTTCCTTAGTAGGAATATCTCCTGTAAGCAAAAGATAATAAAAACCTTCAACAAGGGGCATTTCACCATTTACTGCTTTTGGTAATTTGGCAAAAACTTCAGGAATGGTGTAATTTCTGAAACGAATTCCTTCGCTCGGGTCGAGGTAAGAAATATCTGAAACAAGGCTTTTAATGCCTCTCATTCCGCCTATAACCTGACTAATGGTAATTTTATCCAGAACAACATCACCATAATTTTTCATCAGGTGGTTTACAAAATCTTTCTTGGTAACTATCTTTTCGTAGAGTTTTTCTTTAATAGTAATCATCTTTAATCAGGTTATAAATGGAAAAATCGTTAAAAATTTGAGGCTGCTAAGATATTACTTTTCGAAAAATAAACATATAACTTCCTCAAAATAATAAGTTATCATAAAATTTTAATATGACAATTGAGAAAAGATTAAGCAGGTAAAGCAGGGAATGAAGAAGGTCTGGCTTTCAGTTCTTTATCGAGCATGTAAATACCAGCCTTACTGTCGGAAATCATTTTAATTTCGTGTAAAAGTTGTTCGGCAGTTGCCATTTCTTCTACCTGTTCGTCAACAAACCATTTCAAAAAACTGTTGCTAGCATGATCTCTTTCATCAATTGCAAGAGAAACCAGATTGTTGATGCATTCAGTAATGTGAGTTTCGTGAGATAACACTTCTTCAAATGCTTCTTCAATTGAATTCCATTCCGATTTGGGTGTGGCAATGCTTTCAAAAATAACTCTTCCACCGGCAGAAATTAAATAATCATAAAATTTACGGGCATGTAAATATTCTTCTTCTGCCTGTATTTTTGTCCAGTTGGCAAAACCGGTAAGATTTTTTGATTCAAAATAAGCGGCCATTGACCAATATAAATAAGAAGAAAACAATTCTTCGTTTATCTGCCTGTTTAAGGCTTTTTCCATTTTTTCCTTTATCATTGTTTTAATTTTTAGGTTTCATTTATTAAACAAATATCTGACAAAAAAGTGCATTTCAACTGGTTTTTACTTTTAAATGTAAGCCACATTCTTTGGTTTCAGGGTTTTCCCACCACCAACGCCCGTTGCGAGATGGTTCTCCCTTTTCGACAGCCCTGGTACAAGGTGCACAACCGATGCTCAAATAGCCTTTATCGTGCAGAATATTGTAGGGTATTTTATGTTTTCTGATAAACTGCCATATTTGCTCTTCAGTCCAGTTGATCAATGGATTGACTTTTAAAATATCCAGTTCGGGTTCCCATTCAAACAATTTCATGTTTTCACGGGTTACAGATTGTTCGCGTCTGATACCTGTAATCCAAACATTATGTCCTTTCAGAGCCCGTTTAAGTGGAATAGTTTTACGGATACTGCAACATAGTTTTCTGTTTTCAATGCTGTTATAAAAAAGGTTTACACCTTTTTCTTTCAACATATTTTCAACTTGAGGGTAGTCAGGGAAAATAATTTCAATATTAATACCGTATTTAATGGCTGTTCGTTCTATCAAATCGTAAGTTTCATAAAACAGACGGCCGGTATCGAGGGTAAAAATACGGATACATTGGTTCCCTGATGCAATCAGGTGTGTCATTACCTGATCTTCAGCACCTAAACTAGTTGAAAATGCTAAATTGCAGTGGTATTCATCTTTCAGAAAAGAGAGTATTTCTTCTGGGCTTGAAGTAGCAAATCTTTCATTTAAAAATTCTAAATTCTCTATTTTGGTATTCATTTGTCTATCCTACGGTTGAACCATTTTCAGTTTTTGAAGGAGGAGAAAGGAGGAATAAATTCTGAGCTGAATCCTGAGCCATTAATATCATACCTTTTGATTCAACACCTTTTATTTTGCGTGCTTTTAAGTTGGCCAGATAGAGGGCTTGTTTACCGATAATTTCTTCAGCTTTGTACTGATGAGCAATGCCTGAAACGATGGTACGTTGTTCAAAACCCAAATCAATGCTTACTTTCATCAGTTTGTCGGTACCTTCAATTTTTTCGGCATGTAGTATTTCGACCACACGAATGTCCATTTTTTGAAAGTCTTCAAAGCTGATTTCATCTTTTAAAGCAATATAAGTTGATTTTTTATCTTTTTCCGTTTTTGACTTTCTAAGTTTTTCAATCTGGTTTTCGATAACAGCATCTTCAATTTTTTCAAATAAAAGCTCGGCATCACCTATGTTTTGTCCTGCATTTAAAATATCGGTTCTTCCGATATCTGACCACCAGAGGTTACGACTGATTTTCAGCATGGATTCTATTTTTTCACCTGTACGAGGTAAAAATGGCAACATGAGTTGTGATAAATTGGCACAAAGTTGCAAGCAGTTGTTTAAAATGTTTCCTACTGCTTGTTTATCGGTTTTAATCAGGTGCCAGGGCTCAGTTTCGGCCAGATATTTATTACCTGCACGTGCCAGATTCATCATTTCAGACATAGCCTCACGAAAACGATAGTTTTCTATTGCCTGAGAAACATTTTCTTTATAAGCAGGTATATTAATGGCCAATAATGCAGAATTATCAGTACAATCCGGTACTTTTCCTTCAAAAAACTTATGAGTAAGCACCATCACGCGGTTAATGAAATTACCCAGAACAGCGACCAGTTCATTGTTGTTTTTTGCCTGAAAATCTTTCCAGGTAAAATCATTGTCTTTGGTTTCAGGTGCATTTGCAGTAAGTACATAGCGTAAAACATCCTGTTTGCCTGGAAACTCTTTTAAATATTCATGCAACCATACAGCCCAGTTTTTTGAAGTGGATATTTTATCGTTTTCAAGATTCATAAATTCATTGGCAGGTACATTGTCGGGTAAAATAAATGAACCTTCGGCTTTAAGCATGGCCGGAAAAATAATGCAATGAAATACAATATTGTCTTTCCCGATAAAATGAACAAGTTTTGATTCAGGATCTTTCCACCATTTTTCCCAGTCTCCGGTAGCTTCACGTGTAGCCGAAATGTAACCGATAGGTGCATCAAACCATACATAAAGTACTTTACCTTGAGTGCCTTCAACAGGAACTGGAACACCCCAGTCTAAATCGCGGGTTACAGCTCTGGCCCTTAAACCATCGTTTATCCATGACGAACATTGTCCATAAACATTGCTTTTCCAAAGTCCCTTTTTACCTTCAATAATCCATTCTTTCAGCCAGTTTTCAAATTTATCGAGAGGTAGGTACCAATGTTTTGTCTTTTTCATCACAGGTTTTGCTCCGCTTAATACCGAACGGGGATTTATCAACTCATTCGGACTTAACGAAGAACCACATTTTTCGCATTGATCGCCATAAGCATCCGGATTGGCACATTTCGGACATTCTCCACTTACATATCTGTCGGCTAAAAACATTTTAACTTCTTCATCATACAACTGTTCGCTTTCAGCTTCTGTGAATATCCCCTTCTGATATAAATTTAAGAAAAATTCTGAAGCAGTTTCGTGATGCAGTTTATTTGAAGTACGGCTGTAAATATCGAATGAAATACCAAATTCGCTGAATGAATTTTTGATCATTTCGTGGTATTTGTCAACTACCTGTTGAGGACTGATTCCTTCCTGCCTTGCTTTAATTGTAATAGGAACACCATGTTCATCGCTGCCTCCGATAAAAATGACTTCTTTCTGATTGAGCCTTAAATAACGCACATAAATATCGGCAGGAACATAAACCCCCGCCAGATGTCCGATATGAACAGGTCCATTTGCATAAGGCAAAGCTGTTGTAACAGTATATCTTTTTGGATATGTCATTGTACGAAATTTAAATTTTACCCTAACTTTGTTGACGCTGCAAATTTAGTCATTATTTGTTTAGCTGTAATTTATTTAAGCAATTTAAGCTCATGATAGTACCTCCTTTTTTAAAATCCGGTGATACAATTGCTATAGTATCTCCTGCCGGAAAAGTTAATCCTGATTTTATTTTTAAAACAAAGCAGTTTTTAGAAAGCAAGGGTTTTATAGTTGTGGTTTCGCCTAATGCCGACAAAAATTATTTTCAATATTCGGGCTCTGACGAACAACGAATTCAGGATTTTCAACTGCTAATGAACGATTATTCAGTAAAAGCAATATTGTGCTCAAGAGGTGGCTACGGTAGCATTCGTATTATTGAAAAGCTTGATTTTTCAGAGTTTGAGAAAAATCCTAAGTGGATAATTGGTTTCAGCGATATCACTATTTTTCATGCCTGCCTGAATAATATTTTTGATATTGCCAGCGTTCATGGCCCTATGACAAAGGCTTTTTTTGATGAAGCGGATGGTGAAAGTGTCAGTTATCTGATAAAAATGATGACTGGCAACAAGATAGTTTATCCATTGCCAGAGCATAAACTCAACCAGCCCGGAAAATGTTCAGGAAGGCTTATTGGTGGAAATCTGGCCATTTTAACCAGTTTAATCGGTACTGCTTATGACTTTAATCCCAAAGGAAAAATTTTATTTATTGAAGATGTCGGAGAATATCTTTATAGGATTGACCGTATGATGTGGCAAATGAAACTTGCAGGGAAATTTAATGGTTTAAAAGCTGTGATACTTGGTCAGTTCAGCGATATGAAAGACAATCAGAGTCCTTTCGGGAAAAATGCCTGTGAAATTATTCATGAACATTTAAGCGAATATAAAATTCCGCTATATTTTGATTTCCAGGCCGGACACGAAATGCCCAATATACCTCTGATGCTCAATACAGTGGTTGAAATTGATAAAAACCAGAACTTAATTTTTAAATCTTAAGCTTTGATTATGAGGATTTTAGTTGTAATAATGATGGTTATTTTGCCTTTTATAACTTTCAGTCAGTCGGGTTTTAAAAGCAATCAGCTGAGGTATGAAAGAGTAAGAGATGCATATCAAACCAAAGAAAATACAGTAAAAAAATATCTTGAAAATGCAGGTATCAAAGATTATAATTTTCAGATGTTTATCCGCATTTTTAAACACGAAAAATGTGTTGAAATATGGGTGAAAAAAACTTCTGAGAATGGATATACTCACCTGATTGACTATGATATATGTTCCTCTTCTGGCGATTTGGGACCAAAGCGTAAGCAGGGAGATGCTCAGGTGCCTGAAGGTGTTTATTATATAAACCGTTTTAATCCGGTCAGCAATTTCCATCTCTCGCTGGGGCTCAATTACCCGAATTCATCTGATTTAGTCAGGGCAAATGCAAACAATCCGGGTGGAGATATTTTTATTCATGGCAGTTGTGTAACCATTGGTTGTGTACCTCTTACTGACGATAAAATCATGGAGCTTTACATCCTTGCCGTTGAAGCCAAAGAACATGGGCAATCGCAAATTCCGGTTCATATTTTCCCGTTTAAGATGAAAGAAGAACGATTTGATGCATTTTTAGAAATGGATGAGTATAAAAATCATCAGAACTTTTGGAATGAACTGAAACCGGTTTATTTATTTTTTGAGGAAAAAAAGAAAGTTCCGATAATCAGAATTTTATCAAACGGAAAATACGAACTTGTTTCACAATAAGATTTTTGATTTTTATTCATTATATTTGAAAAAAAAATCAGAGATGAAAAAATTGATAATTATTCTGTTTTTTGCTTCTTCGTTATTATCAAATGCGCAGGAATCATCAAAATTACCATTATTAAAGCTTACAGGAATTGCAGCTGAAGGATCAATGGAGCAGTTGCAAGTAAAACCTGGAACAGCAACATGGAAATATTCTCACATAATGTATATTAATCCGATTGAGTATCTAATTGACATTGACACATACAATGTTAAAACTTTTTATTACGATGATGAGTATGATGAGTATTCTATTGAAGGAAATCTTCGCCTGAATGCGAGTTTTAATCTTTTGAATAAAAAGACTGGTACCTATAACCTGAAAAACGAATTGCAAATCGGTTTAAGTTTTAATTATTCTCCAAGGTATTATGCCAGCTATTCTTACAATAAATCAATACCGAAAGTTACTTTTTTCAATTCAGGAGGTGTAAAGAAAGTGGTAGATTCATCAGAGTATGATCATCTGTATTTTTCCTTTGAATTTATTCAGTTGGGGCTAAGTGTGGGTTATGTTTTTCGCACCGACCCTAATCGTTGTATCAGCTTGTTTGCGAATCCCAATCTGGATATTCATTATTCATTCCATTCATATTATAATGTATATCGGGAAATGACTACAGACAAGATTATTAATAATGGTATGTCAATTACAAGTAAAGATACAGTTTACTTTTACTCTTATAAAACAGCTGGTTATGATGAATTTATTGACATTCCGGGAAGCATATTTATTCGACCTAATATGACTTATGGTATCAATTTCAGACTATCGAAAAAAGTTCCGGTTTTGAAGCATTTTAATATATATGCAGCAATACGAAATGGTTTTGATTTTCATTTCTACGAAGGGAAAAATATAAGCACTTTTATTGCAAATAGTATAACCACCGGTATTAGGTATGGTTTTTAATAAAAAAAGCCTCTGAATTAAACTCAAAGGCTTTTCAAACTTATTTGGAACAAGCTCAAGCTGTTTTAATTCTCATTTTGTAAAACGATCTCCACACAAAAACCAAAGCAATTGCAAAAAACACCAGACCAGCATAAGGAGCTGCTTCTCTGAAAGCTTCTGAAATGGCAATTTCCATTGCAAGGAGTCCGAAAAGGGTAGTAAATTTAATAATCGGATTTAAAGCAACCGAAGAGGTATCTTTAAAAGGATCACCAACTGTATCGCCAACAACGGTTGCAGCATGAAGTTCTGTTCCTTTTTCTTTCAGGTCAACTTCAACAACTTTTTTAGCATTGTCCCATGCACCACCTGCATTTGCCATAAATACCGCCTGAAATAGTCCGAAAACAGCAATTGCAATCAGATAGCTGACAAATAAAGAAACTGCTGCAGTTCCGCCAATGCTTGCCGGAGACGATAAACAGGCAAAGGCCATTGCAAAAAAGAATACAGCAATAAAGATATTAAACATTCCCTTTTGAGCATATTGAGTACATATTTTAACCACTTCTGTTGACGATTTGGCATCTGCTTTTTTAGGTGCGTTCGGGTCAAGGTTGATATGATTTTTAATATATTCAACAGCTCTGAAAGCTCCTGTACTTACTGCTTGTGTTGATGCTCCGGTAAACCAGTAAATAACTGCACCACCCAATATAAATCCTAGTATTGAATAAGGATTAAGGAGATTAAGAATAGTTTCGGGTTCAACACCAAGCGTTTTTTGTATCATTAGTATCAGAGAAAAAATCATGGTAGTAGCACCTACAACTGCTGTTCCTATCAACACAGGTTTTGCTGTTGCTTTAAAAGTATTTCCTGCTCCATCGTTGGCTTCAAGATAATGTTTTGATTTTTCAAAATCAGGTTTAAAACCAAAATCTTTTTCTATTTCTTTGTCAACATTCGGAATTTCTTCGATTAAAGATAATTCATAAACCGATTGAGCATTGTCGGTAACAGGTCCGTAACTGTCAACAGCAATAGTAACAGGTCCCATTCCCAGCAGCCCGAATGCTACCAGTCCGAAGGCAAAAATTGATGGATAAACCATTATATCACTTAAGCCATAAGTGCTCATAAAATAGGCAAGAAACATGAGGAAGAAAAAGACCATTCCTTTCCAGAATGCAGAAAAATTACCGGCTACAAATCCAGACAATATGACCAAAGAAGAACCGCCCTGACGACCCGATTTTACTACTTCGGCAACATGAGCCGATTTGGGTGAAGTAAATATTTTTGTAAACTCCGGAATAACAGCACCACCAATAGTACCACAGCTGATAATAGTTGACAATATCCACCACATATCAGTGTTTCCGTTCAGGTCGGGTATCATAATGTAACTGGCAATGTAAGTAGCAATAATTGACAATATTGAAGTTATCCAAACCAGATTGGTTAAGGGTTGTTCAAAATCAAGATCATCTGATCTAGAATACTTTAAATTGCTGAAAATTCCGTTGATGTAAAAAGCGACAACTGAAGTAATAATCATTAAAATACGCATGACAAAAATCCAAGCAAGCAATTTTACCTGCAACAATGCAGTAATGGCATCTTCGCCAGCAATACCCACGGCAAGTAATATAAAGGAAATGAGAGCAACTCCTGTAACACCATATGTTTCAAAGCCATCGGCAGTTGGACCAACACTGTCACCGGCATTGTCGCCAGTACAGTCGGCAATAACACCCGGATTACGAGGGTCATCTTCCCCGATTTTAAAAACTACTTTCATCAGGTCGGAACCAATATCAGCAATTTTGGTAAATATACCACCTGCAATACGAAGAGCAGATGCACCAAGCGATTCGCCAATGGCAAAACCAATAAAACAGGCACCTGCCAAATGTCCTGGCATCAGTAATAAAATGACCAACATCATTATCAACTCAATGGCAATAAGCATCACTCCGATACTCATTCCAGCATTAAGCGGTATATTCAGCAGTTTTAAGGGTTTACGTTCCAATGATGCAAATGCCATACGTGAATTAGCAAGTGTATTCATTCTGATACCAAAGGCAGCTACAGTATAAGATCCCAAAATACCAATTACTGTCCATAATAATATCAGTAATACCCCACCAATACCAAATAGTGTGTTTCCATCATGGTCTTTGGCCAGAAAACCAAAATATGAAGCTACGGCAGCTCCAATAAAGATAAATAGTATTGCTAAAAATTTACCCTGTTGTTTTAAATAAGCTGAGCAGGTTTTGTAGATTACTTCCGACACTTCAAGCATGGCTTTATGAGCAGGAAGTTTTTTAACTTTCATAAACTGATAAAAACCGAATAATAAACCTAAAATACAAATGATAAAACCATAATATAAAATGTTTTCATTTTTAATTGCTTCAGGTACTTTAAGGTCGGCTTCACTGGCTTTCATAACTACCGGCATTAAAACTCCGGCAACAATCCATGGTAATTTTTTAATCATAAAATCCTTTTTTTTTAACAGGTTATTAAACTTTATTTGAGCGACAAAATTAGATAATTTTATAAATTTTTAGACTGATTAAATTTAACAAATTTTTAAAGACGCGAGTTTCTTTAATAAAACCACAATTCAGTTTCTTAAAACTGCTGTTAAATATCTAAGTTTGCAGTAAAAAATTTATTGGAAAATTTATGAAATATCAGAAAAAATACCTTGAAAAATTTCCACAACAGATAGAATATACCCTTAACAATTACATTCGCCACAATCTTTCAATTGATAATTTTCAGAATATTGTCATTTGCGGTTTAGGAGGATCAGGAATTGCAGGTCGTATTGCCAAAAGCTTTTTTTATGAAATCAGTCCTGTTCCTGTCGAAGTAGTATCAGATTACACTTTACCTTTTTATGTTAGCGAAAGTTCACTGGCTATTATCAGCTCTTATTCAGGAAATACCGAAGAAACATTAAGTCTATATATTCAGGCAATAGAAAAAAAAGCACATATTCTGATTATTACAACTGGCGGAATTTTGAACGAATTAGCCATGGAAAATAATATTCAGGTTTATTTGTCTGAATCTGGTTTTCAACCACGTATGGCATTGGGATATTCATTAACCTGTTTATGTTTGATTTTTTCAGAATTATTTCATCAAAACCTGCAAAACAATCTGAAAAGCCTTATAGGTCCTTTACGCGATACAGATACTTTTATTAATGAAAGCAGCCGACTTCTGGAGGAAATTGATATACAGAATACTGATAAAATAGTGATCATTACCGACCCGCCTACATATCCGATAGGTATCCGCCTGGCACAGCAAATTCAGGAAAATGCAAAAACAGAAGCTTTTGTTCATGAAATTCCTGAAGCTAACCATAATGTAATTGAAACGTATTACAACAGAATAAACAGTCATTTTATTATGATTGACAGTCGGCTCAACGAAAAAATATCTTACAGATTTCAGTTTCTGAAAGAATTGCTTGAATCTCATAACAATTCTGTCAGTTTCCTTAATATTGATGGTTTTACACTTCGCGAAATTTATCATTTAATATATAAACTCGATTGGTTTAGTTTGTTGATTGCTGAAGCTAAAAACAAAAAATCAGACGAAATTGAGAATATTAATAAACTGAAGACTTTTTTAAGTAATAAAAATTAAGAAAAATGTTTGACTTTGAACTCATTAAAAAATTCTACAATAGCTTAGACTATAAAATAAATGCAGCACGTAAATCATTAGATGTTCCGCTTACCTTAACCGAGAAAATTTTGTATGCTCATTTATTTGATAATTTACCTAAAAAATCATTTAACAGGGGAGAAGACTATGTTGATTTTGCCCCCGACAGGGTGGCCATGCAGGATGCTACTGCTCAAATGGCTTTGCTGCAGTTTATGATGGCAGGCCGTAAAAAAGTGGCAGTTCCTTCAACTGTGCATTGCGACCACCTGATTCTGGCACAAAAAGGAGCAGCTGAAGACCTCAAAAATGCACTGCACACCAGCAGTGAAGTATTTGAATTCCTTTCGTCTGTTTCAAATAAATATGGCATAGGATTCTGGAAACCCGGTGCCGGAATTATTCATCAGGTTATTCTGGAAAACTATGCTTTTCCGGGTGGTATGATGATAGGGACTGATTCGCACACTGTTAACGCAGGCGGTCTGGGAATGATTGCCATTGGTGTGGGTGGTGCCGATGCGGTAGATGTGATGGCAGGAATGGCATGGGAACTGAAAATGCCCAAACTCATTGGTGTAAAGCTAACAGGTAAACTGAATGGATGGACATCGGCTAAGGATGTAATTCTTAAAGTGGCCGGAATACTTACCGTAAAAGGTGGGACAGGTTATATTCTTGAGTATTTTGGCGAGGGTGCATTAAGCATTTCTGCTACAGGAAAGGGAACTGTTTGCAATATGGGTGCTGAAATTGGAGCGACAACTTCAGTTTTTGGCTATGATGATAAAATGGCTGATTATCTGAAAATTACCGACCGTGAACTGGTAGCTCTCATGGCTAACGACATTAGACATCATCTGACTGCCGACCCTGAAGTATATGAACATCCTGAACAATATTTTGATCAGGTTATTGAAATAAATTTGTCAGAACTTGAACCCCATATTAATGGTCCTTTCAGCCCCGACCGTGCCTGGCCATTGTCTGAGTTTGCTGATGCAGTGAAAGAAAACAACTGGCCTGAAAGATTAGATGTTGGTCTGATAGGTTCTTGTACCAATTCTTCTTATGAAGACATCAGCCGAGCTGCTTCTGTAGCTCAGATAGCTTTGAATAATGGTTTAAAAGCAAAATCAGAATTTACGATAACTCCAGGTTCCGAACAGGTCAGATATACTGTTGAAAGGGATGGTTTTCTTGAAATATTTGAAAAAATCGGAGGTGTAGTGCTGGCCAATGCCTGTGGCCCTTGTATTGGTCAATGGGCGCGCCATGGAGCAGAAAATCAGGAAAAGAATTCAATTATTACTTCTTTTAACCGAAATTTTGCTAAAAGAAATGACGGAAACCCCAATACCCATGCTTTTGTAGCTTCTCCTGAAATAGTTACGGCTTTGGCTATTGCCGGAAACATTACTTTTAATCCGGTTAAAGATTTTTTGGTAAATGAAAAAGGTGAAAAAGTAAAACTGGCTGAGCCTCAGGGTATAGAATTACCTCCCAAAGGTTTTGATGTGATTGACCGTGGCTATCAGGAACCTGCTGCAGATGGCAGTTTGTTGGATGTTAATGTAAGTACCGATTCTAACCGTCTTCAATTGTTGGAGCCATTTAAAGCCTGGAATGGAGAAAATATCTCTGGCATGAAGCTATTAATTAAAGCAAAGGGCAAATGTACTACCGACCATATCAGTATGGCAGGACCCTGGCTTAAATATCGAGGGCATCTTGATAACATTTCAAACAATATGCTGATTGGGGCAGTTAATGCTTTTAATGATAAAACAGATTTTGTAAAAAATCAGCTTATCGGAGATTATGCTTCAGTTCCTGTTGTCCAGAGACAGTATAAAGCAGTCGGTATTCCAACTATTGTAGTAGGTGACGAAAACTATGGTGAAGGCTCCAGTCGTGAACATGCAGCTATGGAACCCCGATTTTTAGGTGTTAAAGTTATATTGGTAAAATCCTTTGCCCGTATCCACGAAACTAACCTGAAAAAACAAGGTATGCTGGCATTAACCTTTGCCAATAAAGCCGATTACGACAAAATTCAGGAAGATGATACTTTAGATATTATCAATCTGGTTGATTTTGCACCCGGAAAACCACTCAGTATGCGAATTAGTCATGCAAACGGCCAAACAGAAATGATACAACTCAATCATAGCTACAATCAGCAGCAAATTGAATGGTTCAAAGCAGGCAGTGCTCTTAATCTGATACGGAAAAATCAGGCTTAAGTCTGCTGTAATGATCTGCTGATCAGATTTAAAGCTTAAAGATTAAACAGGATAAAGCCTGATAAAATTCTATTGGAAAATTAAAAAAGTAATACCTTTGAAAGCTGAAATATGGAGCTTTTAACAGGGATAGTAATAAAATCAACCGGAAGCTGGTATAAAGTCATGACAGCGAAGGAAGAATTTTATGATTGCCGGATAAAAGGAAAGTTTCGTTTAAAAGGATTAAAATCAACCAATCCGGTAGCTGTTGGTGATAAAGTCAGGTTTCATTTCGATTCAAAATTGAATTGTTCTATCATAGACGAAATAACCGAGCGCAAAAATTATATTGCCCGAAAAGCTTCAAATTTATCTAAGCAATACCATATTATCGCCTCAAACCTCGACCTGGCAGTATTAATTACCACTGTTGACCGGCCAGCGGTAAGTCCGGGTTTTATTGACCGCTTTCTGGTGATTGCTGCTGCTCACGAAATTGACAGTTGTATTGTTTTTAATAAATCCGACCTTGAGTCAAACGATGAGTTTTTTGCCAGACAAAGCTATCTTTCAGAATTGTATAAAAGTTTAGGTTACAAAGTGTTGCAAATATCAGCTAAAACAGGTCAGAATCTGGAATTTGTAAAGGAAATGATTGCAGATAAAATCTGTCTGTTTTCAGGACAATCGGGTGTTGGCAAAAGCACTTTGCTTAAAAAGCTTAATCCGGAATTAAGCCTTAAAACATCAGAAATTTCGGGTTATACCGGCAAAGGAATTCATGCTACTACTTTTTATGAAATGCATAAAATTTTTAACAATACCTATGTCATTGATTCCCCGGGATTGAAAGAACTGGGTTTGTTTGAATTTGAACCATTTGAAATCAGTCTTTTTTACCCTGAAATGAAAAAATATGCCGGACAGTGCCGTTTTAATACCTGCCTTCATATTAATGAGCCAGGCTGTGCAGTATTGCAGGCTTTTAAAAATAATGAAATTACGTATGAGCGCTATGCTTCATATTTGAAAATAATCGAAGATTTTAAAGACGAAAAAGCTTATTATTCTAAAAAATAATATCAAAATGTAGCGCAAAAGGGATAAACCTTAACTCATTATTGATTTTATCCACGCCTTAATATCGCTCCCTTCATCTTGGCAATATATCAAAAAACTGGATTTCAGAAAATACTAAAAGGAGCAAGTTTGAAGTGTATAAGAAATTGTTTGACCTTTTGAACTACTGGATTGTTATTATCACTCTCCGAAATATTCTACAAAATTGTTTTCAGTTTCATACAGTTTTATGACGTGCAGTTGTACCCCTTCTTTTTCCAGTTCAGGCTTAAGTACATTAAAAACAGCAATGGCAATATTTTCGGATGAAGGCTGAATGTTTTTCATGAAGTCAACTTCCAGATTAAGATTTTTATGGTCAACTTTTTCTATAACAAAGGTTTTAATAATTCTGCTGAGTTTTTTTAAATCCATCAAATAGCCGTTGTCGGAGTTGAAATTGCCTTTTACGGTTACAAATAGCGTATAATTATGACCATGCCAGTTGGGATTTGAACAGGCACCAAAATGGATATAGTTATCTTCATCACTCAATTCTTTCAGATAAATCCGGTGAGCAGCATTAAAATTCTCCTTGCGGGTAATGTAAATCATACAAAAAAATTTGCTGTAAAAATACAATTAAAATGGGAATAATGTTCATTATTGATAAATTACGATTAGTAAAATCAGAAGTAATACAATAAAAATATTCATAATTGCAAGGATATTTTTTACCTTTGCCTGAGACAAAAATTGATTTATGGACACTAATATTGAATGGAAAGAGATAAAAGCTTATGAAGAAATAAAATTTTCTTTTTTTGAAGGTATCGCAAAAATCAGCATTAACCGTCCGCACAAGCACAATGCTTTTACCCCAAAAACAGTCAGCGAAATGATAGAAGCTATGCATTATTGCCGGACAAGTGCTGAAATTGATGTTATCATTATCAGTGGTGAAGGTGGAAAAGCATTTTGTTCCGGGGGTGACCAGTCGGTGCGCGGACATGGTGGTTATATTGACACTGAGGGTGTTCCCCACCTCAATGTACTGGAATTGCAAAAGATGATACGTTCGATACCAAAAGTAGTTATTGCGATGGTTGCAGGCTGGGCTATCGGAGGAGGACATGTGTTGCATGTGATTTGCGACTTAACCATTGCAGCCGAAAATGCACGCTTTGGACAAACAGGCCCTAAGGTGGGCAGCTTTGACGGAGGATTCGGAGCTTCGTATCTGGCACGGATAGTCGGGCAAAAAAAAGCACGCGAAATTTGGTTTTTATGCGACCAATATAATGCACATGAAGCACTTGAAATGGGCTTGGTAAACAAGGTTGTACCCTTGATTAATCTGGAACAAACTACTATTGACTGGTGCAAAAAAATTCAGAAAAAAAGTCCTCTGGCAATCCGTGCTTTAAAATCAGCATTTAATGCCGAACTAGATGGTCAGGCAGGTATTCAGGAACTGGCAGGAAATGCAACTTTATTATACTATCTTTCTGATGAGGCCAAAGAAGGCTTTAAATCATTTTTGGAAAAAAGAGAACCTGATTTTAAAAAATTCCCTAAATACGAATAAAAGAAGATATTTATGCTTGAAAAAATATTAATTGATAAGATTTTATTTCTGGATATTGAAACAGTGCCCGCTTATCCCGGGCTGGAAAATGCACCTGACGATTATAGAAAACTCTGGGAAATTAAAGCAGGTCAACTCAAAGTACAGGATGAAAATGCAAGTCCTGAAGAAACTTACGGACGTGCAGGCATTTATGCTGAGTTTGGTAAAATCATTTGTATTTCGGTAGGATACCTGTCAATGGAAGCAGGAAAATTTCAGTTCAGAATAAAATCTTTTCATGGGCATGACGAAAAATTATTGCTCGAAGATTTTTGTAAATTATTGGATTCAAGCTTTAATACACGCTTCAATTATTTGTGTGCACACAACGGAAAAGAGTTCGATTTTCCTTATCTTGCCCGCAGAATTATTATTAATTCTATTCCTTTGCCTGATGCTTTTGAAATTCATGGGAAAAAACCATGGGAAATTGAGTATTTTTTAGATACGCTTCATCTGTGGCGATTTGGCGATTATAAGGCTTATTCTTCTCTGGCCTTATTGTGCTTTTCGTTGGGTATCCCAACACCAAAAGACGATATTGAAGGGAAAGACGTTTGGAAGGTTTATTATCTGGAAAATAACCCCGAAAGAATAGTAAATTATTGTGAAAAAGATGTTGTGGCTATTGCCAGACTGATATTAAGATTTAAGGGTTTACCCACTCTTCGCGATGAAGAAATTATTAAAATCAGTAAATGACCATTGAAAAAAATAAAAAAATTGTTGTACTGACAGGTGCTGGTATCAGTGCCGAAAGCGGACTTCAAACTTTCAGAGATAAAGGAGGCTTGTGGGAAAAATACGATTTTCAAAAATTAGCCAGTATTTACGGATGGCAGGAAAATCCTGCTCTGGTATTGGAATTTTATAATGTCAGACGCGACCATGTCAGACAAGCACAGCCCAATGATGCACATCTGTCTCTGGTCGGGTTGGAAAAAAAATACGAGGTAGTTATTATCACTCAGAATGTTGATAATTTGCATGAAAGAGCCGGTTCAGAAAATATTTTACACCTTCATGGTGAAATTATGAAAGCCCGTAGTACTCAATATCCATCTTTGATTTACGATTTAGGTGATAAAAATATTGAAATGGGTGATTGCTGCGAAAAAGGAGCTCAGTTGAGACCTCACATTGTTTGGTTCGGAGAAGCTGTTCCAATGATGGATAAAGCTATTGAAGAAGCTGAAAATGCTGATATTTTTATTGTAATCGGTACTTCTTTGCAGGTGTATCCGGCTGCCGGACTGATCAATTATGTACCTCATTCTGCTGAAAAATATATAATTGACAAGCAAATCCCTCCTGTGAGCAGTATCAAAAACCTTAACATAATTGAAAAAAGTGCAGCAGAAGGAACCCCCCAATTAGTTGACTTATTGTTGAGCAAATTAAAATCGGAAGTATGAGTAAATGGAAAAGATGGAAAATAAAAGAACTTCCATCAAGAGATCAGGTAGAAAAGCTTCGTAAAGAAATGAATATCAGCCCTATTGAAGCAGTTTTATTGCTTCAGCGAAATATTATGGATGCCAATGAAGCTCATGCTTATTTTAATCCAACACTTAACATTCTCCATGATCCTTTTTTGATGAAGGGAATGGAAAAGGCAGTTGATAGAATAAAAAAAGCAAAGGAAAATAATGAAAAAATACTGGTTTATGGCGATTATGATGTGGATGGGACAACAGCTGTAAGCATTATGTATAAATATCTCAGAGAAATTTTTTCGGAAATTTATTTTTACGTACCTGACCGCTTTAATGAGGGTTACGGTATTTCAGCAGAAGGTATTGACTTTGCAAAAAACCATCTTGTAAGCCTAATAATTGCCCTCGATTGTGGCATTAAAGAAAACGAGATGGTCAATTATGCCAATTCTTTTGGTATTGACATGATTATTTGCGACCATCACAACCCTGGACAAAACATACCGGATGCTTATGCTATTCTGAATCCTAAACAAACTGATTGCAACTATCCTTACAAAGAGTTATCGGGTTGCGGAATTGGTTTTAAATTAATTCAGGCATGTGAAAATCAATTTGAAACAGGCTTTGATATTTTTGAACTTGTTGATTATGTGGCAGTGAGTATTGCTTCCGATATTGTACCCATGACTGGAGAAAATCGTACTTTAGCCTTTATTGGACTAGAAAGATTGAACAGTTTACCTTCGATTCCTTTCAAAGCCATGTTGTCGAATCTTAAAATCAATAAAACACTTGACATCAATGATTTGGTTTTTGTAATTGGTCCGAGATTAAATGCATCAGGACGAATATCTCATGCACTAACCACTGTTGAGTTTTTAATTGCTCCCAATATTGCTTCAGCCAATAATTATTTTGAACTAATAAACAGCAATAATGTTGAACGACAGGATATTGATTTGCATACACTTGAAGATGCTGTAAAACTGGTTGAACAAAATCCGTCTTTACAAAAGAAAAAGACAACCGTATTGTTTAATCCGCATTGGCACAAAGGAGTTATAGGTATTGTAGCCAGCCGGTTGATGGATCATTATTACCGTCCTACAGTTTTACTTACAGAAAGTGAAGGAGTACTGGCCGGTAGCGCCCGCAGTGTAGCAGGATTCGACCTGTATAATGCATTAGAACATTGCCGCGATTTGTTAGACAAATTCGGAGGTCATCAGTTTGCTGCAGGTCTGACCCTTCAGCAACATAATTTTAATGCTTTTCAAAAACGCTTTGAAGAAGTGGTTAGTGCTACAATTACGGATGAAATGCTAACCCCTCTAATTGAATATGACCTTGAACTGAAGCAGGAACATATTGAACTTAAACTAACCGACATTGTAGATAAGTTTGCCCCTTTTGGCCCCGAAAACATGAAACCTAAGTTTGTTTTAAAACACCTGAAAAATATTGAAGAGGTTAAAATTGTTGGCAATAATCATTTAAGAATAGTACTGAACATTAACAATCAGCGAATAGCTTGTGTTGGATTTGGTTTGGGCGATTATTACCATGAGTTGAAAAAGGGTAGAGAATTTGATATTTGTTTTACCGCTGAAAAAAATCATTGGAATGGAAAAATATATCTTCAGCTTAACCTGAAAGACATCCACTTCAACTAAAAAGATATAAAATGATTCTGAGAGCTGAAAAATTAGTAAAAATATATCGCAACCGAAAAGTGGTGAATGAGGTAAACCTTGATATCCGTAAAGGTGAAATTGTAGGTTTGCTTGGCCCTAATGGTGCAGGAAAAACAACTACTTTTTATATCATTGTCGGGTTAATAAATCCTTATTCAGGCAATGTTTACTTAGACAACAACGACATTACCCGATTACCAATGTATAAAAGAGGACAGCAGGGCATCAGTTATCTGGCACAAGAGGCCTCTGTTTTTCGTAAACTAATCGTTGAAGACAATTTACTGGCAGTACTTGAGTTGACTAAACTCACCCGCAAAGAACAGCAATACCGTTTAAACCAATTAATTGATGAGTTTGGGTTGGAAAAAGTAAGAAAAACCAGAGGTGATTTACTGTCGGGTGGAGAAAGACGAAGAACAGAAATAGCACGTGCTTTAGCTACTGAGCCACACTTTTTTTTACTTGACGAACCCTTTGCAGGGATTGACCCCATTGCAGTTGAAGATATTCAGCAAATTGTATCACGGTTAAAAGAAAAAAATATCGGTATTCTGATTACCGATCATAATGTGCAGGAAACACTTTCGATTACCGACAGAGCGTATTTACTTTTCGAAGGTAAAATCTTAAAACAAGGTACTGCCGAAGAACTTGCTGCCGATGAACAGGTTAGAAAGCTCTATCTTGGTCAAAGTTTTGAATATAAAAAGAAATCATTTTAATAAGTATTATTACTCAAACGGATCGGATAATTCTATTTTTCTATACCTAAATTTAATAATATGCCTTCAGGCAAAAAAAGATCAAAAAAAGAAAGCTTAAAAAGCGGAGACATTAAGAAAGCCATTTTTGAAGCTTTGGAATACAATAACGGGAAGCCCATAAATGCAAAACAACTGGCTTATCAACTTGGGTTTCAAACAAAAAAAGCACGTCACAAGCTCCAGCAGATACTTGATGAACTGGTGGAGTTGAAAAAGCTAAAAGAAACAGAAGCTTACCGATATACATTCATGCCTGCTCAGAAAAGTTTTCTGACAGGTATCATAGAAATAACCCGACATGGTTATGGTTTTGTATCGTGTGAAAATCTGGAGGAAGATGTTTTTATTGGTAATAAAAATATTAAAAACGCAATAAGTGGTGATAAAGTTAAAATAAGCTTGTTTAAAAGTTCTAAAGGTAGGAGTCAGGAAGGTGTTGTGATCGAAATAGTTGAAAGAAGCGGGAAAAACATTGTGGGGACAATAGAATTAAATAATAATATCGCATTTTTAATTCCTGATAGTCCGAAAATTCACACCGATTTTTATATACCCCTAAGCAAACTTAACCAGGCAAAACATGGCGAAAAAGCCATTGCAGTTTTTAAAGACTGGCCAGAGGGAAGTAAAAATCCTGTCGGAGAAATCATCAGAGTACTTGGCAAAGCAGGCGATCACAATGTTGAAATGCATGCAATACTTGAAGAATTCGGTTTACCATATATTTTTCCTCAGGAAGTTGTTGATGATGCAGCAATGATATCTGATAAAATTTCAGAAGATGAAATATCAAAGCGTAAAGATTTTCGTAATATATTGACCTTTACCATTGATCCTGAAGATGCTAAAGACTATGATGATGCCATCAGTTTTCAGAGAAAGGGTGATGATATTGAAATCGGAGTACATATTGCCGATGTTTCACACTATGTAAAGCAAGGAACTGAAACCGATAAAGAGGCTTTCAAACGGGCAACAAGTGTTTATCTGGTTGACCGTACAGTGCCTATGCTATCTGAAAAACTATCGAATAATCTTTGTTCTTTGAAAGCAGAAGAAGATAAACTTTGTTTTTCGACTGTTTTTATCATGAACAAAAAGGCGGAAATAAAACATTTTTGGATTGGAAGAACTATTATTAACAGCAACAAACGATTCAAATATGAGGAAGTTCAGGAAATTTTAATAAAACAGGAAGGATTATTTTCTGAAGAATTAAAGGTCATAAATGAAATAGCAAAGAAACTCAGGCAGGAACGTTTCGACAGCGGAGCATTCAGTTTTGAAACCGAAGAAGTCAAATTTAAACTGGATGAAAACAACAAAGTTTCTGAAATTATAAAAAAAACAAGACTTGACTCTCATTTACTCATAGAAGATTTAATGCTGCTTGCCAATAAATGTGTTGCTGAATTTGTAACCAAAGCAAAAAGAAATTTTGTTTATCGTGTTCATGACGCTCCAAATACCGAAAAACTGACTGAATTTAAACGTCTGGCAACAAAATTCGGATATAGCATTGATAGTTCAAACAATATTAGCCTTGCTCATTCATACAACGATTTATTGGAAAGAGTAAATGGCAAACCTGAACAAAACTTTTTACAATCGCTAGCCATACGAACCATGTCAAAAGCAGCCTATTCGCCCAAAAACAATGGACATTATGGATTGGCATTCACTCATTATACTCATTTTACCTCTCCCATCCGAAGATATCCCGACCTGATGGTGCATAGAATTCTTTCGGAGCTTCTTGAACATAAAAACGAAAGTGACACTTTTGATGACTTAAAAATTAAATCCAGACATTGTTCCGAAAGAGAAATCAATGCAGAAATGGCCGATCGTGCCTCTGTCAAATACAAACAGGTTGAGTATATGATGGATAAAATAGGAATTGTTTATGAGGGCGTAATTAGTGGAGTCATTGATGGTGGATTTTTTGTCGAAATAATTGAAAACAAATGTGAAGGTTTTGTTACTGCCTCTTCTATTGACGAAGATTTTTATGTTTTTGATGAATATAACTACCGCTTAAGTGGCTACAACAGTCATAAAACATTTACTTTAGGTCAACAAATTTGGATAAAAGTAGCACAGGCCAACTTACCAAAACGTAAACTTGATTTTGTATTATCTGAAGCACCATCAGAATCATGAATAAAAATCTGTTAACATTTTCAAAAAGAATTTAAAGGTATTTTTGCCATAAAATTAAATTGCAATGAAACGTAAATTAATAATCATTTCAGTAATAATTGTTGTACTTTTTTTGTCGGTTATAATAATAACTCCATTGTTTTTTAAATCTAAACTTTTAAAAATTATTAAAACTGAAGTCAATAAAACACTTGTAGCAACAGTAGATTTTAACGAAAACCTTCATATCAGTATAATTAAAAGCTTCCCCGATTTGTATGTTAAAATCAATGATGTTTCAATTGCCAATAAAGAACCATTTTTGGGTGATACACTTGCTTATATTTCTTCTTTTGCAGCCAGTATTGATCTGAAAAAAGCCATTAAAGGTAAAATTGAAATCAAAGAAATTAAAATCAGTGATGCCAGGATTTATCTTCATGTGTTGAACGATACTTCCGATTATATTGCTAACTGGGATATCACTTTACCTTCAACTGACACAACATCCGAATCTGATTCAACAGTGATTAAAATTCCGATTAAAAAAATATTGGTTTACAACACCGATTTTATTTACGATGATGAGCTTTATGATGTGTTTATTGATGCCAAAAAGATAAATATTACTGGAAAAGGCGATTTTAGTATGGATATTTTTGATCTGATTACCAATGGCAATATCGAACAACTCAGCTTTAAATACGATGGAATTCCATATATTTCAAAAGCAAAAACACGTATCAGTACCAAGACCAATATTGATATGACAAATTATAAATACACTTTTAACGAAACTTCGATTTATCTGAATGAGTTCCTGATCAATGTTGATGGACATATTGCTATGCCAACTGATGATATTGAAATTGACATGAAATTTAACAGCCCGCAAACTGAGTTCAAAAATCTGCTTTCGCTGATACCCTCTGTTTATGCCAGCGATTTCAGTGAGCTTTCAGCAAAAGGAAGTGTTAATTTCTCCGGCTTTGTAAAAGGTATTTACAATAGCAATTCAATGCCAGGTTTTGATATTCAACTAAATGTAAAAGATGGAATGTTTAGGTATCCCGACCTTCCGGCTTCGGTCAGCAATGTCAATCTGGCTCTTCATGTTAACAATCCTGATGGAGTAATGGACAATACGGTTATTAACTTGCAAAAGCTTTATGCTCAGCTTGGTAAAGAAGTTTTCAATGCAAAAGTATTGGTTAAAACCCCCATTTCCGACCCCTTTATTGATGCTCATGTTAAAGGTAAAATCAATATTGCCAACGTCCGTGATTTCATTAAAATTGATGAAAAATTGAAATTGTCGGGGCTTTTAGATCTCGACCTGACAGCAATTGGTAAAATGTCGTATATCGAAAAACAACAATATGAAAAATTTCAGGCAAACGGAAATCTGAATATCAGTCAGCTCTATTATTATGACGATAACCTGAAAAAAGAAATTCAGGTTGCACTGATGCAACTCCTGTTTAATCCTAAAGCAGTTGAACTGAAACAGCTTAAACTGAATGTTGGAAAGAATGACCTGAGTGCACAGGGAAGTTTACTCAATTTTATTCCATATATGTTTAGCAAAGGTGTTTTGTCAGGAAAACTGAACCTGCAGTCTAACAACATGAATATCAACGAATTTTTAATTGAATCAGAAAATGCTACTTCAGGCACAGCAACAAGTACAACAACTACCGAAACTGAAAAAACAGCAACAACAGTGTTTGAATTGCCGGGAAATATTGATTTTATGATGGATGCCCGTTTTGCAAACCTGATTTATGATAAAATGAATTTGAAAAATGCAGTTTGTAATTTAAAATTGAATAACAAACGCCTGACAATCAACAATCTGATGGCAGATGTTTTGAACGGGAAAATAGAAATGAAGGGTTATTATGAAACAGTGGTAAAAGATAAACCTGTATTTGATTTTAATTTGAAAATAGAGAACATGGAAGTAAAATCGGCATACAATACTTTTGAAGTTGTTAAGAAATATGTCCCCATCGCAGCATTCTCAAAGGGAAATATTAATGCTAATCTGGTCATCAACAGCTTGTTACAAAAAAACATGATGCCCAATTTTGCCACTCTTTTCAGTAAGGGTTCTATCTCCATTGCTCAGCTTGGAATTGTTAATTTTAAACCACTAAACCTGGCAGCCGATGCATTGGAAATAAAAACACTGAAAAATCCAACTCTGAAAAGTATCAAACCATCATATATTATCCGCGATGGTAAACTGAAAATTGATCCTGTCAAGTTTAAAATAGATAAAACCGATTTTACGGTCAGTGGTTGGAATGGTCTTGACAAAAGCATGAATTATGAAATAATTGCTAATGTTCCCATTGCAGAATTAAAAAATAAATCATCAAACTACCTGAGTTCATTAGGAATAAGCAATATAGCCAATCTTACAGGAGAAACGGTGCCCGTTTATGTTTATATCACCGGCAATTATGACAACCCGAAAATAAAAACCTCAGTAAAGAAAATGACCCAGACAGTTACTGAAGCAGCAAAAGATAAAGCAAAAGAAGAAATTGATAAACAAAGACAAAATGTTGAAAATGCAGCAAGACTGGAAGCGGAAAGGCAACAGAAATTGTTGCAGGAAAAAGCAAAACAAGAGCAGGAACGTTTAAGGCTGGAAGCTGAAAAGAAGAAGAAAGATTTAGAAGAAAAAGCAAGACTGGAAGCTGAAAAGAAGAAAAAACAATTGGAAGAGGAAGCTAAGAAAAAGTTAAAAGGAATTATAAAATAATTATTCATGCAATTGTTTGTCAGGCAGTTAAAGGAATTATTAATGGCAGGTTTACCCGGTCAGCAATCTCATTTTAAAATGATTCCCGAAAACGTAATCAACCAACGCATAGAAGCACAGAAAAATGCAAAACCAATGCTGAGCAGTGTGCTGATTCTTTTCTATCCTTATCAGAATGAAACTACTACTGTACTGATTCAAAGGCATAGCTATAATGGAGTTCACAGCAATCAGGCTGCTTTTCCGGGAGGTAAAGCCGAACTTTATGATAAAGATTTTTATGATACTGCTCTTCGTGAAGCTCAGGAAGAACTTAACATTATTTCTTCAGAGGTTGAAATATTGGGCAAGCTCAGCAATTTATATGTTCCTCCCAGTAATTACCTCATACAACCTGTTGTCGGTTTTTGTCATAAACGACCTGAATTTTTAGCCGATATAGCTGAAGTTAAAGAGTTTTTTGAAGTAAAATTAAGTGAATTATTGTCGCCTGAAGCTAAAACTCACACGACAATTACTTTTGCTAATGGTACCAGTTATAATACACCTTGCTATGTTTGGAACGATTATACTGTTTGGGGTGCTACTGCTATGATTATCAGTGAATTAATTGATGTTTTGAAAAAAAGTTCAGATATTTCAAAACTTTTTGATGAAAAAACAGACATAACCAAAAATTGAAGAATGAGAAATTTATTTGTGTTGGTGGTTTTTCTGATTAGTTTTCAAAGCTATTCACAAAGCGAACAGGAAATCTGTATTTTACTTAAAAAAGCAACATCTGAGTTTTGTCAGATGAAATACACTTCATGCGCAAAAACACTCAATAAATTTTATAAGTTAAATCCGGATCATTTTCTCAGTCATGAAGCGGTATATGCAGAAGGAATGTGCTATTACAAAGCTGGAAATAATAAAAAAGCTAAAGTTGTTTTAAAAAAAGTGATGTTGTTCGACAATTACAATGAAAGCGATTCATCGGGGTATTCGGTGCTGCTTTGCGATTATCTTCAACAAAACTGTAATAATATTTTGGTTCCTGATTACCTTGTAAACATTCAGCACGAAGCTTCAATATTGCTTTTTGAAATTTCGATGAAAGTAAAAGAATATGATGAAGCATATTTTCATCTTGATAATGCACGCAGATATTACCGATTCTGGCATGGTTGCGGTACCAACGATATGTCAGAAAGTATCAGGTTGTCAATGCTTTTTTCTGATTATTACGATAAAACCGGCAAGCCCGACACAGCTATTTCCGAACTGCTCACCCATTTGTTCGAACCTGCTGCTTTGCCTGTAATGTATTATAGTGAGTTAGTGAATATGACTTACGCTAAAATGAAAAAACACTTTGGTGATCAAAAATTACAAACTGAACTTCTGACATCAGTATCAAATATTTACTCGGAGCCCTACACAGACGGTCACGGGCATGAAGCCAAACACTGGTACATCAAGTTTTTCGGTCAACGTATCAGAATTGCACCTGATTATTTATTTTCAAAAACCGATAATATTGAAGAGGTACAAAACTATTTACGTCAAACATTGTTTTACAGTCTTGTTTATAAATTACCTGTTGAATAAATAGAATCTTAAAAATATCAGATTAATTAATGGCTGAAAAAATTATACTTGGCATTGATCCCGGAACAACAATAATGGGTTATGGATTGATTCGTTGCGAAGATAAAAAAGCTGAACTTGTTCAGTTCGGGGTGGTTAATCTGTCGAAGGTGAAAGATGGAATGTTACGCCTGAAAATGATATTTGAACGCTCCTTGCATTTAATTGAACAATATAAACCTGATGAATTGGCTATTGAATCACAATTTTATGGTAAAAATGTTCAGTCAATGTTAAAATTAGGACGTGCTCAGGGAACTTCTATTGCAGCAGCTTTGTATCGTGATGTTCCTATTTTCGAATATGCACCAAAAAGAATAAAACAAGCTATTACTGGAAACGGAAATGCGTCTAAAGAACAAGTTGCAGCTATGCTTACCCGTTTACTTGATATTAAAGAAACACCGCAATACCTTGATGCCACAGATGGTCTTGCTGTTGCAATGGCTCATTTCTTTACTGGAAATAAACCCGACTTTGGTCATGATAAATCGTACTCTTCGTGGGAATCGTTTATCAGTAATAATCAATCTAGAATTGTAAAAAGGGACTAAGCTCCATAAAAAAAAATCTTATTAGGTTTATTAAGAAAAAAACTGAATTTTGCTGCAATTTTTTAATGAGGTATAATCATGAAAACAGGTCAAATAAAACTCTCTAATATCAAGGGAGATGTTTTTGGTGGTATTACAGCTGGTATTGTTGCCTTACCTTTGGCACTTGCTTTTGGTGTTCAGAGTGGTTTAGGGGCAGCAGCTGGTTTATATGGCGCAATTACATTAGGTATTGTTGCTGCCATTTTTGGTGGAACACCCTCTCAAATCAGCGGACCTACCGGCCCGATGACAGTTGTTACTGCATCTATAATTGCATTGTCTATTCAAAAAGCAGGTAATTTTGAGCTTGGTGTTGGTATGGTCATTTTCAGTTTTTTTATGGCCGGGGTTTTTCAGGTAATCTTCGGACTGATTAAACTGGGAAAATATATTCGATACATTCCTTATCCGGTTGTCAGTGGATTTATGAGTGGAATAGGGTTGATTATCATTCTTTTACAAATATTTCCTTTAGTTGGAGCTAAATCACCGGGAACAGTTATTAATGTAATTCATCAATTGCCTCAACTTATTCAACAAATAAATTATCAGGCTCTTTTACTCGGTCTTTTAACAATACTTACCATTTATATTTTACCATTAATTACTAAGGTAATTCCAGGAACTTTGATTGCATTATTACTGTTTACAATTATTTCAGTTGTTGCAGGCTTTGATGTACCTGTTATAGGAAATATTCCGAAGGGAATACCTGAATTCAGATTTCTATCCATATTTGATATGAATTGGCAAATTTTATTGTCTGGAATACTACCTGCTCTGACATTAGCAGGTTTAGGCAGTATTGATACTCTTCTGACTTCAGTTGTAGCCGATAATATTACCAAAAGCAAACATAAAAGTAACAAGGAATTGATCGGACAAGGTTTAGGAAATATTGCTGCTTCATTATTCGGGGGTTTACCAGGTGCCGGAGCTACCATGCGTACTGTTATTAATGTGAGAAATGGTGGAAAAACCGGTCTTTCAGGTGTTATTCATGGTTTGATATTGATTATCGTTCTGTTAGGTGCCGGTCAATATGTGAAAGAAATTCCTAACAGTGTTTTAGCTGGTATTTTAATCACTGTCGGTATTGGAATAATAGATATAAAAGGACTGAAAGATTTGTTTGCTATGCCAAAAGCAGATGCTTTAGTACTGGTTATTGTGTTGCTATTAACAGTTTTTCTTGATTTGTTGCAGGCAGTAGGAGTTGGAATGGTCATCGCTTCAGTGCTTTTTATGAAACGTGCCAGCGATTTGGTAGATGCAGGAACAGATGTTTCTCAAATGAAAAAATCAGATAAAGAATTGGCATGGGACGATGAAGGTGATATTACTGAGGAGATGCTGAAAGAGATATATATTCAGCGACTTGACGGGCCGGTTTTCTTTGGTTCTGTTACTAAATTTCAGGAATTAATGGCTGCAATTCCAAAACATGCAAAAGTTGTAATTATTCGTATGCGAAAAGTACCATTTATGGATTTATCCGGATTATATGCCATGGAAACAGCAGTTAAAGACCTGACAGAAAGAGGAGTTGTTGTTTTAATTACCATAGTTCAACCACAGCCACTTTATATGCTGCAAAAAATCAATGTAGTTCCCGGACTTATTCCTGAGAACCATTGCTTTAAAACGTTTGAGGATTGTGCTCTCTGGTTAAAAAATGATTATTTTGTTAAAAAGAGCAATTATTGATTGTCATTTACTGGTAATTCTACATAAAAGGAAGAACCTTTTCCCTGAACACTTTCTGCCCATATTTTTCCTTTGTGAAGGTCAATAAGCTCTTTACACAAAAACAGACCAAAGCCATGACCTTTTTCGTTGGCTGTTCCAAGGCTGGAGCTTTGATAATCCATTAAAAATATCATTCTGAGTTTCGATTCAGGGATTCCGACTCCCTCATCTTTTATCTTTATTATGACAGCCTGCTCATTTTTATATGCTGAAATAGTAATAATTCCTGAGTTGTAAGAGTATTTTATCGCATTTGATAATAAATTTCTCAATACTGTTGAAAGAATAGCTTTATCTGCAAATACCTGTAAACCCGGTTCTATTTCTGTATTAATGGTGATGTTTTTCCTGAATCCATTTAATTTTACTACTTCAATCATACTGTTGACAATTGACTCATAAAAATAAAGCTCAGGTTTTAAAAATCCATTGCTTTTGATTCTTCCCCATTCAAGCAGGTTTTCGAGTAAAATATAAATATTATCAGAACTTTTGAGCATTTCTTGTAGAAATTCTGTTTTATCTTCATCACTTACTTCAGGATTCATCAATAAAAACTGTATAGCATTGCTGATTCCTCCTAATGAATTTTTAAAATCATGGGAAATTATAGAAAGCAATTTGCTTTGAGTGTGCGAAAAACTTTCAATTTTGTTTTTTGACTCATTTAACTCCAATTCGAAAGTCTTACGTGTTGAAATATCATGAATCACAATAAGATAATTGTCAGCCTTTTGATTTCGTTCAATGATTGGATTAATAAAGATGTCAAAGTACTTAGCAGGAGTAAAACGTTTGCAAATGTATTCAAACTGGCTATTTTGATTTTGAATATTGGATTTTATTTGGTCTGATAAATCTACCAGACTTTCATTAAAACTTGTATTATCATAATCGTTTATTCCAGCCATTTTGTAAAAAACAGGATTGGCAGCTTTGATATTAAAATTGTTATCAATAACAATTACAGCATCCTGCATGTTGTTAAATAAGCTTTTATATGCTACTGGCAAAACTCTTAAAAAATTATAACGGAATATTCCAATTGCAATCAACAATCCGGTTATACTAAAGCTTACAGGAGTCAGGTCAAATTTAACAATATCTGCATCGCTGAGCATGTAAAAAGCATTCGTAATCAGAGGAATGAGCCCGGCAAGGATAAAAATCACTGTATTCCATCCATAAAATTTTCTATCTTTTGACCAATGGTAAATAAATAGTGTAATACCTGTTAAAAACAATCCATAAGTATAGACAGAATTAATTTTGACAATGATATTGTGATGGTATAAAATATAGTTGCCATGAGCATTTGTCATTTCTATTGTTTCTTTCCAAACAAGATGATGAAATGAGTTGGTCAATGCCAGAATTAGAATAATCAATGAGATAGAATAAAGAATTATAAACCAAAATAATTTATTCTTACATTTTGATTCTGTAAATTGAATAGCAAATAATAGCCAAGAAGGACCCAAAGAACAGATGCCCAAATATGAAACCTGTGACCAGAATATTTTTGTAGCAGGATTTTGAGAAATAAGTTCCATTGTTGCAGCCAACGACCAAATGGCTACCGAAAGCATCAATATGGAAAATGAAAGGGTATTGCGTGTATTGTGCTTACCAAGGCTGTAAAAAGCTATACTGAATGCCAATATGCTGCTCAGTAAAGTTAAAGGTATCAGGTCGGTATAACTCCAGGTCATTATAAATATTTAAGGCAAAGTTATAAATGCTTACAGGGAGTTTGAAAGTTTTTTTCATAACTTTCTTAAATAAATCTTAACCTGAATAACTTATCAAGGAAAGTTTATGAAATAAAAGGGTAAAAAAAAAGCACAAACAATGTTTGTACTTTTTTCTTTATCTGAATTATAAATGTCGAATTCTATCTCTTGTTTCTAATATTAGCCTGTGCAGCAGCGAGGCGAGCTATTGGAACCCTGAAAGGAGAACAACTGACATAATCGAATCCTGTGCGGTGGCAAAAATCAATGGATGAAGGTTCTCCTCCATGTTCTCCGCAAATACCGATTTTGAGATTCTGACGTACAGAACGTCCTTTCTCAACTGCTATTTTAATCAGTTCACCAATTCCTTCCTGATCAAGTACATTGAAAGGATCAACAGCTAAGATTTTCTTATCAAGGTATTCGGGTAAAAATCCGCCAATATCGTCTCTCGAAAATCCAAAGCCCATTTGTGTCAGGTCGTTTGTGCCAAAAGAAAAGAATTGAGCCTGTTCTGCAATACGGTTAGCTGTAAGCGCAGCTCTTGGAATTTCTATCATTGTGCCTGCCAGATGAGGAATTTCATTCAGCCCATATTTTGAACATACTTCCTGATAAACTTTTTTAATCAGATCGTACTGGTGTTGCAATTCAGTTACCACACTGGTTACCGGAATCATGATTTCAGGAAAAGGTTTTTTATTTTCCTTTAGCAATTCGGCAGCAGCCTCAAATATTGCCCTGACCTGCATTTCAGTAATTTCAGGATAGGTAATACCCAAACGTACACCACGATGACCCATCATAGGATTGCTTTCGTGTAAAGCGTCTGCACGTTTATTGAATTCGTCTGAGGATATACCAAGACTTTCTGCTAATTTCACTCTTTCATGTTCGTGCTGAGGAACAAATTCATGCAGTGGTGGATCGAGTGTACGGAAAGTAACAGGGAATCCGTCCATAGCTGCCATTGTTCCTTTAACATCTTCTTTCACAAAGGGGAATAACTCGTTTAAAGCATTTCTTCTTTCTGCTTCTGATTTCGATGCAATCATTTTACGGAGAATAAACAAAGGTTTCTCTGCATTTTTTCCATAAAACATATGTTCAGTACGAAATAGTCCGATTCCTTCAGCACCAAAAGCACGTGCTTTAGCTGCATCTTCGGGTGTGTCAGCATTTGTTCTTATTTTTAAGTAACGAATGTCGTCACAAAGTTTCATAAATTCGACAAAATCAGGATTCTCTTCAGCAGCTTTTTTCATTGGCAATTCACCTTTGTAAATATAACCTTTACTGCCGTTTAAGGTCAGAAAATCTCCTTCTTTAAATACCTCATCACCAACTTTTAATGTTTTTTCAGCAGCATTAATAATCAAGGAACCTGCTCCAACAATACAGCATTTTCCCCATCCGCGAGCCACTAAAGCTGCATGACTGGTCATACCACCACGACCGGTAAGTATGGCTTCTGCAGCGCGCATACCCTCAATATCTTCAGGATTTGTTTCTTCTCTAACCAGAATTACCTTCTTACCCTGTTTTACCCATTCTACAGCATCAACTGAATTAAAAACAATTTGTGCACTAGCGCCACCAGGACCTGCAGGTAAACCTCGTGCAATTGAACTTACTTTAGCTTCCTCTTTAGAGTCAATAACCGGATGAAGCAATTCATCAAGCTGACTAGGTTCAACACGCATTACTGCTTCTTCTTTTCCAATCAAACCCTCTTGATGCATGTCTAAGGCCATTTTTACTGCAGCCGGGCCGTTACGTTTTCCTACCCTGCATTGCAGCATATACAAGCGACCATCCTGAATAGTAAATTCTATGTCGAGCATATTTTTATAATGAGATTCAAGTTTACGCTGAATGTCATGAAGTTGCTGATAAACTTCAGGCATAGCTGTTTCAAGTGAATCCATATTTTTATTATGCTCAGTTTTACCTATTTCATTAATGGGATTGGGAGTACGAATACCTGCAACCACATCTTCACCTTGTGCATTTACCAGCCATTCACCGTAAAAATAGTTTTCACCTGTTGCCGGATTTCTGGTAAAAGCTACTCCTGTTGCTGAATTATCACCCATATTACCAAATACCATAGCCTGAACATTAACAGCAGTACCCCATTGGTCAGGTATATTTTCTATTCTGCGATAAGAAATAGCACGCTTACCCATCCAACTCTGAAACACAGCGCCTATTGCTCCCCACATTTGTTCATAAGCATCTTCCGGAAATTCTTTTCCAAGTACTTCTTTAACTTTCTTTTTATAAATTTCAATTAATTCTTTTAAATCATCTGCTGTAAGGTCAGTATCACTTGCTATCCCCCTGTCTTTTTTCATTTTTGCCAGTTCATGTTCTAACTGAACTCTTACACCTTTTCCTTCTGCAGGTTCTATCCCAGCAGCTTTTTCCATAACCACATCTGAATACATCTGAATGAGTCTTCGCTGACTATCGTAAACAAAGCGGGGATTTCCGGTTTTTTTAATCAATCCTTCGCGTGTTATATTGTTTAAACCCACATTAAGTACTGTTTCCATCATGCCTGGCATTGAACTGCGTGCTCCTGAGCGTACCGATAACAGCAAAGGATTATCTTTATCACCAAATTTGGCTCCCATCACATTTTCAACAAAGGCTAGTGCATTCAAAACCTGCGATTTCAGGCTTTCAGGGTAGTTTTTATTGTTTTTGTAATACTCTGTACAAACTTCTGTGGTTATCGTAAAACCGGCAGGAACCTGCAATCCTAATAAATCCATTTCGGCAAGATTGGCCCCCTTACCCCCCAGTAATTCTTTCATTCCTGCTTCACCTTCTGCATTTCCGTTTCCAAACGAATAAACTAATTTTCTGTATTCTGTCATAAACTATCTTTTACTTTTTTAAAAACTGCTTTTAAAGCAAAAAATTAAATAATTTTTTGAACGGCAAATATACTAATTCTGATTTAACGAACCGATTGACTTTTCAAATTAATGAAGTTTTAACACAGAGAGAAGTTTTTCAAACTTTACCTGACAATATATTACCTGTAATTTCATTCAAATTTTGCATCTTTGCAAGTCAATAAAATGTGTTAATGGAATATCCTTCAACAATAATAAAGGAATTAATAGATCAGTTTGTTAAGCTGCCCGGAATCGGAAAGCGTACAGCTTTACGTATGGTGCTTAGCCTGATTAAATTTCCGGAGGAAGATACGCAAAAGCTCGGAGAGTTAATATCAAATCTGAAAACAAAGATAAAGCATTGTAAAAAGTGTAACACAATTTGTGATGACGATTATTGCATGATTTGTTCGGATCGTAGCCGCGACAACGAAAGTGTTTGCGTTGTTCAGGAACACAGAGACCTGATGGCAATTGAAAGCACCGGTCAATACAGAGGTCTATATCATGTTCTTGGTGGTTTAATTAATCCGCTTGACGGTATAGGGCCTTCTGAACTAAGCATCGGTAGTTTGATTAGCAGAGTTGAAAATGAGAAAATTAAGGAAGTGATTTTTGCAATAAATGCTACTCTTGAAGGAGATACTACCATATATTATATTTCAAAGGAACTGAAAGAAAAAAATGTGAAAACCAGTGTTATTTCAAGAGGTATTTCTATAGGTACAGAGCTTGAGTTTGCAGATGAAATTACTTTAGGAAGGTCAATAGCTAACAGAACTGATTATCAGATTTAATATGATTAAATTGTCTGTCATTATTGTGAATTACAATGTCAGGTACTTCCTTGAACAATGCTTGTTTTCAGTGATTAATTCTGCTGCTTTTATGAATGAAAAAAGCAAAGAGTTTACTACTGAAATATTTGTTGTTGACAATAATTCAGTTGATGGCTCGGTAAATATGCTCAAAGAAAAATTTCCTGATGTAATATTATTAGCAAATACTGAAAACAAAGGTTTTAGTGCAGCCAACAATCAGGCATTGAAGTTATCCAATGGCGATTATGCCTTATTGCTGAATCCGGATACAGTAGTTGAAGAAAGCACATTCTATAAAATGCTTGATTTTATGGAAAATCATCCTGATGCAGGTGGTTTGGGTGTAAAAATGATAGATGGTTCAGGAAGGTTTTTACCCGAATCGAAACGAAGTTTGCCAACTCCTTCTGTGGCTTTTTATAAAATATTCGGACTGTCAAAAATATTCCCCCGTTCAAAAAAGTTTGGAAGATATCATCTTGGTTTTCTAAATCCCGATGAAACTTATCCAGTAGAAGTATTGTCAGGTGCTTGTTTTTTAATCCGTATACAAGTATTAGACAAAATTGGATTGTTAGATGAAACCTTTTTTATGTACGGTGAAGATATTGACCTATCTTACAGAATCACTAAAGCCGGATACAGGAACTATTATTTTTCAGAAACCAGTATTATTCATTATAAAGGTGAAAGTACAAAAAAAAGCAGCGTAAATTATGTATTTACATTTTACAGAGCAATGATTATTTTTGCCAACAAGCATTTTTCGTTGAGTTATGCCAATGTGTTTTCTACTATGATACATCTGGCAATTTATTCGCGGGCTGCAATTGCTTTGCTGCACAGGTTTGTGAAATCAATGGCACTGCCTGTAGTTGATTTTATATTAATATTTCTCGGATTAAATGCAGTTCGTTTGATTTGGGAAATAAACATACATGGCTATTCATATCCTGTTTCACTTGTTTATACACTCCTGCCAGTTTACTCTCTGATTTTTATCACAACATTATCGGTTTATAAAAACTACCGGAAACCATTTTACATACAAAAAATTACAAAAGGAATTTTATTGGGCCTGGTGCTAATCAGTATTATTTATGCATTTTTAGGTGAGAATATGCGATTTTCGCGGGCAATTATATTATTAGGTACAATCAGTAGTTGGTTTTCTGCATATATCAGCCGTCTGCTCAGTGTGATTATTGAAAATAAAAGTTTAAAAATAAGCTTCAGAAAAGAATTACGCATTGCCATTGTAGGAAATGATGCAGAAAGTAAACGGATATTAGGTTTATTGGAAAAATCAAAATTGAATTATGTGTTTTGCGGAAGAATATCTCCAGATGAAGTTGAGGCCAATGACAATCAATATTTGGGTAGTTTAAGTAAAATCAATGAGATTACAGAAATTTATAAAATTAATGAATTAATTTTCTGTGCAGAGGATGTTACTTCCGAACTGATTATTAAAACGATGTCTGAAACCAATAATCCCGGAATGATTTTTAAAATAGCACCTTCGAAAAGCTTATTTATTATTGGAAGCAACGATAAAAATCAAAGTGGTGATTTATATACAATTGACATCAGCCTTGCTATTAAAAACTCTGAAAACCAAATAAACAAAAGGTTATTCGATATAGGTTTATCAATTTTATTCCTAATTTCTTCTCCCATTTTATTTTGGTTTTATTTTGAGAGAAGATTGTTTTTTAAACACATTTTCGCAGTTATAAGCGGAAAAAATACTTGGGTTGGCTATTACCAGTATGTTGACAATTTACATTTGCCAGCCATTAAATCTGGTATAATACCATTCAGTTTGTCGGAAAATGACAATAATGATTTTGCAGAAAGCAATATGCATTATGCAAAAGATTTCTCGGTATGGAAAGATGTTGTAACGATTAAAAAGCTTTTTAGAAAGAAGCCTTAATATTAACCTAAATAAGCTTTTAAGATCTTACTTTTCGTTGACTTTCTTAATTTCTTCAGAGCTTTTTCTTTAATTTGCCTGACTCGTTCACGTGTAAGATTTACCTTGTCGCTGATGTCTTCGTAGCTATGAGGCGGATTACCTTCCAAGCCAAAAAACAGTTTAATAATATCGCGCTCTTTATCAGAAAGAATAGAAACAACTCTGCTGATTTCAACCTGAAGACTTTCGTGAATTAAAGTACGATCAGGGTCTGGTTCGTAATCATTCGGTAGAATAGTGAGGAGGGTAGCATCTTCATCTTCATTGATAGGTGCATCAATTGAAACATGCTTGGTTGATGACGATAGAGTAGCAGCAACTTCCTGCTGAGAAATATCTAATTTATCTGCAATTTCGTAATCAGTTACTTTACGTTCTAATTTTTGTTCCAATGAAACAGAAGCAGCTGAAATTTTGCTTAAACTACCAACTTTGTTTAATGGTAATCTGACCAAACGAGATTGATCGGCTAATGCCTGCAAAATTGACTGACGAATCCACCAAACAGCATAAGAAATAAATTTAAATCCACGGGTTTCATCAAAACGCTGAGCTGCTTTTATCAAACCCATATTGCCTTCATTAATTAAATCTCCTAATGTAAGTCCTTGATTCTGATATTGTTTGGCCACAGAAACCACAAATCTTAAGTTGGAATTAACCAATTTCTCCAATGCTTTTTGGTCACCTTTTTTTATTCTGATAGCAAGCTCTACCTCTTCAGAAGGAGAAATCATTTCAACTTTTGAAATTTCGTTGAGATATTTATCCAACGATTTATTCTCTCTGTTTGTAAATTGCTTGCTGATTTTTAATTGTCTCATACGCAGAAAATGCCTGTTTTGTTAAAAACTTTTAAAAAATTTTGTTGTTTACAAGCAAAAACTCTTCCAATAAGCTTTTATTTCGGCTTCTTTTTTGAGCGAGTTTTTGTTTTTTTGACGAAATTTAAGTTGATTAAGCTTTTAAAAAGGGTTGCAAAAATAGAATATTCTTATTAATTCAAATTTATTTAAAAACAATTTTTTTTTATGCTGGAAAAAATTCTTACATTGATACAAGAGGTTGAAACTTTCGAACCTCAGGATGCATCTGAGCTTGAAGAATTCAGAATCAAATACTTAGGAAAAAAAGGTCTCTTGAATGATTTTTTTATCGAATTTAAAAATCTTGATGCATCTGCAAAAAAAGAAACTGGCAAGCACCTTAATATTTTAAAAAATTCTGCCACTGAAAAAGTTGAACATTTCAAATTGATTTTCAGTAGCCTTGGAAATCAGCGAAAAGGTGATGAACATGACCTGAGCCTTGAAGCTTATCCATTTAAGCCAGGTGCTCGTCATCCAGTTTCTATCGTCAAAAATCAAATAATTGATATTTTTTCAAGAATTGGTTTTACTCAATCCGAAGGCCCTGAAATCGTTGACGACTGGCATAATTTTACGGCTTTAAACTTTCCTCCCGACCATCCTGCCCGCGATATGCAGGATACATTTTATATTCAACAAAATCCTGATATTTTGCTTCGTACGCATACTTCCTCGGTTCAGGTGCAGGAAATGATGGCTGTTAAGCCACCAATTAAAACTATCTCTATTGGTCGTGTTTACCGTAATGAAACTATTTCGTATAAATCGCATGTTCAGTTTCATCAGATTGAAGGACTTTTTATTGATAAAAATGCTTCTTTTGCCGATTTGAAACAAGTCTTGTTTTATTTTGTAGAGCAATTTTTTGGCAAGGATTTTAAAATCCGTTTTCGTCCTTCATATTTTCCTTTTACAGAACCCTCAGCTGAAATGGATATAAGTCCTGTAAAAGGTGAAACCAAATGGATGGAAATTATGGGTTGCGGGATGGTTGACCCTAACGTACTCAGCAATTGTGGTATTGACTCTGAGGTTTATACAGGCTATGCTTTTGGTATAGGTATCGAACGTCTTACCTTATTAAAATATGGTATTCCTGATATTCGACTGCTTTTTGAAAATGATGTTCGTTTTCTGGAACAGTTTATTGCTGAGTAATATTGTCAAATAATCAGTCAATATCACTTCCCAAATCTTTTCTGAAAAGGATGAAAA
>Ga0209835_1000065_pt1 | contig 72894 bp, 58 predicted proteins | sample LakKivwa52mmetaG_FD_184138 | JGI IMG/M metagenome (GOLD analysis project Ga0209835, IMG submission 184138) | Anoxic lake water microbial communities from Lake Kivu, Rwanda to study Microbial Dark Matter (Phase II) - Lake Kivu water 52m metaG... | ecosystem: Environmental > Aquatic > Freshwater >...
AAAGCTTATTCAAATACGGCCTGACATATCTGGCAAGTGTACTGTTTTCCAGTGATATAGATAAATTTAAAGATGTTTGTAAATTTTTGTCATGTACTTAGAAAAAAATTATTAACAGTGTTTTATTGCCAACCTCTTTGCAAATATGCTGATTATACTATTCCTGAACTCATTTTTTCAATAAAAACCTGTAACACTTTTTCTATGCCGGAAGGATTTTTCCCTCCCGCTGTTGCTAAATGTTTTTGCCCGCCGCCGCCGCCATTTATTTCTTTGGAAAGTTCGCGGATAATTGCTGAAGCATCATATTTTCTGGTCAAATCATCAGAAAATGCCAGACAAAGTGATGCTTTATCCGGTTCTTTGGTTGCCAGCAGTATAGCCTGTGACTGTTTCCGGGTTCTTAAATAATTTGCAACATTCTTCAGTAGTTCAGGCTTAATCTGGACCTCTCTGGCAAGGATTTCGATATCAGCTAAGCGAACAGTTAATTCGGATAATTGATGAGCTAGTGTAATGGTCTTTTCTGATTCGTAAGCCTCAATTTGTTTACTTAGTTGTTGGTTATGAGTGACTAGGTTATTCAGCGATTTGATGAGGTCACCTGTTCCACCAATAATATCACGAATTGTTGATAGCTGTTCTAACTGCTTATTTATGAATTCTTCTGCTTTCTCACCTGTTACCGCTTCTATTCTTCTGATTCCTGATGCAATAGCACCTTCCGAAATAATCCTGAAACTGCCAATATTCCCTGTTTGTTCCACATGTGTGCCACCGCACAATTCAACCGAGAAAGATTCATTAAAAGTAACTACTCTGACTTTTTCACCATATTTTTCGCCGAAAAGAGCCATAGCACCCATTTCATTGATAGCAACATCCAGTTCAACTTCGCTGTGCACGTGTGCTTCGATGTTTTCTCTGATTTTGCTGTTAACGATGCTTTCTACTTTGCGGATTTCTTCTGCCGACATTTTGCCGAAATGACTGAAGTCGAAACGTAATCTATCGCTATCGACCAGACTCCCTTTTTGTTCCACATGGGTTCCAAGCACTTCGCGAAGAGCAGCATGCATGAGGTGTGTGGCTGAATGGTTGTTTGCAGTCTGCCTTCGTTTTTGGATGTCAACCAGTGCAACAAATCCTGATTCGGGATGGGCCGGGATGGTATCGCAAACATGGATGATCAGGTTGTTTTCTTTGATTGTATTTGTGATGGTGATACGCTCATATGCATTCTGTAAGATACCGGTGTCGCCAACCTGTCCGCCCGACTCAGCATAGAAGGGAGTTTTGTCGAGTACAATTTCAGTATGCTTTCCTTTTTTATTCTCTACAATCCTGTAGCGCATTATCTTCACTTCTTCGGTTAAAGATGTGTAACCTGTAAATTGTGTTTTATCAGAATCCTCGTAAATTCTGACCCAATCGCCAAGTGCCACTTCAGCGGCTTTGCGCGAACGGTTCTTTTGTTCTTCGAGACCTTGATTAAACCCATTCATGTCAACCTCAAAGCCTTTTTCACGAGCCATGAGAACAGTCAGGTCGATAGGAAAACCATAGGTATCGAAAAGCTCAAAGGCAAAATGTCCTTCAATGATCCCTGATCCTTTGTGATTATCGAGGTAGCTTTCAAATCGTCTGATACCTTGCGAAAGTGTCCGTAGGAACGAGGCCTCCTCCTCCTGAATTACTTTGCTGACCAGGTTTAATTGGATTCTGATCTCCGGAAAGTTTGATTCCATCATGTTGGCAAGATGCGGAACAAGCTTGAAAACAAACGGTTCGTGAAAGTCAAGAAATGTATAACCATAGCGAACGGCACGCCTGAGTATTCTTCTGATAACATATCCTGCGCCCGTATTCGAAGGCAATTGCCCGTCGGCTATGGCAAAGCTCACAGCCCTCAGATGATCGGCGATCACACGCATGGCAACATCTTTGTTGCTGTCGGCTCCGTAGGATGCATCAGCCAGTTTTGCAATTTCAAAGATTAACGGTTGGAAGACATCAGTATCGTAATTTGATTTTTTCCCTTGAAGCACAGCGCACAATCTTTCGAATCCCATACCGGTATCTACATGTCGCGCAGACAATCCTTCAAGACTTCCATTTGATATGCGGTTGAATTCGATAAATACAAGATTCCAAATTTCGATTACTTCAGGATGATCCTTATTCACAAGTTCGCTGCCTTTAAGGGCGAGACGATCCTCTTCGGAACGGATATCTGCATGTATTTCAGAACATGGCCCGCATGGCCCTGTGTCACCCATTTCCCAAAAATTGTCCTTTTTCGAACCAAAAAGTATACGATCTTCCGAAACGAAATTTTTCCAGAGTTCAAATGCTTCATGGTCTGGTTCAAGTTTGTCAAGATCATCTCCGCCAAAAACGGTTACATACAATCGGTCTTTATCAATGCCGTAAACACCTGTGAGCAGTTCCCATGCCCATTCGATAGCTTCTTTCTTAAAATAATCACCAAACGACCAGTTGCCCAGCATTTCAAACATTGTGTGGTGATATGTGTCATATCCAACTTCCTCAAGGTCATTATGTTTCCCCGAAACCCTAAGACATTTCTGGGTGTCGGCAATCCTGAGTGACGATGCTTTTTCGTTCCCCAGAAACACATCTTTGAACTGATTCATTCCGGCATTGGTGAACAGCAAGGTAGGGTCGTTCTTTACAACTATGGGTGCGGACGGGACAATCGAGTGGTTTTTGGAACGAAAAAAATCAAGGAAGGTGCTGCGAATTTCTGAAGCGTTCATAATGAATTTGATAATAGTAAATGGGTCGTTATTTTAAGGTTTTTTAAGGTTGCAAATTTAGCTTAATTATTTAATTTTGCGGTTCTTCAGCCTCATTACAGGCTGTCAAAGGAAAAAGAATAGAGATGGCGAAGGCAAAATATTTTTTCAACCAAAAGACATTATCATATGAACGCTTGAAAGTCAGTTGGAAGCAACGACTTGTTCAGGTAATCTCTTTCGTGCTGTCGACTTCTGTTTTTGCAGTCGTGATCATGCTGGTTGTTTATAATTTTTTTGGATCCCCAAAGGAACGCATGCAGCAAAGGGAAATTGATTATATGAAGCTTCAATATCAGTTGTTGCAGGAACGGTTGCAGAATATAAACCTGTTGCTTGCCGACATGCAGGAACGTGATGATAATATTTACCGTGTGATTTTTGAGGCCGAACCGATTCCTGGTTCTGTAAGAAAAGCCGGTTATGGTGGTGTCGACAGGTATGACCGCCTCAAAGGTTATAAAAACTCAGAACTTGTTGTAGCCACAACTCAAAAGCTAGATCAGATATCGAGCCAATTGTATGTACAGTCAAAATCATTCGATGAAGTCTTTGAGCTAGCCCGAAACAAGGCCGAAATGTTGGCATCAATACCTGCAATACAGCCTGTTAAAGATCTTGATCTTAAACGAATTACATCCTATTTTGGAATTCGGCTTGATCCATTCTACAAGGTGAACAAGTTTCATCAGGGCGTTGACTTTTCAGCTCCGATTGGTACTGAGGTTTATGCAACAGGAAACGGTAAAGTAATCATGGTGGAGAAGTCTTACTGGGGTTATGGAAACACCATTGTTATTGACCATGGCTTTGGTTATAAAACAAAATACAGTCACCTTCATCAATTCAAGGTCAAGAAAGGCGAAACTGTTAAAAGGGGACAATTGATTGCTACACTAGGCAATACAGGTAAATCGACTGCACCACACCTTCATTATGAAGTACATAAGAATGACAAGCCGGTGAATCCGATCCACTTTTTCTTCAACGACCTTACACCCGAAGAGTATGGACTGATCCTTGAAATGTCCACATTGCCTTCTCAATCAATGGATTAAATATGAAAGAAACGGGTGTTGAGAAGATTTACTACAGCATCGGTGAAGTTGCCGATATGTTTGCAGTAAATGCATCACTGATCCGGTTTTGGGAAAAGGAATTCGAGATTTTGAGGCCCAAAAAGAATAAAAAAGGAAATCGTTTATTCACCAAACGCGACCTTCAGTATCTTCATATGATTTATCATCTAGTGAAAGAGAAAGGTTACACACTGAAAGGAGCCAAAGAGTATCTGAAGGAAGATGCCAAAAGTATTGAAGAGAAAATCAAAATCAGGGAGGCATTGCACAACACGCGAAATTTGCTTGCTGAAATAAATCAATCGATGGAAAGCCGATTGAAGGAACTATAGATAGTTGTTATTCTCAGTCAGGTAATTGACAACATAATCCCTGACACCTTCTTCTAAAGAGCTAAATGGTTTCTTGTAGCCTGCAGAAGTCAGTTTCGACATATCAGCTTCTGTAAAATACTGATATTTATCCCGGATATCCAAAGGGGTATCGACAAATTCAATCTTGGATTCTTTTCCTGACGCTTCAAAAGTGGCATTGGCCAGATCAATGAATGTCCGGGCTTTGCCTGTCCCCAGATTATAGATTCCGTTTTCTGTCTGGTTCTTCATCAGGAATTCAATCACCGACGTAATATCTTTAACATAAACGAAGTCACGCAGTTGACAGCCGTCAGCAAAATCAGGGTGGTGCGATCGAAAAAGCTTAACCCTTCCGGTTTCTTTAATCTGCCGGAATGCATGAAAAATTACAGACGCCATTCGTCCTTTGTGGAATTCGTTAGGGCCATACACGTTGAAGAACTTCAAACCGGCCCATTTTGGTGGCTGCAGAGGCTGTTTTAAAGCCCATTTATCAAATTCGTTTTTTGATACACCATATGGGTTTAATGGTTTAAGGTGTTCAATGATTTCGTGATAGTCACTGTAGCCCCATTCCCCCATCCCATATGTGGCTGCCGATGAGGCATAGATCAGGGGGATGCTGAATCTCACACAAAGATCCCAGATCTTTTTGCTGTAACCCAGATTCCATTCTTCGAAAACCGATGCATCAAATTCAGTTGTATCTGTTCGCGCACCCAGATGAATCACATATTGGATTTTATGTACATGCTTATTAGCCCACTGAAAAAATATGTCTCGGTCAATTTTCAGATCAGATGAAAAATGAGCATGATTGTTATGCTTGTCAGGCCTGTTAAAATCATCAACTAAAACCACTTCAGCATTAATGCTGTTGGTAATGTGAGATGCGACAACACTTCCAATAAATCCGGCAGCACCAGTAACAATGATCATGGATTCAACTTTTTCGCAAATTTAGTGGTTTTCGCTGATTTGCTTTCATTCCTTTAACAACTATGGCAAGTAATGATTAAAGCATGTGTTTACGTTTATTTTACCCTAAATCATCAATACCTAAGGTGAAAATACCCTAACTTTGGCTGATCAAAATTAAATTGAAACCACATGAAAAAAACTGTTTTCCTGAAACTTGGTGCCGCAGTTGTGCTGTTTATTTTTATGCATACTGCCTCATGGTCACAAATAAGTTATGGTGGCATCCCCCCAAGCTTTGAGCACCCTTCATTGACATTAAAGGCTGGTGAAGTATCGCTGAATGCTCCTGATATTATGTTGATTGAACAGGAAGACAAACTTGCAGAATCGAGCGAAAGCCCCGGTCCGTTGCGCATGGGTGTTTCGGTTAAAGCCGACATTAGTATGAAGAATTCAGGAAACTGGAGCACCCTTGAAGATGGCAGTAAAGTTTGGCGTTTAAGAATTCATGTGCCTGATGCTTTAGCCTTGGGGGTATATTACAACAGATTTTTCCTTCCCGAAGGATCAAGTCTTTTTCTGTATAATGAGAGCAGGAATCAGTTACTTGGTGCCTATAACCATCTGAATAATCCTGAATCGGGTTTGTTTGCAACCGAATTTGTTCAGGGTGATGTGGTGTATCTTGAATACTATCAGGAAAGTGCGGTACAGGAGCAGGCAGTCCTAGATATATCGGAACTGGCTTACGCTTACAGGCACATTGAATTTATTGAACGGGGAACAGACGATTACCGCTCGCTTTGGTGTATGATCAACGTAGCTTGTTCTGAGGGAGATGATTGGGAAGACCAGATCAGATCTGTAGCCCGTATTTCGATCAAAATAGGATTTAATTTTTATTGGTGTTCCGGTGCTCTGATAAATAACACCAACAACGATCGTACAGCGTATTTTCTTACCGCTGCGCATTGCGGTGGGTCAGCAAGTGCTGCCGACCTCAACCAGTGGATCTTCTATTTCAACTATCAGGCACCAACCTGTCAGGGTACCAACAGCGGTAGCAATTCCACTACCGGATGCCAGTTGAAAGCAAAAGATAACTCGCAGGGTGATAATGGATCCGACTTTTTTCTGGTACAATTTAATAATTCTATACCCAATTTCTTTAATGTTTACTTCAGTGGGTGGAACAGAACAAACGTGAATACCGACATGGGAAATGGTGTCAGCCTTCACCATCCCGCAGGCGATATTAAAAAAGTTTCTACATATACAACCCCACTAGTATCGTCAACTGCCTGGAATGGTTTGTCTTCACACTGGAGGGTAACCTGGGCTACCACGACTAACGGTAAATCAATCGTTGAAGGAGGTTCCTCAGGATCACCTATATTTGATAGTAATGGGTTGATTGTTGGTGATTTAACAGGGGGATACACTTATAATTCCTGTGAGAATCCGTCACCTGCATTTTATGGAAAAATCTGGTACTCCTGGGACCAGAATGGAAGCACTCCGGCCACAAGGCTCAGAGATTGGCTTGATCCCGATAATACCGGAATTGAAAAACTTCCTGGAATCAACTGGCAGGCAACTCCACCGGTAGCCAATTTCTCGGCAGACGAAACAACTGTTGAACAAGGCGAAGGAGTCTATTTCACTGACTTGTCACAACCAGGTATTTTAAGCTGGGACTGGACATTCACAGGAGGAAACCCTGAATCAAGCTCAGAAGAAAATCCGGGTCCTATCGTTTACACACAAACAGGAACTTATACAGTAAGTCTTACAGTTACTAATGCTGATGGTACTGATACTGAAACAAAAGCGAATTACATAACCGTTAATGCTGCTGCGCCTCCGGTTGCAGATTTTGAATCTGATGTAACAACGATTTCGCAGGGAGGACAAGTAAACTTCACCGATTTGTCTGAAGGTAATCCTTTTGAATGGTATTGGGAATTCGAAGGGGGGAATCCTGAGGTGTCAAATGAGCAAAATCCAGTGGTGACTTACAATAGTGATGGAACTTTTAATGTTAGCCTGCGTGTTGTGGGTTACGGTGGTGAAGACACAAAAATCGTTGAAGATTACATTACAGTAACAGCCGTTTCTTTGCCTGTAGCGGACTTCACTGCCGATCAAACACAAATTATGCAGGGCTCAACTGTCAATTTTACAGACTTGTCTTCAGGCAATCCAAACTACTGGTATTGGGAATTTGAAGGTGCTACCCCCTCATATTCAGAAGCCCAGCACCCACAGGGTGTCCTTTATCCCGAAGGAGGTGCCTTCAATGTTTCGCTCACTGTTGTCAATAATTATGGTATCCACACAAAAACCATCGAGGACTTCATTATTGTTAATTGGGTTGGAGTGGATGAGAAGATTGCAGAACGATTCAGAATATTTCCGAATCCTTCAAAAGGGATTTTTAACATACAGGATCTGAGTAATACGGATGATCTGGTGACAATAAGTGTAATCAATTCAAACGGGATTGAGATTCTGAATAAACAAATCATGATGAGCGGCGATTATATTGTTGATTTATCTGGCTTTGAAAATGGAATCTATATGCTCAAATTTATATCCGGTGAAGGAGCTTTGACCAAAAGGATCTCCATCAGCAGGTAGTTAAAGTTTTTTAGATGGTTCAAGACGGTGTATTAAGTCGTCTGAAACATTTTATTTATTGAATGTTTTTGTTTGAAGCCTGTCATGATATTGACCTTAGTATCTGTCAGAATTTTGGTTTCCAGTATCAGGATTTGCGTTGAATTCAATTTAGCTTACATTTGCAGGTACTACACCTTTAAGATGAAAAGGATTGTTTCATGTACTTTTTTGATGCTTTTTGTCCTGGCGCAACTAAATGCGCAAAGAAATGAATATCAAGATGAAATAAAAATTATTGGTGATAACCGGTATTATATTGAGTTCAACAGTCAAAGGCAACAACAAATATCAGGATCAGCAGCTTACCCATTGGAAGCAGGATATCTTATTGGCTTTTCCGATTCCTTACTTAGTCACGGACAGAAATCAATAAGTCAGGATTCTATGGTATGGGAAGGACTGTTTTTGCAGTCAGGAAAAATTGGATTAGCCTTTTATTTTTCAGCAAAAGTACCTGAAGCCAGATATTTAGTTGAATTGTTTTCTGCAAGGCAGCATAAGATAATTGGTCGGTTTACACATTTATCTGATGGATATTATCATGTATTGGGTCCTGATTACAGCGATAGCACATTTTTGCGTATATCATGGAAGGGACAGGGTTCAGAAATACCTGTGCGGCTGCATCATATTGGGGTGATCAGCAATCCCTTGGCAGAGTATAACTTTGGTGCTAGCGGAAGTTGTAACGTGAACGTGAATTGTGCCGAAGGATCAAACTGGCAAAATCAGAAACGTGGTGTTTTACGCATATTGGTGAAGCAGGGATCAGCACTTTTTTGGTGCAGCGGTTCGTTGATAAACAATGTTCGTCAGGACAAAACTCCTTATGTGCTTACTGCTAACCATTGCGGTATTCAATCTTCTGATGATGATTATTTGCAGTGGGCATATTACTTCAATTACGAATCAGCGCAATGTCAAAACCCTCTAACCGAACCTGCTTATCAGTTGATCACAGGAAGTCAAATGATTTCATCTTCAGATAACGGAGTTGAAGATGGGTCTGATTTCAGGCTTGTGCTATTGAATCAATCAATTCCTGAAACATATAATGCGTACTTTAATGGATGGACTCGAAGTGAAATCATTGGTAACAGCGGTGTAACGATACATCATCCTTCGGGTGACATTAAGAAGATTTCGACTTTTTCCTCAAGGCCTGTTTCTTCCGGCTTCGGACAACAGAATAATGATCCATCGGGTAAGTATTGGAGGGTAAACTGGACCGAAACCCCCAACGGTTATGGTGTCACCGAAGGTGGTTCTTCCGGATCACCGCTTTTTGACAATAATGGCTTGATCACAGGTGCATTGACCGGGGGTAACGCATCTTGCTCTAATCCTGAAGCTCCTGATTATTATGGAAAGTTTTCTTTCAGTTGGGATCAAAATGGAACCGAGCCACAACATCAACTCCGGCCCTGGCTTGATCCCGACCAAACCGACCTGATGCTGCTAAATGGGTTGGGAGAAGGAACTGACCTGCTTATGGCCGTTTTTTCGAGCGACTACACAGAAATACTTCCTGATCAGTCAATTCAGTTTTCAGATCAATCAATAGGAGATATTAAAGGGTACAAGTGGTACTTCGAGGGAGGTACTCCAGGTGCCAGCGATCAATCCAATCCTGGAACAGTCAGATACCATAGCATAGGTGCATTTGATGTTGCTCTGGTAGTTTACGGTGATAACAGAAAAGACAGCCTGATGCGCGAATCAATGATCAAAGTGTTGCCTGTGGCTGTGCCTAATCCCGGAACACGAAGCTTTGAATTGTTTACCGGCAATATTCTGCCGAAGTTATTTAAAATAAACATTTTTGATGTTACCGGCAGGGAACTGGAGTTCGCGCGACAAGATAAGGCGTCTGGTTATATTACCCTTTCATTGCTTAACGATTATAAAGGAATGCTGTTGGTTGAACTGGAAACAGAAGAAAATAGAATGGCAGTTAAGCTAATAATTAATTGAATAATAGTATATTAATCCTCTTCATGGGCTCTTGATCCTGTGTATTTTTTCCATTTTTCCAACACCATCGCGAAATCCTGTGGGAGCTCAGATTCAAAATTTATCGGTTTTCCATTAGCCGGATGAACAAAACCTAATGTTTTAGCATGTAGTGCCTGTCTGGGCAGAATCTTAAAGCAATTGTCAATGAATTGTTTGTATTTCGTGTAGGCTGTGCCTTTGATCATGATGCTTCCACCATATGCTTCGTCATTAAACAGTGGGTGCCCGATATGCCTGAAATGTGCTCGTATCTGATGAGTCCTGCCTGTTTCAAGCCTGCACTCCACAAGGGTTACATATCCGAAGCGTTCTACTACTTTAAAATGAGTAATAGCTTCCTTGCCTGAATCCCCAACAGGATAAACTGCCATTAATTTTCTGTCTTTCTGGCTTCTTCCGATATTGCCTTCAATGGTTCCATGTTCTGAGTCAATATCCCCCCAAACAAGAGCCACATATTTTCGCTCTATTGTATGGTGAAAGAATTGATTTGCAAGTTTCTGTTGCGACAATTCATCTTTTGCCACGAGTAGTAATCCACTGGTGTCCTTGTCAATTCTGTGAACAAGATAGCCAAAACTGTTTTCGGGTTTCTGCGGCCTTTTGTCAAAATAATAGGCCAGTGCATGGAGTAGTGTTCCGGTAAAATTACCGTGACCGGGATGAACCACGAGATTTGGCTGTTTGTTTATAACCATTAAGTTGCTGTCTTCATAAACGACATCTAAAGGAATGTCTTCCGGTGTAATAGTAATTTCGCGGGGAGGATATGAGAGAATGATAGCGATTTGATCCAGCGGCTTCACTTTGTAGTTTGCTTTTACCGGCTGTTGATTCACCAGTATGTTGCCTGCCAGCAATGCCTGCTGTATTCGGTTACGGGAAATGTTTTCGATTTTCGAAGTGAGAAATCTGTCGATTCGGAGCAAACTCTGTCCTTTATCCACCGTAAATCTGAAGTGTTCAAACAGGTCACTGCTTTCTTCTGAGTTTTCTTTTGAAGTCGCTATAATGTATTCCTGATTTTCTGCCTCAGTCATTTCTGATGATTAGCTTAATGCTGTGATTATCGTTATTGTCGTGTATACGAAGAATATAAAGTCCGTTATTTAGTCTCGGGATCAGATTGTTTTCATTGGTTCTGATGGATAGTTGAGCTACTTTGCGGCCGGAAACATCATAAATGGAGGCTTCGAGACTGCGGACTACCCCCTGTTTACAATGTATTCTGATGTTGTTTTTTGCCGGATTTGGCGATACAGTAAATGAATGATCGTTTGTAGATTCATTTTCTGTCATTCCGATAAAATAATAAGATCCCACAACAGGTCTGATCATCAGTGACCCTTCGAATTGGCTGCTGCGCCATATTCCGTCAACATTAAAGAAAGTGTATTGCTGGCTGCTTCTGGAAACATCGTATCCAATGTTCATGCTGCCTGTTTCTTCCTGCATCAGTCCTATGTAGAAAGTGCCGTTCAGGAATAATTTTTCGTCAATTTCATAAAGATGAAAACCGTAAATCTGGTCAGACCAGACAGGTCTTTGACGCTTTTTTCGGTAAATCTCTTCTCCCGGTTTTCCATTGTTGTCTTTCCAGACAACTATATCAAAGAACTTATTGTTGGCATCGTTAAGTGTCCTGTTGAAATAAATCTGTACGCCTTTAAGTGTGTCAGGAATGGACATTTTGAACTGATAGGCCAATAGTCCGCCGGCTGGCTCCAGACCATATCCTAGTTCAGGAGTACCGTCATCGTAGGCAAAATAATTGTAGAATCCCTGTGAGTAACGGATCGAATCGACAAGAATGTTCGATTCGGACGAATCGCTTAGGTAATGAGTGATTTGGAAGGATGTGCTGTCGATACCGAAATCGAGTGCAAATACTGAATTAACAGGAGGGCAGGAGTGAGCGGCACCACAATTGGTAGCACAGTTCTGAAAACCGAATGTATAAAACGGAGGAAGGTTGCAGCTTCCGCCATCATAACTGAAGCTGAAATTGCCGTTTGCCTGTTTTACTGAATATCTGTATTTTGTGTTATGTTCTATCTGATCAAGGTTTGTCAGATAAACTTTAAATTCAGGAGATGTTGCATTAACGGGATCACCTCTGTATTGACGGTAAGGCATGCTTTCGTATCTTTTCAAAAAAGATGGTGCGCGTTCAGAGAATGAGAGCATCCGGTAAGTAGTGTCGAAAATGCTGCGGTTAACATTGAGGTAGATGAAATCGAGATTCCACTGGTCAACATTTGATCTCTTTGAAGGAATAATATCATTGGCAATGCTGCCATAATTAAAAAACCTGAAATGGAAGGCGTCTGTAAAAAATCTGGACGCTGTAACCGGAATCATAACTTGCCTGAAGTAACTGCCATAAGTATCTAAAAATTCTGTAAGCGGCATTCCGGGTGCATTCCAGATTGATTCCCATCTGATCTCATCTTTCATAACAGAATCGCATGGTAAGGTTACCATGTCGCCCCAGGTTAGTGTATTATAATTTACGATATAAAAATCAGGATGGCATCCTGCTGGCGCCCAGATCGTGTCGAAGGGGTAAATAAAATCGATTCCGTTTTCAAGCAAATATGTGTCGACCAATACAGTTACTGAGTCAATATAGTCAAGAACCATATTGCCTGTTGGATACCCAAATTGTAATACTAGTGAATCACTTATTTCCGGTTTATCGCCCTTGCCTTGCGGCTGATAAAAGAAACTCAGGTAAACAGAATCAGCCGGTGAAATTGCCTTTGGAAAAGGAAAAAAGAGCGAATCAAGCCTTATAGGTCTTGAAGTGAGATAATCGGCTTCAAATGGAACTGAAACAGCATGCATATAAACAGCACCTTTATTATCAAGAACATCGAAAGTTGCTGCTCCGGTATTTGTAGGAAACATCGGAAAATCTCTGTTTATAAAAACATTTCGGTCAATCCACCTTTCGGAAGAGGGATAGACTGATTCTGCTGAGAAATCGTCGAAAAACGGCAGTTGCAGAGATTGAATTTCAATTCTGTCAAAGTCATTTATGGGTTCACTATGTTCTTTATTGAGCGCTTCATTGAACTGAAGTCCGGTAAGTGTTTCCTGTGCATGCACCAGCAATGAGCAGCAAGTAAACAAAGAAATTGCGAATAACGTTCTAAAAGTCATCTTCTGCATCAATATCAGGTTGCTGTATAATATCATTTTCAGGGATGAATTCCTCCTGGTAAAATAAACTATCGATCAATGTGCTGTCGCTTTGGTACACCCGTTCCAGTTCTGCAAAATCAAATGTTAACTCGGACCTGAAATACAGATTAATTTTTGATCCCGGAGGAGCCATTCTGGAAGTGATCAGATTTGGCTCGGTCTTGAAAACACGGGCATGAGTGGTGTCGTAACCATCGGGATAAAACTCCTCACCTATATTTAGTGAAGCATTAAGTAACAGGTTTATCGCTTCCTTCCGTTTTTTTCCAAGCAAAGCGGGAATTGCGACCCGATGTACCGAGCCACCGTCACCAACCTCAAGATCTATGAGCGATCCCTTAAACACCGGAGTGCCCGGTTCTATTACATTACCCTCCATATACTGGTTAACTACGGCATTGCGCGCAAAATGTTCAGTGACGCTTATGGAGTTAACAATCAGACTGTTCGATTCAAGAAGAACAATTGCCTGTCGCAGTGACAGATTGCGAAGGTTCGGCATGGTGACTTGTTCGGGCATTCTGGCCACTGTAACAAAGTAAACATTCCGTCCTTCCTTGACTTTGGAACCGGGATACGGATTCTGTTGTAATACAGACCCACTGCGTGCCTCCTTGACATAAATACTGTCAGTGACAATAAAATGGAATCGTGAGCCAAAATCACTGATCACTTCTTCGGCATCTTTTCCATAAAAGTCGGGCACAACATATACCTCTTTATGGCGCGTATAATGCTCCAGATATCGGGTTACTCCAGTTAAAATCAATAAAGTAACGCCAATGGCGATGGCGAGGTGAATATAAAAACTTCTGCTTAAGAATACCGAAAAAATTCTCATTGGTTAATTAGCAAATTATTAATCACATGCGTTTGCCACCTGATATATTTGCCGTCAGCAAAAATAACTCTTTTTATCGCTATATATTGCAGATAGATATACGATCCGGGAATGTGGTGTAAAACAAGGGTTGTCTTTAGGCAGGCTATTGCCAGAATGATCCTGAGTGTTTTTTTTTCGATTTAGTGTATTTCAAGCTTTTGGAAATATAGATTTTTGTGCTTGTGATTAAGCTGAATACGTAAATTTGTCAACAGAATGAGTGTATGATTATATTTGAAGCACAACAGTTGTGCCTCTCGAAATTAAACTTGATTGTTTTTGCTCAATTGAACTAATCTCAGATAATATAAATTGACCAATGAAGAATGTTGCAGTAGTATGTGGTGGTTATTCTGGCGAATTTGAAATATCAGTGCAAAGTGGCCATGTTGTTGTTGACTCATTACCAGTTGACAGGTTTAATGGATATCTGGTTTTGATAACATCTTCAGGTTGGTTTGTTTGGTTATCTGATGAAGTGCAGGTTCCGGTGAACAAAGAGGATTTTAGTTTTGTTTTTAATGGTGTTAAGATTAGGTTCGATGTAGTATTCAATGCCATACATGGAACGCCAGGTGAAGATGGAACAATACTGGGTTATTTTGACGTGTTAGGAATACCCTATACATCGAGCAGTATGCTTGTTTCGGCGCTTACCTTCAATAAGGATTTTTGCAAAAGACTGGTCTCCTCATATGGTGTTCGGGTGGCACAATCAGTTCTGCTCAAAAGAGATCATAAAATTGATATTGTGTCCATTATTGACAAACTTGGGCTTCCTTTGTTTGTTAAGCCAAATAATGGAGGCTCAAGTGTTGGCGTAACCAAGGTTAAACATGCTGATCAATTTCAACCCGCGGTACACAAAGCCATGATGGAAGACGATGAAGTATTGGTTGAGTCGTTTATTGAAGGTAGGGAGTTCGGATGTGGAGTGATGCAAACCCGGAAGGGAATGATGGTATTTCCTGTGACCGAGATTGTGAGTAAAAAGGAATTTTTTGATTATGAGGCAAAGTACACTCCCGGAATGGCCGATGAAATAACGCCGGCAGATATTTCACACAGCATTGAAACAAAGATTAAGACTACGGCTGCAATGCTTTTCAGGGCATTAAGCTGCAAAGGTTTCGTGAGATTCGACTTCATTGTGAGCAAAGGCAGACTGTTCTTCCTTGAGGTAAATACTGTTCCGGGTATTTCAAGGGCAAGTATATTGCCAAAACAGGCTGAGGTTATGGGAATAAGTCTGACTGAGTTATTCCGAATGGCCCTTGACAATGTAATTGATGAATAATCTTATTGTTCTTTCCGAAGAAATGCGATTAGTTGCTGAACTGCTTTTCCGCGATGACTTATCTCATTTTTTAAGGCAGGATGCATTTCAGCAAATGTTAATTTCTGAAAATCGGGCAGAAAAACTGGATCATAGCCAAAGCCACTGGTGCCGACTGGTTGTAGTGTAATCTGTCCGGATACTGTTCCTTCAAATAAATATTCAGTTCCATTAAAAACTAAGGCAATCACAGTAATAAACTTAGCTTTACGATCCACAACGCCATTCATTTCTTTCAATAGTTTGTTCACATTGTCGGCATAGGAACAAGACAGACCTGCATACCGGGCTGAATAAACACCGGGTGCACCATTAAGTGCTAAAACTTCTAATCCTGTGTCATCCGCGAAGCAGTCTTTTCCATACCTTTCGTACACGTAGCGTGCCTTAAGCAAGGCATTACCGCTAATTGTTTCGGCGGTTTCCGGAATTTCATCTGTCAGGCCGATATCTGCAAGGGAAATAATTCGAAACTCTTCAGGAATCATTTGCCTGATTTCTGCAAGCTTGTGGTTGTTGTTGGTAGCAAATACGATCTCTTTCATGTGAAAAAAGGAGAGGGCAACATGATGTGCATATTGCCCTCAGTTATCGTGTTAAAAACTATTATGGCAGAATTACAGCGCTGAAATCAGTGATTACCACCTTAGGTACGCTGGCATTGTATTTTGCATTGATGGCATCGATAAAGTAGTTGGCCACAACTGCATTTCCCTGTGGGGTCAGATGTATTCCATCAGTTGAAAAAATATTGCCGGTTACAAAATTAGCGGTGAATGTAACCCCGTCAAACTTTACACCTCCGCTGGCAGCTTGTTGCATGAATGCGTTCACATCAACCAGCGCCAGATTGTGTGTTTGGGCTGTATTAGCAATAACCTGATTAAAGGCAGAAACAGCAGTTTTTATATTGGCTACTTCGCCCTGAGTCAGTATAAACTGGTCAGGCACAGCTTTTGCAACTCCCCATTCACCACATTTCAATGAGTCCTGAGGAATTGACAAAAGCACCAATTCTTCATTGGTCATTTGACGAATTTTAGGAATTGGCACCCCTTCCGGGATGGGCATGCTGTTATCCTCGATGACTAGTGCATTAGCACCTACGGCAAAATTGATCCGGTAAGGCAGACCAACTGATTGCATTCCTGCATTATAGGCAGCATATTGTGAATTTATAAAATTAATCAATAAGCTGTCTTTTTCAGCGAAAACTACAGGATTGTAAGGTACAGTGCGGAAATAAGGTATTGAAGTAATGTCAGGGATATTGGCTACTGCACCTGCAGTTGCAGTTTGTTTAAAACTCGCAACAACGGCTTCATAACTTGCGGCAAATCCTTGTCCTGGTGCGCCTTCAACAGGTGTTATTACGTCACCAAGTCCGCCACCAATGGCGTATCCCAATACGTCATTATTGCCAATCCATAATGTAAAGAAACTGGGTTGTGTTGCTGCTAATTCCTGCACAACTGAACTTGTGGGGGATGACATAAATCTACCATAAAATGGATTAAGCTGACCATACCCTGGTGCAAGCAGGTGGGTGACTTTTGCTCCCGGGACACCAAGATTATGGAATGGTCCGGTAGCAGCCACTGAAGTAGTAAGCAACTGAAAGAGCTCTGCCTGAGAAACTGCCGGGTTGGCCATCACAGGTGCAAGTGAAGTGTTTCCGTTGCAGTCAGTGCTGAAACCCATTTTCATTTTTGTAACTAATGCAGGGCCCCGTGTGCCGACACCGTCTTCAGAATTGATCATAGGGATATTGAATGCACCTTGTCTTCCTACTGATTCAAATTGTTTAGCCAGTATGGCAACATATGATTGCTCCTGTGCTGATTTATAGAGAGCGCCGTCAGTAAAGCCTGCAGTAAGCGAGTTGCCGCCGGCAACATAGGTTGTAAAATCGGCCGACCCTTTTTTGGCTTCAAACTCGTTCAATTCAGGCTTACACGACCAAAAACCGATGAAAACCAATGCAATGAATAGTATTCTGTATTTCATGATAAGTAATTTTTTTAGTTTAGAATTGATACGAAATGCCTAATCCGGGTATTGAGGCTGATGTTTTGTAATATCCAGAGAATTGATCTGGTTTATAGCTGCGCTCTGACTGTAAACCAATTGTTTGCAGGTAAGAAATATCGATACTCAGATTCTTCACAGGCATATATGAAAGCCCGAATGTAAAGGCAGCGGTGTTCAAGCTTACTGTTTCAGGAGTAAAATATTCCTCATCGGTTGGTGTCGGGTCATAATAACCGCCTAACCTGACGCAAAGTTTGTCATTAACAAGATAACTGGCGCCGATACGCGGAATAAAATTGTCTTTGTATTTCCGTGGGTTTGATGAGTTAAGCAATTCTCCTTTTTCCTTAAAAGTGAATTTCAGTGAATCGTATGCACTCCACATAACCCAGTTGAGCTCGAGGGCAAGTGTCAGTTTTTCTGAAGCCTTAAAGCTGAGACCGATGTCGAGGTTGGCAGGTAGTGGCAATTCTGCATCAAACTCATTTTTTTCAGGTAAGGTGTTATACAAGGATTCGGGTAAGGTGAAGGTGGCCGTTCCACCGGAAACTTCCATCATCACCTTTGATCTGTAATCAACTCCGATAGCAAGTTTTTCGGTTGCCTGAAAGTAAACGCCTGCATTGAAGCCAATGTTGCCAGCACTGCCTTCGAGGGCAACCTGACTTGTTGGACTGTAGTTAAGCCCTCGTTCAATGGAAACCTTGCCTGTAGCATAAACAAATCCTGCACCTATCCCGATTTTGTCAGTGACTTTAAAAGCAACCGTAGGCTGAAAGAATATTGCCTGAAGCGAGATGTTCTTAATAAGCAGTTTGCCTGCCCAATCATCAGGCCAGGTTGTTGAACTGCCGAATGGGGTATAAACACCCAATCCTACTGTCCAACGGTCATTTATTTTGCCGGCGCCATATGCATAAAATGGAGTGCCCGGTTTGCTTTCGGTTTCGGACCTGTAATCGGTGCCGGATTTCTCGAACGCCACGTTGGAAAGAATCATGCTGGCACCCAACGAGAAATCCACCTTTTGTTGCATCATGGCCAATGCACCAGGATTAAAGAAAACAGATGAGGATCCAAGATTCAGACCAACGCCTGTTAGGCCCATACCAGTGTTTTTGTTGCCTTGAAGGCGTACCTGATAGCCACCAGCCCAAAGCATAAGTGATGACCCAAGAATAAACATAATTGATAGTAAGGTTTTTTTCATAGTGGTTGTGTTATTTTTTGTAAAAACGGTGCAAATTAGTAAAAAAAGCAATTACGCATAGAAGTAAATAATTCCCATTATAAATGAGTATGGTAACTCTTACTCACCCAGATTCCAATCAACAGGTTGTATGCCAACGGAATTCAAATAAATATTTGCTGATGAAAAATGCCTGCAGCCCAAAAATCCACGTGAAGCTGACAATGGTGAGGGATGAGGGGCTTGCAGTATAAAATGTCTGTTGCTGTCAATAAGCACCTCTTTGGAGCGGGCATAATTCCCCCATAGCATAAACACCACTCCTGCACGGTTGTCAGATATTGCTTTAATTACAGCATCAGTAAATGTCTCCCATCCTTTGCCCTGATGCGAACCTGCTTGTCCTGCCCTTACGGTCAGTGTAGCATTTAATAGAAGAACACCTGATTTTGCCCATTTGGTTAAATTACCTGATCGGGGAGGGTTGATACCAAGGTCGGATCTAATCTCCTTAAAAATGTTTTGTAAACTTGGTGGATGTTGGATGCCTTCTGGGACAGAAAAGCATAATCCATGTGCTTGTCCCGGTCCATGATAAGGATCCTGACCTAATATAACGACCTTTACAGCCGGAAGCGGAGTGAGATTGAATGCATTAAATATATCACGTCCGGTGGGATATACCATGTGGCTTGACCGCTCATTAATGAGGAATTCCTTCAATTGTGCAAAATATGGTGCGTTAAACTCCGCTGTAAGTACTTCTTTCCAGCTTTTTTCGATATCAGGATTGATCTGACTCATTGAGATAATATTGGTGTTCAATCAGATAGAATATATAACCTAAAAAGGTTGAATAATTCAGGAAAAACAGTTTTCTTTGTACTGAGTTTTTAATTTCATACCTGGTAAAATTATGAAAAAAATAGTAGTAATCCTTTCTGTTGTGTTCCTTGCCGGCCTTTTCATGACCTCTTGCAAGTCGTCGAGCAAATGTGCTGCATATGGTGAAACACACAAGTTTCAGAAAGAAACACGCTATTGAGATATTACCGGGCCAGGTGCAATTGTTGTCATAACCACGTATTATGATCTGCCGGGCCTTGAAGGTTTTTTTTATTATATTGCCACTATTTAGCTGGCCATTAATTGGTTTTGCTCAGATCGAAGCAGAGCCCGACACCCTTGAAGATATCTTAATCTATAGCAATGAGCGTTATGGAGTTCTAGTGGCTCATTCGCAGGGTTTCGGTGCCGGTTACCGTACCGGGTTGAACCGCAATACTTTCAATACCCGAATTATTTCAATTGATCTGGTAGGTATCAGATCACCCAAGCAACTTAAAATTATCAACCCCTATTACAATAATGCCAAAAGATACGTTTACGGCAAACTGAATGATGTATTCATACTGAGGGCCGGATATGGTACTAAAAAACTACTCAACAGAAAGCCTTATTGGGGCGGTGCTGAATTAAGATGGCTATATGAAGCAGGAGCATCTTTGGCTATTCAAAAGCCATATTACCTCTTTGTTCGACGAATGATTGACAACAACTCGGCAGTTATTGAAACTGAAAAGTATCATTCTGGTATTTCAATTGATGACATTTATGGTAGAGCTCCTTTTACTAAGGGTCTGAACGAAATAAGTCTGGTACCGGGTTTTCTTATGAGGACCGGAATAAATGCTGAGTTTGGTTATGTCAAAACAAGCATCAGGTCAATTGAAGCAGGTATTGCTCTGGATATATTCCCCCAAGGGGTTAATATTATGGCCGATGATCTGGATCAGCGATTGTTTTTGACCTTTTACCTGAGCATAGGTTTTGGTAAACGATTTAATAAGTATTAATTCCTTTACTTTGATTACTTTCGTTTTTGTTTGTTTCTCAGTCAGATTTAATGCATCATTTTGTTCAGTTCAGTATAATTTACTTTGTTGTCAGAGTGTTATCTACGCATAAACCATATTAAAAAAAAGAGGCTGTTCAGAACAGCCTCTTAAATTAGTGTTTACGAATGAATCAAATATTATTCTATGATGATTCTTTTGGTGCGTATTGTCTTCCCGTCAGAAACCCTTAACAGATACATGCCTTTACTTAGCAGACTCAAGTCAATGGTTGCCTGGGTCAGGCCTGATAATGCTGTGGGCTGATTTGTTTGTTCAAAGACTTTTGTGCCTGTCAGGTTGTACACCTCAATAGTGAAGGAACCCGTCATGATCTGATTTAGGGTAATTGTAAATACATCTTTTCCGGGGTTAGGATAAACTGATATTCCACCTGAAAAATTGAGCTCGCCTACTGAAGTTTCACCTTCTGTGATAAAACTCCTTACAGGACTCCAATTAGTGGAATCAAGACCCTGAATTGCTTTTACCCTCCAGTAATATGTCATTTGTTTCTCGAGTTGGAAAATAGTCTGGTAAAATGCATCAGTAACAATATCAGTTTCGGTTACCCCAAAAGTATTATCCTTACCATGTTGTACCATGTATTTTTCTGTTCCTCTGATTGCCTGCCACTCGTATCGGGGCAAAAGGCTTACGTCAGTTGCATTATTGGCCGGACTGACCAAAGTAACGGTATTGGCTGTTGAAAACTTCCTTGGTTCAGACCAATCAGAGATATCAACAGCGTGGCGTGCGTTTACCCTCCACCAATAATCATGACTAAATACCAGCTCATCAAATCTATATTCAGGAACGGTTGATTCAAACAATCTTGGATTATCAAACTCGATATTATCAGAGAGTTGAATTGAGTATTTGGCAACTCCTGAAATAGCTTGCCACTTAACAAGTGTGTCGAGAGCAATATTGGTTGCATTTGCTGCCGGTGAGGTCAGCACAGGTTTGTCAATAACCTTGAATGAACTTGCCGGACTCCATTCAGAAATGTCAGCGGCATGTTTGGCCCTTACCCGGAAATAATGCGGCTGACCAAAAAGTAGTTTATCCAGTTTAAACTCAAGAATGCCACCGGGTGTTGAATAGTTGTGTAAATAGGGGCTGTTGAATCCTTCACCCTGATATTTTATGATTGTACCTGCATTACCGGTGAGATATCCGCTTTGATCACTTGCCAGATAGATACCATTGATATTCTCGGTGGTGCCACTTGCAAGGGTTTGCCAGACAAGTCCATTGAAATACAATAATGTACCATTGTTTCCAACAATATATCCATTCTGCTCATTTAGGAAGCACACTCCCTGAAGGTCTCTAGGGGGTGCCCCAACAGTTTGTTCTGACCAGGAAGTGCCGTCGTAATTAAAAATACGGCCGGCTTTCGCAGCTACCCATACTTTTCCGGCCGCAGTTACCCAAACATCGTTCATGTCGCGATTTGAATAAGAGCCATCTGCCCATGTAGATCCGTTAAACTGAGCATATTTACCGGTTTTACCAACTGCCCAGATATTGTTTTCTCCGTTTCCATTGATGGCAAGCAGGTCAGCAGTCAGGTTTACTGTCATAGGAGTCCAGTTGTTTCCATCGAAGCGGAGGATTTTCCCACCGTTGCCTACAGCAAAGCCATTGGTCGGGGAGGTGAAATACACACCATTAATGGCAGTGGTAAGCCCGCTGGTTTGCTCTGTGAATTCATTGCCATCGTAGTAGAAGATTTTGCCGTTGTCGCCAACTACCCATCCATTATTGTTGTCGGTGAAGAAAACATCAAAGAGGTTAACTGTTGTTACGTTGGGGATGTTGATCCATTCTCCGTCAAGTTTTTGAATGATGGTTCCGTTGTCTCCAACAAACCAGATGTGGTTTTCATCAATTTCAAACACATCATTCAATTTAGCATTTGTTACTCCTGCCTGAACTGACCAGCTATAGGCAGTATCTACCTGAATATCATATCCGTTAACACCTGTGAGTTCTTTCCAGACAATAACAGGGTCGGGGCTTACAACTGCAAGATTGGTTGGTGACTGGATCAACACGGTGGTGATTACAGTGAACGACCAGGTTACTGACCAATCACTGGTTTCAACTGCGTCAGTTGCTCTCACCCTCCAGTAATAAACATGACCAAACAGGAGATTGCTCATCTTTAAAGAGGTAACAGAAACTGCCGGGAAAAGCGTTGCATTGGTAAACTCTGGATTTTCGGCAAGCTGGACTTCATACAGAATTTCGATGCCTTCTCCTGTAACAGCATTCCAGTCGAGCAATGCGTCAGGAGATTGCTCAATGGCTCCGTCAACAGGAGCTTTAAGCTCCGGGGCATATACCCTTACTTGTGCTGACAGTGCCGAGCTGATCATTAACAGAATGAAGACGGGAAGAAAAATCTTTTTCATATCTTTTTGTTTTTGAATTCTTTATTTTATTCTCTCCGGGGTTTTATTAATACCTGATCAGTTTTGTTGTTGAAACCTGTTTGCCTGACTGAACCGATATAATATAGGTGCCACGGCTGAGTTCAGTTGTTGGGATACTCACATGCTGTTTGCCCGAAGGGAAAAATCCGAGAGAGGATGAATGTATCACTTTACCATTCAGGTCAAATATTCTGTAAACTACTTCGCTTCCGGTAATGATGTCGAAAGTAAGGGTAGTAAAATCCCGAACAGGATTAGGATGTATCATAATCTGCAACACAGATTCATTGTTAACATAAGGTTTTTCATCCACGCTAACAGGTTTGCGGAAGTTATTGCACCTGTATAGTCCTCGTCCGAAAGTTGCAGCATAAACAATTCCGAAATTGTTGGTACCTGGATATGTTGCCACCAAAGTGTCAACATTGATAAGTTGAACAGTGTCAGATGGCTTATTGATCATTTGTTGTTTGAGATCAAACACGGCAACATTTCCCATTTCTCCCTGACTGGCATACCAAGTTGGCGACTGAGCAAAAATGTTGTCGCACATAAAGATTCCGTATTCAGTGCCTATCATTGCTTTCGAAGGGTCGCTCATCTCAAGTAAAGAAGAGTAGACCGGCATTTTGGGCAGATTACCTTGTTTACTTGTGAATGTAGGATTTGGTGAAAGTGCGTTGGTACTCATGAAAACATAATGATCGTTGCCGTAATTGGCAAGGGTGATGATGATATTGTTTGCATTTGTCGGATCGACATACACTGAGGTAATAGCTTGAGAAATTGGGGTATTTGTTCCTGGAAGGGTCACCACTAATTCTTTGGTTGCAACAATGCAGTCGGGGCTACTGACATCAGCACGTGCGAAATCGTAGGCTAATGCAATATTTGAAATCCGGTAAAGTTTCCCATTGCGCATGCCTACAAAAACATGATTTGCATCTTTGCTGTAAGCGATTGACTGTGGAATTCCAGAGTAACCCACTGAAGTATTTGCAAGTTCAAACCACTCAGGGGTTTTGGTGAATACCAGAAACTCTTTTGTCATAAAGAGTCTATTGGCTACTGCAATAAACAGCTTGGAAGCTACTATATCCTTGACTTTAATCGAATCACCATTTGCAAGTCCGACATTGGCTGGCAGGTCGTAATAGAAAGGATGATCGAAGTTGCGGCTTTTAACTTTAAGCGTAGAGCCGGGCGCATAATTTTTTCTTGCGTGAAATACTACAGAGTCGCGGCTGTTCTGATCTGTGAAACTTTCCCACAGAGCAATCGGAGTTACAAATGCCTGGGTGTTGCCCATATTGGTTCCCAGGAACTGTGTTGAAAATGTAAAGGCCATGTCTTCAGATCTTCTCATCTGACCTGCTGTGGCGCTTAAGACAATCGCATCGGGGTTGATGGTTGAAACGACACAGGAACCACCGTGACCTGAATTGTCAAATCCGCCCTGAAACCAAAGCTCGGTTCCCTGACGTGTTGTGTTGCCTGTTCCGGAAATAAAAATACTTCCTTGATCCTGAGCGCCTCCAAGAACCCTGTTTTCAATGCCGCTGGGTGCAACTTTATAAAACTGAGTAGAGATCAGGTTACGGTTGGAAGCTGTAAAGGAGTAATTATTGCCTGTGACAACACCTTTATGGATACCTCCATCTGTAGTAACGAAGAATGAATAGGGTTGATCAGGCACAAAAACAAGGTCTTGCTGTCCGATATGTACATATCCCTCAAATAATTCACTGAAGCCGGCTGATTTGCCATCCCATGCAAAGAGACCGTTTTCAACCACTCGCACTCCTTCCCAAAGGTTAACACCACCCACGATAATTCTGTTAGGGTTGTTTGGGTACACCGTTAAAAGGTTATTGTAGTTCCCCCTTTGCTGATAGATGTTCTGAGAGTTAGTGGCAGGGAGTATTACTTCCCATGTTTCACCCTTGTTGTCTGAGCGATAAATCCCGAGATGCACACCGAGGTTGTCAACTTGTGCGGCATACATTACAGAAGGATCGGATGGGGCTATAGCTACTTCAAGGCGGGTAACTCCTGTAACAGGCAGTCCGGGTGCTTCACCGGTAGAAAGGTTAACAAAACCATTTACTGAACCGTCTCTGGAAATGTAAAACTTATTATCGACAGAGGCTATGACTGTTCCGTCGTTGCCGGTATTTACGTCTGTGGCATTTCCGCTGAGCTGATTGCCATCAGCATCAGATACAAAATTCCAGCTTGTTCCACCGTCTTCACTATACCTTAAGCCACCGTTTGTAGCAGCATATAACCTGTTGCTGTGGATTGCCATTGCGTTCACAAATGCCCATCCGGAAAGATTGTTATTTGCTTCGGGCTTTGTGCTTTCTATCAGTGTAAAGTTTTCGCCATCAGTAGATTTGTATATACCTTGACCCATAAGGCCTGTTACAAAACCCATATCGGCAAGGCCATTATATTTTTGTGATTCAAAACCGTCACCGGTTCCAACGAAAATGTCACCTGTTGAAGTTTGAACCATGCAGCTAACCTGAAGATTTGTGGTGCCGGCATGTGACCAGGTTATTCCCTGATTGGAGGTCTTGAATACACCGCCGCCTGCACTGCCTGCAAACAATGTTTGCGCTGATGCATCGCGATTGTCAAATATGATGGCTTTTATCTTTCCCCCAAAATTATCAGGCCCCAGTGAAGTCCATACCAGTTCTTCTTCTGATTGCCTGAAACTACCCATCATGGCTGCACCCAAACGTGCGTTACTGACATCGGCATGATTGATGCTGCCTGTGTGCTGATTCGCTTTTAGGCTGTTTAAATACTCATCGGGGCCTGGTGAAGCATTGCCCCTGGGTGTGTAACTTAAACCTCCGGATGGTGTGGTTGAACTCATGAAGGTTAGCGTTAACAGCATGGATGCCAGAAGTAAACTTAAGGGTAAAAATCCTTTTTTCATATCCTGTAATTTAGATTGTGTTTCTGTTGCAAGTGCACTGAAATAGCGGCACAAGTTACAGTTTTTATTCAGAACTGCAACAAAGATAACTCGATTTTATTTAACATTAATTAACACCATATAGTACTTTAAATTCAGGTACTGGTTCGCTACCAATCCGAAGTGTTTTTTTTCGGGAAAACACGTTATGGTCTTCAAGCTTGTGCAGTATTCCCTGATCAAATTTTTCATTTGAAAAGCAAATCATCAACATACCCAGTCAGAAAATGATTGCCATTCATAACAAAGATAAGCCGAATTGAGTGATCTTCAACATAAGTTAAGTTTTCGGTAATCAAAGCAAAGTTTATGGTCTCAACAGAAATAAGAGCATGATGATAATGCGAGTGTGCAGAAGGTGGGTTTCAGAAGAATTGGCAATAATACTCAGCGCAATCAGCTAGTTGAGTAATATGATCGAGTCGTTCTTAAAAACAGCAGGTTTATACATCAACGCCGGTCTAATGTTCTTAAACGATCCAATATTGTTTTCGACAACAGCATAATCAATTGCTTTCCACATGCTATCGTTATAAACTGCTAAATAAATTATGCTATCAGAACTGGTTGCACTCATTGAATTGTGAACAACGCTGAAGTATTCCTCTGTTACATCTAGGTAATCATAGTGACCTAAAAATGGAGGGGTAAAGAACTGAGTTTCTTTCGTTCTGAACAGACTCCTTGGTTGTATTGTATAAACCCTGCGGTAGATTTTCGGAATCCGAAGGTTGTTTTCGCGGAAAAGAAATTGCATGTTTTTGTTTACAAGTGGTTTAAAACTTAAATCCTCTTGCATTGCCGAAGCCCAATGAAACCCGTTTACCGAATCAGCAAGGTATGGTACATAGTCCATTACGGCGGGAATACCCGCAGTGCGGAGCATCTTCACTTTTAATTGAGCCAGATCTTCGTGGCTTCCGGCCTTATTCATTATTAGTTGACGTAAAGGTTGAATAGATGATTGTTTGACAAAACGTCCATCAAATCTGAAATTTGCTTTTACGAATGAGTCAATCAGGCTAATCATACTATCAGGTCCAAGTTTGTCGGTATGATCAAAAAGCAAAGGATATTCTTGAAGAAGTATATTCTGCCAGTTTTCAATAGCTTCATTTGCAATTCGATACGGAAGTGCACATTCGAAGATGATATCAATGGGATATCGATCCAGATATGGATTAGTCAATGTGTCGAGAATCCTGTTGATGCGCGATACAAGTATGGATGACTCAACAGTATCCGTATCAAGCACAAAAGTTCTGGCCTTAAATTTTAAACCACCTGAAAGCGTGTCCAGTTTTTTCCAGTAAGCCAGAAAGGTACTTTCTGAACCAAATGACATAGGATCGATTGAATAGATGTTTCCAAGAGTGTCTTTAACATCAAAATCAACATAATACTGCCTGTCCATATTGCTGATAAGGTAGTATGCTCCGCTTAGTTTCAATTCATCAGGATAATCTATGAATTCAGCAATTGTTTTGGTAAGTTCGATTCTGTTAAAGCCCGTTTCATTGAGTACTTTTAAAACCTTGTCAGGTAATCCTGGTTCTGTTGATTTCAGACAGGAATACAATGAAGTAAAGCAGAGCAAAATGCTAATGAATAATAATGGCTTTATCGCAATTGTTGGCTTCATGGCCTAAATTCCCGCAAGTGCTTCTGACTGCAGCCAGCCAATACTGCCATCAGCCAGGCGAATCTTTGACCATCCGGAAGCCTCATCTAGAAGCAGGACTTTTGTGCCTTCGTGGATGACAAACAGATCAACACTATTGGTTGAGGGTGCACTCTTAGCGGTAATTGTTGGTGCAAATACTATTGCTTCGTTGATCCGCTGTGTGTAATAATATTTTTGTGATGCCAGTCCAAATGACATTATGGTAAGCACCAGACTGACCAGACCGGCAAAGAACGATGTTTTGCGTACGGTGACATTGCCTGAAGCGAAAAATAAATATGCCATCATAAATGTGGCTGATAGTAAAAGAATTGATAACCATGCCCAAGTGTCTGCACGAAACATTCCATAGAACCAGTTCCACCATTGTTTGAAGAACAACTGCGGAACTGCTTCGATCTTATCCACGATCATGCTGTTTGCCAGGTCGAGATTGTGCTGAATATCATCATCGTTGGCATTTAATTTCTTCGCTTTCTCATAGTATAAAATCGCCGATGGAAGCTTATTGAGCTTAAAATAAGTGTTGCCGATGTTGTAATAAAGGTCAGATGATGCGAATCCGTTGTCTTCAATTTTTTTATAGTTTACTAATGCAGAATCATAGATCGCCTCCTGATAAAACTGGTTTGCTTTGTTGTATAGAGTGTAATTTTCAGGGTGATCAGCTTTAACATATTTAGCAGTTAAAGCCAGTATAGCTATTACAAAACAGATTCCATATGTTCTATTAATTAGCATATTACTTTGAATTTCTTTCTATTTTTGAAATAATCTCCAATGCCTGGCTATACAACTCTTCCATTTTTCGACCCGGATCACCAGGAGCAAATCGTGCAAACTCACAGTTGCTGAGGGTTTCCATCAGAATACCTGTTGTTTCCTGATCAATGTTGTTATTGTTCATGGTTTCCTGAACAGTTCCAATGGAAAGTGATGAAAGTGGGATGTTAAATTTGTCTGACAGATATCCCCAGATTGCCTGACTGATTTCGGTGTAAAAGTCATTTTGCTTGCCCTGCTTCATAAAAAGCTGGGCTTTATTCAGTTTTTTCCGGGCAATTTTGGTGGCTTGGCGGTTACGTAACAGGCCGTTGTCTTTTCTTAGTTTTCTGGTTTTGTGCATGTGAATCAATGCTACAGCAAAAGAGAGTATAATGCCGGCGATGATCACGAAATACCATGAGGATCCAAAGAAGAAATCGTTTTTTTTCTCAAGTTCAGGATGTCTTGTTTTGATGAAACGGATGTCAGACCCCAGTATTTTGATGCTTTCCTGTCCACCCGAAATAATGGTTCTTGAATTGTTGTCATCTGTTCCTTTTGCCACGTTGATGACAAACTCCTGCGACATAAGGCTGATGTATTCTTTCTTGGCAGGATCGAAGAATACGAAGTTAACTTCTGGAACAGTAAATGTACCGGGGTGTCGGGGAATCACCAGATATTCTATTTTTTTTGTGCCTGACACACCATTATTGGCTGTACGTGTCTGCACACTTATTTTCGGTTCATACACTTCAAAAGAAGGAGGGAATGCAGGGGCAGGAAAATCAGCGAGTTCAATATTTCCCGATCCGTTGATCGTGTAAGTTAGGGTCGCTGCCTCATTTGCCTTAAGTTCTGTACGGTCAATAGCTGACTGAAGACTAAACTGTCCTATTGCACCGTCAAATGAAGCGGTTTTGCCGGCAGAAGGAAGCGATTTTACGTTAATTTCGAGGGGGTTCGAGACCAGCTTCTTTTCGATATTGACCACATTTCGGTTAAAAAATGGATCGTTGAAAAAACTTTCAAAAGGGTCTCTTGACCTTCGTCTGTCAGATTGCACGCGTAACTGTGCGGTGCATTGCATCTCCATAGGGTCTATGTTCAATTTTCCGATTTTCTGCGGAAACAATGCAACTTTTCGAATATCGGCAAGAACATATTCCTCACCGTTAATGACTTGACGTGATTGCTGAATTGGTGCGTTGTCATCAAGCAGGTTTTTCATCCAAAAGCCGGGGAAAGCGGACAATTTAATGTTTGTCATATTCGATATGGGTACTTTGGTGTACAATCGATAGGTTACAATAACCTGCTCGCCAAGGAATACGTTATTTTTATCAACGGATGCTTTGATATACAAATCTTTGTCAGATACTGTTGTTTGTTGGGAGCTGTTTCTGGCACCCTCGTTACCTTGATTTTGGGCTTGATTTTGACCGGATGAAGTAGCGAGAACCTTAATAGAAAGGGAGTTTGAATTGATTTTGGTTCCGTCGACATATATACTTGCTGGTCCGACGTTGATATCACCCGGATTAGCAGCAGTAACAACATAAGTGTAGGATTGGGTAAATGATCTTGACATCTGTCCGTTGATAAGCTGTATGCTCGAACTGCTTGAAGTCATTGGCCCGGTAATGACCCTTAATTGTCCAAAATCGGGTCCGGTAAAACGTTCGCCCTCTGCATTCAGTTCATAGATTACCCTGAATTGCTCACCTGTTTCAACAGTAGATTTGGCTGTTGCAACAAAATTAATGTTTTGTGCAACAACACTATAGCTAAAAAATAGCGACACGACCAGAAAGAGTCCTGATATCTGAAGCGGCTTCTTCATAAGTTGCTGTCTGTGTGCAAAGATACACATGTTACCAATCTTTTTCAGATACACTTACATTAGTACTCCTTGCCTTTTCCTGGTTTAATCTGTCTAAAGTTTGCCTTTCTTCATTGGTCAGGGCTTGAAGCATACGCTCGGCTTCTTCTTTGGAAAGTTTCTGTTGTTGCTGACTTTGCTGCTGGTTTTGCTGTTGTTCACTCTCTAGCTGGTTTTGTTGCTGATCTTGTTGCTGCTGTTCCTGCTGTTCCTGCTGTTCCTGCTGCTGTTGCTCCTGCTGCTGATTTTGTTGCTGATCCTGTTGGTCGTTGTTTTGCTGTTGTTCGTCCTGATTGTTGTTTTGTTGCTGCTGCTCCAGCATTCTTCGTGCATATTCAAAATTATATCTTGCATCTTCATCATCAGGGTTTAATCTCAGGGACCTTTTAAAAGCTTCTATACTTTCGGCGTACTTCTGCTGACTCAACAGACTATTCCCAAGATTATACAGTGCTTTGGCTTCCATGGAAGCGTTGTTGCTCATATCAGCAATACGCTTGAAGTTATTTCCGGCTTCCTGGTAGTTTTCCTGCTGATAGGCGGCATTGCCCAGATTGAAGCCGGCGGCTTCGTTACGTGGATTTTTGTCTATAGCCTTACGATAATTGAGTTCAGCATCACTGAAATTGCCTGACCGGTAATCCTTATTGCCCCTGCGGGTCAGGTTTCTGTCGGATTGTGCCGATGCTTCTGTTAGCACCAGTAAAAATATGATCAGAATACTAACTACTTTTTTCATGAGGTACTTTTATTTATGCCGAATAAGTCAATTTTATTTTCCCATCTGGCTTTTCTGTTTGAAACAATCATTTCTGCCAGGAGCAACATAAGCGCAATTGCCAGAAATATCTGAAAACGATCATCATAGTCAGTAAATATTCGGGCTTCGATTTCAGCTTTTTCCAGTTTATTGATTTCTTCAAAGATAAATTCAAGTCCTGATCTTGTATTGTTCGCCCTTGTGTAGGAACCATTTGCCATGAGTGCGATTTCCTGTAAGATAGACTCATTAAGTCTGGTGACCACAGTATTGCCGTTTTTATCTTTTCTGAAACCGGTTCGTTTTCCGTATTCATTTACCATAGGTATCGGAGCGCCATCGGGTAATCCCATTCCGATGGCATACACCCTTATTCCGGCTTTTGCAGCTTCTTCAGCTGCTTCTATTGCTGACTCTTCGTGGTCTTCGCCGTCTGAAATGATAATGATAGCTTTGCTGTGTTCATTCTGGTCAAATGAGCTGATGGCCAGCCTTATGGATTCGCCTATTGCCGTTCCCTGAGCCTGAATGACTGCGGGGTTGACAGTGGATAAAAACATGCGGGCAGCCTGATAATCGGTTGTGATGGGTAATTGCACGTAAGCTCTTCCGGCAAAAACGATCATCCCGATGCGATCGCCTTCAAGTTTGTCGATCAGTCGTCCTATCGCCTGTTTAGACCTTTCGAGTCTGTTTGGGACAATGTCTTCGGCAAGCATAGAATTAGAAACATCGATGGCAAGAAACAAATCGATACCTTTTCGTTTAACTTCTTCCATCCTGGCGCCGGTTTGTGGGTTGGAAATTGCGATTATTAGAAAGAAAACGGAAAGTTGCCACAAAGTGTGCCTGAACCATTTGCGCCATGCCGATGAGTCAGGCATAAGCACTTTTAACAGAATCGATGAGGTGAACCTGTTGAGTGCTTTTTTCCGAAGCCGTTCACTTGCAATGAATATCAGCAACATAACAGGCAACAAAATGAGCAGGTACAGGTAATCCGGATGTTCAAATCTAATCATATTCATATCCTTTACATTGACTATGTTTGAACTCTTAAGATTGTTTGTTTAAGCAAAAACTCAGCAATTATAAACAGCAGAGCAAGCAGAAGAATTGGCAAAAACTCTTCATGTTTACGACTAAACTCAGTGACATCAATTTTTGATTTCTCGAGAGCATCAATCTCTTTATAGATTTCTTCGAGTCTTTGGTTGGATGTGGCACGATAGTAATTCCCACCGGTTTGATCAGCAATTTGTTTAAGCAAAGCTTCATCGATTTCCACCTCAACATCACGCAATTGAACACCGAACGGAGTTTGAACAGGATAAGGAGCAGTGCCATAGCTTCCTGCACCAATAGTGTACACCCTTACTCCGAAAACCTTCGCTATTTCAGCTGCTGTAAGAGGGTCGACAGAGCCGGCATTGTTAACACCATCTGTCAATAGGATGATGACCTTAGAAATGGCTTTGCTGTCGCGCAGTCTGTTGACCGAAGTTGCCAGTCCATCGCCAATGGCTGTGCCATCTTTGATCATACCGCTTTTTATCCCTTTAAACATATTGAGGATAATGGAGTGGTCAGTCGTCAGAGGGACCTGAGTAAATGTTTCACCGCTGAAAATAACTAAACCAATTCTGTCGCCTGGCCTCCCTTTTATAAAATCCATGGCAACGTTTTTTGAAGCTTCAAGTCTGTCGGGTTTAAGATCGCGGGCCAGCATACTTCCGGAAACATCCAGAGCAAGCACTATGTCAATACCTTCAATAGTCATATTGGTGCCTGACGAGCTGCTTTGCGGACGCGCAACTGCCACTATCAAAGCTGAAAGGGCGGCCAGACGCAATACAAACGGCAAATGCCTGAAGTGCAACCTTAAGCTTTTTGGTGTATCCGCCAGCATTGTGCCATCTGAAACCTGTAATGTGGCATACTGTTTTGTCCCCCGCCAGACATACCAGATGACCAATACAGGAATAAGAATCAATAAATATAAAAGTTCCGGATTGGCAAAAACTATTTCGTTTAGCATGGTTTACCGGTTTACCTGTTTGTCATTAGTAAAATCCTCTTCTGTGTCATTGGCAGCAGCAATCAGATTTCCATAGCTTTCCTGCACAAAATCGATCATATGCTGCAGACAAATTTCATGCTCTAGAGCTGAAGGTTGCGCTTTGGCAAACTTCACCAAATCGGAAAGCTGCAGAGCTGTGCTCAGTTTATTTGTTGCTTCTGCGTTGATTTCTAACGGTCTTATTGCTCCGAGTATTTCATCAGTAGTCATTTCAACAGCCAATATCGAAAACTGGTTTTCCAAATAGACCCGCACAATCTCAGAAAGTCTTGTGTAATATAACTTTATTTGGCCGGATTGCCATAACTTGCTGTGCCTGAGTTCTTCAAGTTCATTTAACGCATGAATATGCGGTGGAATGGTTGGTATTATTTTTTCGGCGATGGTTTCCAGACGACTTCCTCGTCTCACAACAAATCGTAAGATGAGAAAGATCAGGAGTGCCAATCCGAGAATCCCGATAATCCAGGGTAACACTTCTGCAAAAGTCAGGGGAACGCTCACATTATCCTTTATGGGTTTGAAAGTGCCGGCAGTGTCTACATCAACAGAACCAACATATATCATTAACGGATTTGTAAGTGCCTGATAGAAAACAGTGTCAGGCCCGGTTGAAAACTCAACCGGAATGGCTGGCAGATAATAAAACCCGGTGTCGAATGAAGTCAGGTAAAGTCGCTGACTGAAGGATGCCTGGCCTGCCACTGATGACTTTTGCCTAGCAGGTTCTTCTGCTTTGAGAATTTCAATGTTTTTTATCAGGGTGTCTCCGAATTTTGGCCATCTGACAGTGAATTGTTCGGGAAGATTTATGGTAATATCAAGCGGTAAGCGTTGCCCGACAAGTATAGAGTCGGAAGGCACGGTGATGAAAGCCTCAACGTTCTGATTGAGCGCAGGCCCACTCAATAATAAAACGAAACCAAGGAGAAAAGATTTTATTAATCTGCTTATCTTCATAATCTTGATTCTCTTGTTTTGAACAGTTTCATCAAGGGTTTCACATAATCCTGATCAGTAAAAATCAAACAATGATCTACGCCGGTTTTGGAAAAAACTTCATCGAGTTCGCGGCTTTTTGACCGTATGAATTTCACATAATGGTTACGGGAAGCAATATGTGAAGTGTCGATCCAATGTTCCTGCCCTGTTTCAGCATCTTTAAAGCGTACAAGTCCGATTGCCGGCAATTCGTTTTCGCGTTTATCCGTAATGCGAAGGGCAACAACATCATGTTTTCGCGAAGCCATGCGCAATTCCTGCAGAAAATCTACGGTAATGAAATCCGAAATAACAAAGGCGGTAGACCTTTTTTTAATTGCACTGGTCAAAAACCTCAGGGCAACTGCCACATCAGTTTTTCTTTCGGTCGGTTTAAAACTTATAATCTCACGTATTATCCTGAGGATGTGCGAAGTCCCTTTTTTGGGAGGAATGAACTTTTCCACTGTATTGCTAAAAAAAATCACACCGACTTTGTCGTTATTCTGAATTGCAGAAAACGCCAGAACAGCAGTAAGTTCTGCTGCGAGCAATCGTTTGAGTTGCTGACCAGAACCAAAATCGTTGGATCCGGAAACATCAACCAGCAGCATAACGGTAAGTTCGCGTTCCTCGTCAAATATTTTCACATAAGGATGGTTAAATCGTGCAGTTACATTCCAATCAATGCTACGGATGTCATCGCCATATTGATATTCCCTGACTTCACTGAAAGCCATACCTTTACCTTTAAAGGCACTATGATAGTGACCTGAGAAAATCTGCTGTGAAAGACCACGTGTTTTGATCTCGATTTTCCTGACCCTTTTGAATATTTCACTCGCTTCTGTCATGCGTGAAAGGCAATTTTCAGGTACGGAATAAACTATGGCACTTCAACGGTATTTAAAATTTCGCTGATGATTTCTTCAGTAGTAATGTTTTCTGCTTCGGCTTCATAGGTCAGTCCTATTCTGTGGCGCATCACGTCCTGGGCTATTGCCCTGACATCTTCAGGAATAACGTATCCGCGTTTTTTCAGGAATGCATAAGCTTTGGATGCCAGAGCAAGATTGATTGAGGCACGGGGAGAAGCTCCGTATGATATCATGTTTTCAAATCTCTTTAACCTGTATTGCGCAGGAAATCTGCTTGAAAATACGATATCGGTAATATAGTTTTCAATTTTTTCATCCAGATAAATTTCCCTAACAACGTTGCGGGCTTTGATAATATCAGCGGTTGAAATAACACCTGAGGTTTGCTTCAGATCATTTGTAATGTTTTGGCGCAATATCAGCTTTTCTTCCTCTTTTGCCGGATAAGTAATCACAACCTTTAGCATAAACCTGTCCACCTGTGCTTCGGGAAGAGGATAGGTTCCTTCTTGTTCGATGGGATTTTGTGTTGCCATCACAAGGAATGGATCGGGCAACTTAAACGTTTGGTCTCCGATAGTAACTTGTTTTTCCTGCATGGCTTCGAGCAATGCGCTCTGAACTTTTGCAGGAGAACGGTTAATTTCATCAGCCAGAATGAAATTGGCGAATATTGGCCCCTTTCTGACAACGAATTCTTCTTTCTTCTGGCTATAGATTAAGGTGCCAATAAGGTCGGCTGGCAAAAGGTCAGGAGTGAATTGAATCCGGCTGAAATCTGCCTTGATGATATTGGCGAGTGATTTGATTGCCAGTGTTTTGGCAAGACCGGGAACTCCTTCAAGGAGAATGTGTCCGTTGGCAAGTAATCCAATCATCAAACGCTCTGTCATGGATTTCTGACCAATAATTACTTTGTTCATTTCCAGATTGATAAGATCCAGAAACTGACTTTCTTGCTGGATTTTCTCATTGAGTTCCCTGATATCGGTTACTAACATACGTGACTGGGTTTAAATTTGAAGCGCAAAGATAAAGAAGTGGAATCTGGAAGTATCGTTAAAAAGTGTTAAAGACTGTAAACAATAGTTAAGTGTTAACTATTTGTTTTTGAATAAGTAAACAAAGATATAGTGATAAAAACTTGTTAAGAAACTAATTTTGCTGCTGCATGGAATTGCTTACCTGATTGCCGGATTGTTTGCCTGATAGGTCGAAAGTATCTTTTTCGGAAAGATAGAGGTCAGAAACTACAAGAATGGCGGCAAGACCCCATACCGGTACACTTAATTTGTCGGTATCCAGAAAGTTATTCAGAAATCCGTGCACAAAATAGCTGAATAATGCAAGTGTAGCTGATAGGCTGATAATTTTTGCTTCCTTCGTTTTCGATTTTTTGTGGGCCATTAGTCCCGTAAATATCATAAGTGATACAAGAAGAATAATGATGAGCATTCCGGGCAATCCCATTTCAGAAAGCGGGCCGATATACTCGCTGTGTGCATTACCCATGTCGCCGGCATTAGTACTGATAATTGTTTTTTGTTTGGATTGCTGAAAAGGACCATAAACAAATTGGTAAGTCCCCGGTCCCCATCCAAGGACCGGTCGTTCCTGAAAAAGTCTGATGGCAGATTGCCACCTGTTAATTCTTTCCAGATTGGATGCATCTGATGATATGTTATAAATGGATTGAACGTGTTCTACAAAGTCAGCAGAAGAATCCTGCTTGTTTTTTTCGAGAACATCGATTATCTGATGCTGAAAAGTAAAAAATGCTGTTATGAATATGACCAAAGTTGTTATGATCCACCTGAATTTTATCTTGAGCCATACTGCAATTAATACAAGAAGCGATGCCGCCAGACTGATCCAGGCAGCCCGGCTGAGCGAAAACAGTGTTGCTGTTGCCAGGATTACGACCATAATCAAGGCAAGCAGTCGCTGAGTTTTTGTCAGACCGGGGTAGAATAGATACCCAATCGTCATAATCAGATATATAGCTAGTGCTGCCCCATACGCTGTATGGTCATTATACAGCGGAGCCATAACCCAGTGTGCCGAGTTGTCACTGAAACCATAGCTTGCATGTCGTACAATGGTGTATCCGATCACAAAAATCAATGCAATGTTATAGAGCCAGATAAACCAATGTATGTATCTGATATTACGAAATGCCAATGCCGCAACAAAGAAAAACGGAATCACAAACCAAAGTCTGGCAACAAGAAATTTTAAGGATACGATAGGAATTTCGCTGGTCAGGGTTGTGATGAGCATCCAGAAAAACATCAGGTAGATAGCTATTGATAATGGGTGCCTGGCGATACGTCTGTCGTACTTCCCTTCATATATAAGCTTGGCAATAAAGAGGATTAGCACACCAAACATTAGAGGTTCGGTTGGCAGGGCTACTCCAAGTCCAATATCCATGTCCTGTATATCAAGCGATAGAGGTGTAAGAAAGGTAATGAGCAACAGGACTTTATCGAGTGAAAATACATAAAGAAGCAAAACCATCAATACCAGTGGCAACGAAAAAAACCAGAATACATCTTTGTGTACCACCAGATACAGGTTGATGGACAAAAAGATAAATGCTATGGCATAGAGCCAGCCTATTTTAGCTTTATCACTCAAAGTGGCGGTTAGTTTTGTGGTGATTGTCCGTTTGCCAGAAAAGCATGCCTGTTTTCGATGGTAACGATAACCAATGCTGAAAGCAGTAATGCTCCAACCATCGAAATGAGCACAATAATCCACCGGACCGGATAGGCTTTTTTATCGGCAGTGTAGGGGTAAGAAACAATATTTGAATAAGTCATCTTCGCGTTGTAGAACCTCAGAATCTGCTCATATTCAACTTTTACATCAACAAATGTTCGTGCTTCATGCTGTAGCATTTCTACAATAACCAGTAGTTCTCCCCCTCTTTGCTCAATGTTCTTTTTCAGTTCGTTTACGCCGGAACTGTTGATGGTTCCTGCGTTGTTGCCATAGACTGTGCGCAGATAGCCCCTCATGATTTCCTGCGACTGCATGGAATAGTCGATCAAGCCATATTCAGTTCCTAGTATGTAAAGTCTATGCTGAAGAGAATCAATCAACTCTTTTTTGAGATTTAATTGATTTTTGTACATATCAACAACTTCTCTGTATTTTGCTTTATGCAAACCTGACACTTTTACATCATATAACCTCAGTATCTCTTCCACCATTTTGGCGGCTCTCAGCGGATCTTTGTCGCGCACCACGATGCTAACTGCTTCATAAGGTGTTTTGCTGATTTTAACACTTTGCTGATATTCATAGAGTAATGCAGTGCGGTAAAACTTGTAATCCGGGTCAATCTTATAATGTTCAGCTAGGTTGAATATACGAATCATTGAATCAATAATATCCTGCGATTGAAGGAGTTGCAACATTTGTTCAGTCGAACTTTCTTCAGAATAACTATCAATGTTTGCAGGGTAGACTACTGCTTCGGATTTATACAGGGGGGTTATAAACATTGGCCCTGAGAAAATGGCGCCCAACACTGCTGCAATTACAGTAATTACCGCCAGGTGCACCTTCCATTTCAGAATCAGTCTTACGATAGCTGTATTGTTAAAATAGTTGTCCATGACGTTGGTTTTAGGCTGTTTTATTACTTGTTGATTTCTTTGAGGTATGATTATTAATTTAGGAAGTTTTGGTCTCCAGTCGAAACTGACTTTTTTTTTTGAGTTAATTGAATTTTATCCAAAGCGATCACTGCAAAAATGGAAAGGAAGAAAGCCGAGGAAACGGCAATAACCATAATAAGCCAGCGAATAGGATAGGATTTGCGTTCTGCAGCGAATGCATTAGTTACTACAAATTTGTGAGGCAGGTTCTCGTTTGCATCAACCTTTGCTTCATCATATTTAGCTTTAATCTGTGACAATTGCTTGCGCTCATGCTCAAGCATATCCCTGATAGAAACATATGTTCCTCCGTATCGTGACAATACTTCCAGTTTTTCTTCAAGCCGTTTTATGCCTTCTTTGTTTCCTTTAGCCAGTTCAATGGCCAATTGCTGGTTCATCATTTCGGCCTGGCTTTCATAGTCATGCACACCAAGTCGCCTTATTTCATTTAATGAGTCTTCCATAAAAGCTACCTGATCGCGTAGCTTAAGGTACTCATTTTCAACAATCCGAAATGCCTTGACGGCAACCTCTTTCTGCATGGCATTCATGGTTGAGTCAAACAGTTCAGCAATCTCATTGGCAATGTTGGCTGCAACTGAAGCATCTTTATCCACCACAGTAATTTTAACGGCCATGTATTCGGTGCGGCGAAAACGAACTTTGCTCTCATATTCGCGATACAAACGTGTGAGCCGGTATTTGCTGTTTTCGCTTATGTTGTAATGTTCCGACAGTTTAAATTTTTCGATAATCCTGTCGCGGATCTTGTTTGAACTCAGAATCTGAAGCATCCGCTCAGTTTGTTCATCTTCACCAAATTCAAGCAGATCTTTGTTGCTGTTGAAGGTGGTGCTCAGCAAAGCTTTGGATATAGAGTTGGTAGATGTTGGATACAGAACAACAGTTGACTTATATAATGGGGTAATAAAAAAAGGTAGTGTGAAAACGTAGGACAACAGTGCAGCCGCAGCAATTATCACGAAAATATGGTTTTTGTACTGGAGCAACAACCTAAACAACGATTTCGAATCAATATCCCCGGTTCCGGTGTTGTGCATGACCTTCAAAATTATAAGTGGCCAAAATTAGGAAAATTAAACCAGTATTTACAACTTTCTTAACATAAGATAGAAATTTGCAGATTAAGAATGCTTTATGCAATGTCGGTTTTGCTGTTGCTGTGTCCATACCAACTTTAGCCTTCAACTATACATGGCTTGTCAGTCCCTTGTTTCTGCTGCTTTCCTGAAAAGAGCCACAATACTTTGATAAGGAATTATTTTTAGAAATATCGCCGAAAGTATCCCCACGGTTGATGATAAGAGAATATTTAATATCCAGTGAAGGTTGAAAGCACTAAAAACTGACATAAAGGATATCAAGACAATAATATATGCCAGAAAACTAAGCCAGAATCTGGCCCGAAAGTTTAGTCCGAATGTTTTTCTAGCCAATATGAATTGCATCACTGCGGTATAAAACTGAGCAGAGAGGCTTGCGACTGCAGCTCCGGCAGCTGTCCATTCCGGAATCAGCAACAGGTTCAGCGACAGGTTCAACACCACGCCGGAGGCTGCAATGAAATTAAGGTTTTTAAGGCTGCCGTTGGCTGTGAGCAAGGTTCCAAAAACGTAGGTTGAAGAGATGGCAATAAAACTGCTCATCAGCAGGCTAAACACAACAGAAGCTTCATCGACTCTGGTTTGATAATCAGCAATTATTTCTCCATCGCGGATTCCATACAGCAATTCGATTATTTCGCGGTTGAAAAACCATGAAACAGCCGAAACCAACACCGACATCAACAGCATCAGCGTGAAACATACCTTAACCAAACCATCCACCGGCTCTTTCATTTTAATCAGAGAGGCAAACAAAGGAAGGAGAAGTACAGAAAACAGCAATGCAATATTGTTGCCGGCATCAAGAAGCCTGAAGGACTGAGCATAAATCCCTGATTGGTGAAGTCCTGTTTCACCCGGCAGCAGCCAGGTAAGCAATACCGGCTCTATGCGGCTGTAAAAACTCATTAACAGCACAAGTAAGGCAAACGGCAGACTTCGCCTGATAATCATTACCGAGAAAGGCCAGTTAAAACTGAATCTGATGGTTCCAAGTCTCGGCAGCAACAAAATAAATGCAACGATAAATGTGATCGCGTAAGCGGCTGACTGGGCATACACGAACCAAAACAGTTGAAATGGCTGATGGATGAATCCCGACCAAAGCAGAAAGCCACATATAAGAATCATCAGTAATTTGTCCAGAACGGATAAAAAGCTGTCTGTCCTGAAAAGCAATAAACCACTGAAATTAGAGCGAATGTAGAGTATGAATGACAGAAGAACGTGATTAAGCACAACCCAAGAAAGCAGAACCAACTCCTCACCTCTGTACCCATATGTTAACCCGACTCCGAAAACTACTGCTGCATAAAGTACACCAAGCATCAGCTTCATGGTGGCTATTCCGGGAAAGTGTTTGCTGAGCAATTGATTGTTTTGGGCAATGTTTCGGTTGTTGAAGTTTGTGATGCCCAGATCAAGTAATATATAGAACAGGTAGGAGAAGTTGAACAGAGAGAAATAAAGCCCGAACATCACTTCGCCTACCTCGTTCTGTACAGTTCTGTCGATTCCCAATATCCAGAACGGCTTGACCAGTAGGTTAAGAAATAGTAAAAGGGCAAGATTTTTTACAAAACGATTCTGCATGCAGCCTGTCCGGTTTCAGTGGACTAAGGTATGAAAAAGAAATTCTGAGTCTTATGTTTGCCTTCAATATATTCTGTTAACTGGTTGCTTTCGATGACACATATCTTATAACCAATATCTTGAATAAATCTAAAACAGGCATTGCGGTTGTCATTATCCCACAATTCGGTGTAAATAACCGGACGATGCTTTGATATCAATTCATGGGCGCCCTGAAGAGCAAAATACTCAAAGTTCTCCACATCGAGTTTGATAGCCGTTACTTTGAGTCCTGATTCAATAATTCCGGGACATTGATCCAGCCTGATGATCGGTGCAGTATAAGTATTGCCTTCATTAAAATCTGTGATGGACTCATGTTTCACATGGCTTAGTCCCTGCATCCTGACATCCTTCAGGACAGGCATAACCATTTCGACTGAACCGTTGTGGTTGCCGACTGCTTTTTCAACTACCTGAACATTATGCAACCGGTAATGATCTATAACACGTTTCAGTGTTTTAATATTTTGTGGAATCGGCTCATAAGCTAGTATCTTGGAATTGGGAAGTTTGGTACTCAGCCAAACTGACATTACGCCAATGTTGGCACCAATATCCAGCACCAGGCCTCCATCGGGAATTTGCCTGATGAAATGAATGAAATCACCTTCCTTCTTATTCCATCGCAATGTTTTGATGATGAAAAGTGAAAAAAGGAAAAGATACAACTCGAAGCCAAGGACTTTCTGGAGTATCTTTTTTACATGCGACTTCATAAAAATTCGGATATTTGCGGCAAAGTTATTACTTATTCATCATCGTTTCGACCAAAAAGTAATGCCCAGAATCAGGATTGCTGTGAACACCCGGTTGCTGATCCGGAACAGGCTCGATGGAATAGGCTGGTTTACCTACGAAACATTGTCGCGGATCACCAAAGCGCATCCTGAAGTATCGTTTTACTTTTTTTTTGACCGCAAGCCAGATCCGGGGTTTTTGTTCAGTGATAATGTAAAACCCATCGTGATTTCCCCTCAGGCACGTCATCCACTTTTGTTTGTTGTTTGGTTCGAAATTTCCGTTGCCCGTATGTTGCGAAAAATAAAACCGGATCTTTTCCTGTCACCTGATGGATATTTATCGCTTTCGACAAGAACGGAGTCATTGGCTGTAATGCATGATCTTAATTTTGAGCATTTCCCAGCCGATCTGCCTTGGCTTGTCAGGTGGTATTACAGATTTTTTTTCCCCAGATTTGCGCATAAGGCTGTCAGGATTGCAACGGTCTCGGAGTACTCGAAAAGAGATATAATTGCTCAGTATGGAGTGCCGGATTCCCTTGTTGATGTTGTATATAACGGATCAAGCACAAAGTTTGTTCCTCTGTCTGCATCTGAAATTTCACAAGTGAGGACGACATACAGCGACGGCAAACCATATTTCCTTTTTGTGGGTTCCCTACATCCCCGCAAGAATCTGGCAAGGCTTTTTGCTGCTTTCGATCTCTTCAGGGATGAATCTCCGGACGATATAGAGTTACTTGTTATTGGAGAGAAATTATGGTGGACCAGATCCATCAGGGAGTCGTACGAGAATATGAAACACAGAGATAATGTGCATTTCTGCGGACGACTGGGTATGGATGAGTTGTGCCGGGTTACGGCATCAGCGTTGGCAGTAACTTATGTTTCGTGCTTTGAGGGTTTTGGAATACCTATCGTAGAGGCCTTCAATGCCGGAGTGCCTGTGATCACCTCCAATGTGACTTCCATGCCGGAGGTAGCAGCTGAGGCAGCTGAGTATGTGGATCCATATGATGCAGGATCAATAAAAAATGCCCTGAAGCGGGTTTCATCAAGTCCTGAACTTCGTGCACATCTTGTCGAATTGGGCTTTAAAAGGTCAAGGGACTTCAGTTGGGACAAAACAGCGCAGCTTTTGTGGGAGAGTATTCAAAAAGCAATGAATCAACATAAAAATATATGAATGTTTTAGTTCTTGGTTCCGGGGGACGTGAGCATGCTCTGGTCTGGAAATTACGTCAAAGCAAGTCGTTGAACAGGATTTATGCAGCTCCGGGAAATGCAGGAACTGCTCAGGAGGGGACCAACCTACCCATCGATCTTGATGATTTCGAACAAATTGGCGAAGCATGCATCGAGTATCAGATAAATCTTGTGGTTGTTGGGCCAGAACAGCCTCTTGTGGAGGGGATTGCAGATTATTTTCAAAACAACAGGCATCTTGTTCATATCGGGATCATTGGTCCTGTTTCTGCCGGCGCCAGGCTCGAAGGCAGCAAGGCATATGCCAAAGAGTTTATGAGAAAACACAGAATCCCGACAGCTTCATCTTATAGCGTTAGTTCCGATAATCTGGAAGAAGGAATCAGTTTTTTGAAGAGTTTTGGTCAGGGACCATACGTGCTCAAAGCCGATGGCCTGGCTGCCGGAAAAGGAGTGTTGATTGTATCTGAGTTGGAAGAGGCAGTCAATGAGCTTAAACTGATGATCAGCGGCAAATTCGGGAAGGCATCAAGGCAGGTGGTCATTGAGGAGTTTCTTTCCGGCATAGAGGTTTCCGTTTTTGTTGTTACCGATGGAAAAAACTATAAAGTGCTTCCCGCTGCTAAGGATTACAAGCGTATTGGCGATAACGACACGGGATTAAACACGGGTGGAATGGGTGCTGTTTCACCTGTTGTTTTTGCCGACAATCGGTTCATGAACAAGGTGGAAGAGAAAATAATAAAGCCTACAATTCAGGGTTTGATAGAAGAAGGAATTGACTACAAAGGTTTCCTGTTTTTGGGGCTGATGAATGTGCAGGAGGAGCCCTATCTGATAGAGTATAATGTCAGATTAGGAGATCCTGAAGCAGAGTGCATACTTCCCAGAATTAAATCGGATTTGTTGCAATTGTTTGAATCTGTTGTGGCTGGTAAGCTTGCCGGTTGCCAGATGCAGACCGATGATCGCTATGCACTGACAGTAGTGGTTGCCTCAGGGGGTTATCCGGGTTCGTTCGAAAAAGGAATGATGATTACCGGATTGAATAGCCTGAATGACTGCGTGGCTTTTCATGGAGGTACCGGAACCGACATTTCAACCGGAGGAGTCAAAAATACCGGAGGAAGGGTGTTTGCACTTACTGCACTCGGTTACAGCCTTGAAGAAGCCCGGACACTTGCTTATGAGAATGTTGCAAAAATTCAGTTTAAAGATGCCTATTCAAGGAAAGACATAGGACTTGATCTGATGCGTTATCAAAAAAAATATTCTTAAAATTCTTTTGGTTGTTGCACTTATAAACATTCTGCTATGCTGATCAGGTTTTTCAGGTCGGGTTTCTTTATTCAGCACTTTTCCATAGTTGTTGTTGCACTGTTGCTTTGGTTGCCCGTTTTCGTTGGTCAGAACAAATCGATTGTTTTTGACGGATTTCATCCCTTTTTCGACGTATTTCAACCATTATTTAACAATCAGACTGTAATTGGTTTGGTTTTTTTGCTGTTGTTCTTTCTCGTGATATCGTTTTTTTTTGGGAGGATTGTATCTGAGGGAGGTTTTCAGTTGAGAACAGGAACCCACGGCATGCTGCTTTTCGTGCTTATGGCAGGGCCTTTTTATCTCAGCACAGGATTCAGCCCATGGCTCGCTTCCCTGCCTTTTGTGCTGGCGACCATGTATCATATGCTTGCCTTTTATCATAGCAAGAATTTGCCATTTACCGTTTTTTACGCGTCTTTTTACTCAGGTTTAGCCGTGCTCTTTCATTTGCCGAATGTGTTGCTTTTTCCTGTTGTTTTTCTTTCGCTCATTGTTGCCCGTGCTCATGTTTTCAAACTTTGGATTGTGCCGTTTGGCGGTTTTCTGGCGCCGTTTTTTTTTCTGTCGGTATATTTTTTTCTCACAGACACACTTTTGTTGCAATGGGAAGAATTTCTGATGGCTGCTGTCGGTAGTTCGTTTTCATTTCAGATAGTTAGTGTTGCCGATGTGATTCAGGCCGCTATATTGATAATACTGACGGTTGTTTCGTTTTTCTGGATTCTGGGGCCATCGGCTGACAATAGTATCATTATGAGAAAGCGCACCAGTATTCTGTTGTTTTTATTTCTTGCCCTTGGGCCTCTTCATTTTCTGACACAGGAAGCGCGACTGGGAAGTGGTTTAATGTGGATAGTCCCCATAATTTTCGTAGCCGGTTTTTTTTCACACACGAAAAATATCAGATGGGCAAATATTGCCCTGTTGGTTTTGTTGCTTTCCGCCATTGGGCAACAGTATATTGATTATTTATGGGCTTATTAAAGTCAGGTTATTCTTCCGGATTATTTGAAACCGGATGTGATGAAGCCGGGAGGGGATGTCTGGCCGGGCCTGTGGTGGCTGCAGCCGTAATGTTGCCTGAGTGTTTCGATCATGCGCAGCTGAACGACTCAAAAAAAATCAGTGCATTGGTCAGAGAAAAACTGGCTCTGATTATCATGCGCGAAGCCATTTGCTGGGGAATCGGTGAAGCCAGTCCGGAAGAGATTGATGAAATAAACATTTTGAATGCCTCGTTTCTGGCGATGCACAGAGCCATTGATGCCTGTGGCAAGCTGCCCGATCTGTTGTTGATTGACGGAAACAGATTCAACCCTTACAAGAATATCCCTTACAAATGCATTGTTTCCGGTGACGCGACATACAGATCTATAGCCGCCGCTTCCATCCTGGCCAAAACCCACAGAGATGCACTGATGCGGTCATTACACAATGAATTTCCTGAATATGGATGGGATCGAAACAAAGGTTATCCAACCGCCGCACATCAGACTGCAATGCTCAGTTATGGATTTAGTCCGCACCATCGCAGGAGTTTCAGGTGCAGCATCCAGACAAAAATTGAGTTTTAGCATATGCCCTACAATGATCTTCTAATCTTTGAAATTTCTGAATGTGAGTTAGATGTTTTACAAGAAAGTTTACCATATTAATTTTCTGTGAAACAAATATTGCTGTTTGTCGGGCCTTAGCAAGGATATGGTTTTTATTTAATTTTGTTTTGACTTCCCATCAATACTTGCATGACGAATAAAGGACTCACACGCTTTGCCATCATATCTTTCCTGCTGCTGGTATTAATCATGTGGTTTTTTGTGGGGCAGACCGGAAAGAACTACAAGACGGTCTATCATGCAGTTCCAGAATCTGCAGGCATCATCATTGAATCAGGCAATATTGGCCTGAGCTGGGAAAAACTAACCGCTGAACCCGGAATTTGGACCTCACTTGTGAAACACGATTATTTCAGGAGGGTTGCATTACAGATTTCTTTTCTTGACAGTTTGTTTATACACAAACCTGTGCTTGCCGGCAAACTGTCAGAGTTAAAGGCCACGTTGGTACTGCTCGGACATGAAGATCAGTATGGGTTTGTTTTTATCGCTGAGGTAGGCCGTTCGCTTCATCCACTCGATCTCATTGAAATTGCCGAGCAGCGATTTGGCAATTCAATAACCCTGATAAAGCGCAGTTTCAGGGATTTTGATACATACCTTGCCGTAGATGCAGTCAAAGGATTGCAATACGAATTTTGTATCACTGACGGACTGTTTATCGGAAGTTTTGATAAAAAACTCTTGGAAAGAAGTCTGGAACAATTAGCATCCGGACGAACCCTGCTGGAAAATCCGACTTTCTCAAGATTAAGAGCTACATGCAATGTTTCGCTGGGTAACAATGTGCTGATCAAATTGGATGAGCTTGGAAAAATAATCAGTAAGCTGATGATTGCCGGAGCTGACCCGCTGATAAACCGACAACTGAACGGAATGAATGGATGGATGGCACTTGATTTTATTTTGAGTGATCAATCTTTAGTGCTCAATGGTTATGCCAAAGCATCAGAAAAGGACAGTAGTTTTTTGTCGCAGCTGACCCGACAGACCAACACAATGCCTGAAGCTTTTTCAGTGTTGCCTGCCGGCCTCACAGGGTTCATTTTAACAAGTCTGAATGATCCTGAAATACTTTTTGGATACGAAAATAAGCCTTACCTATCCGATAGCCTTTCCTGGTTGCGTGGTCCTTTTCTGGAGCAGTTGGATTCGGAAGTTTTACTTTCTCAGATGAAAAGCGATGGAGTTGAAGCACCTGTGATCGTTTTTCGTCAGAATGATACTCAAGAATTTCACGACTGGCTCAGGCTTTATGGCTTCGTTACTGATAATGAACACTGGACCGGAGACGACTTTATTCAACCTTTAAGTAATCTTAGGTTCTTTTCCTCATTTTTTAACGGCAAACAGAATTTTTCAGCAACAGGTTGGGGATTGCAAACCGGAACATATTTCATGGTCAGTGAAAGCAGGGAAATTCTTGATCGAATTCTGCGGCTTCAGTTGCAGGGCAGGACATTGAGCAATAGCGACAATTTCACAAATTTTGCGAGCCATCTTGCCGATACATCCTCACTCATGCTGTTTCTGAATGTCAGAGAATCGTCGTCTTTAATTGATGCGTTCATGAGTCCTTCCGTTGCGGCAGCTTTAAAGGCAGACAGAGGATTACTTGATGATTTCGGTGGTTTGTCTTTTCAGTTTTCGGCATATGATGATTTGCTGTATGTGAATATTCATCTGGAGCATAATCCTGATTACAAAGAAGAAAGTATGCTCGAGTGGAAGACCGGGCTTGAAGCTGCAGCAACCGGTAGGCCTTGGATTATTGGAGTACCTCAGTCAAATGATTATATTGTTGTTGTGCAGGATGTTAATAATAGTGTTTATTTGTTGTCGGCCGGCGGAAAAATGTTGAGGAAATTTCAGGCAGGAAGCCCGATACTGGGCGATGTTGGTGTTGTGAGAACAAAGCGCGACGGTGATTTTGCGGTTTATTTAAACACAGCAACACAATTGTTTTTAATTAATCGGAACGGCAAATCGCTACCGGGTTTCCCTGTTCAGCTCAGTCCACAGGCAACAGCTGGAGTAAGACCTTTGACAGATGCTGACGGAATTGTTTTTCAATTTGTTATTCCTTGTACTGATCAATCCTTGCATAGTTTTTCCTTTTCCGGCAATACAACTTCAGGCTGGCAGTTTCCGCGAACAAACGACATAATGGTTGTCCCTGCAGAGCATTTGGTGGCTGGAGGACGGCATTATATTATGATTACCGATATTAATGGAGAGCTAAGGATTACTGACGATTACGGAAACATAAGGATGAACGTCAAAAGCGATATACAACGATCGGCAAATAATAGTTTCTATCTGAACAGAACTAATTCCAAGGGCTTACTGATGTCAACCGACAGCATAGGTAAGTTGTTCTATATCAATAGTAATGGATTGGTTTCTAAAACTGATTTTGGCGTTTTCAGTCCGGATCACCATTTTCTTTATGATGATTTCGACCTTAATAATGCAGCTGATTTTATATTCGTGGACCGAAACAGAATGGTTGTTTTCGACAGATTTAAATCAAAGTTGTATGAGCAGCAGTTCAGTTATCCTGTACTGCAGAAACCGGTATTCCTGAATATTGACGCTAAGAGATACATAGCCATACATCCCGATAAAAGCGAAAACATATTCCTGATCTCTCACGACCACAAGTTGATTCTTGATGCCACACTAGCCGGTGAAAATCCTTTTTCACTTGACGCAATCGGTAAAGATGGACGGATTATAATGCTGACCTATAGCGGAGAAATTGTTTCCTGCTACCGAATGGATTAAACATGTTCTATCAGATTCCGGAAGCCGACCATCGACCCTTTCTGAGATATAGCCATGAAAGAAGTGCAAGCAAGACTCCATAAACCACCTCAGAGACCCAAACCTGTGTGACATTTGCCCCAAAGGTGTTGACAGCCATGTAAACAAAAACAAGGTAGATGGAAAGTACTATCGCTTCGATAATAAACGAAATATGCGTTTTGCCTGTGCCAAGCACTCCGTTGAACAAAATAAATCCGACCGCAATGGTTAAAGCACCAAAATTAACCACAAAAAGTACAGGAACAGAACCTTGCAATAAGTCAGGGTCGTTGGTGTAAACAGATATTATCGCTTCGGGAATGACTAAACTGACGAGTACAAAAACAGCTACCCCGCTTACACACATCAGAATGATCCGCCACAAAAGCCTGAACACCTCATCGGGTTTGCCCATTCCGATCAAATAACTTGTTAGCGAATTAGCTGCAGCAGCAAAACCCCAGACCGGAATCATCAAAACAATGTAAATACTCCTGATGATGTTCGAAATTGCCAGGGCCTGCTCACCCAGTTTCTCGACAACAAGAAAGAATGCAAACCAAACCCCAAGTGAAAGAAAATTCTGCACCATAATGGGCGAAGAAAGCTTAAGCAGACGGTTGTACCGTTTCAGATCGGGCCGGTTAAAACGAAATAACCCGTGGTTTTGCGTAAATTTTTTTTTGTTTGTGTACAGATAAAGATACACTACTGCTGTACATTCAGCAATGACTGATGCGAGCGCTGCTCCCTGTATTCCCATTTGCGGAAATCCCCAGTGTCCGAATATAAGCACATAATCCAGAACGATGTTAACTGCCGCCATGACAAGTGTGCTCCAGGTAATTACTTGTGTGTATGCAATTCCGATGTAGAAGGATCTGAATAAAACCTGCGCGAAAGCAAAGAAAATGCCATACATCCTGAAGTCTATATACTGCATGGTTGAGTTAAAAATGGCATCAGACTCGACTACAGGTCTCAGAATAGCTGAAGAAAACAAAAACATCAGCCCGAAGCATGCTATTGCCAGCGGGATCATGAAATAGAAAGCATGATTGAAGGTTTTTCCGATTTCATCATGGTTGCCTTCTCCGAATCTTCGGGCAATAATGATTTGCGTGCCTGTGCCGAATCCCATGCCCAGCATAATCAACACGAAATAAAACATGCCGCCCAAAGCAGAGGCCCCAAGTTCAATTTCACCAACTCGTCCCAAAAAGGCCGTGTCGGTTACATTGATTAAGTTTTGCGCCACACTTCCCAGGATAATTGGGTAGGCTACTTCCCAGATTCGTTTATATGTTACCGTTGCTTCCAAAAACAGGATCAGAAAGGGCAGCAAAGGTAAATAGTTTGTTGCTTGTTTTTCGATGAAGTTTCCCCATCAACTGACAATTATTGCTGCGCAAAGCAGATATATATTATGTGACCTGGCAGGTAAAATTGTCGGGTTCGGATCGAAATTTGTCGGTGTTGGATAACTTTTTCTATCTTCGCAACATCAACATTTCAAATCTGATATACAATGAAAAGAGTTTTGTTTTTCTTTACACTGGCTTTCCTTTCAGTTTTTTCGGTCAGTTTTGGCCATGCCCAGTCACTGTATCTGGTCGAGCTTATCAGTAAAGCTGACAAACCTGTGTTGAGCCAGGAAGCTGTCAATCAGATTCAGAAGGAGCATCTTGCGCATATCAGAGAATTAAACAATGCTGGTGTTTTGCTTGCTGCAGGTCCTTTTGAAGGGGGCGGGGGGTTGTTTATCCTTCAGTGCAACACTATTGATGAAGCAAGAGATGCCGTTTCATCAGACCCGGCAGTAAAAGCCTCAAGATTTGATTTTGCACTAACACCATATAATGCTACCAAAGGGTTTATATGTCAGGTACATGAAAGTGCTGAAATGGTTTCGCTTGTATTTGTAAAGATAACACCTGCCTCCGGCAGAAGGGATGATTTTCAGGTTCAAAAGGTGCATCGGGATTTCCTGGCCAAAAATATTGAGGCTGTAAAAGTTGTTTATGAAGGATGGAACAGCAGTATTGCCGATGGTTTTTTGGTCATCAGTGGAAGTGATGTTGCCGGAGTCGAATCGTTGTTCAGCAAGCATCCATTGAAAGCCAGCGGATCGCTCGATATTTCGGTAAAAGGCCTTTGGATTGCTGATGGGGCATTCTGCGAATAAAAATTACCAGCCAGAAGCAAGAACATCGACCAGATGGATGGTTTTGATGTCCATTTTTTGCTTGCGTGCATACGCGTCCTGATGCATGAGGCATGACAGATCAGTTGAAACGATATATTCAGCACCTGTTTCGATCGCATTGCTGACTTTCTGCTCTGCCATGGCAGCAGATATGGGTTCGTGTTTCACCGAAAAAGTTCCTCCGAATCCGCAACAAACATGGGTGTCTTTCATTTCGACGAGTTCCAGTCCTTTAACTTTTGAGAGCAATAATCTTGCTTCCTGTTTCAAACCATATTCTCTGAGTCCGGCACAACTGTCGTGAAAAGTTACTTTATGCGAAAAATCGGCTCCGAAATCGGTAAATCTCAGATAGTTTACCAAAAAGTCGCTGATTTCCCAGGTGTTTCTGACCAGTCTTTTGTATTCAAGATGGTTTCCTGTATTATGAAACAACTCGTGATAATAGTTTCTGATGAATCCGCTGCATGAAGCTGAAGGACTTACAACGGGCCTGTCGTTCGGAAAATCCTTAAGGAATTTGTTCCCCAATTCCTTGGCTTCATCCCAGAAACCGCTGTTGAAAGCAAACTGTCCGCAACAGGTTTGCTCGGGATTATAGTGCACGTCAACGCCTGCCCGTTTCAGGAGCTTAACCATATTCATGGCTGTTTCAGGATAAACCTGATCTACGAAACAAGGGATGAACAGATCAACTGTCATGTGTTTAGGTTATTCGTGCAAAATTAGGAATTCTGATCATTTATTTATCATCCCGGCAAAAACAGCTATAACTCTTCATTTTCTTCTGTAATCCCGATACACTTTGTTGACACGAGCTGATCCCAGAAACCCGGATAGGATTTGTTGACTGCCTCTGCTCCGGTCATACGGAATGGGCCGCACACCAACACTAGCGGAGCAAGTGACATTGCAATACGATGGTCGTCCCAGCTGTTAAGGACTTTCAATCCTGCTTCATCAATCTGATCACCGAAGGTTCGTGTGTTGGATTCTGTTTCATCTGTCTCGAGACAGAGACCAAGTTTTGCCAATTCGGTTTTCATTGCTTTAACTCTGTCCGACTCTTTGATGTTGAGGTTGGATGTTCCGGTAAATTTTGTTTTAATTCCCAGACCGGCACATGTAGCAGCAATGGCAGGATACATATCAGGATAATGGGTGAAGTCAAAAGCGAGGTATTTGCAATGTTTTCCTGTTCCTTTGATCAGGATTCCATTCGATTGCGGATGTGTTTCCACACCAAGTTGTTCAAATACAGAGCTTGTTATTTTATCTCCCTGAAGGCTTTTGGTATCGATTCCTTCGAGAAACAATTCGCCTGATTGGCTCAATGCAATCAACTCGTACCAGAATGCGGCAGCGCTCCAGTCACTTCCTGCCGCGATTGTTGAAGCTTTGTACTTAGAAGGAGGGATGATGATGTTGTTCTCCCTGAATTCTGTCAATGCCCCGCAATGCTTCATTAATCCTGCGGTTAGATGTATGTATGAAAATGAAGATGTTTTATGGACAAAAGTGAGTTCGAGACCATGCTCCAGCATAGGTGCTGCAAGCATCAGAGAAGTGGCAAACTGGCTGCTCTGTGAAGTGTCGATGCAAACCCTGCCACCTTTCAGGTTCCGGCCTTCAATCGAAACAGGCGGATAGCCTTCTTTTTCAGTATATGTGATACTGGCGCCAAGTTCTTTAAGTGCACTGACCAGAGAACCGACAGGACGCTGTTTCATGCGAGGTGTTCCTGTGAGCAGCCACCGTCCATTCAGGCCACTTACATAAGTTAACAGAAACCGTAACACCGTGCCGGCATTGCCACAATCAAGCAGAACAGGTTCTGATGAACTGTTTGAATTATTGATGATAGAAAGCAGATTATCGAGCAGCTTGCTGTCAGAAGCACCTGATGGATTCAGGATTGTAATAGTTTCATCGGAATAAGCCTGAATCATTTTCAATCTGTTGTACTCACTTTTGCTGGAAGGAAGCTTTACGCTGCCCGAAGGTCGTTTTTTGTAAGGAGTAAGTTTCATGATTAATTGCTTACGGAGCGATAGTAATCAAAACATTCAACAACATCCTCCTGACTTACAGACATATTATATACAGCATTACCGGGTGATTGCACCAAGGTAAACATGATCTGATCGTTCATGTTTTTTTTGTCGTTTGACATAAATTGCATCAATAAGGGATAATCCTCCGTGCCTATGTGTAGTTTAGGGAAATGGATGAACCGGGTTTTAATATAATTATCCAGCTCTTTTTTGTTTAGGCCGGTCAATTTGTGGGACAGGAATAACTCGCATGCCATTCCTGATGCTATAGCCTCACCATGGAGCAGACTCTGCTGTCTTGAGAGGGCAAGAGACTCGAATGCATGGCCGACGGTATGCCCGAAATTGAGCAGTTTGCGCACTCCTTTTTCCAGTGGATCAGTTTCTGTTATTTCCTGTTTAATAGACGAACAAAGGCTGATTATATGTTCAAAATTCTCAGGATTAACAGGTAATACCTCAAGCAGTTGTGGGCTATGGATGAATCCGTATTTCAGCACTTCTGCATGTGCCTGTAAAATTTCCCGATCAGGAAGCGTTTTCAGGAATTCAGGAAAAATGTATACGGCTCTGGGAATATAGAATGTTCCTGTCAGGTTTTTAATGGATTCGATGTCAACCGCTGTTTTGCCTCCGATGGCTGCATCTGCCATACCCATAAGTGTTGTGGGAATGTGGATGGTGTCGATTCCACGTTTATATGTCGATGCCACAAAACCACCCAAATCCGTAATAACACCTCCTCCAAGGTTGATCAGTATGCCGTTACGTTGTATATTCAGCGCGGCTAGTTCTTTAAAGACGAAGGCGGCTGTTTCTAATGTTTTAAACTGTTCACCAGAAGGAATGGTAATTACGGGTGTTTTGGTCAGGATATTTTCGGTCATCCTGTGCAAAACAGGCAGACAATGAATTTTGGTGTTTGTGTCGGTGAGTACAACAACTTGACGCTTATCTGCAAGAAACTCCATAAGCATCTCTTTCAGAGCGTTTTTAGCCTTTTTAGCTGTAATGATATTATTGCCAGTCAAATGATCAACCTTCATGACACAAAGTTAAGCAAACAGTATTCAGTGGAATTTTTTTTTGAACACCGGATGGCGGGGTTTCGTTAAAAAGTCTCAGACAGGTTTCAGAAATAGGCGGCAAGCATCAGGTCGAGTGGTTGAAACGGGAGGTCATGCATTTTGCTCACCTGTTCATTGGTAAGTGAACCATGATAAACATATGCTCCTTTACTCAGTGGTCGGTTTGTTTTCAGCAGGTTATCAATTCCGCCGCATTCTCCGGCTTCGAGCAGCACAGGTGCAAAAAAGTTTGATAAAGAGGTTGAGGATGTCTGAGGCACTTTGGAGGCGATATTCGGAACACAGTAATGGGTTACGCCAGACTTCCGGTACACCGGGTGTTGATGTGTAGTCGGGCGTGAGGTCTCAAAACAACCTCCCTGATCGATGCTCACGTCTATAATTACTGATCCTTCTTTCATCTGAGCGACAGTTTCACTGGTAATAAGGCAGGAGGCCAGGCCAGAGGGGCTGTGTTTGGCTGCAATAACGACATCGGCTGTCTGCAGTGCCTGGTTAATCAGGTCGGGCTTCAGGGTGGAGGTGAACAGTCTGCTGTTGACCAGAGATTGCAAGTCGCGAAGTTTATACACTGAATTGTCAAACACTTTTACCGAAGCTCCCATGCCCAGAGCAGTACGGGCTGCATATTCTGCAACTGTTCCGGCTCCGATGATCACGACAGAAGTTGGTGCAAGTCCCGGAAAACCACCAAGCATCAGGCCTTTGCCGTATTCAGGATGACAAAGGTATTCGGCGGCAATCATCACGGCAGCATTACCAATGATCTCACTCATGGAGCGCTTGATGGGAAGTCCTCCCGACCTGTCCTGTATCCATTCAAATGCAAGGGCTGTGGTTTTTTGGGTCATCAGTTTCTGAAAATACTCCTTTTCACGCAAAGGCAGGTGCAGTATCGAAATCAGTGTACGTCTTTTGTCGAGTAACTTGATTTCGTCTTCATCTGGAGGGGCAATTTTCAAAACAATGTCGCAGTGATATACTGTAGCTGTATCTTCCGTAATTTCAGCACCTGCCTCTGAGTACTGATGATTGGAGAAATGTGCGTTGTTTCCGGCATTCTGCTCAATCACTACGCGGTGTCCGTGTGACGTAAGCAGTTTAACTGCGTCAGGTATCAGTGCAATACGGTTTTCATTGGGAGACGTTTCGCGTGGAATACCAATGCTCAATGCATTCTTTTTCCATGCAGTTTCAACCCTTTCCTCTTTTGGCAGGTATTCGCCCGAGGTTCCCATTCTGATGTTGTACGGAATGTTTTCGCCCATAAGTATATCAAAGGTTTATCTTCCGAAAGTGATGGTTCGCTTGTCATTGCTTTCATCAACTTCAATGCTGACTTTTACGTAATCGTTTGGCAAAAGTTGCTCAATTTTTTCAGGCCATTCAACGAAGCAATAGCTCCCGCTGTAGAAATAATGCTCATAACCGATGTCGAATGCTTCCTCAGCTTTGTTTAACCTGTAAAAATCAAAGTGATACAATGGGCCATATGACATTGTCATGTATTCATTAATAATACTGAATGTAGGGCTGTTGACTTCATCTGTTGCTCCGAGTTGTTTGCAGATGGCCTTGATCAGTGTTGTTTTTCCGGCACCCATAGCGCCAAAAAAAGCGAATATGCGCTGGTTGCCAAAATGGGCAAGTATGCTTTCCGCAACCTGTGCCAGTGCTGCAGGCTGATGCGCTTCAATAGTTATCATTTAGGTTTAAGATAAATGATCGGAATGAGCATTTCCTGCATGGAAATTCCCCCATGCTGGAAAGTATTCCTGTAGTAATTAACATAGTAGTTGAAATTGTTGGGATAAGCGAAAAAGTCACCCGGACGGGCAAATACAAAGGTTGTGCTTACATTCATCCGGGGCAGGAACACGCTTTCGGGGTCACGGACTTCAAATGCTTCTTTGTGGTTGTAGTTCAGATTGCGTCCATATTTGTACCTCAAATTTGTGTTTACCTCCCTGTCGCCCAGCAATCTGACCGGATTTTTTACTTTAATGGAACCGTGATCGGTAGTGATCATCAGTTCACACTTTTTCTGTGCCACGAATCGGACAATTTCATAGAGTGAAGAATGCTCGAACCAGGATACGACGAGTGATCGGTAGGCAGCTTCGTCTTCGGCCAGTTCACGTATCATCTCCATCTCGGTACGGGCGTGTGAGAGCATATCCACGAAATTGTAAACAATAACATTGAGTTTATTGCCCAACAGGTTAGGAAGGGTTTCCACTAATTTTTTACCTGCGTTCAGATTGAGAACCTTGTTGTAGGAAAAGCGCACATCTTTTCCAAAACGCTTAAGTTGTTCGCCGAGCAACTCTGATTCAAACTGGTTTTTGGTCCCATCATCTTCTTCATCGGTCCAGTATTTAGGGTATTTTTTGCGTATTTCGGAGGGCATGAGTCCGGCAAAAAATGCATTGCGCGCATACTGCGTTGTCGTTGGCAGAATGCTGCAATACATCTCATCGCTTTCTATCCTGTAGTAATCTTCGAGAAGTGGCTGAATGGCTTTCCAATGATCGTAGCGCAGGTTATCGATCAGCAGAACAAACAATGGCTTGTCGGTTGTGTCGAGCCTGGGGAGGATTTTCTCGCGAACGACTGTATGCGACAGCACCGGCTTGTCGGCACTTCGGCCGTTGACCCAGTCAATATAGTTTTTTTCGATAAACCTTCCAAACACGGCGTTGGCTTCGTCCTGCTGCATGTTGAGCACTTGCATGATGCCCTCGTCCTTCGATTTTTCGAGGTCAATTTCCCATCGCACCAGCTTGCGGTAAATCTCGGTCCATTCGTGATGGTTCAGGTGACTTCCGATCTCAAGTCCAATGTTTCTGAAATCCTGTTGGTAGCCGAGGGTGGTTTTTTCACTGACTAATTTTTTATTTTCCAGATTTCTTTTCAAAGAAAGCAGAATCTGGTTTGGTTTTACCGGTTTGATCAGGTAGTCGGCTATGTTGGATCCAATGGCGTCTTCCATAATGGACTCTTCTTCGCTTTTGGTGATCATCACCACCGGAAGTCCGGGATAGTCGTGCTTGATTTTCTCCAATGTCTCAATGCCGGATAATCCGGGCATATTTTCATCGAGGAAAACAATGTCGAAATCGTATCGGTGAATCAGCTCAAGCGCATCACTGCCGTTATTGATGGTTGTAACATCATAGCCCTTGTGCTCCAAGAAAATAACATGAGGCTTCAGCATATCAATTTCATCGTCGGCCCATAGAATTCTGATCTTTTCCATAATGGATTGTTTGGTGATTAAAGGGTAAAGACGATGACGATAATTCTGATACTTTTGTGATTGATTTATTAAGAGGCTGTCAGTGCCTTGTGTGTGTACAAAGTTAACAATATCTATGCCGTTTTTCCGCATAAACAAAAAGAAAATATTTAACGATCCGGTGTATGGTTTTATTACGATTCCGGATGAATTGCTGTTTGACCTGATAGAACATCCTTATTTTCAGCGACTCAGGCGAATCAAACAGCTTGGATTGACACATCTGGTTTATCCGGGCGCTTTGCATACACGCTTTCACCATAGTTTGGGTGCCATGTTTCTGATGCAGCATGCTGTTCAAGTGCTTCGGTCAAAAGGACACAACATCACCGACGAGGAGGCTCAGGCATCATGCATTGCCATTTTGTTGCACGACACAGGTCATGGTCCATATTCACATACTCTGGAGCAATCCATAGTCAGGGGTTTGTCGCACGAGATCCTCTCTTTAAGATTTATTGAAGAACTCAACGCCCAATTTGATGGTCAACTAGCAATGGCCAGAGATATTTTTACGGGAGATTATCCAAAAAAGGTGTTGCATCAGTTGGTTTCGAGTCAGTTGGATATGGATCGGATAGATTATTTGAAAAGGGATAGTTTCTTTACGGGTGTATCAGAAGGAGCCATTAATGCCGAACGACTGATAACCATGCTTGAGGTAATTGATGATGAACTTGCAGTGGAAGCAAAAGGAATTTACTCGGTCGAAAAGTTCATTATTGCCCGGAGGTTGATGTACTGGCAGGTGTATCTGCATAAAACGGTTTTGTCGGCCGAGTTTATGCTGCTGAATACGCTCAAAAGGGCTCAGCAACTCAGCCGGGAAGGGCAACAGCTTTTTGCTACACCGGCCTTGAAGTATTTCCTTTCGGAATATATTGATGAAGATGGCATATCAAAGCATGAAACACTGATGAACTTCGCTCAACTGGATGATTTTGATATATTTACAGCCTTAAAGGTTTGGCAGCATCATCCGGATAACGTACTTTCCTTCCTGAGCCGGAGCATCGTCAACAGGCAGTTGTTCGGGGTGAGTCTGCAGAACGAAGATTTTCCTGAATCAAAAACAGGACTTATTCATCAGGAAATCATGAAAAGTTTTGGGTTAAGCAGCGAAGAAGCAAATTATCTGCTGATTATCAATACAACTTCAAACCATGCTTATCATCCCGGACAGGCCAGAATCAACATCGTTTACAAGGATGGAAGGCTGGCTGATATTCAGCAGGCATCAGATCAACTGAATATTTCGGTTCTGTCGGTTCCGGTAACTAAACACTTCCTGTGTTGTCCGAAGCAGTTTCTTGCTGAATCTTAAGACAAGGATTCCAAAGTGCAGTTCAGGGAAAGAATTTATTCATCAGTGTATAGTCGATATTACCTTCCTGCAGGTGACAATTGATGCATGAGCTTCCCTTTTTGGTAGCGCTGATTGATACTGTGCCATCGGCATTGACGTAGCCCCATACCCAACCTCTGTTGTCGGCAGAAACATTTCCTGTATCTTTATAAAGTATAGCATATCGGGAAAGGCTGTTTTCCTTGTCGTGCAATTCCTTTACAATCAGAGATCCTTCGGGAAAAGAAGCATCATCTTTTACTTTTCCGTTTTCATCAAGCATGCTGGAAGCCACATCGTTAAAGCGGGTGCGTAGCAATGCCTGGGGATGCCCCGAACCGCTGCTTTTAGGAAGAAAGGCGTCACTATTCTTATACCAGGTGTAACCTTCTGTTTCGCCGGCCATATCGAACAACTGCTTGTCAATACCCGTAGCAACGGGGTCTTTTTTGCAGGATGAAAAATGCAGTATAAACAGCAATGGCAGCAGTATCAAAATTAGCTTCTTCATAATGGAATGATTAGGATGTGAAAAAACAACTATGCCCAAAAAACAAGGCTATATGAAGACAAAGTTATGTTATTCAAATGAACAGAATAATACAGGCTCAAGATTTATTCCTTAAACTTTTTATTTGTCAGGGAATAAACTTCTTAAACTTGAGAAGCAACCCAATAAAACTACCCTGGTGGTTAAGCTTTAAAGTTCATCAATGAAGGATAACTGATTCAATATATTTTTTTTGAAAATGCGGGTTAGCTATTTGCTTTAAGTTTACAGTAAATGATAATAATTAAGTGTACTACGAAGAGTGTTTTCTATGCCACAAAGACACCAGGTCACCAAGAATCACTAAAACTATATGTTTAGATATTAGTGCTTTGTGAAACATTGTGTTTTCGCGTCTCATTGGTAAAAAAAGAATTCAGCATTTTATACTTCTAATGTTTCAGGAAGGAGTGAACAACGAAAGGTAGGGAGTATGTTGGGCCTGTCTGAATCATTTTCACTTTACTAGTGTAATGGAAAAGGAATAAGCATGTTCTTTCTTTGGGTTGGTGTCACCAACTGCGTAAGTATCAACAGTGACTTTTCCGTCTTGATAAATTGTCATCACACGAAACATAGGCGTATGTCTTGTTTCATCAGGAATTTTGGTGCGCTCCAAGGCAGGTATATGAAGGTACTGCACGTTTTTTATCTTTTTAGAATGTCCTGTGCGATCCATATCCATGTGCAGGTCGCCGGAGACAACAACTGCAAGATTGGGCTGGGCAATTACTTTTTTGCGGAACATGCGGTTGCCGATACCTTTTTTGCGGTTTTCGGGATACACGCCTTTTTGTGCTCCGTGAACTATAAGAATAATGGGTTTTGGTGCCAATCGCTGAATTTGTTCCAGTATCCAACCTGCGCCCTTATTGTCGAAATCCCGGCTAAAGTCAGGTGAGGCAAAGACAAAGGCAAGCTGGTCAAATTCCAAAACATACTTTGTGCTGTCAACTTTTTTGTTCCACTGTTTCGCATAATAAAGGAAACGATCCACAGTGCTTCCATGCTCTTCGTTTCCCATGATGGGATAAAAAGGATGTGCAAGTTTTTGAAGCACCGGAGTGGCCGCCTGATATTGGATTTCAGTTCCTTTGTGTGCAATATCACCAACACCAATCACAAAATCAATATGTTGCGTTTGGAAAAGAGTGTTAATCTGATCAACTGCTGCTGACATTCCCGGAAATTCGGCAAGTGGCTTGGGTTCTGCATCACCCAGAAATGCAACGCGAAGGAGGATAGTATCCTTCTCGCCGGGAGTGGCCATCTTCGGCAAATCGGATGGTGTATGTATGCCAAATTCATTCGTTGAATTGTAACTGGCAGAATGATTGATTGTCCAACTTCCCATGAGCAATGCCAAGGGGAGAATTAACAGCTTTAGCAGTTTTTTCATGTTCATTAGTTTATTTAATCGTTAATAAAAGTGTTATGTGCTTCACTTATATATCTTAATGCTGCTTCTTCGTCTCCTTCTGAAACGATTTCAACATGATTTGGTCCTTTATAGTGAACCAGCCAAAGCTTGATAATTTCAATTATTCCGGGATGGTTATCCATGAGCTCCTGAAGCGAATTGATATTGAATATTGTGTCATCAGCGCAGACCGCTAACAGTTTGGGATCAGCCTCGTTGTTGTCGAGCATATTGATCATGCCTATTAATTTTACTGCAACAATACTTCCTCGTGCTGTTGCCGGCCCAAGCACAAAAACATCGGCCGGATCACCATCGCCTCCTGTTGATTTATCAACCACTGTCTGAGGAATAAAACCATAATTGGCCGGATATCCAAGGTATCTGATCATTCGTTTTTCACCATTTTTGAGCACCTCCCATTCAAGCCGGCCTGTTGTTTTGTTCACTTCCCATTTTTCGTTGGTTCCGGCCGGAATTTCTATGACAACCTGCACGAGCGAATCTGATGTGAAGGTCGCTATATCTCGGAGAAGGTCTTGTTCAGACTGAATGTTATTGTAAGACGCACTGTTGCCGCATGAAATCAGAAAGGCAGAGAATACCAGCATTGCAATCCTGAATTGATTGTTTATTGCTTGGATCAATTTGCTTTGCTGTAAAGATTCCTTTTGTTTCATTTTGCTGTAATTGTGCGCAAATATATGCTTAATCAACGGGGCAATGTATTAGGTTAGTGTCTTGAGCTATCAACAGGTTATGGCAGTTGGAAGAGTTAATGATATACATCAAAACGGATATAAAAAGAGTGTTCCGTATTAGAAACGGAACACTCTTTTAATCTAGGATTAAATTATAAATCGAATTTCACTCCAAACTGTAAACGCATATTGTAGTATTCGGCCTGCATCACCCTTGAACTAATGCCCTGATAGTAATACAGGGGTTGGTTGGTAAGGTTCAGGATCTCGGCATACACCCTGAATTTGGGAGTAATGGCATAGTTTGCATTGATGTCCAGATAGAGGGCTTTGTCGTAATACCTGTCGAAGAATTTTTCTTCACCAAATTCTTCCACGAAATCGCTGGCATAATTCAATGAGGTGCGGAAGGAGAATTTCCTGGTATCATACGAAAGCGAAGCATTCATAGTATGTGTAGCTGTTCCGGGTAAGCTCAGGTTGTCATCATCTTCACGGCCTTCGATACGGAAATCGCTGATTGTGCTTGAGGTGTAGGTGTAGTTGGCATACACACCGAAGCCCGACAAAAATCCGGGGAGGAAGTCCAGCTGGCGCTGAGCGGCAAACTCGAATCCAAATAGTTTACCGTTCCCGCCATTGATGGGCTGGCTAAAGGTGCTCCATTCGTTGCCTTCAAACTCAAAGTCTTCTTTGGTTTCGGTCACAATGAAATCTTTGATGTCTTTATAAAAAATACCAGCTGAAACAATACCGATGGTTCTGAAGTACTTCTCAAACATCAGATCAAGATTCATCGAGGTGGTGGGAACCAATTCGGGATTTCCAATGGCTAGTTCGTTATCTTCGCGTGTAATTTCGCGATAGGGAACCAGTGCATAGTAGTTTGGACGTGCAAGTGTATTGGTCCATGCAGCACGAAGTATGGTAGTTTGATTGAAGTTGTATTTGGCATGCAGTCCCGGGAGGATGTTCAGATACGAATCGGAAACCTTGTCGGTGAGGGTTACTTCATCTTCATCAGCATCATATTGATTTCCCTGATATTCCTGCGAAGTGTTTTCAAAACGTACACCGGCAATCAGCAATAGGTTTTTGCCGATGTTCTGATTCAGCATTACATAACCGCCAAAGATATTTTCGGTTGCGTTAAAGTTTCCTGCTTCTGCTTCAGCTAATCGTTCTTCCTCAAATAAAGATGAATTGGTCAGATCAAGTTCACCAAGGTATTCTGGTGTTATCTGTTTACCTGTTGCATAGTCGCCCACCAAAAAGTTGTCCTTTGAAAAATCTTCCATGTTACTCAGGGTAGTAGCATTGAATGCATCTTCATCCACAGGGCTATACTCAAATAATCTGTTTTCGCGCATTTTCTCTTTTCCTTTGTAGCGAACACCTATTTTGAGACTGTTCTTGTATTCATTTTCAAGCAAGGGGATAGTGAAATTCAATTTGAAGTTTTTATCAATATCTTCGGTTAACTGAAATTCTTCGGTAATTTCACGCAAACCGTAGTCTGCATTTAATTCATTTTGTGCAGCATCTTGTGCAGTAACACTTGGGAGACTTTTATCTGAAAAGTCAGGAATTAAAGTAAGCCCTCTGTTTCGGTAAGAGATATACCTTTCGTTAGGTCTTTCCTCTGAGGCCTTACTGTATGAGGCCGTCCAATCAGCCCTGATCTTGCCAAACTGGTGGTCGCCACCCATGGTGAAGTTCATCATGCGCTGGTCTTCGAGACGTGCATTTTTTGTGTCAGCATTGCCCCCTTTGGTTTCTTTTCTAATTTCTCCTTCCCAAGTATCTGTATCCTCATCGTATTCTATTCCCCTGTATATGGATCTGTAACGGTTTTCCCAATCATTGCGGTGGTTATAAATTCCATTCAGGAAAATGGTGTGGTTGGGGTTAAATGCGTAATCCAATGACAGTGAGTAGCTTTGTCGGATTCGCTGGAGGTAATACTGTCGGATCTGAATTTCCTCGGTGTAGGCAGTTTCATCCTTGTTGTCTTCGTCCTGGTAATTCCATTCAGTTTCAAAATTGTCGCTTCCGAGCTGGTGGTTGTGGTATGAGGCACTTAGGATAACACCTAATTTATTGTTGATGAAGCGGTCGCCCAAGATAAATGAGCCGTTGAGCATGGGTTTGTTGGCCAGAAGGTTGTATCCCGAGCCTAGTGTGAGGCTCACCCTGCGGTCGTAAGGTGCCGAACGGGTAATAAGGTTCACGGAGCCGCCAATGGCATCTGCATCCATATCGGGTGTAACGGCTTTATTCACCTCAATTGCCTGAACCATATCCGATGGCACAAGGTCGAGCTGCACGGTACGGTCTTCAGCTTCGGCCGAGGGGATGCGTTCGCCGTTGATCATCACCGAATTGTACTGGGGTGCTGTTCCCCTGATGTTGCCAAAGCGGGCTTCACCCTGGTCGTACTGAACATTGATGCCGGGAATTCTCTTCAAAGCATCGCCAATGTTGGCATCCGGAAAACGGCCTACCTGATCACTCGAAATGATGTTGGTGATGTTGCCCTTGTTCATCTGGGTATTCAGTGCTTTCGATTGTCCCTGTAACTGGCCTGATACAACAATCTCGGAAAGTTCAATCCCTGCTTCCATTTTGAAATCGGCCGTGGCTGTTCTGCCTGATTGTACAGAAACGGTGCGGGTGACAGGAATATAACCAATATAACTGACAGTTAGCTCATGATCACCTGCCGGCACACCCGTCAGGGTGAAATTGCCTGAATTGTCTGAAACCACGCCTTTTGATAAGGATTTAATAATAATGGTGGCTCCCGGCATGGACAGGTTGTCGTTGTCGAGTACACGACCTTTAATGATCCCTGTTTGCTGTGCATGGAGTGAAATCATCAAAAACAAAGCTAAGATGCTGAAGGTAAATTTTTTAATCATATAGGTTTTAGTGTTTGATTGAAGGAGCTAAACTAAAACCTTATGATTCAGCCAATGTTAAGAAATCCTTAACTTATATTTATTAAATAGAAATATTAAACGTAAGTTACAGTAAATCAGATGATGTACACTTGTCGTAATACGGAGGAGCGCTAAGGACTTCTTAAACCGTATTGATTTTGTCAATGAGGGTATATTTTTCCTGTCTGAGTCTCCATCGCTCGCGGGCATATTGCTGCATGTCGGCAATGGTGTCTTTTTCATCCACAATTTCGAAGCCCAGCAATGTCTCGATGATATCTTCCATGGTAACAATTCCGTCGAGACCGCCGTATTCGTCAACCACCATCACCATCTGTTCTTTTTTCTCGAGCATAAATTCCCACACACTCAGAAGAGGTTTTGTAGCAGGTATAAACAGAACGTCACGACGAATATCCTTTAGCCTGAGGTTGTCCTTATCCTCGGCCAGTTTTTCAAAAACTGTCTGGCGGAATACATAACCGGAGACGTTTTCCTCTTTGCCTTCATAAACAGGGATGCGCGAAAAACGAAGGTATTCCTTGTTTTTCAAAAAATCATCCAGTTTCATATTTTCATCAGCCATGGCGATCACTACACGGGGGGTCATCACCTCCGAAACTTTTACAGAGCGCAACCTAATGAGATTCTGTATGATTAGGTTTTCTTTCTCGGCAAAAAGACCCTCTTCGGTTCCTATATTGGCCAGAATGGATATTTCTTCGCGACTGACTGACGGTTCCCCACCTTTGCCTGAGATCATTCGTGTGATGAGGGAGGAAACGAATACCAGCGGCCAGGTGAACCAGATCATCCATTGAATGATTTTTCCTGAAACTATTGCTAGGTTTTTCCAATAACGTGCACCGATTGTTTTGGGGATGATTTCGGTCAGCACCAGGATAAGAATGGTCAATATCGCTGAAATCAAACCAAAGTAGGCCTCTCCAAAAACCTTTACGGCCTCAGCTCCGACTCCGGCAGCACCCACAGTATGCGCCACAGTATTCAGAGATAATATGGCGGAGAGGGGCCGGTCAATTTTTTTCTTTTGAGCAATCATGATGGATGCACCTGTCTTTCCCTTTTCGAGTTTCATCTTCAGAAAAGTTACCGGAGTGGAAAGAAGAACTGATTCCATAATTGAGCAGAGGAACGAAATAAACAGAGCAATAAACAGATAGGTAAATAATAGGGTCATCTCTTTTTGATGATGGAAATTTTGCACAAAACTACAATTAAAGTAAGACCATCGTCCATCATTCACCATTTTGATGGGAAGTGTGTGTCTGTTTTTTTTAGTGAAGCAACAGCTATGGCACAGAGTTCCACAGAGAACCACAGAGTGCCAAAGAGTTTGGATGAACTTTCATTCTTGTCACCAAGGCACGAAGGCACTTAGTTGAACAAAGTATTGATAAAGCAGAATACGTCTTTTGTGATGCCTGGTGTCTTGGTGTCTTTGTGGCATGTGGTGCAACACCTATGACACATAGCATTTTAGATAGAATGAGCCAGCAACAACCGTTTCATTCATCAGCCGCAATGTCGGAAAAAGATGTATCTTGCACCCCAAAACTAACGCATGTACTTTACTGCCGAACAAATTGCCGCCCTGATTCAGGGTAAGATTGAAGGTAATCCGGATGCAGCCGTTAACAATGTGGCTAGAATTGAAGAAGGTAAACCCGGCGAATTGAGTTTTCTTGCCAACCCGAAATATACCGCATACATTTATACTACACAGGCCTCTATTGTTCTTGTTAATGATGATTTTCAACCCGAGAAGCCTGTTGTTTCAACGCTTATAAGGGTAAAGGATCCATACACGGCTTTTGCTACCCTCCTCGACTTCTACAACCGTTTCAGATCCGACAAAAAAGGTATTTCAGGGCTTTCATTCATTTCAGAGTCTGCTGTGTGCGGAGAGGAGGTGTACATTGGCGAATTTGCTTTTGTAGGGGATCGCGTCAACATCGGAAACCGTGTTAAAGTGTATCCTCAGGTTTATATCGGTGATGATTGTGTGGTTGGCGACGACACTGTCTTGCATCCCGGAGTGAAACTTTATGCCGGGACGGTGATCGGAGCGCGCTGCACCATACATGCCGGTTCGGTGCTGGGAAGCGATGGCTTTGGATTTGCACCACAGGCAGGCAATGAGTACCAAAAAGTTCCCCAGATAGGCAATGTGGTACTCGAAGACGATGTGGAAATCGGTGCCAACACCACCATTGACCGTGCTACGCTTGGCTCCACCCTCATCCGCAAAGGTGTGAAACTCGACAATCTGATACAGATTGCCCACAATGTTGAAATTGGCGAAAACACTGTAATTGCTGCTCAAACAGGTATCAGCGGATCAACAAAAGTAGGACGCGACTGTATGTTTGGCGGTCAGGTCGGGCTGGCAGGTCACCTGCAGATTGCCGACGGGGTGAAACTGGCGGCACAGTCAGGCGTAGGCAGCAGCCTTCGGGAAAAAGACCAGGTATATATGGGTTCGCCGGTGATGCCCCTAAGCGAGTATAAAAGGGTGGTGGTGTATATGAAGCGTCTCGAACAGATGTCGGACCGCATCAAGGCGCTGGAAAAGAAACTACAACAGACGGATTAAGGTTAAACTACCGAGACTGAATCATTTTTTTTACATTTGCCGAAATTTGAATCTCGTTCCGCCCATAGCCCTAAATTAACTTATGCCGGAAAAACAATGTACCATCATCCATGCTGTCAGCGTTGAAGGTACGGGCCTGCACACAGGTCAGCATGGAACATTAACTTTCAGGCCAGCTCCTGACAACCACGGGGTTCAGTTCCGCAGGATTGACCTTCCCGAAAAGCCCCTGATTCCAGCACTTGTAGAACATGTTGTGGATACTGCCCGGGGAACAACTCTGGCACATAAAGGAGCGCGTGTATATACCATTGAACACGTGCTTTCGGCGCTTACAGGTATGGGCATCGACAATGTGCTGATTGATCTCGACATGGAAGAGATTCCCATACGCGATGGTAGTGCCAGATTTTTTGTTGAAGCCCTTGAAAAAGCGGGAAAAGAAGAACAGAAGGCCGACCGTCAATACCTTATCATTGACCGCGAAATCAGCCTTAAAGATGAATCAAAAGGCTTCGAGTTGAGTATAGTACCTTATGATGGATATAAAGTGGACGTGAAAATTGACTACAACACCGAGGTGCTCAACGTGCAGTATGCCACCATGGAGACGCTGGATGAATTTGTCACGGAAATTGCCCCCTGCCGCACTTTTGTTTTTCTGCACGAGCTTGAGTTTTTGCTGAAGAACAACCTGATTAAAGGCGGCGACCTGAGTAATGCTATTGTATTCGTAAACCAGAAAGTTAGTCAGGAGCAGTTGGATTACCTTGCCGAATTGTTCCATAAACCCAAAGTTAAAGTAAAAGACGAGGGAATACTGAACAACCTTGATCTGCATTTCGACAATGAGCCTGCACGCCACAAACTGCTGGATGTAGTGGGCGACCTGAGCTTGCTCGGGAAACGTATTAAAGGTCATGTAACTGCTTTCAGACCAGGACATCTGGCCAACACTGAATTTGCCAAGTTAATCAAACAACAGATAAAGCCTGCAAGTATGATCAAACTACCACCATTCGACATTTACAAGGAACCGGCCTACGATGTGATGCAGATCCAGCGGATACTGCCACACAGGCCTCCATTTTTGCTCGTTGACAAAATATTGGAAATCAGCGAAGACCACATCATAGGGCTGAAAAATGTGACCATGAATGAACATTTTTTTGTAGGACATTTTCCTCAGGAGCCGGTCATGCCTGGTGTTTTGCAGATTGAAGCAATGGCCCAGACCGGAGGTATTTTTGTGTTGCACTCGGTTCCCGACCCTGAAAACTACATCACATACTTTCTGAAAATTGAAGATGCAAGGTTCCGCCATAAAGTTGTTCCCGGCGACACCATTATCTTCTCCCTCGAACTCACAGCTCCTATCAGACGAGGAATCTGCAATATGCGTGGGGTAGCCTATGTTGGTGACAAGGTAGTTACCGAAGGGCGTCTTATGGCACAAATTACCCGGAAACAATAACTCCAGAACGACAAAAAAAATGAATCAACCCCTTGCCTACGTTCATCCCCAGGCCAAACTGGCCAGCAATGTGGTCATCGAACCCTTTGTGAATATCGAAAAGAATGTCATTATTGAAGAAGGTACCTGGATCGGCTCCAACGTAACCATCATGGAAGGTGCACGGATCGGCAAGAATTGCCGTATTTTCCCCGGCGCGGTTATTTCGGCCATCCCTCAGGACCTCAAATATGCAGGTGAAGAAACCATCGTACGTATCGGCGACAACACTACCATCCGCGAATTTGTGACCATCAACCGCGGAACAAAAGCCAACTGGGAAACCGTTGTGGGCAAAAACTGTCTGCTTATGGCATATGTGCATGTGGCGCACGACTGCACCATTGGCAACAATGTTATTCTGGCCAATGCCTGTAACCTTGCCGGACACATCCGTATAGACGATTGGGCCATTATCGGCGGACTCGCTGCTGTGCATCAGTTTGTGCAGATTGGCGCCCACTCCATGATTTCGGGTGGCGGCATGGCGCGTAAGGATGTGCCTCCCTTTACCAAGGCTGGACGCGAACCGCTTTCCTATGTAGGCGTTAACTCCATCGGGCTGAGACGCAGGGGATTCAGCGAAGACCGCATCAATGCCATCATGGACATATACCGCATCATCTATCTCAAGGGCTACAACGTTTCTCAGGCGGTCAGTTACATAGAGGCAAATGTTCCCGTGTCGCCCGACCGCGACGAAATCCTCAGTTTCATCGCCAACTCCACCCGCGGCATCATGAAAGGCTACGGAAAAATGCGCGAAAAGGAATAAAACCCGGCAAACCTGATGTTCCAACATCAGTTCAGATTATAGCTGGATGGGACATTAAACCAGCATAAATTCTCCGTGTAATAGCATTTTTTTGCCGTTTCAATCGGATTTCCTACCTTTGCGGCCTCATTTACGAACAGTTTTTAATTTATGGCAACTACCGCAGATTTCAGAAATGGCCTGATCATCGAATTCAACAATGATCTGTATTCCATCGTCGAGTTTCAGCATGTGAAACCCGGAAAAGGCAACGCATTTGTCAGAACCAGACTCAGGAACCTGAAAACCGGCAAGATTCTCCCGAACACCTTTCCGGCCGGCGTTAAAATCAATATTCAGCGTGTGGAAAGGCGTCCCATGCAGTACCTTTATAACGACGGTGTTGACTACCATTTTATGAATGCCGCCACCTTTGAGCAGTTGCAGATACCCAAAGAATCTATCAACGCTCCTGAGTTTCTTAAAGAAGGTGATATCGCTGAGGTCATGTACCATACCGAAACCGACTCAGTACTTTCGTGTGAGTTACCGCCATCAGTTGTTCTTGAGGTGACTTATACCGAGCCCGGCGAAAAGGGAAATACCGCCACCAATGCCATGAAGGATGCTACGCTGGAGACCGAAGCCGTGATCAAAGTTCCGCTGTTTATCAACATCGGCGACAAGATCAAGGTGGACACCCGCACAGGTGCATACTCCGAGCGCGTGAAAGAATAGTTTACACCCTAAAATATTTTCTATGAAATTCACACCAGCCCTTACATTAAGTGAGCTGGCATCACTCATTGGTGCCGAGTTTGACGGTGATCCCGGGTTTCCGGTCACCGGACTCAACGAAATCCACATGGTTGAACCGGGCGATCTTACTTTTGTGGATCATCCCAAGTATTACGATAAAGCCCTGAATTCGAAGGCAACCACGGTGCTCATCAACAAAAGGGTGGAACGACCTGAAGGGAAAGCACTTGTTTTTCACGATAAACCATTCGATGCCTTTATCAGCCTTATTTTACGGTTCAGGCCGTTTGAACAGGCTTTGGCCACCATCAGTCCATCAGCTAGCATTGGTGAAGGAACTGTAATTCAGCCTGGTGCTTTCATCGGGAACCACGTAACCATCGGCAGAAACTGCCTGATACATTCCAATGTTAGCATTTACGACCATTGTGTGATCGGCGATGATGTGATTATCCACGCCAACACAGTGCTTGGTGCCGATGCCTATTACTTTCAGCGCAGACCCGAAGGTTACCGCAAATTTGAATCCTGCGGGCGCGTGATCATCGGCAACAGGGTCGAGATTGGTGCCTTGTGCAGCATCGACAAAGGTGTGACCGGTGATACCATCATCGACGACGGTACAAAAATGGATAACCATTGTCAGGTTGGTCACGACAGCTATATCGGCCGTAACTGCCTGATCGGCTCGCATGCGGCCATTGCCGGCGTCACCCGCATCGAAGATGATGTGATCCTGTGGGGCAGGGTAGCCATCAACAAAGACCTTGTCATCGGAAAAGGTGCTGTTATTTTAGCTACATCAGCAGTGGATAAATCCATTGAAGGAGGAAAAACCTATTTTGGAGCACCCGTAGATGATGTTCGCAAGAAATGGCGCGAGCTTGCAGCTCTGCGTAATCTTCCGGCTTTTATGGAAGAGGTGCGTTCGCGCCTTGGATAGCCGCAATCTTTGCCGATCAACTCAGATTCCTGAGTATCTCAAGTGCTGTGGTCATGTGCTTCGACATGCTCCATTGCGAATGGAACCGGTGCCGGATGACACCTGCTTTGTCCACCACAAAAGTTACCCTGCCGGGTATTAGTCCGAAGAAATCATTCCTGATCCCGAACAGTTTTCTGACTTCCTGATCGGGGTCGCTGAGCAGGGTGTAGTTCAAATTGTTTTTTCGGGCAAAATTCCTGTGGCTTTCCGTCGAATCAGCACTGATGCCAATGACTACAGCATCATTATCGACAAAGGCCTGATGCTCGTCTCTGAAATGACAGGCCTCGGCGGTGCAACCCGGAGTGTCGTCTTTAGGGTAAAAATAAATCACTAAGTTTTTGGTTCCCGTTACCTCTGATAAGCGGAATACATGATCATGCTGGTCATTTAGCGAAAAATCAGGAACCTTGTCTCCGACATCCAGTATTTTCATAGCTTCTGATTTGGTTGTTCGTTTATCTGAGTATGTTGTTTAAAGCATCGTTCACATTTGTATAAACGAAACGGAATCCTTCCTGCTCCAGCTTTTGTGGAAGAATTCTGGCTCCCTCGAGCAGTAACTCGTTTGCCATGCTTTTTCCAAGTACCAGTTTAAGTGCGAAGGCCGGAGCCGGTAGCCAGGAGGGTTTGCCAAGCGCTTTGCCAATGGCATGGGCCAGATAGGATTGCCGCACCGGCTCGGGTGCGGTTAGGTTGTATGGGCCATTGGCATCGGGCTGTTGCAGCAGAAAAATGATTGCCCTGACAACATCTTCGATATGAATCCAGGAGACCCATTGTCTTCCGCTGCCCATCGGGCCTCCGGCCATAAAACGGAAAGGTTTCAGCATCTGTGGCAATGCACCGCCTGAGGCCGATAGCACAATGCCTGTGCGAAGGATCACCACGCGACCTGTAATCCGGCTGTATTCTGTGGCCGCACCTTCCCAAATCTCTGTGATCTCAGCCAAAAATCCATTTCCTTTTGCATTCTCTTCGGTAAACGCAGCTTCAGGGCTTTGGCCATAGAATCCCGATGCGGAGGCCTGAATGACGACTTCAGGTTTTTCGCCAGAAGAGGCCAGCAAACACGCCAGATGGTAAACCGGGTCGATACGGCTGCTGATGAGTTCCTGCCTTCGTGCAGCGGACCATGGTTTGTCGGCAATCCCTGCCCCTGCCAGGTTGATTACCGCATTACAGCCTTTAAAATAACCGGCCAGCATATCAATGGGTTCGCCCCATTCAACATGTGTTATTTGTTGATATGGAAGGAGTTCTATGGCCTTTTTCCTGTTTCTGCTGATCACCACCAACTGATGATCCGGCAGCAATGCCCGCACTAACTCACGCCCGATAAGACCCGTTACCCCGGATAGAATGATTTTCATAGATAAGCTTGATACAGGAACTATAACAAAGTTTATTGGATATTGTTCTTGTTGCGTGTTGCGGGTTGCGTGTTTCGGGTTGCGTGTTGCGTGTTCCGTGTTGCGTGTTCTGTGTTGCGTGTTCCGTGTTGCGTGTTGCGGGTTATCTACGAATCAACGAATCAGCAACCTTCAAAGCATTTCCCTCAGCTCCTCCATATCAAAAGGCTTTCCAACAATAATGTTGTTGCTGTCGAGAAGGAAAAGGGTAGGGGTGGCAAAAACGGCGTAATCCTGCACGGCCTCACTG
>Ga0209835_1000066_pt1 | contig 72578 bp, 57 predicted proteins | sample LakKivwa52mmetaG_FD_184138 | JGI IMG/M metagenome (GOLD analysis project Ga0209835, IMG submission 184138) | Anoxic lake water microbial communities from Lake Kivu, Rwanda to study Microbial Dark Matter (Phase II) - Lake Kivu water 52m metaG... | ecosystem: Environmental > Aquatic > Freshwater >...
AACAGGGCATGGCCCGGCCGTCCCAACGGATCCTTGACCGAAAAAACCACTTACGCATTCATGGAACTCATAAGGGAAGAAAAGGTCGATGTGGTAATCGATATGCACGAGGCTGAACTGCAATACCCGGTTATAAACACTATCGTCACTCATGAAAAGGGTACCGACCTTGCTACCCTCGCCTCAATGATGCTGGCCGATATGGAAGGTTTCAGCATTGGCACCGAGTTCTCACCCAAAACACTGCACGGTCTTTCACACCGCGAAATAGGCGACCACTCCGATGCAATATCGCTGCTGCTCGAAGCCCCCGAACCTTTCCTCGATGCCACCAGGGGAGTTACCGGCGAAAAGCTGCTGCTCGAAGGAAAAGATGAGTTTGTAGTGAAAGCAGGAAAATACGGCCTGCTATTCGCACCCATCGACTCAACCGGATGGCATATCGATACAAGAGTGGGCAGACACACCTCAACGGTGCTGCAGATATTCGAAAGCTGGACTGATTATAATCCCGGCCTCCCGATAGTATGTTCGGGAGTTCCACGCTACTCCGAAGTACGAAAGAACGGAACGGGATACTATCTGAAGAACCCAGGTGAAAAAGGAGTTAAACTGTATTATGAATAGGGAATATGTGATATCTGATATCTGATTTAAGATTAACGATTTAAGATTTAAAGGCATGCGAAGCGAAGCGGAGTCCCGCACCATAGGTCGGGAGCACAGGGCGCAGGGCGCAGGGCGCAGGGCGCAGGGCATGGGGCCAGCCTTCGCTGAAGCTTCGGCTGACAAGGCATGGGGCCAGCCTTCGCTGAAGCTTCGGCTGACAAGGCATGGGGCATGGAAGCTCTGCTACGCCATTACTCCTTTACGCCACTTCGTCTTTTACGCCCTTTACGTCTCCTACGTCTCCTACGTCCTTTTTCTACGTCACTACGCCATTACGTCACTACGCCATTACGCCACTTTTAACCAGCAACCCGTAACCCCATACCACAAACCAATTAACCACCAACTCATATGAAAACCGAAACCACACTTACCCGCCGGCTAATTATCGTGCTTATGGCACTCCTTCTGCCGGTAATTATGAATGCACAATTCATCGAACTTACCGATGAAGAAGCCTCCTGTACCAGCATTATGGTTGGTAAACTTGCATCGACCGATGGTTCTGTCATAACCAGCCACAGCTGCGACGGCAATTACCGCACCTGGCTCAACATTGTGCCGGCAGCAAAACACCCCGCCGGATCAACCCGTAAAATACAGTGGGGACTGCTTCACACCGAAACACCGTGGGACCTTCGCAGGGTATCCACAAAGGGCGAAATACCCCAGGTAGCCGAAACATACTCCTATCTCAACGTCGCCTACCCCACCCTTAACCAGAAACAGCTGGGCATAGGCGAAACAACGATATCGGGACGCCGCGAGCTGATGAACGACGATGGCATGTTTCTTATTGAGGAACTCCAGGCAATCGTGCTCGAGAGGTGCACCACCGCCCGCCAGGCTATTAAGCTTATGGGCGAACTTACCGCGAAGTACGGTTATGGCGATGCCGGTGAATGCCTTACCATTGCCGACAAGAACGAGGTATGGCACTTCGAGATTTTCGGCGCCGGTGTCCTTTACAACTCATCGGTGTGGGCCGCTGTAAGGATTCCCGACGACCACGTGGGAGTATCAGCCAATATACCGAGAATAAGTACCCTTGACCTCAAGAAACCCGACTACTACATGGCATCAGAGAATGTCTTCTCGCTGGCCGAGGAGTATGGATACTGGGATCCGAAAAGCGGAGAACCTTTCAAGTTCTGGAAAGCCTATGGAGGCCGCAACAAGGCCTTTGCCATTCGTGAGTATTATATTCTCAGTACCCTCGCCCCCTCTCTCAATCTGTCATACGATGTTGAGGAACTCCCATTCACGGTAAAACCCGAGAAAAAGGTCAGCGTCCGCGACGTATTCAGATACTATCGCGAATATTACGAGGGAACACAATGGGATAAAACCAGGAACCTGGTTGTAAACGCCCCGGGCAGGAGGCCTGCAGAAGGCGCTGCACCCGACAATACAAAGGTAAAGAGTACGGTTGCCAATCCCTACATGGGCGGCGACATGGTAAACCTTCTCAACACCCTTGCACCCGGAACTGTCGAAAACCAGCGTACCATAGCGGTTCCCCAGTGCTCATATTCCCAGGTGGTTCAGCTTCGCAACTGGCTGCCCGATGAAATCGGTGGAATTGCATGGTTTTCGTTCGATAATCCTGGCGAGAGTCCACGCTTTCCGATTTATGGCGGGGCCCTGAATCTTCCCGCAAGCTTCGAATTATGCGGTCAGAAGAAATACAGCGAAGACGCAGCCATATGGCACTTCCGCCGCACAAACAGACTCGCCGAAGTTAAATGGGGTGTTACACGTACCTACATCGAAAAAGGTGTTAAGGAACTTGAAGATAAAGCTTTTGCCGAACAGGCTGCAATAGAGAAGATAGCTCTCGATATGTATAATGCCGCCAAAGGAAAGCCGGCCGAACTCGACGAGCGGGGAAATCCGAAACCCGAAGCCTACAGGGTGTTTCTTACCAACTACGGCAATGACTTTGCCCGTATGGCAATGAACCGCTGGTGGGAAATGGGTAATCAGTTCTTTACCCTCTTCGCAAGAGGAATATAGAATCAATAGTGATAACTGAAACTCCAGACCCATGAAAAAAGGCAAAAGCAGGCTATTCTATTGCAGCTTCGGGGCAACAGTGATAATGTTGCTTGCAAGCTTTGCAATACCCCAAACCGGCGTCATAACCGCAGGTGAATACTTTGAGTCGGAAAGCTGCACCAGCGTCATAGTTGGCAAAGCCGCCACCACCGATGGTTCAACAATAACCTCTCACTCATGCGACAGTAACACCGACCGTACCTGGGTAACCCTGGTTCCCCGCAAAAAGCACAAGCCGGGATCGGAAACACCGGTATGGCTGGGTTCGAAGGAGACAACCGGCCCTATCGACCCCGAAGCTATTGAGGCAGGCTACATTAAACAGGTGGCCGAAACCTTCGCGTATATAAACACTGCATACCCGGTAATGAATGAGTACCAGCTGGCAATAGGAGAAACCACCTTCGGCGGAAAACGCGAGTTGCAGTCGAACAACGGCATACTAGATTGTCCCGAACTCTACAGGCTGGCCCTCGAGAGGGCGAAGACAGCCAGGGAGGCAATCAGGTTAATCGACCAGCTTACGAAAGAGTATGGCTATAACGATGTTGGCGAGTGCTTCACGTTTGCCGACAAAAATGAGACATGGCATTTCGAAATTCTCGGCCCCGGACGCGGAAAGAAGGGCGCCGTTTGGGCTGCCGTACGCATTCCCGACGACCATGTTGGTGTTTCGGCAAATGCCAGCCGCATAAGGCAGATCAACCTCAGCGACCCCGAAAACTACATGGCTTCCGATAATGTATTCTCACTGGCACAGGAAATGGGTTGGTGGGATCCCGCCAGTGGCAAACCCTTCGAATTCTGCTACGCTTATGCAAACCGCAACAGCATGGGCTGCCGCAGAAGGGAGTGGCGCGCGCTGAGTCTTGTTGCACCGTCACTCAACCTCGACCCTAATGCCGAAAACTACCCGCTGTCGGTCAAACCCGATAAAAAGCTGTCTGTTAAGGATGTACTGGATATCTTCCGTGATTACTACGGCGGGACACCCTATGATATGACACAGACAATTACCGTTGCCGACCGCGAAGGCAAGGTTGTGAAGAGCCCCATTGCAAACCCCTTTATGAGCAACGAACTCCGTACCTTCCTGAAGATACCTTCGGAAAGAACAATAGCTTGCCCGCGTGCAACTTACGTTACCGTTACCCAGTCACGCAACTGGCTGCCCGATGCTGTTGGCGGAGTGGTATGGCTTGGCTACGATAACCCCTGCACAACACCGCATACCCCCTTCTACTGCGGAATTACAACCATGCCAGCCTCATACATGGTTGACGGCCGGGCCGGATACCGCGACGACTGCGCATGGTGGACTTACAGGAAGGTGAGCCAGCTCTGCAACCTCAGGTATCAGGAGATGATAAAGGATGTAACCGCCGTATGGTCGGCTATTGAGGAGAAGGCTTTCACCGATCAGAAGGCCTTTGAGGACCAGGTGGTTGCCACCATGAAGAGCAATCCCGCCAAAGCAGCCGAAATGCTGACAGAATATTCGGTGGAAATGGCAAACAGCGCCATTGAACGCTATAAGAAACTGGAAAAGGAACTCTGGTCAAAACACACCAGATACTTCTGATCAGGTGTAACAAGAACTGCAGATCCCTGACCATTTTTCAACATCATTATAATGAAAGAGTGATGAGAGTGTAAACCTGAAGGCCACTATTCCAGATAAGTATATCCGTACAGCCCCGAACGGTAATTCGAGAGGAACTCCTTACCCTCCTCGAGAGATATTACCCCGGACTTCACCGAGCTGGTAACCCACGACTCAACAGTGCGAACCATCTTCTTCGAGTTGTACTGAACGTAGTCGAGCACTTCGGCAACAGTCTCTCCGTCAATAATCTGGTCTATTTTATATCCATCTTCGTTAACCGACACATGAACCACGTTGGTATCGCCAAATAGGTTATGAAGATCACCAAGTATCTCCTGATAGGCGCCAACCAGGAAAACTCCCAGGTAATACGGTTCGCGTCCTTTCAGGGGGTGCACCGGAAGATTGTAGGATGAGTTCTTCGTGGCAATAAAATTGTCGATCTTGCCATCAGAATCACAGGTAATGTCCTGTATGGTGGCAAACCTGTTAGGTTCTTCATTCAGCCTGTGGATTGGCATTACCGGGAACACCTGATCGATAGCCCATGCATCGGGCAGTGACTGAAACAGTGAGAAGTTGCAGAAATACTTATCCGACAGCATTTTATGTATCTGGCGCAGCTCATCCGGGACATGCTTGGTATTCTTTGTCATCCGGTATACTTCCCGTGCCACCGACCAGAAAAGTCTCTCAATCTGTGCCCTGGTCTTCAGATCGATCAGCCCCAGACTGAATCTGTCTAGTGCCTCCTCCCGTATCTGCTGAGCATCATGCCAGGTCTCAAGCATCCTTGCCTGGTTGTTCTCATCCCAAAGGCTATACATCTCCCTTACAAGTTCATGATCGGTTTCGGTCACCTCCTCTTCAGGGTCCCATGAGGGAAGGGTTGTGGTCTCCAGAACCTCGAAAAGCAATACCGAATGATGTGCCGTAAGCGACCTGCCCGATTCAGTTATAATGTTGGGATGGGGAATGCCATTCTTATTGCTGGCATCAACGAATGTGCTTACCGAGTCATTCACATACTCCTGTATGGTGTAGTTTATGCTGCTTTCGCTGTTCGACGATGCCGTGCCGTCATAGTCAACACCAAGTCCTCCTCCAATATCGACAAACTCAATATTATACCCCATCTTACGGAGTTGCACATAGAAATGTGATGCTTCGCGGAGCGCAAGTTTGATTCTCCTGATCTTTGTAACCTGGCTTCCTATGTGGAAATGAATAAACCGTAGGCAGTCCCCCAGCCTGTTCTTATCAATAAAATCGAGCGCATCCAGCAGTTCGCTCGAGGTAAGGCCAAACTTGCTGATGTCACCGCCACTGTCTTCCCATTTTCCGCTTCCGGCACTGGCCAGCTTAATTCTGATACCCAGATTTGGTTTGACTTTAAGCCTTTTGGCTATTGTGGCCACCATTTTCAGCTCGTTGAGCTTTTCGATGACAATAAAAATCCGTTTCCCCATTTTCTGGGCAAGCAGGGCCAGCTCAATATAATCTTCGTCCTTATACCCGTTACATATAATCAGCGATTCAGGATCGGTATTGATGGCAATGACAGCATGAAGTTCAGGCTTTGACCCTGCCTCCAGGCCTATATTGAACTTTTTTCCGTGACTGACTATCTCCTCAACCACCGGCCTCATCTGGTTAACCTTAATGGGGTATATAATGAAATTCTGGCCGTTATACTCGTACTCCTCGGCAGCCCACCTGAAACACTTCGATATTGTTATGATTCTGTCATCAAGGATATCGGGAAACCTTACCAGAAGAGGTGTTGCCACATCGCTCAGTATAAGCTCGTCAAGTAACTCCTTCAGATCAACGGGGGCGCTTCCTGCCTGGGGTGTAACAATGATATTCCCTTTCTCATTAATAGAAAAGTAATTCACTCCCCAGCCGTTTATGTTGTACAGATCGGCCGAATCCTCAACTTTCCATTTTCTCATCTCGTCACTATTATTCTTGAAAACTGCCGCAAAGGTTAAAAAAAAAAATGAAAACCATCAACCGGGCACCCCTGCCGAACCGATTTGATCAATTATAAAAAAGCCGGGACAATGCTCCCGGCTACTAAGTTATCCTTTGCCTGCGTCACTTTATACCGAAGTCCTCCAGTAATTCCTTTGTGTCTTTGTCAATACTCTTCTCCCACTTGTCTAGATATCTGGTTGTTGCACGTTTAGCTCCTATCCCCAACAGCGTAAATAAAGCGAGCAGGGCAGCCAGCACAATCGTAATAATCTTCGAAGTCTGCTGATCAGCCTTCAGAGATATGGTTAGTGCATTGTACAGAAGCCACAATCCATAAAGGTTAATCGCCAGGCCCACTATCAGCGAAAATACCAGGCTGATTGCCGACAATAAAGAAAAGAGGGCTGCTACCGGCAAAAGGACCATTAATGATGCCGATATCCTGGCACATGCCTCAAAATCAGTATTCCCCTTGGCTATGGCAGAAATAATCAGTACAATCACTGCACCGATAAACAAGCCGATAACCGATCCGATGATTGTCCAGATCAGAACCATTATGCCAATTGCCCCTCCGAAGGGTCCGGCAACAACGCTGAGGTGCAGCAAACTCCACAGGAAATACAGAGCCCCTGCTGCCGCACCGTAAAAAGCACTCTTAATCACCGGTTCTGTCAGTCCTCCAGTAAGGCTCATTGTCTCAAAATAACCTTTCGGTCTTTGCAGTGTCTCCTTTGAATCACTGACAAACCTGTTGAAATCGAAATTCTCGTTACTCATAGTATTAGCTTTAGTGTTCTGTTCATAAATCTTGAATCAGGTTAAAATTAATCCATTGTAATATACCGACCGTATAAGATATGAAAAAAACTGATAACTTGTAGCTGAATAACAACCTTGCATGAAAAAAATCCTTATGTTTCTCATGATTCTGCCTGTGATTATGCCGCTATGGCAAACAAAAGACACCTACCAGCGGCAGCGGGAACAGATGGTAGCCAACCAGATTGCAGCAAGAGGCATCAGTCACCGTGCCACCCTGCAGGCCATGCGAATAATCCCCCGGCATCTTTTCGTGCCTCCACAAATGGCACGATATGCCTATGACGACTCTCCTCTGCCTATCGGATACGACCAGACAATCTCACAGCCCTTTATTGTGGCCTGGATGACCGAACTCGTCAATCCCGACAGTAAGAAGAAGGCCCTTGAAATAGGCACAGGTTCAGGCTATCAGGCTGCTGTTCTGGCTGAAACAGCAGGCAGGGTCTATTCCATTGAAATCGTTCCCGAGCTGGCCCGCTCCTCAGCGACACTCCTGGAAAAACTTGGCTATACGAATGTCGAGGTGCGTGAAGGAGACGGCTATCTGGGATGGGAAGAACATGCCCCTTTCGATATCATTGTGGTTACCGCAGCCTGTGACCATATTCCTCAGCCGCTTCTCGATCAGCTTGCCGAAAATGGCAGACTCGTAATGCCCCTTGGCGACCCGGGATCAATTCAGGAGTTGATCCTTATCACAAAACGAAACGGCAAAACAACCCGCCAGACAATCTCAGCAGTAAGATTCGTCCCCCTGATAAGGAAATGACCATCAATCATTTGCACCATGCACTTTGCATCTCATGCCCTGCTTTGCCTGCAGTAGCTTTAGCGAAAGATGGAGCCCCAGGGGGCTAAAACCTTAAACCAGCCGATATATTCAGGGTTTTCAGCACCAACGCTGAAGGCCCGTTTTTCGCAAGGAACATAAGCTGAAACGACGGGTATAATCCCAGCTTTCCAAATTCACCATACAGCCCGGCATCGATTCTCGAACCGGGTCCTGAAATAGCCTCACCCTTGTATTCTGTTATATACCCGGTCATAAACTGGGTCTTGTGCGACAGCTTCATCCTGTAGTCGAAGGTAAACAACCCCATATTCAATGCCGAACGGAAACCAAAATGGTCCCATCCGGCCTTAAAGGTCACCCCTCCGTAAACGCCACCTCCTTCCAATGTAATTGAATTCGCCGTAGCTGCAAAACCATCGTCAACGAAATCTGATTCACTGGCATAATAATAGAATCCTCCGGCCTGAAATCCCACGTTACGGTTTCCAAAAAACTGGTATTCAACCCCGAACCCATACTCATCATCGAGGTAGAAATTGAAGTCGTTATTCTGAAAAAGCGCGCCGGGCTTATCACTCCACACCCCGAACGGCACGAAAGCCTGGGTAAAACCTGCCTTTAAGGTGTTTCTGGCAGAACCATCCGATCTGCCTGCACCGGCAAGTATCTGTCCATCGGTGTTCGCAACAAGAAGAGCGGCCGCAAGAAAAGCAAGGTAACGCTTCATGGGGGCAATTATTTCGACGACCAAAAATACAATTTTATTTGGGCAGGGTTTCTTCTATATTTGTAATTATCATAAAACCCTGAAAGATGACCGTCAAAACAAAACTTTTAGCTGTTATTACAATAACAGTGATGCTCTCAGGATGCGACCAGGAGGAAAAGCCGGGTCATTATCCGAATAATCCGGGTGAGTTTCTGAAAAACAGCTATATAAAGCTTCCCCTCGGCTCGGTGAAACCTGAAGGATGGCTGGGAGATCAGCTTACAGCACAGACAGAGGGACTTACAGGCTGGCTCGATGAATTCTGGCCCGACCTGGTACACTCGGCATGGAAGGGCGGTGACGGAGAGGCCTGGGAACGTGGACCTTATTACCTCGATGGGCTCATCCCGCTGGCCTATATTCTTGACGACCGGCGTCTTATCAAGAAATCAGAAGAGTGGGTCGGCAGTATAGTCTCATCAGCAGCTGAAAATGGGTGGTTTGGCCCGTCAAAGAACCGCGATCGCTGGCCCCTCGCAGTCGCCTCGAAGGTTCTGTTCTCATACTACGATGCCACCGGCGACACTGATGCACTGGAAGTGCTGATGAAATACTTCAGGTACCTTCATGATAATGAACCCGACTGGCCCGATGATGCATGGCGCGGAGTCAGGGCGATGGAACATGCCGTTACCGGCTACCAGCTGTACAGGCTTACCGGGGAATCATGGCTTCCGGCGGCAATTGAAAAGATCCATAAGAACTCATTTGACTGGACAAACTACTACGAGGTATTTCCGTGGGATTCAGCTGCCGTGGCTGAGAATAGGCTCCCGCTCAACTGGAAAGCCGATGGACTGACCGCTCATGTGGTAAACAATGCCATGGCGGTAAAATATCCCGGTTTATGGTACCAGCAATCGGCCGATAGCAGGTTCAGGAATGCCGTTTTTGAGGGACTGGAAAAATATGACCGGCACCACGGACAGGTTGGCGGGCGGTTTTCGGGCGATGAGCATCTCTCGGGAAAAGATCCGGCCAGGGGCACTGAGTTATGTGCTGTGGTTGAAGAGATGTTCTCACTTGAAAAACTATTCGAGATTTTCGGTGAGGCCACTCTGGCCGACAGACTTGAACAACTTGCCTACAACTCTTTACCAGGAACAACAACACCCGATATGTGGGCTCACCAGTACGATCAGCAGTCAAACCAGGTTCTTGTAAGTGTTGATAAGCGTGACTGGACAACCAACAGGGACGAGAGCAATATTTACGGTCTGATGCCAAACTTTGCATGCTGCCTTGCCAACATGCACCAGGGCTGGCCTAGATTTGTCGAGCACATGTGGATGGCGACAAACGACAGGGGTCTGGCTGTTGTTGCATGGGGTCCGTCATCAGTTAAAGCTATGGTAGGCAAAGGCTGCCAGGTAACTGTGAAAACAGAAACTGAATACCCCTTCGACGGCCTGGTGAAGATAACCTTCACGGCTGAGAAGCCTGTCAGATTCCCGCTGCATCTGAGAACCCCGGCATGGGCAGAAGGTACTACAATGCGATACAAAGGCAAATCGGTGCAAACGGAAGCCGGTTCCACAATAATATTGAATGAGAAATGGAGTTCGGCCGACACCATTGAGATCAGTTTTCCGATGGTTATCAGAACCGAAAGTCGCTATAATAATTCAGTTGCTATTCTTAGGGGACCGCTCTACTATTCACTTCGGATAGGCAAGGAGTTCAGTAAGGTGAAGCTGAGTTATGATAATTTTGGCTTCAGGGGGGTTGCCGACTGGGAAATCAGGCCTTCCTCTGACTGGAATTACGGGCTTATGCTTGACAATCCGGGCAAGCCGGCCCGGGGTATCAGCATTATCAGGAACCCTCCTGGCCGTTACCCGTTTGCCGACCGTGGTGACATGATATGGTCGGAACAGGATGGTGAGCATATTGCGTGGGACAAACCTGCGCCGGTAGTCATATCGGTACGTGCCGTGAAGATTCCTGAATGGGGGATGAAAAACAACTCGGCCGATGTACCGCCACTCAGCCCTGTAAGGTCTACAGGGGTCAGTGAGGAGATATTTCTTGTTCCATACGGCAGCACCAGACTCAGGATTTCAGAGTTCCCCTATATGGATGTAAAGGCAGCCACACCGGTAGTCAGGCAGGGAAATTAAAGAAGTGAGGGTGTTTCTCCGTTGAAACACCCTCTCTTATTAGTATCTGTTTGAGTCGTATCGCTGACGGTCGCCTCCTCCGCGACGGTCACCTCCTCCACGACGGTCACCTCCCCTGGATTCCCTTCTCTCAGGTTTAGGATCGGATTTCTTGACAACAATCGTACTGCCATCAAATTCAGTTTCGTTCAAGGCGCTTATCGCCTCAAGGGCAGCATTGTCGTCAGCCATTTCAACGAAGCCGTAACGCTTCGAAAAACCGGTTTCCCGGTCAACTACTACCTTAGCGGATGTAACCTCTCCGAATCGGCCAAAAAGCTCCTCAAGATTTTCGCCTGTAGTGCGGGAGCTCAGTTTCGCAACAAAAATGTTCATCTGAATAGAAAAAGTTAAGTTAATAAAAACGCTCCGGCTTTTCTATGACAACAATCCGGCCCGATAGAAAGTGAGGGCCGGAGAAATCATATTAAACCGAACACAATACAAATATATGTAATTCCAATTATTAATCCAAACCAATGAAGTAAAGCAGTAACCTGATTCTCAAAATTATAGTGGGGCTGTTTTCTGGTTAAGCCATTGCTTCATATTGTTGTCAAGATGAGGTTCCAGCAATTCGTATACCCGATGGTGATACTTATCAATCCACTCAATTTCAGCCATATCAAGCAACGATTTCTCTATCAGCCGCCTGTCAATATAGCAGAGTGTTACTGTTTCAAACTTCAGGAACTGGCCGAAACCGGTTAACTCATCCTCAACACAAAGAATAAGGTTTTCGGTTCGGAACCCATACTCACCGGTACGGTAGATAGCGGGTTCGTCGGCAGTAAGCATACCAGGTTCAAGGATAGTCTTCAGGTCGCCTGATGCTCCTGTGCCAATGGTCTGAGGACCCTCGTGAACATTTAGGTAGAACCCCACACCGTGGCCGGTACCATGACCATAGTTTAGTCCGTGTTCCCACAGCGCCTTGCGCGCCAGCACCTCAATCTGGTAACCCCTGGTTCCCAGGGGAAACTTTGCACGGGCAAGTGCCATAGTTCCTTTCAGGGCAAGTGTGAAATCCATTCGCTGCCTGGCTGTGGGATTGCCAAATACAACACAGCGGGTTACGTCAGTGGTGCCTCCGGTGTACTGACCCCCGGAATCAAGGAGGAATATACCGTTCGGGCCGAGTTCCGTATCTCTCTCCACCGACGGTGAATAGTGTGGCAGAGCGGCATGTTCATTCCAGGCTGCAATGGTAGCGAAGCTCTCACCCCTGCAACCTTCCTGCTCCATTCTGAACTCAAGCAATCTTGCAGCCGCCGACATTTCTGTTACCCGTTCGCGCCCAACCGTACCCTCAAGCCAGTGGAAAAACCTTGTCAGCGCAACCCCGTCCTTAATCATGGTCTCCCTTATATGCGACCTTTCAGTGCTGTTCTTGATTGCCTTTAGCCTTGCCGGTATTGAAACATCCTCAATAATCTCAACACCCTCAGATACAGCCATATAAAGCCCGGTAGAAACTGTTGAGGGATTCAGCAGCAGTGTGTTGCCTGACGGCAGCCCGGAAAGTACTCCGGCAGTGGCATCGTATGGCAGCATGACAATTCCCGACCTGTCGAACATGCGCATTATGTTGGCCGGCACCTGCTCTTCATTCACAAATAGCAGAACCTGGTCGGCAGAAACAATGGCAAAACAGGTCAGCAGCGGGCAATACGCCACATCGCCGCCCCTGATATTTAGCATCCACATGATATCATCCTGCGAAGTAAGCAGATGAAAATCAACGCTCATCTCCTCCATCTTCTTCCTGACGGAACCAATCTTAACTTCCCGGGTGAGCCCGGCATACGCAACAGGGTGTTCAAACGCCACCGAGGAAGGCATCGCGGGCCGGTCGTTCCATAGTTCTGAGATCAGGTCCGATCCTGTATCGATTTTGATCCTGTTTTGCCCGAAGGCTTTATGCATCTGTTTGAACAATCCTATTGAGACCACCCTGCCGTCAAAACCCACTGTCCCGCCTTTTCTGACCGAACCGGCCAGCCATTCTATGTACTCGGGAGTATGAGGTATTTTAAGCTTTACAAGCTCAAATCCCGAGCCCGACAACTCCTCCCCGGCCTGTATGAAATATCTTGAGTCGGTCCATACCCCTGCAAAGCTACGCGTCACAACAACTGTTGCAGCCGATCCGGTAAAACCTGTCAGCCAGCTTACTATCTTCCAGTGAGTGGGTACATATTCACCCAGGTGTGGATCGGTGGCAGGTATAACGCATGCATCAATGCTCCTTGCTTTCATCTCTTTTCTGAGAGCCGCAAGTCTCTTTTTCGAAGTATTCATGGGGTACTGTTTAAGCTCAGAACCCCAAAGATACTTTTCCTGCAGTAATATCAGACACTCTTCACTTCAGAAACCAGCCTCTCAAGAATCTCCTTTGCATCTCCGAATAGCATTCTGGTTTTGGGGTGGCAGAAGAGGAAATTGTCAATAGCCGCGTAACCCTTTCCCATGCCACGTTTGACTACGATTACACTTTTAGCATCGCGTGCCTTTATAATCGGCATTCCGAAAATGGGGCTCGAACGATCATCCTCGGCTGCCGGGTTGACTACATCGTTTGCTCCCACAACAATAACCACATCGGTGTCGGGAAGCTGAGGGTTAATCTCATCACTCTCCACAAGCTTACTGTAGGGCACATCTGCCTCCGCCAGAAGCACATTCATATGACCCGGCATTCTTCCTGCAACCGGATGAATGGCATATTTAACCTCAACACCCTTTTCGGTAAGCAGTTTATCCAGATCGTGGCATGCATGCTGTGCCCTCGCAACTGCCAGACCATATCCCGGCACAATAACAACTTTCCTTGAGTAGCTGAGCTGAATGGCCGCATCGCTTATTCCAGCTTCCCTGGCCAGGCACTCAGTGTAACCCGTGGCCCCGGTTCCCCCGCCAAATGCCCCGATAATAACGTTGAGAAGCGACCGGTTCATTGCACGGCACATCAGTATCGTCAGAATCGTGCCTGCCGATCCGACCAGTATACCACCGGTCAGCATCACCTGGTTACCGTAAAGGAACCCGCCCATGGCTGCCGCAACCCCGGTGAAGGAGTTCAGCAGTGATATCACAACAGGCATATCGGCACCCCCGATGGGCATGACGAACAGCACACCATAAATGAGTGAGATAGCGAAAAGTATGTACATGAAGGCAGTTAGGGTCGCCGGAGTGCCTGAACTGTTCATTATCAGTACAATAAATGCAGCCAGCACAACCAGTAGTGCGGTATTGACATAACTCAGCCACCCTGCTCTTATGTCATTTATCCTGCCGTCAAGCTTGCCGAAGGCAACCATACTGCCCGAGAATGAAACCGATCCTATAACAAGGGCCAGCAATATGGCCAGGACGTAGCCGCCTGCCACACCATCGCTTTCGGCTGCAGAATGATTGATTTCTGAAAATTCGATAAGTGAAATTACCGCTGCTGCTGCACCTCCCATTCCGTTGAAAAAGGAAACCAGCTGAGGCATTGCCGTCATCTTTACCCTGAGAGCGATGGCCCACCCGATAGCCGTTCCGGCGATTATGGCTGCAACTATCCAGCCAACGTTGCCTATCGGCTCCCCATCCTTGCGGTGGAGGATAATAGTGGCAAGAATGGCAAGGCTCATACCGGCCGCGGCTATGAGATTGCCACGACGGGCAGTGTCGGGACGGCTGAGCATTTTCAAACCAACAATGAACATTGCCGAGGCAAGCAGGTAAATAATCTCCAGAACAGAGTCTCCTGTATTGAAGTTATTTGTCGCAATATTGAATCCCATATCTTCCATAATCGCACAGGGTGCTTCTCCTATTTCCTTTTCCTGAACATTTCAAGCATTCGGTCTGTAACCACAAAACCACCTACAACATTGAGTGTTCCGAGTACCACAGCCAGAAAGCCCAGAATCATGGCAGCGGTAGTTTCAGCGTGGCCCATCACAATAATAGCACCGATAATAACCACACCATGTATGGCATTCGCACCCGACATGAGTGGAGTGTGAAGAACGGCAGGCACATTGCTGATAACCTCAATGCCAAGGAATACAGAAAGCACCACAATAAAAATGATGTCGCGATTCAGGTAGGTAAATTCAAGTATCTTTTCCATATCTATTTATCCTCAATGTTCAGGAGTTGCTTTACTCTTTTGCTGTGATATGCCCCTTCATGAACCGCGCACACCGCATCAATGATGTCATCTTCGAAATTAAGTGCTGTTCTGCCTTCTGCATTTACCAGCAACTTCAGGAATGCTGTGAGATTGTTACCGTACATCTTGCTTGAATCGAATGGCATTTCAGAAGGGTAATCTGATTTCCCTACAATAGTGACACCGTTATGATTGACGGTAGTGCCATCCCGGGTCAGTTCACAGTTGCCCCCTGTTGATGCTGCAAGGTCAATTATTACTGACCCTTTCTTCATCGATTCAACTGTGGCTTCCGTAACCAGAACAGGCGCCCGCCTGCCGGGTATCTGTGCGGTAGTGATAATTATGTCGGCAGCAATGGCCCTTTCACGTATAAGCTCACGTTGTTTCCTCCTGTACTCTTCTGTCTGTTCAACGGCATAGCCGCCTGCTTTGCTGTCGTCAATACTGCCTTCCACTTCTATGAACCTGGCCCCTAGGCTCATGACCTCTTCCTTAACGGCCGGTCTGACATCAAAGGCCTCTACCACGGCTCCAAGCTTCTTTGCAGTTGCTATTGCCTGCAACCCGGCAACACCGGCGCCAAGCACCAGAACCCGGGCCGGTTTGATGGTTCCGGCAGCAGTCATGAACATCGGGAAAAAGTGAGACAGTCTGCATGCAGAATCAAGCACTGCCTTGTAACCCGAAACGGTTGCAAGCGATGACAATACATCCATTGACTGGGCCCTTGTAGTTCTGGGCATAAGATCGAGCCCGGCCACTGTAAGCCCGCTCTTCATGACACTCTCAAGCCAATCGCGATTTTCGGCAGGATTCAGTATCGTAACCAGAATCTGACCCTTCCTGAAACTGTCAGGGCCATCATTGAGGGGAGGAGTAACGGTAAGCAATATATCACCTGAGGATAGTATTTCTTCCCTGGTGGCAATTATTGCACCTGCCTTCTCGTACTCCGTATCGTGCGTAAAGGTTCCCTCACCGGCTCCCTTCTCAACCATCACCGAAGCTGAAATACCGACAAGCCAGGTGATCTCCGCTGGAAGTAATGCCACGCGTCTCTCATTTCCTGGTTCCCTGAGAATGCCTGCTGTCATTTCTTCTACTCTTAATAATTGTCCTATATCCCATAAACAGTATCATGTAGTAATTGTTTCGGCAGCCTGGAAGAATAGTTGGCCGGCTACTTCCCGAAAAACTCCCGCAGCCAGAACCTGTTCGCCATATTCGTTGAATGAACCCTCTTCGCTCCGCTCCAGCCATGACGCCCCCCCGGATAGATCATGAACTCAAAATCCTTTCCTGAATCCTGCAGCTTTGAAATCAGCTGTATGCTGTTTTGCATATGCACATTATCATCTAAATCGCCATGAACTATCTGAAGCCTGCCGGTAAACTTCGCTGCAAAACCAAGTACCGATCCCTCGTTGTAGCCTTCAGGATTGTCAGCCGGCTCGTCCATGTATCTTTCTGTATATACACTGTCATAAAGCCTCCAGTCGGTAACCGATGCACTCGCTACTCCGTGTGTCCAGTACTCTGCACCCCTGGTAAGGGCAAGACAGGTTACATACCCGCCATATGAACCTCCGGTTATTCCCATTCTTGAAGCATCAACCCACGGTTTTGCCCGCAACCATTTCACCGCATCGGCATAGTCAAGAATTTCCCATTTGCCCAGATTGCGGTGCATGTAATCGAGCCCCTTCTTCCCGAAATGCCCCGATGCACGGTGGTCAACAGAAATTGTTATGATCCCGTTCTGGGCATAAAAATCGGGGTTCGGACTTTGCCAAACATTCCTAACCCTTCCGGCATCGGGTCCTCCGTATATTGTAAATACAACAGGATACTTCCCGGCATCATCGAAATTGACCGGGTATTTAATTATGGCCGGCATATCGAACAGTCCGTCGGATGTACTGATACGCACCATTTCGGCCTTTGAATGCATTGACCGATCGTAGGTTGCTGAAACAGGACGGTATATCTCACGGAGCTGTTTCCCCGACCTGTCGAGAACAACCATTGCCCCTGGGCTCTCTATACTGCTCCATGTATCAATAAAGTAGCTGCCGCCCGGAGAAACCGATACTGAATGTGTTCCGGCTCCTGAAGTGATCTGCTGCAACCCCTTGCCGTCAATGCCTACCCTGTAGTAATGCCTTTCCGTCGACTGTGGTCCTGTGGCACTGAAGTAAACCAGTCCGGCAGCCTCATCAACCATCTCAATGCCCGTTACCCTGAAATTAAAAGAGGTAAGCGGGGCCTTTAGGCTTCCGTCCCAACCATGGTAATAGAGATTCTCCCAGTCACTCCTGTAACTCCTGACTATAAACCCCGATCCGTTTTTCAATACATAAATATCCTCGTAAAACTCCACCCAGGTGGGCCTCGACTCATTGTATATCTCAGTGAAATCACCTGTTGCGGCATCGGCGAGAATTATTCTGAGGTCAGTCTGATCGCGGTTCAGCACCTGAACGGCCAGCTTACGGCTGTCGGGCGTCCAGAATGGCCAGGCCAGATACTGGTCGGCGTTTTCATTGGTCTTCACCCAGGTGGTTTTTCCTGTCGTAATATCGGCAATCCCCATCTTAACAACCGGATTCCTGTCGCCTGGTTTTGGATATGGAGTCACCTCAGTCCTGCCATTAACTCCGTCAGATTCATCAAGGCGGACAAGTGTAAACACCGGTACCGTATTCTCGTCTGACCTGAGGTAGGCAATCTTCGAGCCGTCGGGTGCCCACCAGAAAGCAGCATAACGGCTGGGACGACCAAGTATCTCCTCAAAGTAAACCCACGATGCATATCCGTTATATATCCGGTCAGTAGCATCAGTTGTAAGCCTGATCTCCCTCATCTCAACCAGGTCAAAAACATAAAGATCCTTGTTCTTTGTATAGGCTATCCGCCGCGAATCGGGCGAAAACCTGGTGTTAACCTCCTCCGCCGGGTCATTTGTAAGCCTTATTTCACGGCCGGCAAGTGCCGAAATCAGATACAGATCACCTTCGCGGTTTATGATAACACTTTTGTTGTCGGGACTGACTATATCGGCCGGCCCGGGTGAATAGTTGGCAGGCAGCGACCCGATTAGTTTTTCACGCTCGCTCTTCCAGCCAGTTAATACCCTCTCTGTACCCCTACGGGCATCGACACTTTTTACGACCGGAACGCCGTTTTCAACCATCTGGATTATATACCGGTTATCATCAAGCCATCCCGCAACCTGCGGTGCAGCCTGTTGCACCTGAGCATTAACATCCGCTATCCGAAACAGCAGTATCAAACTTGACAATAATAAAATACACCTCTTCATATCCAATTGTTTTATAATCACTTAACAATATTCTGAACCCGGCAATCGGATACAATCAACCCCTCCTGCGCCCTGTACTTCCTTTTCCCTGAAAGACTCATCCCGACAAATATAATATTTTCTTACTTTTACCTTCCATTAATGATGATGAGCCGAGAGAAAAAAGGGCGAGATGATACCGACTGGTTCCGCCTCGACAATGCAGCAAAGATTTACCCTGCAGTAATTGGCGGAGACTTTACCGCTGTGTTCAGAATATCAGCAATTCTTATGGAGGATATCGTTTACTCTGCCCTGGCAGATGCTATAACCGTTGCCGCCACCAGGTTCCCTTATTTCAATGTTACACTTAGCAATGGACTTTTCTGGTACTACCTCGAGAAGGTAGATACCAAACCCCGGCTCTACCCCGATGAGCCCGAGATATGCACAGCCTTCCCTATCGGATCAAAAAGGGAGGTCATGTACAGAATCATTGTGAAGGAGAAAACGATATCGGTTGAATTTGTTCACATTATTACCGATGGCGGAGGAGCATTGGAGTTCCTTAAAACATTGCTTTATGAATATTTCAGGAACCTGAGTAAAATCGATGTTCTTCCTTCAGGTATTTGTGACCCGTCGGTTGAACCTGATCCCGAAGAGTACGAGGACTCATTCAGTAAATATTTCAACAAAAGGATTCCTGCTACAGAAAATCCCAAACCAGCCCTTCATCTGCCCTTCAGGTTGAATAACAGACCCAGGTTCAGGACAATGGTTGCCGAAATTGATTCCGGTGAAATAAATGCCAGGGCTAAGGAATTGAATGTATCGGTCACAGAATACCTGGTAGCAGTTTATCTTGCAGTTCTGCAGGATCTGTTTTACAAGCTGCCTGAAAGGAAAAGGCGGGGTGTCATCAGGGTTCAGGTGCCGGTTAACCTGAGGAGACTATATGGCAGCAGAACCCTGAGGAATTTCTCACTTTTCGTGGTGCCGGAACTCGATCTCAGGCTTGGCATGTTCGCCTTCAGCGACATACTGGATACTGTTCATCACATGGTCAGGCTTGAAACACATCCGTTGCGAATAAGCCGGATTATAAGAAGGAATGTCGGAGGCGAAAAACTGTTTATTATCCGGGTGATACCTGTTATTATCAAAAGACTGATCCTGGCCATCTTCTATTATACATTCGGGTCAGGTTTATGTACCGGCGTACTGACAAACATGGGCAGAATCGACATCCCGCCGGAAATCGGAAAATATATTGACTGTGTCGCCATTACACCTCCGCCTCCGAATAAGAAAGTTAAAGTTAGTTGCGGAGTTGCCTCTTTCGGATCCAAAATGAGAATTACATTTGGATCAATTGCAGAGGAACAAAACCTTGAGAAGGGCTTCCTCCGATTCCTCCTCAAGGAAGGAATTGGTGTCAGAATTTTATAAATTTGCTTATGGGATTAACAAAATGCGATAAATGCGGGGTATTGCTTGATGAGAGATTTGATATCTGTCCTCTCTGCACCCCGGATGAAAACACCGAAAAGACATCCGTCCGTACCGGTGAAGTGCTGAGAGCCGCCCGCGCGGAAGCTGCCAAATATGCATGGGAACTTTCGGGCATTGTATGTCTTTCGGGAGTAGTCATCACCCTTCTGCTGAATCTTCTCTTCGACGGTACTGTCTCATGGTCATTATACCCTGTTACATCAATATTCTGGGTCTGGATCTCATTAACAGTAATCGTCTTCATCAGAAGATGGCCATTTATGATGCTTATGATGCTTCTTGCCGGAACCCTCGGAATGCTGTTGCTCTTCAACCTTTTCGACTCAAGAATCAACTGGTTTATTCCTGTTGCCATGCCGGTAACAACGGTGCTCTTCATCCTGGCTGGACTTGTTGTCCACATATCTGCCAGGGCACGGTATAAGGGATTTAACGTACTGGCTGTAAGCCTTATAGCGGTTAACATACTTTGCGTTTCGATTGAGGTCTTTGCCGACCTGAATCTAACCGGTACTGTCACAATACGGTGGTCGGCTGTAGTCTCTGCGGCAATACTGCCCATTGCGGCTGTGCTGATGTTTCTTCACTACAGGCTCAAAAGAGGACGCCGCCTCGACAGCTTCTTTCATATTTAGTGTTTTGATAACTGCTCCTAAAACATCATTTTTCCGGGTAATCGGCAGATTAAAAACCATACTTTTACGAATTGCTAAATATTCAATCTATGAACAGAATAGGGTTAATTATTTTACTGGCCATGGTGCCGGTATTATGCACTGTAAGCCAGCAGGTCAAGTCACCCGATGAATTCCTCGGCTACAAACTTGGATCAACATTCACCTATCACCATCAGGCAGTGGCATATGTAAAACACGTTGCCGAAAACTCGCAATATGCCGAATACATGAGCTACGGTCGTACTTATGAAGGTCGCGAACTTGGCGTGTGCTTCGTATCATCTCCCGAAAACCTTAAAAACCTTGAGTCCCTGAGGAAAACCAATATCTCCAGAACAGGACTCAAAGATGATAAGAGTGAAGGAACCCAGGTTCCATTTGTATGGCTCAGTTATAACGTTCACGGAAATGAATCGGTTGGTATGGAGGCCGCCCTCATGACTCTTTATACCCTTGTTGAAATGAAGTTTGAGGGAACCGGTGACTGGCTGAACTCATGCGTTATAATTATCGACCCCTGCTCAAATCCCGACGGTCGCGACAGGTACGCCAGCCAGTACCGTATGCTCCAGCCCCTGAAGCTTAATACCGATCCCAATTCATGGGAACGGATACAGCCATGGCCCGGCTCAAGGTCAAACCATTACTTCTTCGATCTTAACCGCGACTGGACATGGCAAACACAAACCGAAACAGAGCTGAGGATAAAACTTTATAACACTTTCATGCCACATGTGCATGCCGATTTCCATGAGATGGGCGCATCATCGAATTTCTTCTTCCCTCCCGGGGCTGACCCCTGGCACGATGTTATAACTACCTGGCAGCGCGACTTCCACAAACTGATGGGTAAAGGCAATGCCGCTCTGTTCGATGAGAAATTCAGGCTCTATTATACCAAGGAGAGTTTCGACCTCTTCTGCCCCAGTTTCGGCGACACCTGGCCCCTCTTCAACGGAGCTATGGGATTCACCTACGAACAGGCCGGAGGCGGACAATCGGGTGTGGGAATGGAACGGACCATTGGCGATTCAATAACACTTGAACACAGGATTGAGGGGCACTTCCTGGCTTCCATCGCAACAGTAAAGGTCTCATACGAAAACAGGGTCAAGCTTCTGGAGGGATTCAACAAGTACTTCGAAACAGCCCGTACCAACCCTCCGTTTGAATATAAATCAGTTATAGTAAAGGGCTCAAACGAAACATCTGCTGTTAAGGCACTGATTGAACTTCTCGACAAAAACCAGATCAGATACAGCTACGCCGGATCAGCCGGAAAAAAGATAAGGGGTTTTGAATACCTCAAAAACAATGAGGGAGAAATAACAATAGAGAAGGGCGACATTCTCATACCTGCCGCGCAGCCACAGGGACACCTTGTAAGGGTTCTGTTTGAACCCGACAGCAAGGCCAGCGACTCAATCACCTACGATCTCTCTGCCTGGGCCCTGCCATATATATTCAATCTCAGCAGCTTCGCGCTTCGTGAAAAAATTGACCCGGCTGATGGAAAGGTTGAATTTGCAAAACCGGTTAACAACCCCGTTACCGACAAACCATACGCATATATGGTTAACTGGAAAGGTTTTGACGAGATGAAATTCCTTGCAGCTCTCTATCGAAGGGATGTTCGCATCAGGTACTCGCTGAAACAGTTTACGTCGGGCAATAACAAGTTTGAAAGGGGATCGCTGATAATTGCCCGTGGAGACAATACACACATACCTTCAACGTTCGACAAACTGGTTGCTGAAGCAGCCGCTGAAGCCGGTATCAGACTGCACACGGCATCAACCGGATTCGTGGAAGCCGGTAAAGACTTCGGCTCCGACTACTCACGGGTAAGTAAGGCCCCAATAATAGCATTGCTTGGCGGTGAGGGAACCTCGGCCAGCCAGGTGGGTGAGCTGTGGTACTTCTTCGAAAGAGAGCTTGATTACCCTGTTACTGTCATTAATGCTGCATCGGTTGCATCGGCCGATATGACCGACTATAATGTGCTGATTCTTACATCAGGCAACTATACCAGGTACAAGGATCAGATAATGGCCTTCCTTCAGAGGGGGGGTAAGGTGCTGGCCATCGAATCGGCCTCTTCACTCTTCAGCGCTGAGAAGACAACTGCCCTTGGTAAGGGAACCGACCTGCGGGCTGCTGAACTTAAGGCAAAGGAGAAGAAGGAACGCAGCGACGACCCGGAACTGCTTCGCAAATTTGAGGATGAACGCAGGTATGCCATTTCAGCCAGATCGTCGGGAGCCATATACCGTGTGAAACTCGATGTAACCCATCCCTATACTTTCGGTCTGGGAAACGAGTGGTTCCTGATGAAACGCTCCTCAGGACTCCCCTATCTCAGCGGTGGCAGCAACATAGGCTACATTACCGAATCAGATCCGGTTTCAGGTTTCGCCGGATACAAGTTCAGGGAGAACATTAAAAACACCCTGGTAATAGGATCGGAAAGAATAGGCCGGGGCGAAGTTGTCTATATAAGCGACAACCCCTACTTCAGAGCATACTGGAAAAGCGGAAGGATGCTGATCGGAAACATCCTCCTGAAATAACGGATATCTTCACGTGAGTACCGTGAAACCTGTGATGTGCCATAGCATTCACAGGTTTTACTGTTTATCCCAAAAAGAGTATCTTTAGTCACTGTTGATACTTATACTATGAACGAAAAACTGCTAGAGAGATTCCTGCGATACGTACGAATAGGAACCGCTTCTGATGATAAATCTGATAACTCTCCCACAACCGAAGGTCAGATTCTGCTTGGCCGGCTTTTGCGCGATGAAATGGAGGAGATTGGGATTACCGATGCCAGTGTCGATGAAAACGGATATGTTACCGGCACTATTCCCGGCAACGCTGGCCCTGAGGTTCCCGTTATCGGATTCATTGCCCACCTCGACACAAGTCCGGAAATGCCCGGCGATAACGTGAATCCCCAGGTAATCAGAAACTATAACGGCGATCAGATCCCACTTAACAAGAAGCAGGGTATCATACTCTCGCCGTCAGAGTTCCCCGAACTGAGGAATTATATTGGACAGACAATCATAACAACCGACGGCACAACCCTGCTAGGGGCCGATAACAAGGCAGGTATTGCAGAAATAATGACGGCTGCCGAAATCCTTCTTAAGAGAAGAGACTTCAAACATGGTAACGTAAGAATCTGCTTTACTCCCGACGAAGAGATTGGCAGGGGGGCTAACCGATTCAATGTTAAAAACTTCGGTGCGGAATTCGCATATACCATCGATGGAGGTGAACCTGGCTCACTTGAATATGAAACCTTTAATGCTGCCAGTGTAACGGTAACCATACAGGGCAAAAGCATACACCCGGGAATCGCCAAAAACCAGATGATAAACTCAATTAACGTGGCCAATGAATTCTGCAACCTCCTTCCCAGAGCCGAACGCCCTGAACATACTGAGGGCTACGAGGGATACTTCCATGTTTATGACATTAAGGGGGGTGTCGATTCCACTACAATGAAGGTACTTGTCCGCGACCACTCCGGGGAGAAGTTCCAGGCAAGAAAAAACCTTTTGCTGGAAATAACCGAATGGCTTAACCGTCGATATGGCGATAACAGTATCACTTTGAATATCAGGGACGAGTATTATAATATGAGGCAGAGAATTGAACCGTTCATGCATATTGTTAAAATCGCCGAAGAGGCAATCGAAAGGTGTGGAATCAAACCGGTGATAACTCCTGTCAGGGGCGGAACCGACGGAGCAAGGTTATCATATATGGGACTCCCGTGTCCGAATGTCTTTACCGGAGGCCATAACTTCCACGGGCGGTTCGAATTCATACCCATCGAATCGATGCAGAAGGCAGTAGAGGTAATATGTGAAATAGTTAAAATCAACGCTGAAAAGTCAGACAGGAGCACATAAATACCAGTGGCTATTCTCCTTCTCTATATTAGAATAATTCTAATTTACTGTTATTTTATTCACATTGTTATTTTATTCACAATAAATATTTATATCTTTGCGCCAGATCAATCACCAGTCCACCGGTATGACTCCGGAAATCTAAGAGATGAATAAAAAAATTTGGTATATAAACTTGTAAATCAGGCATAAATGAGCAAAGTAAAAACACTGGCCGATCTTAAGAGACTTAAGAATGAGCTTAAGGCCAAAGTTGAGCTACGCGAAAAGGGTGACAACCCCGAGGGCCGTGTCGTTATCAAGATAGGCATGGCAACCAGTGGTATAGCATCCGGGGCCAGGGAGATTATGGCTTTTCTCACTGAAGAGCTCGACAAGCGAAATATTGATGCCGTGGTTATCCAGACCGGCGATATGGGCTACTGTTTTGCTGAACCTACTATTGAGGTTAAGCGACCGGGCGAGGAACCAATCCTGTTCGGTTACGTTGACAGGCAGAAAGCCGACGAGATCATTGAAAAGTATATCAAGAACGGCGAACTGGTTGAGGGTATTCTGCCTGATAACTATCAGTCAATTGACTAATTACGGAGGGAGGATATTGCAATGGCGAAATACAAGATGCAGATAATGGTTTGTTCCGGTACCGGATGCAATGCTTCATTGAGCAACGAACTTCTTGACAACCTTATATACGAGATTGAGGCAAATGCTCTTGAAAATGATGTTCAGGCTATTAAAACAGGATGCTTCGGTTTATGTGAAAAGGGTCCGATTGTGAAGGTAATGCCCGATAACACCTTCTACACCCGGGTTAAGCCTGAAGATGCCCGTGAAATTATCGCCGGGCATATAATGAAGGGAAGAAAAGTTGAAAGGCTGCTTTTTACCGACCCCGAAACCAGGGAATACATTACCGACACGAAGAGAATCGGTTTATACAAGAAACAGGTGCGTATAGCGTTGCGCAACTGCGGATTCATCGATCCTGAAAACATCGATGACTCAATTGCCCGCGATGCCTATCAGGCTCTGGGAAAGGTTCTTACCGAGATGACGCCCGAAGAGGCCGTAAGGGAAATAATAGATGCAGGATTACGTGGCCGGGGTGGTGGTGGCTTTCCGGCCGGAATCAAATGGGAAATTGCGGCACGCAATAAGGCAGATCAGAAATATGTGGTCTGCAACGCCGACGAAGGCGATCCCGGGGCATTCATGGACCGTTCCATTCTTGAGGGAGACCCTCACTCGGTGCTCGAGGCCATGGCAATCTGCGGTTACTGTATAGGTGCCTCAAAGGGCCTGATATATATTCGCGCTGAATATCCTCTTGCCATCCACCGCCTGAAGGTGGCAATCGGACAGGCACGTGAATACGGATTGCTCGGCAATAATATCATGGATACCGGTTTCAGCTTCGATATTGATCTCAGGTATGGTGCCGGGGCTTTTGTATGCGGCGAGGAGACTGCACTGATACATTCCATGGAAGGACTCAGGGGTGAACCGACAGTGAAGCCGCCATTCCCGGCTGAATCGGGTTTCCTGGGAAAACCCACCAATGTAAATAACGTTGAAACCTTTGCCTGTGTGCCTCCAATTTACATCAGGGGGGCAAAGTGGTTCAGCAGTATAGGAACCGGGCGGTCGAAGGGGACCAAGGTGTTCGCGCTTGCAGGGAAGGTTAACAACGTGGGGCTGGTAGAGGTTCCGATGGGAACCACCCTAAGGGAGGTCATATTCGAAATAGGAGGCGGAATAAAGGGAGGAAAAAAATTCAAGGCTGTCCAGACCGGTGGCCCTTCAGGCGGCTGTCTCACAGAAAAACACCTCGACACCCCGATAGATTTCGACAACCTTCTTGCTGCGGGATCGATGATGGGATCGGGAGGAATGATCGTTCTTGACGAGGATGATTGCATGGTCTCCGTTGCCAAATACTTCCTCGAATTTACCGTTGAGGAGTCATGCGGCAAGTGCTCACCCTGCAGGATAGGGAACAAAAGGCTGCACGAGTTGCTCGAACACATCACCAAGGGGAATGGCACCGAGGCTGACCTAGTCAGACTACGGAACATGTCGAACGTAATAAAGGACACCTCACTCTGCGGGCTTGGACAGTCATCGCCAAATCCGGTGCTTTCAACCCTCCAGAACTTCATGGATGAGTACATGGCTCATGTGGTCGGCAAGAAGTGCCCGGCTGGAAGCTGCAAAGACCTGATGATGTATGTTATAAATGCAACAAACTGTGTCGGATGTACGGCTTGTGCAAGGGTGTGCCCGGTAAATGCAATATCGGGGGAAAGAAAGCTGCCTCACCTTATTGACCCCGGAATATGCATAAAATGCGGTGCCTGCATGGAGAAATGTAAGTTCGATGCTATCACTATTCAGTAACCCACGGAGAACACAGTTATGGAAAAGATAAAGCTCAAGATAGACAATAAAACAGTGGAGGTGCAAAAAGGCACATCCATTCACGGGGCTGCCAGGGAGCTTGGTATTGACATACCTACCCTGTGCTATATGCAGCTTCACGATATGAATATTGAGAACAAGCCCGCAGGCTGCAGAATATGTGTGGTTGAAGTTGACGGAAGAAGAAACCTGGCCCCTTCATGTGCCACCAAATGCGAAGAGGGGATGGTTGTAAAGACACATACCACCCGTGTTCTCAATGCCCGCCGTACGGTAATGGAGTTCATTCTCTCCGATCACCCGAAAGAGTGCCTTACCTGTCCGAAATCGGGCAAATGCGACCTCCAGAATATGGCCATAAAGCTGGGTATAAGGGAGATACCGGGAATGGAAATAGCCGAAATGTCGACCTACCGCAAGGATACCTCTCCTTCAATAATACGGGACCTTGATAAGTGTATAATGTGCCGAAAGTGTGAAACCATGTGCAATGATGTTCAGACTGTTGGTGCATTGTCAGCTGTTAATCGTGGTTTTATGGCAGCCGTAGCTCCGGCTTTCGAGATGAATCTCGAACATTCAACCTGTACCTATTGCGGGCAGTGCGTTGCAGTCTGTCCGACAGCCGCCCTTACCGAGGTTGACCACACCCCGGAAGTACTTAGAGCACTTGCCGACCCTGCCAAAACAGTGGTGGTTCAGACAGCTCCGGCGGTGAGAGCCGCCCTTGGTGAAGAGTTCGGAATGAAACCCGGTACCCTGGTGACAGGGAAAATGGTCGCCGCCCTGAGGGCTCTCGGCTTCGATTATGTTTTTGACACCGACTTTGCAGCCGACCTAACCATAATGGAAGAAGGAGCCGAACTACTCGACAGAGTCAAAAGACATCTTGCTGGTGATAAGACAGTTAAACTTCCAATTCTGACGTCATGCTGCCCGGGGTGGGTGAACTTTTTTGAGCACTATTACCCTGAAATGAAGGAAATACCTTCAACGGCGAAATCGCCACAGCAGATGTTCGGGGCCATAGCAAAGAGCTATTTTGCCGGTCAGATTAAGGTGGACCGCAAGGATATGGTGGTGGTGTCAATCATGCCATGCCTTGCCAAGAAATATGAATGCCAGCGAGACGAGTTTGCTGTGGATAATAATCCTGATGTCGACTTTTCGATCTCCACCAGGGAGCTTGCCAACTTCATAAAATCGGCAAACATTGACCTGAAGAACCTTGAAGATGAAGAGTTTGACAACCCGCTGGGGGAATCAACCGGTGCCAGTGTGATTTTCGGCAATACCGGCGGAGTAATTGAAGCCGCGGTACGTACAGCTTATGAGCTGTTTACCGGCAAAAAACTTCAGAGGCTCGACTTCAGTGAACTGAGGGGGATGGAAGGTGTCAGAAGTGCTATAATCGACTTTGATGGTCTGCCTGTAAGCATAGGTATTGCCCACGGTCTGGGTAATGCCCGCAAGCTTCTCGACGACGTTAAGAGCGGCCGGTCGCAGTTCCATGCCATTGAGGTAATGGCCTGCCCCGGAGGTTGTATAGGCGGGGGCGGACAGCCGCTGCACCATGGAGATTCCTCCATACTAAAGGCAAGAGCTGCTGCTATTTACGAGGAAGACAGAAAGAAACCACTGAGAAAATCGCATGAGAACCCCTTTATAATAAAGCTTTATGAAGAGTTTCTGGGCGAACCCAACAGTGAAAAGGCTCATCATCTGCTTCATACTAAGTACTTCGACAGGAAGAAGCGGATAATTGTTAAGCAGCATGGTGTTGACGATGGTTTAACTCATTAAGAATTAAGGTTATGTCAAGTATTAAAATAGAGTTGAAGAAAGCGGATGTTGAAAAGATAAAGGAGATATGTGCCTCCTTCGGCAACGAACCTCAGGAGCTGATAAATGTGCTTCACAAATGCCAGGAACACTTCGGGTATCTTCCCGCGGAAATCCAGGAAGTCGTTTCTGAACATCTCTCGGTTCCGGTTGCAAAAATATACGGAGTGGTTACCTTCTATTCATTCTTCACCATGACCCCAAAAGGCAAACACCCCATAAGCATCTGCATGGGGACAGCCTGTTACGTCAGGGGTGCCGAGAAGGTGCTTGATGAGTTCAGGAAGGAGCTGGGTATACAGGTTGGTCAGACATCGGCCGATGGCAGGTTTTCACTGTCGAGCCTTCGCTGTGTCGGAGCATGCGGTCTGGCGCCGGTAGTTCTGGTAGGCGATAAGACGTATGGCCGGGTTGCTCCCGACGATGTAAGGAATATTCTTAAGGAATATGAAGGCTAGGGCTACCTGGCCGGATTATGGTTTGGTTTTTAGGTTAACACGGCGCCCCGGACTGGTAACCCTGGGTGCGGAACCGGGGCTCCCGCCCCGGTTTTTTTTGTGCCAGAAGAACATCTGTTTCTGACGTTCCTTCTCTGACCGGTCGCGCGGTACAAATACCTGCTCACCGGTATATGGATTGATGCCGGTGTAATAAATGGTGGTGGAAAGTGTCATGGGTGTGGGAGTAAAATCCTGAACCTGCTCGGGTCTTATGTCGAGTGCCTTAAGCTCAGCGGCCAGGCTCTCCATTTTCTTAATAGTGCATCCGGGATGGGATGAGATCAGGTAGGGGATAATCACCCCACTCCTCCCCGATTGCTTCATTATTGCATCATACCTTCGTTTCAGAATGGTGAAAAGGTTAAATGAGGGCTTGCGCATTAGTTTCAGAACATCATCATCGGTGTGTTCCGGAGCCACCTTGAACCAGCCCGAGATATGCTTTTCCAGCAACCGCTTCAGATAGATATCCTCTTCCTTGCCTGCCTTGCGGTTAAACTCCTTCAGCAAAAGATCGTACCGCACCCCGCTTCCTATAAATATTTTTTTTATTCCGGGACGCTTAAGGGCGGCCTCGTAGAGTTCGTTCAACTCGCGATGTGTGACCTCAAGGTTATTGCAGACGAAGGGCCAGATGCATGACGGGCGGTTGCATTTCAGGCACTTCCCGGTATCGGTGGCTTTCATACCATACATATTGGCTGAGGGCCCGCCAAGGTCGGTAATAACTCCGTTGAAACCCTCCATTGCAGCTATCCGGTCAATCTCCCTGAGCACAGACTCCTTCGACCTGCTCACAACCTGCTTTCCCTGGTGGGCAGCTATTGCACAGAAACTGCATCCGCCAAAGCAACCACGGTGTATGTTTACCGAGTTCCTGATCATCTCAAAGGCGGGTATCGATCCCTTATTCCTGTAACGGGGATGAGGAAGATAGGTGAAGGGCAGTTCGTAAACACTGTCGGCGGTGGCCCGGCCGGCCGGCGGAAACGGAGGGTTGACAACAACCACCCTTTCTCCGGTCTGCTGCAGTATTCTGGCCTGTTCAATTTTGTTCGACTCCTTCTCGAAAAGCATAAAGCTGCGGGCGAATGCCTTTTTATCAGACACAACGGTCTCATGGGAATCGAGAATCAGATCTTCCCATTTCCTGCTTACAGGGATATTACCTTTTCCATCAACCACCAGGGAGGTTTGTGGTATGGTTTTCAGCGAACTGAAGGGGACTCCTTTCTTAAGCAGGCGTATTATTTCTCGCACAGGCTCTTCACCCATACCGTACACAAGCATGTCGGCGCCGCTGCTGATGAGCACCGACGGCTCAACCATCTCTTTCCAGTAATCGTAGTGGCTCAATCGTCGCATTGAAGCTTCTATACCGCCCGCCAGCACCGGCACATCGGGGAATAGCTTTTTTAGAATTGAGGTGTACACTATGGTAGGATAATCGGGACGGAACCCGGATTTCCCGCCCGGAGTGTAGGCATCGTCGGAGCGCCGCCGGCGGGCTGCGGTATAATGATTCACCATAGAGTCCATGTTTCCGGCAGTGACAGCAAAGAACATCCTGGGTTTTCCCAGCTTCCTGAAATCGCGCAGGTCGTCCTTCCAGTTTGGCTGGGGTACTACAGCCACCACCGCACCCTCATCCTGCATAACCCTCCCTATTACTGAGGCACCGAATGAGGGGTGATCGACATAGGCATCACCGGTGAAGATGATAATGTCAACCTCATCTTCGCCCTGAGCTTCAAGCTCCTTCCGGCTTGCCGGCAGCCATGCTGCATTTTTTACGGTTGGCCCTGGTTCCGCCATAATGAGCCCAAAGTTGATAATAAAAACCGGATTTAAAATACGGCAGGATTGTTGCAATGATAATAGTTCAGGAATTCTGCGTAAAATTGGCAGGCTTCCGCAATGGAACCAAACGGGATTGTGAATGAACAGGATAATTGAGCAGCACAGACAGGTTGTGTCGCTTGTTGCAGACAAAAGGCTGAAGCAGGCGCTCGACGTGCTTGAGGAGATGAAGGAATCAGCCTTGCCGGGCCGATTTAGCGATGATTATGAGAATGTTACGACTACATACAGGAATATGCTGAAGTACACCATTGAAGGTGTGACAGACCCTGAGAGGGAGATTGTCTACGGCAAGTTGCTGAAATCAATACTAAGCCTTGCCGACAGGGTAAAACAAGACATATTGTCACGTCATTCGGGGTGGCACACATACTGGGTGAGGCAGCAGGCTGAGAAGGAGCAGGCGCTTAGCGGGAAAACCCTGGTTGAAACCGTCGACGACCTGATGTTCAAACAACAACTCGATGAATGGCTGAGGCTTTCCGGTGAGGCTTCAACCGATCACGGGACGGAACAGTCACGACAGCACAAACAGTTGATAAGAAGAATATTCAATCACTTGTGGCTCGCCGACAATTACGGGGAGGTGGAGCAAAACCTCACCGGAATAATTGAACGAAGCGGGAAATTCCGGTGGTTCGAAGTTTCACTCTTCGTTAGTGCAATAACACTTAGTGCTGTAAGGGTTTTCAGGATTGAAAAGGTCAGAAAGCTGCTGGACTTTTATGGCAATGATAATGCCGATGTAAAGGCCCGGGCCCTTGCCGGGCTCATTGTTGTACTCTACTATCACAGGCAAAGACTGGAGATATTTCCCGAAGTTACCCGATGGCTTGATGAAGCAGGTACGGATGGCAGATTCAGGGAGCACTGCCGCATTGTGGTGCTGCAGATGCTTCGATCGCGCGAGACGGAGAAACTGGGAAAGAAGCTTACGGAAGAGATTCTTCCCCAGGTGGCCAGGCTGAAGCCAAGAATAGAGGAGCGGCTTGACCTCGACAACATTTTTCCTGAAGGGCCGGGCGACGACAAGAATCCCGACTGGTCGCAGATGTTCGGTGAGTCGGAAGAGATGTTCAGAACCTTTGAGGAACTTACAAAGTTGCAGATGGAGGGAGCCGATGTTTATATGCAGGCATTCTCCAACCTGAAGCATTTTGATTTTTTCCGTGATTTCGAAAACTGGTTTATGCCTTTTCACCCCGATCATGAGGCAGTTGACGATATTTTCAGGGATGAGATACTGGGCCCTGGTACTAACGACCTTGCCGAAGCACTATACAAAACACCTTTCATATGCAATTCCGACAAATACAGTCTTATACTTAATCTCAAGCATCTGCCTGCGGCTCAGAAGGCAATGATGCTGAAGGTTTTCAGGCTGGAACTTGAGGGTCTGGGGCAATTTGAGGAGACTGAATCGGCAACCGATCCGTATCGTGCTTTCCGGACTTCGGTAACAGGTTACCTTCAGGACCTTTACAGGTTTTTCAAGCTCTCACCCTACAGAAAGGAATTTGAGGATATATTTGAAGGAAGACTCGATATCTACAATACGGTATTCTACCGGCGCCACTGCAGTACTCCTGAGTCAAATCTGAGCATGGCCGATTATCTGTTCAGCAAGGACTTCTTCAGTGATGCGCTTGACCTGTATGCCGAGAGGGTAACTGAAGAGCCGTCGAATGTGCAACTATATGAAAAGCTCGGGTATTGCCATGAAAAGGAGAAAAATTATGGCGAAGCCTTAAAATTCTACCAGAGAGCTGAGCTGATTGAACGAAGGGTATGGACCATAAAGAAGGCAGGTAATTGTCTTAGAAAACTGGGCAGGCTGGAAGAGGCCCTTGACTATTACCTCCTTGCCGCCAATACCACTCCCGATGATATGCATACCACCCTTATGATTGCTCATACATACCTTGATCTTAAGGAATATGAACCGGCACTCAAACACTATTTTAAAATAGAATACGATCAGCCCGGCAACATTAAAATCCTCAGGCCCATTGCATGGTGTTACCTGGCTCTGGGTAAGTTTGGCGAATCGGAAAAATACTATGAGCGCCTGCGCACAGCCGGACCCAGCGCACATGATTATATCAACATGGGGCACCTTGCTTTCTGTACCGGAAAGAATAAGGAGGCTGCCAGCTACTACAGGCAGTCTCTGCTGGCAGGTGCATTCAACCGGCAACTTTTCATTAATACCATGAAAGATGATGAGGAAATGCTGCTGCGCAATGGTGTAGACCCGGCAGATATCCCGATTGTTACCGATTATGTTTTGTTTTCAGCCTGATGTGGCTGGCCTGATGTGGCAGCAGGCCGGATTACCTTCCGGGAGCTGGCTGGCTGCCCCGCCAACGGCCAGAGTCAGGCATATGTCTCATTCTGAAGGAGTCATCAGAATGCCGCATGCGTGATGAATCGTTCGGGATCCGTCCCTTGCCTTGTGTTGAGAAATCCTGCCTGCGCTTTTCCATCTCCTGAATCTTATCCCTTTGCTCCTCTGTCATGAGGGGTTCCATTTCATTCCAAAGGTTCCTGGTAAGATCCTCGAATTGCTTGCGGAAACCAGATTGAAGTTCCCTGCTTGATCTGGCATATTTCTTAATCACAACTTCAAGCTTCTCCTTCTGCTCTTCGTCGGGGTTTATAATCTGATATATACCTTCCCTGAACCTCTCCTCAGAAAAGAAGAACCGTACCGGCTTCAGTTTCTGATACCTGATGCTGGCCGAAGTAAGCATCCCCAGTACAAACCCCAGCAGCAGGGTGGCTATGATTATAAACAGAGACTTCTTATTCATTTTCTGAGTTTTAGTGATCAGTAAGCAACCCGATCAGTGTTTCATCGTATGATTCACTGATACCCACCAGTGAATTGAATGTAAGCGATCCTTCCATTACAAAAATGGAAATAAGCAGCAGAATAATTGCGGCGACGCCGGCAAAAGCCACTCTGTAGAAGACAGAATTGAGTGACCTGACAAGCTCCATCTGTCTGTTCACGATTATAGCACCGCCATAGATTCTTCTGATGACCTTCGAGGTAAATTCGCTGCCAAAGCTGTATTCCACACCTTCTGAACGAAGTTTTTCCCTGATGTAGCCGGGTGATTTACCCAGTCCAGGTGCCTCATCGATAATATTAATAAGATCTTCAGGCTTCATATTCTTATAGTTTTTTCAGTATATTTCTCATCTGTTCCTGTGCCCTTGAAAGCCGTGACAGAACTGTGCCGACAGGTAATCCAAGGGTATCGGCAGTCTCTCTGGTATCGTACCCCTGCAACATACGCATTACCATTACCGACCTGTATTTTGGTTCCAGTAACTGCAATGCCTTTTCTACAAGCTCCTTTGTTTCATTCCTTTCAACCTGGTCATCGCCTGAAACATGTGTAACCCTTAGTGAGTCAATATTATCATCATGTGAGGTAGTACCGGCTCTCTTTATCTTTTTGATCTCATTGAGGGTCAGATTGACGGCAATGCGGTGGATATAGGTTGAAAGCTTTGAGTCGCCCCTGAATTGCTTCAGGGAGTAATAGAGTTTGATAAAAACCTCCTGGCCAACATCCTCAGCTGCCATATTATCGCCAATCATACCCTTAACAGTACGGGCCACCATGTTCTTGTAGCGGTTGACAATTTCAGAGAACGCCTGACTGTCACCTTCCAGAGAAGCATTAATGAGCACTGCATCATCTGTTTCCTTGTACCTAGCGGCAGCCATACGGGTTATAGACAATCGGTTAAATCATTTTATTCCAGAATACTGGAGTGACTGTTACCTTATCGCCAGGATCTGCTTTTATGCCTGTAAGCAGGCAACAGGTTGTTGATTACCTCAATCTTCATCTGATTGCTGTATCTGAGATGGTAAAGACCCCAGTTTTCAAATCCGTCATTGTTGGAATCCTGCCGGAAATCGAACCTGGAATGCAGCAATTCAGGATTATGAACTTCAGGGTTCGCCAGAAACCGGTTTCCATGATACGCCAGCCCGCTGGCAAAGTATCTGGTTATGTCATATCCGATCCATGCAAAGCTTCCCTCCGAAGGTTCTGCCCTGAAAGTCGTCCGGAACCTGTCCAGAAATCTGAGCACAACCTCACGGTCGTAATCGATGTAGAATGGAGTAAAAATATTGATACCAAGGTCAAAGAGGTATTGCAGTTCAATGTTGTCCTCGAGATTTCTTACAGAAGGGTAGCCATAGAGTATCAGACTGTTCTTCCTGTGCAATGTGTGAAGGTTCATGAGGGTTTCACTGATTGCAGCTTCATTTTCGGTGCCCAGGATAATGACATTATCAGTCAGGGGATTGAGAGTATGTGCCAGCCTGTTGAGAGTGTCGGTGGGTGATGATGACCAGCTCCGGTACAGCAACTGTTTAAAATTCACATCACCGATTTCGGTTCGGAAAGAGAGTTCACGCAATATCATATTCCTCAATTCAGCGCTCTCGTTTCCTGTAGAAGCAGTATCGGAATATATAAATACCAGGTTCTGGTCAAAGTGATTACCTATTGAAGCTGCAAGAGTCTCCTCAATTACGGCCTGCGATGGGTTGACGACGTAAAGAAGGTTATTTCCGCTAAGGACATTGTTGTTTCTTAACGGTACAGGTGAAACCACCGGGATGTTGTTCTGTCCGGCATAAGCAACAACCTTTTCAAGATTGTATGAGAAGATCGGGCCAATTATCAGGTCCATATTCCGTATCCGGCCCGAGTTGATTACGCCGCCGACAATCGCTGAATCAGCCCTGGTGTCGAATGTATGGATCCTCACATCCATGCCTGCCGACCTGAGTTCATCGGCTGCTATCAGAATTCCCTCATACATCTCCAGAAAAGCTACCGACTGCGGGTATATCCATGTAAATGGTTTCTCCCTGATTCTCGGTCTCTGGGGATTGGTTGAGTCAATTTCAACCCTGGCGGCATTTTCAGGAAGGAACAGAGGAAGCATAACCGCTATGTCGATACTGCCCTTTAATGATGAAATATCAGTATAGCCTGCCGGCAAAACTACTTCCGGAACCGTATCAGAGACAACTACTTCCGGAATAGTATCGGCAACAGCAGCCACTGTGACGGCAGCTAAACCCGTATCGTGCCTTCCGGGTATTCTTATAGCCTCACCCTCCCTGACAAATACTGCACCTCCGTTAGCCCTCCTCAGATCTCTGGCTGTGACTCCGAATTTCCTCGCAATCGTGGCAAGCGTCTCACCCGGCTTAACTATATAGCTGGTAAATTCTTCCTGAGGGGGAGCTATTGAAACAACCGGAGCCTTGAAATCCTTTCTGGGTATCGCCAGTTCTGTTCCAATGGGAATATCGGCCGGATCAACCAGGGGATTTGCTTCGAGTATTGAAGCCTGTGATACATCATATCTTCTTGACAGAGAGTATATTGTCTCTCCGGCTGCAACTGTATGATAAACGTACTTCGAAATATCCTTCACAGGGTCGGGAGTGGTTGTAACCTCCACCACCGGAATCTTAAGAACCTGACCCTCCTTAAGTCCGTAGAGTGCATCAGGGTTCTCGGCGTGAAGGGTTTCAACTGTAACGGAATAGGCCCGGGCTATAGAAAATGAAGTCTGCCCCTTATCAACGGCATGAACATAATAACTCTTGCCCTTGATAATGATTTTCTGCTGTGACTTTGTAACGGGAACCTGGGCGGTTACCACTCCGGTCACTCCTGCCGCCAGAATAAAAAACAGTAAAACCAGGCCTTTGTTTATCCTGTCTCGAAATACCATATCACACTTTTGAAATACCCGTCAAAATTACAACAATTTTCATTCCGCTTTCCTTATCCGCAAATGAAAAGCGATCCGGTACAATAACGCCGGATCGCTTTAACAATTACCCGGTATCAGCTTTTCTATCCCGACATCTCCCCGTTAAAATAGAGGGCAAACTGCCTGCTAAGCATATCTGCGCCAAAGTCGCATATCGGACTTTTTCCCGGTCCCGTGGTTGGTCTGATGGTGAATTTCTCACTATTTGGTGTCAGAAAACCAAACATCTCTGAGAGTATCTCGTCTGGTGTGCCAGACATTCTATAACCAACACGGAGCGCGATCTCAGCTATCTGTTCAAGCTGGTTGACGGCCAGCGGGGAATCGGCTTCCCTGGCAAACCTCTGAAGGAATTTTTGTGTATTGGTAAAGCTCCCTCCCGTTTCCCACGGATAGGCCGCGGGTAAAACAAGGTCGGCCAGAAGTGCCGTATCGGTTAAAGCATAATCCTGCACAACCATGAAATCAGATTCTGACAGGCATTTTACCATCTCATCTTTGTCAAAGGCCGTTCCTGCCGGGTCCTCTCCGAAAATGAACAGGTTTTTAAAACTCCCCTCAAAAAGTCTGGACTTCATAGAGACAGTTTTCTCCGACATTCCGGTTACACCCCATTTGCCGGCAGCCAGTGCGTGCGAACCATTTGCGGCGATTTCCCTGTTACCCGGCAGCCTCGCTGATGATATTCCGGCATCAATAAGTCCCTGACTGTTGTTTTTCTCCTTCAGGCATACCAATCCGGCCGAACGTTTGCCGAGCGTACCTGTAAGCATGGCAAGGTTCCTGATTTCGCGGGCTGTATCGGGACAAATCTCCTTTTCACTGAATATCAGTACCGGGTTATGATTCGAGGTATAATCGGTTGCAAACTTACTCACCACCTCGCCTGTAACACCTGCTTCCGCGAGAAGGAGTTTGTATTCTTTCCGGGCCAGGCTTTCTGCATACTCAGTGAAACCCAGGCAGTGATCATTAATGTACATCAGGTTGTACATCTTTTCGGTAACAATACAATGATTTACAGCCAGTATAAAATAGTAGTACGACCTTATAACCGTGTACTCATCGCTTTTATGCCTCATGCTGCCGGAAGGGTTCACGGTAAAGGTTTTAACCGGAGTACCTTTCCTGAATCTTGAATTACTGACCAGAAAGCCCGTAAACTGATTCTCTTCGGTAAGTTCCGCACCGACCACAAAAAATGCAGTTGCACCCGGCATCTCACTGAATGACACATTATTATCCGATGCATCAAGATAGCCTTTGCAACGGCCCATATAATGGAACGATCCGATATTATTTGTTTTCACTGCTGCCCTGGCGAGCTTCTGTATCTGGTACTGTTCCTCATTTGTGAGCCGGGCTCCTGCAAAGAACATATTATCATCGGGGTCGGATGCCCTTATTTTGTCAGCAATAAGGGCAAAAGCCTCTTCGAATCCGATTGGTTTGAATTCACCGTTCACTTTCATGAGCGGTGATGTGATTCTGTCGATACGGTTTAGCACATTGTATCCGAACCGTTGCTGACGTCCGATGCTCCCGTCGGGGTTTACGATACCAGGCGCCCCGTCAGCGCCCATAAAGAATCCTGCACGGTTCAGAAGGTCGTAGGTGACACCCTCCGAGGTAAAGATATCGACCACCCTTACCGGGGTCGATTCTATTGGTCCGGGTTTGAACTTATAGTTCTCCATCAGTGCCCCGGTAGGACAAACAGAGATGCATAACCCACAGGTTTCACATTTTGTATCGGTGAGCGATCCGTCGAGATCGGGACTGACATAAGTAACAAATCCTCTGTTGACGAGCCCCAATGCATTTGCCCCCACATACTCACGGCATATTCTTACACACTTTCCGCACAGAATGCACTTGTTCCGGTCGAATTCAATAAAGGGATGGGAAAAATCCACATCAAAGGCATTGAATTCGCCCGCGAACCTTGTCTGGTCGGCCCTGTATTCCGTTGCATAACGCTGCAGATCGCAGTCGAAGAATGCTGTACAGCCGCATTCAAGGCATCGGTTAGCCTCCTGCTTCACAACAGTTTCATCGGTATAGCCCAGCTCAACCTCGGTAAAGTTCATTCGTCTGACAGGGTCGAGTACAGGCATCTCTTCACGTTTCTGAGGTACAAACCGCCCGGCGTAGTCAGTAGGTGATTGTTTTTTGAAGTTCTCCTTTTTGCTTAAGAATACTTTTTCAGGGGGTACAATCTGCAACCCCATAAGATAACCATGGCAGCTATGAACGGCAATCTGGGCCTGTGCCACTGCTTCGATAATTGTAGCCGGGCCCGATACGCTGTCGCCTGCGGCAAAAACGTTTTCAACCCCGGTTCTGAGCGTTGATGGGTCGGCATCGATATCTCCCCATTTATTGGCCTTCAGGACTCCCTTGTCGGTTCCGGCATTAAGGTCGTCAAGGAAGTTAAGGTCGGTTTTCTGTCCGATCGCTGCAAGAATATAATCGACCTCCATATCGAATTCCGAACCTGCAACCTCAACAGGTCTGCGTCGGCCCGAAGAGTCGGGTTCTCCGAGAGCCATTCTGATAAGGGTCATGCTACTGACTCTTCCCGAAGAGTCCTTGTTAACCCTGACCGGATTTGTGAGGAACAGATATTCAACTCCCTCGATCTTTGATTCGTGTATTTCAATTGGATTGGCCGGCATCTCCTTTTCTGTGCGGCGGTAAACGACATATACCTTATCGGCCCCGCACCTGATGCTTGTACGGCAACAGTCCATGGCGGTATTTCCGCCACCAACAACGGCCACGGTTTTGCCTCTGAAGTCGGGTCTTTTTCCTGTAAGTTCCATCTGTTTCAGAAAATCGATACCCGGCAAGACATTCTCGGCCTCATCGCCTTCGCAACCAAGCCTGGTTCCCTTTTGCGACCCGGGCGCAAGGATGAAGGCGTCATATTCTTTATTGAGGTCGGCAAATTTAAGGTTCCCGCCGAGCCTCTGGTTACAGAAAATATTAACCCCGATACCTGTAATCCCCTCTATCTCACTGTCAAGGATATCATTTGGAAGCCTGTATTCAGGAATACCATATCGCAGCCAGCCACCCGGTTTGGGAGCTGCCTCATAGATATCGCACTGATGGCCCTTTTGCTGCAGCCAGTAAGCTGCCGAGAGGCCTCCGGGACCTGCCCCTATCACTGCCACTTTTTTACCTGTGGGAGGTTCGGTCACCGGCATGAACCGATCAGGGTCGTCAAGATCTTTATCGGCGGCAAACCTTTTCATGTAATCGACGCCCACACCCGAACCTTCATCGAGAAGGTTCCTGCGGCATGCCACCTCACATGGACGGACACATACCCTGCCGCATATTGCAGGAAGAGGATTAGCCTCCTTAATAAGAGAAACAGCCTCGCGGTACCTGCCCTTTTCTATAAGTGAGATATAGCCCTGCACATCAACGCCGGCCGGACAGGTTTGTTTGCACGGACCCACGCAATCGGCATAGTGGTTGCTGAGCAGCAGATCGAGAGCGGATTTCCTTGCCTGCCTTATTTTATTATTGTCGGTAGCGATAACCATACCGTCACCCACAGGAGTGGAGCAGGAAGGCTGGAGACCTCTCATGCCGTCAACTTCAACCACGCATACAAAGCACGAGCTGTACGGGTCAAGCCGGGGGTCATTGCAGAGGGTTGGAATACTTATTCCGTTTCTTTCGGCAACAGTCAGTATCTTTTCGCCTTTAACCGCTGTTACCTCTTTGCCGTTCAGGGTAATTTTTATTTCGTTCATGGGTTGTTTCGGTTGTGGTAGTGATTAATACTTCCTTATTGCATCGAAGGTACATTTCGAGAAACAGACCCCGCACTTGATGCATATGGCCTGATCAACAAAATGTATCTGCTTTCTTTCGCCGCTGATGGCATTTACTGAGCAGTTTTTGGCACATACCGTGCAGCCGGTGCAATTTTCCGGGATTACCTCGTAAGTGAGCAACTTCGTGCATACACCTGCGATACATTTTTTATCGGTTATATGAGCCAGGTACTCGTTTCTGAAGTACTTAAGGGTTGTAAGAACAGGATTTGGTGCAGTCTGACCCAGACCGCAAAGTGAGCTGTCCTTGATCTGGTATGCCAGTTCCTCAAGTAATTCAATATCTGATTCTTTGCCCTCTCCTTCGCAAATACGGCTGAGTGTTTCAAGCATCCTTTTGGTTCCCACACGACAGAATGTACACTTACCGCATGACTCCTTGTAGGTAAAATCGAGGAAGAACCTGGCCACATCCACCATACATGTGGTTTCATCCATTACCACCATTCCTCCCGAACCCATGATTGCCCCGGTTGAGGTAACGGAATCGTAGTCGATAATTGTGTCGACCAGTGCGGCCGGGATGCACCCTCCCGAGGGGCCGCCCATCTGAACTGCCTTAAACTGCCTGCCATTCTGAATTCCGCCTCCCAGTTCGTAAATAATCTCGCGGAGGGAGATACCCATAGGCACTTCAACAAGTCCGCCGCGGTTTATCTTGCCTGTGAGTGCGAATACCTTTGTGCCCTTGCTCTTCTCTGTTCCGTAAGAGGCATAACTGGCCGGCCCTTCTGTAATTATCCAGGGGATATTTGCCCAGGTTTCCACATTATTTATGTTTGTGGGTTTTTTCCAGAGGCCCGACTCAGAGGGGAATGGTGGTTTCTTATAGGGCATGCCCCTCCTGCCCTCAACTGAAGCCATCAGAGCGGTCTCTTCACCACAAACGAAGGCTCCGGCACCCTCCTTTACATAGATATCGAAGTTAAAACCCTTAATTCCGGCTATATTCTTCCCAAGGTAACCTTTCTCCCTGGCCTGCAGAATGGCTATGTTCAGTCTCTTAATTGCGAGCGGATATTCAGCCCTGCAATAAATAACACCTCCGCTTGCCTTCACGGCATAGGCTCCTATTATCATCCCCTCCAGTACAGAGTGCGGGTCTCCTTCCAGCAGCGACCTGTCCATGAAAGCACCCGGGTCACCCTCATCGGCATTGCAGATTATATACTTCTCGTCTGACGGGCTGTTAAGGGTAAGTTTCCACTTCAGTCCGGTAGGGAACCCACCACCACCCCTGCCCCTTAGGCCGGAATCCATTACCTTCTGGACAACAGCCTCGGGGGTGACTTTCCCGGCTGCTATCATTTCCAGTGCCTTATACCCTCCGGCAGACTGGTATTCCTCAATCTTCTCGGGGTCGATAAAACCACAATTCCGGAGAGCTATCTTAACCTGCCCGCCGAAAAAGGTATCATCAATGGTTTCATGGTTTTCCGACTTGACAATCCATTCTGAGACTATCTCCTTGTTGATCAGATGCCGTGATACTATTTCAGCAACCCTTTCCTCATCAACGTTTCCATATATCACTGATCCTTTATCATCGATAACCTCAACCAGAGGCTCACGGTAGCACATACCAATGCAACTGGTTCTTGAGAGTTGAAACACTGTCTTCCCCTCTTCTTTAATATTACGGAGGGCTTCGAATACCTTTCCGGCTCCTGCAGCTATACCGCAGCTTCCGAGCCCAACAATAACCCTGGTTTCCATCTTCTTAAGCGTTATTTAGTTAGACTCGCCGGCCCTGATCTCCCTGATAATCTTAACGGCACTTCTGCCGGTAAGCTTGCCATAGCTGTCGTCGCCAATCATCATCACCGGAGCAAGTGAGCAGCACCCCAAACAGGCAACCGACTCAAGTGTAAACAGCCCGTCGGGGGTAGTCTCGCCATCCTTGATTTTAAGTGACTCACGAATAGCATCACTGATTGAATCGGCATTCTGAACATGACATGCCGTACCGTGGCAAACCTTAATAACATGTTTACCTACGGGTTTGAGCCTGAATTGCGCATAGAAGGTTGCAACTCCGTACATATCGCTCAGGGTCAACCCGGTTTCGTGTGATATCTTTCTAAAAACCTCAGCCGGTATGTACCCATAAACCGATTGTGCTCCCTGAAGCAGGGGGATCATGTTCCCGGGCTTGCCATTGTATTTTTTTATCAGGTCGTCGATTAGTGTAAGATCGACAGGTTCGGGAGCTTCGGTCAACTCCTTATCCTTCAATACTCTCTGTATTCTCATGGTGGAATCTGGTTGTTTTCAGGTTAGGTGGAGGGTAAAATAAAGCATTTTCGGTATTTATCGCAATGACAAAAACCGGAAAAGATAAAAAAAAGGAAAATGTAAAATTATGTAATGAAAAGGCTCTGCATAATCACTATAAAAATGATTCGAGAAATGCCTTTATGTTTCCTTCTATCCTTTCATTTACCCTGGAAATATCTGCCTTAACGAATCTGGTGCCTGTTATCTTCTCGAAGAGCTCAATGTACCGGTCAGAAACCTGCTGCACAAACCCCTCGGGCATATCGGGAACCTGCTGACCTGCCTGACCCTGGAAATTCCGTTCCATAAGCCACTCCCTTACGAATTCCTTCGAAAGCTGTTTCTGCGGCAATCCCTTGTCAAAAAGTTCCTGGTAGCCATCAGCATAGAAATACCGCGATGAATCGGGAGTGTTGATCTCATCAATGAGGTATATCTGACCGTCCTTATTGCCAAACTCATACTTGGTATCAACCAGAATCAGTCCCCTGCCGGCAGCAATCTCTGAGCCCCTGATGAATACTTCCATGGTATATTTTTCGAGCAGCCGGTACTCTTCTTCACTTACGAGCCCCTTGCTAATTATCTCATCGGCCGAAATATCCTCATCGTGCGCCCCCTGCCCGGCCTTGGTGGTAGGTGTTATGATCGGCTTCTCGAATTTCTGGTGTTCCTTCATTCCTTCCGGTAGCGGGATTCCGCATATTTCCCTTTTTCCCGACTTGTAAAGGCGCCACGAACTACCGGTCAGGTAAGCCCTTACAATCATCTCTACCGGATAGGGTTTGCACATATGCCCGAATGTAACGTTCGGATCGGGTGTGGCTATTTTCCAGTTTGGAACTATATCCGATGTGGCATCGAGGAAGCCAGCGGCAATCTGGTTCAAAACCTGACCCTTGTAGGGAATGCCTTTGGTCAGAACAACATCAAAAGCCGAAATACGGTCTGATACGACCATCATCAGATATTCGTCGTTAATGTTATACACATCACGTACCTTACCCCGGTAAAAACCCTTCTGTCCCTTAAACCTGAAATCGGTGTCTCTCACTGTCTGCATGTCTCAATCTCTTTTTTTTTGTTTATACATATTCTCTTATGCCTTTTGCACCTCCCAGGGCCCCTAAGCCCCCCTGCCCGGGTCCCCTTCGCTCTTTTCATAGGCCCTCACAATGTCTTTTACCAGCCGGTGTCTCACAATATCGCGTTCATCAAATTTAATAACCGAAATGCCTTCTATTCCGTTAAGTATATTCATTGCCTGAAGCAAACCCGACTCCTGCCTCCTTGGAAGGTCAATCTGGGTTGTATCGCCGGTCATGATAAACTTTGAGTTTGCTCCCATTCTTGTCAGGAACATCTTCAGCTGGCTTATTGTCGCATTCTGAGCCTCATCGAGAATAACGAATGAGTTTTCCAGCGTTCGTCCGCGCATGAAGGCCAGTGGCGCAATCTGAACAGTACCGTCCTCAATCCAAACTTCAAGCTTACGTGAGGGTATCATGTCGTGAAGCGCATCATACAAAGGCTGCAGATACGGGTCGAGTTTTTCCTTGACATCGCCGGGCAGGAATCCGAGTCTTTCTCCCGCTTCAACGGCCGGACGGGTAAGGACAATCCGTCTTACCTCATTGTTCTTCAGAGCGCGAACGGCGAGGGCTATGGCAGTATAAGTTTTGCCGGTGCCGGCCGGGCCCTCTGTTATAATAAGGTCATTTACAGGGTAATCATTCACAAGTCTGAGCTGATTGACAGTCCTGGCCCTGATTGGTTTTCCCGAGGCACCGAAAATAAGTGCCTGCTCAAAGTCGCCGTTGGCGGCCGATTTCATGTGCAACTCATCGAAAAGGTACTTCTCAAGATCCTCCTCATTCAGCCGGTTGTACTTACGGTAGTAACCGATGAGCCCTTCCATTTTGTCAATAAACAAAACGACCTCTTCCTCCTCTCCCATTACCTTTAACTCACTGCCCCGGGCTACAATCCTTATTTTCGGGAAAAATCCGGCAATTTTATTGAGCAGGGCATTGTTTGGGCCCAGAAGAAGCACCGGATCAACATCATCAAGAATAATAACCTTCTCAATCATAACACGTTACCTCAAGAATCGGATATGCCCCGGTTCCCCGCTGAAAACTAATGCACACCACATTTTGGAGCATACAAAGTAAGCTTATTTTTCTTTAGAAGATTATCTTTGCGTTACAAAAATCCCTATGGCGGTAATTACCCTTACAACCGAATGGAAACCCGAAGATTACTATTTCGGGATTGCAAGAGGTATTCTGGAAAGCCTCGTTCCAGGGGCCAGAATAGTGGTTAATGCTGCAGCCATTCCGCCGCTGAATATTGCCCACGCTGCATTTGTAATAAGGAATACATTTCACCACTATCCTCCGGGTACAATACATATCATTCTTGTGCATACCGAATCGGACAGCCGCAACCGCCAGCTTCTTGTCAAAGCACAGGACCACTATTTCATCGGAACCGACACAGGTGTCTTCAGCCTGGCCCTCAACACCGAACCCGAACTGGTTCAATCTCTCACCAGGCTTGACGGAGAAAGCGATATTATGCTGTTTGCCCGGACTGCTGCCGCTCTTTCCGGTGGAACCTTGGCATCTGCACCGGGTGAACCGGCCGGGAGCATAAGAGAGATGATGCCCCTGAGAGCAACAATCGACTCAGGTGCCATAAACGGCAGTGTTATCTTTATCGATTCGTACGGCAATGCCATAACAAATATCACCAGGGAGACATTCTCAAGGGTATTTGGCAAAAACCCTTTTAATATATATATACAGAGTAATAAACACCGTATTGACAGGATATCTGTCAACTTCAACGATGTGCCTGTAAGCGAGCTGCTTGCAAGATTCAATAACCTCGAGCTGCTTGAAATAGCAATTAACGGGGCAAATCTGAGCGAACTTTTCAGCCTTGAACCTGGTTCGGTGGTAAGGATCACCACAGGTGCCGAAGCAAAGGGAGGAACCGGACTATTTACCTGAAAAATAAAATGACTGAGGACAAAAGATTAACAGAATTCAAGAGATTGCTCGATATAATGGACGAGCTCAGGGAGAAATGTCCGTGGGACAGGGAACAGACCAATGAATCCCTGAGAAAGCTCACAATTGAAGAGACTTACGAACTGGCCGATGCAATCCTCGAAAACAGTAATGATGATATAAAAAAGGAACTCGGAGACCTTTTGCTCCACCTGGTATTCTATGCCCGAATAGGAAAGGAAAAGGGAGCATTCGACATTGCCGATGTACTTAAGGGAATAAACGAGAAGCTGATATACCGGCACCCTCACGTCTTCGGAAATGTTAAGGTAAATGGTGCAACCGAGGTTATCCAGAACTGGGAACAGCTTAAAATGAGCGAGAATGAAGACTATAAACCGGTTCTGTCGGGCGTTCCGAAATCACTGCCTGCAATGGTTAAGGCCACCAGAATTCAGGAAAAGGTACGGGGTGTAGGATTCGACTGGGATGTAAGGGAACAGATATGGGACAAAGTAGATGAAGAGCTGAATGAGCTAAAACAGGAGATAGAAAAAGGTGACAGGAAGAAAACTGAAAGTGAATTCGGCGACCTCTTCTTCTCTGTAATCAATGCTGCAAGACTTTATGATGTAGATCCCGAAACAGCCCTTGAACGCACCAACAGAAAATTCATCAGACGATTCCGGTATCTTGAAAGTGAAACAATCAGGAAAGGGAGGTCATTGCATGACATGAGCCTCGATGAGATGAACCGCATATGGGAACAGGCCAAAGGATCGGCCGATTAATCCTTCCGTTGCTCCTCGCGATAGCTAAGCAACTGATATACAATGCGAGCAGCCATAAAGTCAGGTGCCCTGTTGGAGCCATTCGGACACAATTCAACCACATCGAAACCGGCAATGTTGCGGGAATTTATGACCCGCCTCAGGAAATTCATTATCTCCCGGTAAGGCGGCCCGCCTGGTTCGGGTGTCCCCGTTGAAGGCATAATACCGGGGTCAAATCCGTCAAGATCAATTGTTATGTAAACATTTTCGGTCAGCAATGCCAAAGCATTATCGTACAATGCTTTATCATTCCAGATTTCATGAGCGCAGAACATCCTGCCCCTGTCAGCCAAAGGAAGCTCCTCAAGGCTCATGCTCCTTATCCCCACCTGTACTACCGGAGCCAACTCACGAGCCCTTGCCATCACACAGGCATGATTAAACCTGGAGCCCATATATTCGTCTCTCAGGTCGGCATGAGCATCAATCTGCAGCACCGAGAGGTTGCTGAACCGCGCAGCAGCGGCCTGAATAGCCCCTATGCTTACCGAATGTTCACCACCAAGGACAACGGGGAACCTTCCTTCACCGTAAAGCGATGAGCATATTGATCTTACCGCATCGGCCATGGCTTCCGGAGAACTGCTTTCCATAACCGGGGCGAGAGTAAATATCCCTCGCCGGTGAGCCTCGGTTCCGGTTTCAATGTCAAAAAATTCAAGGTTGTATGAAGCATCAAGTATAGCCTCCGGACCTTTATCTGACCCTTTCATGTAAGTGCTTGTACCATCATAAGGAACCGGCACTATTACTATCTCCGACTCATCGTAGGAGTAATTCAGCTCTGAACCTCCGAAATTTATCATTCCAACTGGGTTTTACCGCATCAAAAATAGTATAAATAGGGCTTAGGCCAAATAATGGCATCGGTTGGTTAACTGAAGTGTACTATTTTCTAATTTTGGTCCGGACCAAAGAGAACTGAAGGCAAATGCCGGGAAGAAACCTCATTCTGTTATTAAATCTGTCAGCCATATTGCTCCTCACGTATGAATCTGTCGGGCAGACAGCAGTTCAGGCAGTCAAAGGTATTGTTGTTGATTCCGAGTCAAAAGCTCCGCTTGGGGGGGCAGAAATCATTGCAGGTTCCGGAAACGAATTAACCGGCACTTTATCAGGCCCTGATGGAAGGTTCAGGTTGGTAACTGCCGTTGGACGTATTACCGTAACGGTACGCTATATGGGCTATAACGACTTAATAATTAGAGACATTCTTGTTTCAACAGGTAGAGAAATAGATATTGTTGCAGAACTGAGCGAAAAGGTCACCACAACCGGAGAGGTACTTGTCACTGCCGGCAAACGGAACTTTTCTTCTGATAACCACATGGCATCGGTTAGTGCACGCAGCATAAGGGTTGACGATGCACTGAGGTTTGCCGGCGGGTATTATGATCCTTCAAGGATGATCACTGCGTTTTCCGGAGTATCAACAGCCAACAGTGACCAGAGCAACGAACTCGTTATCAGAGGCAACTCTTCCAGAGGTCTTCTTTGGCGGCTTGAGGGAGTGGAGATACCAAACCCGAATCACTTTTCCACTGGCCAGGGCGGCAGTGGCGGAGCGTATTCGGCGATCACATCCAATGCCCTCTCGGGTTTTGATTTTTATACCGGAGCTTTCCCGTCAGAATTCGGAAATGCTGTTTCGGGTGTAATGGACCTTGAGCTCAGAAACGGAAATTCCGATAAAAGTGAGTTTGCTTTCCAGACCGGCATGATCGGTGCTGAAGTGTCGGCTGAGGGCCCCTTCTCCGGGAATTCGGCTGCTTCGTTTCTGTTTGATGCCAGGTATGTCGATTTCGGGTTATTGATGGCCCTGGGATTCTTTGATCTGGGTAATTCAAATATTACACCCAAAACCTTTGATGCAGTCACCAATATTCATATTCCAGCACGACGAGCCGGCAACTTCAGCTTTTTTGCGATGTATGCCGTAAGTAACGTGGGAAAAACGGCATTAAAGGATCCTGATGAATGGACACTTTCCTCTGACGGATGGGAAGAGAATGAAACTGAAGAAATAATGGCAGCGGGTGTCAAACATTCTGTTTCAATGCCCAACCGTAAAACCTATCTCCGAACTACTGTGGCATTTACCAGTCACCGGGATGCTTACTATGAGGGATTGCTCGACACGGTTTCTCTCAGCTTACGAAAGAGTTATGAATACAGCTACAACTACCCGTCACTGAAACTGGCCGGAATGATAAATCATAAATTCAACGCCTCATCCAGCCTCAGGGCAGGTATAAATCATAGCATTCTTGCAGGCAATATGCTTTGGTACAGGTCTGGTGATACACCTATACCTGATACAATAGTTGATGCTTCTGCCATCACTCGGCTGACCCAGGTTTACGGGCAGTATAGGCTGATGATGAACAACTCATTTACAATCAACACGGGGTTCCATCTCATGCATTTTGCCCAGAACAGCCAGACGGTACTTGAACCGCGTATGGGACTTAAGTACAATCTGACCGACAGGATCCGTTTCAGCGCCGGACTGGGTCTGCATAGCAGAACAGAATCGCTGGCGGTTTACAATACAGGCATCAGGCAGGCTGACAACACGAGAGTAACTCTAAACAGCCGGATTGGCATGACCCGATCGGCCCAGCTTGCCATGGGATTCGAGCTTGACCTTTCAGAAGATGTACTTATGCGGCTGGAATGGTATCATCAGTACCTGTACCAGGTTCCGGTAATTAACCGGCCCAGTTCAACATACTCATTGCTTAACATCGCCCAGGGTCTTCCGGATTCGGAGCTTGAGAACACGGGAGAAGGAAAAAACAAGGGTGTGGAGATCACTGTCGAAAAGTCGTTCACCCGCCATTATTATGTCCTGGCCACCGCCTCGTTCTTCGATTCCAGATACAAGCCTGGCGATAATCGCTGGCATCCTACATACTATAACAACAAAAGCGTAATCAACATACTGGCAGGCAAGGACTTCAGTGTCGGGAATGAGGGAAGGAATCTCCTCGGGATCAACCTGAGATGCCACTACAGGGGAGGGTATCGTTATACTCCTGTTGATTACGCCCGGTCAATTCTTCAGAGAAGAGTTGTTTACCTTACCGCAAGAACCTACGACGAAAGCCTCCCGGGTTTCTTCAGACTCGACGGAGGAATAAGTTTCAGGATGAATAATCCGGGAAACTCCTGGATAGTTATGCTTGACATACAAAACATTACAGACAGAGAGAATATTTTCAGAAAAAGATTCTTTTATGATTCTGGCAAGGTTGAAACTTACAATATCTACAGTATCGGGATCGTACCGGTATTCAATTTCAGGATTGAATTCTGACAAAACTCTGCGGAGGAAAACCCCCGGAAGTATTATAACCCTATACTTTTATCCTGTAGAATGCAATTGCATTTTCACGTAATATCATACGGGCAACCCTCATCGCCTCCTCTTCGGAAAAATATCCTTCCCTAACCTTCTTCTCCAGTACATTCGTAATTATCTCCCTGGCAATTTCGAGTTCCCCGAATACATTTTCTGCAACCCTGAAGTCACCCCCGAACCCCATTATCTTTGCCACAGGAACAGTTTCAAGCCATTCATTAAGATATCGTTCGCTGTACGAGGGCGAGATGGCATACACCCAGTTCAGATCGATATATACGTTCGGGAAATTCTTGGCCAGACTGGAGACTTCTCCTCCGAACGGGTAACTGCCATGGAAGAGACCGAATATTATTTCAGGATACTGCATAAATGTGCCGGCAAGAAGCAACGGGTTCGAATTTTCGAGGAAATTACCGTTTCCTGAATGCAAGCCAGTGTGTATTACCACCGGTAAACTAAAGTCGCGGGCCAGTCCCATCAGCATCCTGAACATGTAGTCCTGCAAAGGCTTTGCCTCGTTCCATGTAAGTACAGTTTCCGTTCCGCCGTTTCTCAAACTTCTGAATATTTTCCTGGCATCCTCAGCGGTTACAAAATCCACCTTCAGTGTACGGTGATATGCCATGTTGATCTTTACGGCAACAATACCATTCTTCACTGCTGCGTAAAACTCGTTCTCCATCGAAGCAACGAATTCCTCAAGGGTGGTAATTGGTATTGCCTGCTCTCTTGCCAGTGTGTCAATCCTGCCTCTTGACCTCACGGTAAGCCATTCCGTGAATCGCTTAACATACAAAACATTGTCAATACCCGAAAGTCTCTCCTCACCATCCTGAATGATAAAATCAATTCTGCACAAATCCTTAAGTACATGGTTCGCCCACCCCGGATCCTGATAGGCCCTTGCAATCCGTCGTGACAATGTATCAACGCTCCTTCGGTTTATATCATCAACATTATAAATCTTACGGGCAGCTATCAGTGCGATTCTGTTATAAGTAGTATTGAATGAATTCTGCCAGTAGGGCTCAATAATATTCCATTTTTCAACGGGACTTACCCTTTGAGTAAACAGTTTATCGAAGTTTCTTCTTGAAAGTCCGGCTGAAACAAAATCATTATAATTGAACTGGTGCAGAAGCAGCATGAAGTCGAGAAAGCTAAGGTGCTTTACAAATGCCGGGTCAGCCAGGTGCTCATGGCTGTCAACAATCCTCATTGTATCAATGTATAAAGCCAGCCGCTCACCATAACCCTCAGCCGGTGCGGATCTGATCTCTACCTGGGCTGATACGGTTGTGGAAAGTGCAATAAGTAAGAGTAATGGCAAACAGAAAAACCTTTCTACTGGTCCGGTTAGTAACAAACCTGTAATCTGAAAAACAGGCTTTCCTGAGATGCGTGGCGAGAGAAGAGGCATAAAGTCGGACAGAGATTATACAGGAACTTACGGAATGCTAAATTACAGGGATTAGACCTCTCCTCCGTTCAATTAATTCCATCTTAACGTAATTTAACCTTAACTGCTGTCAGCCCGACTTTCTTTGTGATGGCGAGATTCTCTTTGGAGCCTGAACACCTGCGCCCTTCTTCACAACACTCTTTTTTTCATGAACTTTCTGAATCCTTTTAGCTTCCGGGGCCGATTCAGTCTTTATTTCATCCCTGTGTTCAGCCGGTGTTGCCCCTTCCTCACTTTTTTCCTCCTTAATGAGCATATTTAGCTTATGAAGTATATTGTACCACAACAGTACCTTCTTAATATCGCTGGCATAAACCCTGTTCTTGTCATACTCGGGCACTACCGATCCGAAGTAACTGCTTTGAATCCCGGGGCTCGATTTCGGATCGGGTGCAGGGCCTCCATTTTCCTTTTCGAATATGCGGTCGAAGACTATGCTGAGCTTCATCTCCTCTCCATCGGTAAAAACAGCGATCTCGTCAAGTGAGCTTACCCTTGCAGATGCCGGTGCATTATGCCTCTTTCCCGTTTCAAGATGTTCTACTATTATGCCATTCCTTCCCTGGGCAATAAAGCGGAAAAGGCCTGCCTCTCCCGATATTGATATGATGTCCTTTAAGTTCATGCTGCTGTTATTTAAACTGATGTAAAAATAGTGAAGATATGCCAATTGACTTACCATACCGGCATATATTATGCCATATTGCGCTCCTTTTTTATCCTTTTGTAGGCCTCATTAACCTTTTTGAACTTCTCATCGGCATCTTTTCTGAAATCCTCACCAAGGTGACTGACCTTGTCGGGATGATACTTCATTGCCATCCTCCTGTAAGCCTTCTTAACCTCCTCATCGGTCGCAATCCTCTCAATCTCAAGGATTTTATAGGACGAATCCGTTTCCGGGACAAACATATTCCTGATAGACATGTAATCGGCCCCGGCAATATTCAGGTATTCCGAAATCCTTCCAATCACTTTCAGTTCCGCCTCATCATATCTTCCATCGGCGGCTGATACCCCAAAAAGCATATGTATTAGTTGGAGCCTCGATGAGTAATCCATATTCATGGCTATCTGACTGCACACATCGCGGAGAGGGATTTCCTGCTTAAGTATATCCCGGAGCACCTGCAGGGCATCGGTGGCTGAATCGGGTCCGAACTGCCTTGTGAAAAACTGTTTCACGAAATCAAGTTCCGACCTGAGAACCCTTCCATCGGCCTTCATTACAGCCGCTATCAGTACCAGCAGGCTCATTCCGAAACCTCCCGGTGTCGTAGGCCCGTAAGCCGGCCTGCCGCCATGCACCTCGAACCTGGTGTTGTCTATGACAGTGCCGATGAGGAACCCAAGAACAGCTCCGAGAGGGCCTCCGGCAAGTGCACCAAGTCCTCCTCCTATCCAGCGTGCGAAACTTCCCATTTTTCTATGACCCCAGGCTTTTCAAAATATTTTTGTGAATTTCAAGAACGGCGGGTATTATCATATCGCATTCGCCGTTCATTATGACATAATCAGATCTTCTGATCAAATCTTCCTGACAGAACTGGTTTTTTACCCTGTCCTCTATCTCCCTCTCTGTCAACCCACTACGCGATACAGCCCTCTCAATCCTCTCCTCGTAAGGGGCTGCCACAGTTATCGTCTTGTCAACCATTACATCGGCTCCACTCTCAAACAGAATTGCAGCCTCCATAATCACATAGCTGAAATCCTGCAATGATGCCCACCTCAGGAACTCAGAAAACACCAGGGGATGGATAAGGGAGTTTACCCTGCCCAGCAGATCCGCGTTGTTGAAGATAAGAGATGCAAGCAATTTTCTGTCAAGTGAACCGGTTCTGTACAAATCTTCCCCGGCAATCTCCGACAGACGGCTCTGGATCCTCTTATCGGTGTCAATGATTTTCCTTGCCTCGCTGTCGGCATCAAATACCGGAACGCCCAGGATACCAAATACTCTGCAAACAGTTGTCTTCCCGCTGCCGATTCCGCCGGTTACTCCCACTTTCATCTTCGCACAGGCTCAATTATGTAATCAAGTTCCTGTGGTGAGAACACTACCGATCTTGCGTAAGCAGGAACATTAACAACTGATACAGGAAGCTTATCGGTATTAACTGTCCTTAATACCGACAAATCGACAACGACCTGAATGTTTGAGTCAAAAAAACCCTGGTAGTCCGATACTGCAACAAGTGCTCTTACAGTCACTTCATCGGGGAACAGCTTAATGTCAATTGAATCGGGCTTGTTAACAATCTTTACCGGTAGTTCCATCCGTGCCTCAGTGAACCGTTCTATATTTATCGCAACCCGGGCCCTTCGTTCCGAAATACTGAAATCACGGCTGCCTGCAATCTGGACGCTGCTTGAGAACGACTCACTCACTCCTGTGAATCGTTTCACTCTTGTTTTAATGAAATTAACAGTATCAACTGCCGGAGCCGGACCTGTTATATAAACACTGTCAGGTACTGCCTCCGGGGTTCCCTTTACGAAGAACTCCGGGCCGGTGACGACCTCAACTTCGGCTATAACAGGCACTTTTTTGGTAATCAGCCTGTCAAACCTGAAAAACAGAGTATCAGGTTTAATCGTTACAATACTGAAGTCGGCCCTGAGCTGATGACGGAACGACTCATTAAGATCGGCTGTAAGTATATACTGAAGATCCGGTAACTTCCTGTTGCGCAGCACCCTGAAATCAATCTTCGACATGTCAATGATTACCGGGGCCCGGCTTCCTGACAGTCTTAGTTTAAGTATGGAATAACCCGGACCCCTCAATTCCATCTCAAGCCTCGGCGGCATATCAGATGCAAGCACCCTGTCGCGGGGTGGATTTATATACCTTACCGGGTACCTGATGGTATTCTCAATTACCTTGCTCAGACCATTCAGATACCAGAAACTAAACGAAAGTGCCAGAAAGAATACGAAAACAAAGATATCACGGTCCACTCCTGGCGGATACCGGCGCGTCCATTTCCCATTCCGGTGACCTTCACCCTCGTTCATAAAACTGATCCTATTTCTGCTGCTGCAGGTCTGATGAATCCTTAAGGATTGCGCTCTTGTCAACCCTAAGCTTTACATCGCCACCCACGTCAACCGTTACAATGTTATCCTTAACATCCAGTATCCTGCCGTAGATTCCGCCGGTTGTTATCACCTTATCTCCCTTCTGCAGGGAATTGCGGTAAGTAGTCAGCTCCTTCTGCTTGCGAACCTGTGGCCTGATCATGAAAAAATAAAATATCACGAAAATCAGGATAAGGAATACAAATGACATCATAGGATTGGATCCCTCTTGCTGTGTCATGAAAAAGAAAAGATTAAAATGTCCCATTTTTAATTGATTTTTATTTGATTTTACTTCTGATATCTGCTTTAATCGCCAGAATGACGACCGGTGTCCGTGCGTTCGACTGAACAGTTATGGTCTTGGTCTGGATACCGCCAAATCCTGCCGTATTGAATACTACCTCCATGGTACCCTTCTCACCATTTCTCAGTGGCTTCTTGCTGAACTGAGGAACCGTACACCCACAACTTGCTGAAGCTGAATTTATTACAAGACTACCCTCCCCTTTATTCGTAAAAGTAAAGACGCATGCAATCTTTTCGCCCTCGGTAAGAACCCCGAAATCGTGGGTAAGAGTATTGAACTCAATTTCCGGGATCAGTGCCGGATCACCGTTCATTGTTGCATCACTACCCGTACTTGTGTTACCCGACCGGCACGATGCTGAAAGAACGGCTAATGAAATAACCATCGCTGCCAGAACCGGATTGTAATATATGCTTCCCATTTCAGTTATTCTTCAGAGTTCTCTCCTACCAGCCCTCTCCCGGTTTTCTCAAACAACTTCCGCAACTTCATCTCTTTAACCACCTTGTCGAGAATTCCGTTTATAAAAGTACTGCTTTTTGAAGTGCAGTAATGCTTTGCTATCTCAATATATTCGTTGAGGGTAACCTTGACCGGTACTTCCGGGAAAACCATAATCTCGGTTATTGCCAGTTGCATCACAAGTATATCCATGAGGGCTATCCTCTCAATCTCCCAGTTGGTGGTGTTCCTGTCAATCAGTTCGCGCGTCATCTCACTCTTAAGAAGTGTATTCCTCATAAGGTGAAAGGCAAACTTCTCATCATCCTCATTCTTGTAAAGCGGCATCAGTTCAATCTCTGTTGCCTCCCCGGGCCTGATCTTCCTGATAGTCTTTTCAATCATTATAAAGGCATAGTCAACATCGTCATTCCAGTAAATGCTCTTTTCCTCAAGGTGCGACAGAAGGTCATCCGATTCAAGCAGCAGTGCATTAAGCAAACTGGTAACAAATTTCCTGGCGGAACCGGTACTGTTGTCCTGCGACCTCATGTATTCCGCAAAACCGGGCCATGCTGTCATCCGCCCGAAAAGGACCCTTGATATTTCCGCCGACCCATGCCACGTAACCGCCCTGCGCGCGGCCTCACGCTCCAGTGACTTGCTCAGCCCGAGGCATTCAAGGATGATATTGTCAGCAAATCTCCGGTTAGGATGAAGGTCCTCCCATGCCGGCATCTTTTTGTTCAGGGCCGTATCAATCCTCTCCCTGGCAACCGACTGGAGTTCAACAAGCAGGAGAAGAAGATAGAGATAAAGGTCATAAGCCTTGCCGATACTCAGTTCCAGTTCCTTATCTGCGGTCAAAAGATCATTCCCCTCCTTCCGGTTAAAGGCATAGATTACCTGCAGTGCCTTCACTCTCAACAATCGTCTGCTTATCATAAATAACAAAGAGCCTTGTAACAGCCTGCAAAAATAATTAAAAAAACCACATCAGGAAGAAATCCGTTTTGCATTGTCAGCGAACCGGCCTGGTTTTGATTTGTAGAAATTATTTCTACTTTTGACATACCTATAAACCTGATAGCATAGAAACCAATAATGGAAGGATCCCAATTCAGAAACGAAGATCATCGCACACCCGGGGACGGAATGAGAAAAGATGAAATCTTCTCCAAAATTGTCAGAGCTGGTACAAGAACCTACTATTTCGATGTCAGAACAATCCGCGAAAATGGAAGGTATATCACTATTACCGAGAGTAAGAGAAAGATTGACGAATCGGGTAACCCTTTCTACGCCAGACATAAAATCTTCCTTTATGAGGAGGACTTTGATAAATTCATGGGGGGCCTCAGCGAGGCAATTGAAAAAGCTGAAACATTGCCCTACGGTGTGAAACAGCCGGCTGCAGCCGATACGTCAGATGACTCTCTTAACGACTTCAATGAAGTCGATTTCGATGAACTTGGTAAACGTTAACAGGAACTGATCATTATTAATGGGCGAATATCTTCTCCTTGCAGGCGCTGTATTACTTATCATCCTGGGCATTGTAGGCTGCCTGCTTCCGGTATTGCCGGGACCACCGCTCAGCTTTGGCGGTCTGCTGCTTCTGCACTTCTCGAAATTCGCCGAATTCAGCAGGGAAACACTCATTATACTGGCAATAATAGCAGCTGTGGTAACGATACTCGACTATATCGTGCCAATTTGGGGAACCAGAAAGTTCGGAGGATCAAAATACGGCGCCAGAGGCGCAACAGTGGGCCTTATAATTGGCTTGTTCCTCGGCCCGGCCGGCATTATCATAGGACCCTTCGCAGGAGCATTCGTCGGTGAACTGATTTACAGGGATGATGTGAACTATGCCCTTAAGGCCGGCTTCGGCTCGCTGCTCGGCTTCATGATGGGTGTGGGACTCAAACTTGTAGCTTCTTTTATTATCACCTTCTATTTCATAAAAGGATTCTTCTGAAAACAACACCGGTACGGGTCAATCTCCGCACCAGTGTTATCCGTCAGTTCTGTGACACTGAGTCTATACACGCCGGTATTTCCTACATACCCAGTGTTGCAACCATCACCGCCTTTATGGTATGCATCCTGTTCTCCGACTGATCAAACACTATTGAGTGCTCCGACTCAAATACATCTTCTGTAACCTCCATCCCATCCAGTCCGAACTTCCGGAATATCTCCTCTCCCACCTTTGTTTCACGGTTATGGAAGGCCGGAAGACAATGGAGGAATTTCACTTTCGGGTTACCTGTTTTCCTTACTGTGTCGAGGTTAACCTGATAAGGCTTAAGCAGTTTAATCCTCTCCTCCCATACCGAATCAGCCTCACCCATCGAAACCCATACATCGGTGTAGAGAAAATCAACACCCTTAACGGCTGCCTCAGCATCTTCGGTTATGGTTATCCGGGCACCTGTCTGTTTTGCAATTTCCCTGCACCTGGCAACAAGCTCCTCAGAGGGCTGACAGGCCTTCGGGGCAGCTGCCCTGAAATCCATTCCCATCTTTGCTGCACCTACCAGAAGACTGTTGCCCATATTGTTGCGGGCATCGCCCAGGTAACAGTAGCTGATCTTATTCAAAGGCTTGTCAGAGTGTTCCATCATCGTCATGAAGTCGGCCAGTATCTGGGTGGGATGAAACTCATTGGTAAGTCCGTTCCATACTGGCACACCTGCATATTCAGCCAGTTCCTCAACAACATCCTGGCCAAAACCGCGGTATTCAATCCCGTCGTACATCCTGCCAAGTACCCTTGCTGTATCTTTCATCGACTCCTTATGCCCTATCTGCGAACCGCTCGGACCCAGGTAGGTTACATGGGCTCCCTGGTCAAAGGCTGCCACCTCAAAGGCACATCTCGTGCGGGTTGATGCCTTCTCAAATATCAGAGCAATATTCTTGCCGGTAAGCCTTTGCTGCTCATATCCGCCATACTTGGCCTTCTTGAGGTCAATCGAGAGATCAAGCAGAAACCTGATCTCCTCAGGGGTAAAGTCCAGGAGCTTCAGGAAATGTCTGTTTCTTAAATTGTATGCCATATCAGTATAAATTATAAAATCCCAAATCTAAAATCGTAAACCTTATATCGTAAATCGTAAATCGTAAATCGTAAATCGTAAATCAGATATCAGATATCCCTAGTCCTCATACTCCATGGTTATCTTCGAGCCATATTTCTTGTCCTTATCTTCGAGCCATATTTCTTGTCCTCCAGCTTGAATGCCTCCGTAATCACGCTCTTCCTGCCTCCGTTCTTAATGAAGTCGAGGCATGCCTCAATCTTCGGAGCCATGCTGCCCCTGGCAAATTGGCCCTCTTCGAGGTAGCGTTTTGCATCGGCGTAGTTAAGAAATTCCTTAATCTCCTGATCCGGTTTCTTATAATTGATATAAATGTAAGGAACATCGGTAAGTATGTAAAACTCATCAGCGCCGATTCTGGTTGCAAGCAGTGATGAGGCCATATCCTTGTCGATTACCGCTTCGGCGGGTCTTACATCATTCTTTTCATCTATGTAAACCGGCACACCACCGCCACCGGCTGCAATGACTATATTGCCGGCCCTGACAAGACCGGAGATGATTTCTTCATTCATGATTCCAACAGGAACCGGTGAAGGAACCACTCTGCGAAAGCCACCGTCAGCCTTAACCTCCTCCCTGAAAATCCACCCTTTTGCAGCTGCAAGCTTATCAGCATCCTCTTTCGGGTAAATTTTCCCGACTCTTTTCTGCGGATCGGAAAATGCAGGATCATCCTTATCAACCATAACCTGCGTAACAAGGCATACCACATTCTTCTGAATTCCATGCCGGTTCAGAACATTCCTGAGCATCCTTTCAATCATGTATCCAATACCCCCCTGCGAATCGGCAACACAAATATCGAGGGGCATCTGGGCAATTCCGTACATGTGTTCGCCTGCATCGTTGCGCATCAGGATATTCCCAACCTGCGGGCCATTGCCATGAGTTATAACCAGTTCGTAATTATCCCTGAGCAGGAATATAAGGTTTTCGAGGGTGGCAGTGGTATTATCCTCCTGCTCTTCTATCGTCCCTAACTGATCGCCCCTTAACAAAGCATTGCCGCCGAGCGCTACAACTGCTACTTTCCTGTGCATAAACCTGTAGTTTAATTAAACACCTATTTTCCCCTTCCGTCTCTGCTGCGGAATAAGCGCCGGACGAGTGAAAACCGCAAATCTATGGAAAATCCCGGTAATTTCCGATGGTCTGTGCAACTATCCGTAACAAAACCATGTCACAAGAAAACAAAACTGCAAAAGAGGTTTTGTCTGTCAAAATATTTATATTTTTACATAATTATAAAAAGGAATCACAAGCGTGAGAATCTCCAGTTTAAGCATTTTAATCGCGGCAATAATTGCACTCCCCCTAATCTCATCGTGTAAAGGCCGCAGGATGAAGGATATTAATCAGGGTGAGATCCACTATAGCATAACATACGGAGGACCCGAAGGCTCCATCCCCCGCGAACTTATGCCCAAAACACTGATAGTAAGTTTTAAGGATGACAAAATCCTGTTCGATATCACTTCACCTATCGGTAATACCGGAATAGCCAACCTTGCCAATCACAACGAAAATCTCTACGACACCTATATAAATATGATGGGGGGCCGGTTTTTCTATGCCGGAGTTCCTGATGAAACCGCACCCGGCCTGAAGGCAATGGAGGGAATGCAGATACAGGAAACCGGCAACTCTGATAACATTATGGGTTACAATTGTACCCATGCCACTGTAACCCTGCCTTCAATGCCCGATTCGGTTTTTGATATCTGGTACACCGATGAGATAGACATAAAACAGCCAAACGTATCAAATCCATTCAGTGAAATTGATGGTGTGCTTATGAAATTCTTCTTCTTTATGGGCGAGAGGGAATTCATCTTTGAAGCAGAAGCTGTTTACAGCAAGGATATCCCCGATAAAGTGTTCCTCCGCAGGGAGAGATACCGCAGGGTTTCAAAGGAGGTAATGGATGATTACATCCTGAGGCTGGTCAATTTATAAATCACATCTTTGTTTGCTGGCTGCATTTTGCTAATTTTGAGGTTTCATCCGAAGAAACTTCAGATATTTCAATGAACAGGAAGCCAGGAAGTTCATCACCAAACGGCAGCAAAAGCAGCAGTAGCGCCACCGGTCAGGGAGGTGAAAGAATCAAATTTATAACAGGTGCTATTCTAACCGGATTTGCTATTTATCTCCTTTTCGCACTTATTGCATATATCTTCTGGTGGAAAACCGACCAGAGTATTGGCAATCAGGTTATCTCATCTGCCGAGGTTGAGGTAAGGAACTGGTCGGGAAAAAGCGGCCACTGGCTTGCATCCCTGTTGATTACCAAAGGTTTCGGACTAGGATCGTTTCTCTTTCCGGTAATGACAGGAGCCCTCGGTCTCTTCCTTCTGAATCTGAGGCAGATAAAAATCTGGAGTCTCTCTGTCAAGCTTGCATTTGCCATAATATTCATCTCTCTGCTGCTGGGATACCTTTTCGCCGATGCAGGGGGCTTCCTCGGAAGCGGGCCGGGCGGAACCCATGGTTACAACATAACACGCTGGCTAAATGCCTTTATGGGTAAAATCGGAACAGGAGCTGTGGTCTCCGTGCTGATACTCGGATATCTGGTCTTTGCCCTTAAGGTCAGTCCCGAAGCAATTATCAGGCGTATACCGCCAATCACCTTTCACAGGAAAGGGAGTGAACCGGAACCTGATTCTCATGCAACTGAAGCAACAGTTGCCACCCAGGGTGATGACGGTAAACCATTTATCGTAAACCTTCCCGGCGATGAAGAGCCTGGTATCGACCCCGGCGATGAACAGTCCGTTCAGGGCAAAAGAAAACCGATAGTGCGCGATCTGAATGAGGAGGAAGAAGAGCCGCAGGTTGAAAACAATGATGATGAAGACGTATCTATTACCATCACACGGGCCGAGCAGGGCGATATAATGAGCGACGATGAGGTGCACCGTCTGATGGAAGACTTTGACCCCCGTCTTGATCTTCCAAAGTATCAGTTTCCGCCTGTAACACTGCTTCGTGAATACCAGAGAACCGGAGCCTTCGATGATTCGGAAGTTATTGAAAACAAAAACAATATAATCAACGCCCTTGCTGACCATAAGATCAATATCAGGTCGATTTCGGCAACTGTTGGCCCTACCGTAACTCTGTACGAAGTTGTTCCCGAGAGGGGTGTAAGAATTGCCAGGATCAAATCGCTGGAAAATGATATAGCACTGAACCTTTCAGCGCTGGGGATCAGGATCATTGCACCTATTCCGGGCCGGGGCACTGTCGGCATCGAGGTTCCCAACAAAAAACCCGAAACAGTATCAATGAGGTCGTTGATTACGTCCAGGGCTTTTCAGGAATCAAAGGCAGATATAGCCCTGGCACTGGGCCGCACAATCACAAACGAACCATTTATTGTCGACCTCACCAGAATGCCTCACCTGCTGGTTGCCGGTGCTACCGGACAGGGTAAGTCGGTAGGGCTGAATGCCATAATTACATCAATTCTATACAGGAAACATCCCGCCGAGCTCAAATTTGTTCTTATCGATCCAAAAAGGGTTGAACTGCCGCTATATGCAAAGATTGAAAGACACTACCTGGCAAAGCTGCCAGGCGATGAAGATGCAATAATTACCGATACGAGGAAGGTTATCAATACCCTTAATTCACTCTGCATTGAGATGGATGGCAGGCTTGAACTTATGAAGATGGCCGGTGCCAGGAATATCAAGGAATACAACGAAAAGTTCATCAACAGGCGGCTTAACCCTGAGAAGGGGCACCGCTACATGCCTTATATAGTACTTATAATCGATGAATTTGCCGATCTGATTATGACAGCCGGGAGGGAGATTGAAGGCCCTATTGGCAGGCTGGCTCAACTAGCCAGGGCTATCGGAATTCATCTTATTATCTCAACCCAGCGGCCTTCAACAAATATCATTACCGGGTTCATCAAGGCAAACTTCCCGGTACGAATAGCCTTCAGGGTATTCTCGTCAGTCGATTCAAGGACCATTATCGACGCCACCGGTGCCGATCAGCTTGTGGGTCGTGGTGATATGCTCGTTTCAACCGGCAGCGAACCTGTAAGGGTTCAGTGTGCATTTATTGACACTCCCGAGATCGAAGAACTGACTGAGTTTATCGGTTCACAACAGGGCTACCCCGAGGCTTTGCAACTGCCTGAGTATATCGATGACAATGAGGCCGGTACATCTGAAATTGATCTGAAAAAGCGCGACAGCATGTTCGACGAGGCAGCTCGAATGGTAGTTCAGTACCAGCAGGGATCTACATCACTGATTCAGCGTAAACTTTCAATAGGGTACAACCGGGCCGGCCGGATAATCGACCAGCTTGAAGCTGCAGGTATAGTGGGACCATTTGAAGGCAGCAAGGCAAGGGAGGTGCTTATTACCGACCTGACAGGTTTGGAACGGATTTTGAACAGCCTTGAATGATCTTAAGTTATTTTGCGATGAAAAGAGTCTCCCTTTCCCTGGTTTTTACTCTTATCACCCTGTTCTCCCTTTACCCCCAGGAGGACCCCGTGGCACTGGCCGTGCTCGACAGGTTTGCCGCTGCTGCAAAGACAGCTCCCTCAGTCTCAATGGAATTTACTATGATTACCAGCGATGCCATGGAAAACAGGAAGGACACCCTGGAAGGAAAAGTGGTTATGGCAGGCGACAGCTACAGGCTGACACTCCCCGAGAGCATAACATGGTTCAATGGTACCGACAACTGGAACTATATGCCTTCAGTGAAGGAGGTAACCATCACCCGTCATCCGGACGAGGAACAATCGTTTTTCTCAAAACCATCGATGCTGTTTGAGATGTACCGCAAAGACTTCAGGGCAAGGCATACCGAATCAACATCAACAACCGAAATAATCGATCTTTTCCCGGCTGATGTCAAATCGGAACTAATCCGTGTACGGCTTACCATCGGAAAAAAGACATCCGACCTTATAGCTGCCGAATACCGGACCAGGAACGGTATAACCGTAACCATCGAGGTAAAGGAATACAATCTCAGGTTCAAACCCGATAATAAATACTTCGACTTCAATCCCGCCAACCATAAGGGGGTGGAGATTATAGATATGAGGTGATGCTGGTTAGGAGTGGCGTAGTGGCGTACTGACGTAATGGCGTAATGGATACAAACGGTGTTGAATTAACGCTCCTTAACGACCTTACTATTAGCGATATAAACCTCATGCCTTAAAAACTGAAATCTGATATCGGCAACCGAGCCGAAGGCGAGTTCGCGACCAGCGGGAGCAACCTGAAAGCCGAAGGTAATCTGATATCTGGTTTTCGAAATGCCACGTACCCTGTACCCTGAATCTTGCACCCTGCGCTCCCGACCTTCTGTACGGGTCTCCGCTGCGCTTCGCCTGTAACCTGGTTATTCCTGCTTCCTGGCCGGGTAGGCAATACGTGCATGGTGGATGTTTAGAAGTCTTTTTCTGAACAGCTCCTTAATGACGGAAATGTCCTGAAAGGTAATCGGTGCATCAGTGAACTGACCATCGCGAATCTGGTTGTCGATTACGGAATCCACTATCTGACTTACTGATTCCCTGGTATACTCCTCAAGACCCCGTGATGAAGCTTCAACGGCATCGGTCATCATCAGTACCGCTGTCTCCTTGCTGAATGGTTTGGGCCCGGGGTAGGTGAATAATGATTCATCAACCTCCTCGCCAGGATGTTCCTCACTGTATTTATGCCAGAAGTAATAAGCCCTTGTGGTACCCTGGTGTGTTCGTATAAAGTCGATGATCTGCTCGGGGAGGTTGTACTCTCCGGCAAGTTCAATTCCCTTCTCAATATGTTCAATTATCAGTTTTGCACTCTGTTCAGGGTTAAGGCTTTCATGCGGATTGATGCCCTGCGGAATGTTCTCGGTGAAGAACTCCGACTGTTTCAGTTTTCCGATATCGTGATAGAGGGCACCGGTTCTAACGAGTAGATGATTTGCACCTATGGCTCTTGCGGCCTCTTCGGCAAGGTTGGCAACCTGGATTGAATGCTGGAATGAACCCGGAGCTTCATCCGAGAGCCTTCGAAGCAACGGCTGGTTTGTATCAGACAATTCGAAGAGGGTGGCATCGGACAGAAATCCGAATGTCTTTTCGAAGAGGAATATCATCGGATAGCTTAGCAGCAGCAGGGCGCCGTTGCCGGCGAACCATCCGTAATTACTCCATCCAAGTCCCGCCACTGAGCCTTCCTGGATAATTCCGATGCCGAAGTATACTGCCGAATAGCTGACAACTACCATAACGGCAGAGAAGAAGAGTCTGCCTCGCCTGTAAATATTTGTAAGAGAGAATATTGCGACCACTCCGGCGATGAAGGTCATAAAGATGAACTCGAATGAATTCGGGACCAGGAAGCCGGTGATCATTATTGTAACAAGCAGTATAAACAGGGCAAGCCTGCTGTCGTAGAAAGTTCTGATTATTATCGGGATAATACCGAAGGGTATGAGGTAGATGCTTACGTTGGGCATTGCCACAACGATTCTTGTAATAAGAACAAAAAGGAGTATCAGAAGAATGATGAATCCGGTTTTATGTATCTTTTCGAGTACTTCCCTGCGGAAGTGGTAAAGAAAGAGGTATAGCACTATATAACATGCACTTATCAGAATGAACCGTCCGGCTATAATAAGCCATGATCCATACCGGCCGAGACGTTTCTCATATTCAGCCCGCAGTGATTCGAGTATCTGGAATTTAGCAGCATCGACAATTTCACCCCGGTTGATGATGAGTTCACGTTCCTGGACAAGGCCCTTTGAGGGGCTTATATCTTTTAAGAGCCTGTCGCGCAGGGTTGTTGTGGTTTCGTCGTTATAGAAGAGGTTGGGCCTGATATAGTCATGCAGTGCGAGGCTTCTTGCGAAGTCTGCCTCAGTTTCCCTCCCCCTTCCTTCCAGGTTTTCAGCCAGGGTGTTCCGGAATGCGTTCAGGTTCTGATAGGCATCCTTCTGAGTGTAGATTCTGTCGAGTGATGTTTCGGTGGCCAGTCGTCCCCTCACTACTGTAATCCTGCCATTATTCTGCAGGACTGCATCGGTAATATCGGAGGGTTCCAGTACGCCGTTATCATACATTTCAGTAATTGATTCGAGCAGGTCCGACCTTAGGGCGTTGAGTACCTGGGTTGAACCGGTAAGCCCCGGTTCCCCCGAAAGGGAAGATGGTGAAGAGTTAATGTACTTAGCGAATTCCGAGATATTGAACCTGGTGACAATGGAATCGAAATTGAAGTAGGGTGCGAAGTTGGAGAGTATGCTGTCGCGTTCCCTTTTAAGTTCGGTTTCCGGTTTTCTGACGGGAAAGTCCCACGGTGCTATCAGGGTTTCATGCAACCATGGCTTGCCCTTGCGGAATTCGTAGCGGAATTTGCCTTCGAGGGGGAATACAAGAAGGACGATGATTATACTCGTAAAGAAGAGCAGAAGGTGGATAATATGTTTCGACCTTCCAATTTCGATAAGATCTCTGCGACGCTTCATCGGCTTTATTTGTTGGCCTTAAGCGCAAATTTAGGGTTATTTCCGGAATATGGATTACCGGGATGGAATTGTATGCGGGCCGAAAGAGACGGCTTTTTTCTTAATTTTGTTGAAAAGAGCCAATATGGAACTGTTCATCTGCAGTAATGTTTATGTACCTATGCGATCGGCGCCCTCGCATAAATCGGAGATGGTGAGTCAGCTGATCTTCGGAGAGAGATACACAGTTGAGGGAAGAGCCGGTTCATGGATCAGGATACGTACTCTGTTTGACGATTATAGCGGATGGATTGACGGAGAGCATGTTCAGCCTGTAGCTTTTCCCGGCAATGAGCAGGGATTTGTTGTCAACAGGGCTTTAAGATGCTACAGGACCGACGGTTCAAAGCTCGTACTGGAAGCGGGCAGCGAAATATTCAGCCCCGATTTCAGGGAAAGGACCTTCCGGCTTGGATCTGAACAGTTCAGAGCCTCCGATACATTCTCCGAAAGAGATATAAAAGCAGATGAGTCGAAGGCAGACACTGCCATGAGGTACATTAACAGTCCATACATCTGGGGAGGTCGTGTGCCCTCGGGGATTGACTGTTCGGGGCTTACCCAGCTTGTTTACAAAATACACGGAATTGCATTGCCCCGGGACGCTTCAAGACAGGTGGAGGCCGGAATCGCCGTCAGTTTTCCGGAGGAGGCTGAACCCGGAGACCTGTTGTTTTTCGACTCTGAAACCGGAAGGATTTCGCATGTCGGACTGCTTGTTGCCCGGGGACTTGTAATACACGCTTCGGGACGTGTAAGAATAGACCGGACCGACCATACCGGCATCTTCAGGGAGGATATAAAGAGATATACCCACAGGCTCAGGGTTATAAGGAGAATAGGTTCATAGAGTTCATAGAGTTCATAGAGTTCATAGAGTTCATAGAGTTAATAGAGTTCATAGAGTTAATAGAGTTCATAGAGTTAATAGAGTTAATAGAGTTCATAGAGTTCATAGAGTTAATAGAGTTAATAGAGTTAATAGAGTTAATAGAGTTAATAGAGTTCATAGAGTTAATAGAGTTAATAGAGTTCATAGAGTTCATAGAGTTCATAGAGTTCATAGAGTTCATAGAGTTCATAGAGTTAAAAAGTTAAGGAGTTAAGGAGTCAGTGTTATGAGTTCGTTGGTTAAAGTATTGATAATTATTGCCCTTCTTGGGGTCATTTATATTCTGCTACGGCTTCAGGGCAGGAAGTTCAGGAGGAGAACCGGCGAGAGTCGCTTTTCGACACGGAGGAGATAAAAAAATGGCGCGGAGATTACCGCGCCATTTTTTTGTACAGGTTATCAGAATGCTTAATTCTGAATCATCAGTTTGTTGAATATCATCTCATTCTCTGGGATCGGCCAGATGTAGTTCGGATCTGTCGTCTGGATAGCAGGGACAGTGCCTTTACCCGGTAGAGCCATCATATTCCTGGCAAGATCCATGTTTCTGAATCCCTCGCCCAGGAACTCAATATTTCGCTCGAGCATAATGGCAGCCCGGAATGCTGCTGCATCGGCAAAGTCGCCCAGTACATAAGCACCTGCCGGAAAAGAGCGGGTGCGAACGGCGTTAAGCAGATCAACTGCCTGCTGTGTAACAGTTCCTCCGTCTCTTACCAGGGCTTCAGCGTAGTTAAGAAGCACCTCAGCATACCTGATTACCGGGGCGTAGTCGATCTGGGGAGTAAATGACCTCCACTTACCAACAAAGTATTCTGTAACACTGTTTACAACGCCTGTCTGGAACTGTACCTTCCTTGCATCTGCATCATTGAGTGCGGTGAACGCCTGTGCTGTTCGGTTCAGGTAGTACGATTCGCTTGAACTCGGGTGGTTATAGTGAGCCTTCGAATTCTGGGTGCCTGCAGTATTAGTTTCCGTGAAAGGCATTGAGAATATTGATTCAGGCAGGGTGTAGGGTGAATTCCATATTGCAGCGAAGCTTGATGAGAGCTGGTGCGGATGACCCGAAGGTGCAACAAAAGGTGCTGCCGCCGGTACAATCTTGGCAGCTTCGGTTTTCACTGCAGGGAAATTGTTCATATTAATATATACCCTGGTTTTAAATGCAATAATGGTATTCTTGTGAATACGGGTTGTATTGAGAAGTGCCGTACTGTATGCATTTATTGCCCCGGGCTCTGCATCGTTGAGATCCTCGAGTATCTGTGTGTAAACCTCAGCCACGGTGCTCCTTGCAAGGTCGTTGTTGGCTCCGGTCTTTTCAGCCTGGAGACGCAACGGTACGCCAGGACTGGCGCCGGCATTCTTGTTATATGGCTGGGCATATAGCTGCAGAAGGCTGAAATAACTGATGGCCCTCAGGGTCAATGCCTCACTGAGATATTGATTATACTCAGTCTCAGTAATAATGGTTGTAAGCTTACCGCTTGTCCAGTTGGCATTGAGTCCTTCCAGGAAGATATTGATCGCGTTTATCGAGGCATAGATTGAGTTCCATAGACCCTGGACCTCGTTTGTAGTGCTGAGTACGTTATGGTTCCATGTAGCATAATTGGTAACCAGGTTGGTACTCTTGGGGAAGAAATTCTCGGCTCTGATATCAAGGTATACATAGAAGCGTCCGCCCAGGAATGCACCACTCTTCACCGAAGCATACATTCCATTGACCTGTCCCACTACCCTGTCCTTTGTATCGAAGGCCTGGGCCTCACCCAGCAGGGTTTGAGGTACCGGATTCAGGTTCTCCTTTGAGCACCCTCCCAGTAAAAACGTCATTAACAGAATTAATGAACCTTTCAATATGTTTTTCATAATACTATCTCTTTAATCGTTAGAATGAAATGTTTACTCCGAAGGAATATGTCCTTGCCTGGGGTACTGTATTCCTGTCGATGCCAGGAGCAAGGTTGCTGTTTCCGTTGGAAGATACTTCAGGGTCAGATCCCGTGTATTTGGTAAACACCCATGCATTGAACAGCTGTGTATAGATCCTTACTCTTTCAATACCTACTGCAGCCGGCAGATTCTTGATGGTGTAACCCAGTGCGAGGGTCCTTAGCTTGACATAGTCACCCTTCTCAACGTTCTCCGACATGATAATGGCTGAACCGTTGGAAAGGTTATCATTGAATACCGGTTTGGGGATATTTGTTATATCGCCGGGCTGTTTCCAGGCTGTCTCATAAACCTCAACCGAGTTGTTCCACCACCTCTGGTCTCTCAGGCCCGCCTTCGAACCATTGTATACATAGTGTCCGAATGCATAAGTCAGTCCGATGGTTGCATCGAAATCGAAGAAAGTGAAATTGTTGTCAAGACCGCCATAAACCTTGGGAATTGTTGAACCCAGGGGTTTGCCGTCTGAAGCAACCGATACTGCTGGAGCAAGGCCTGAGCCGTCCTTGTAGAACCACCTGCTTGCAACTGTAGGTACTGTAAGCTCATGGCCGTAGAGTACCTCCTTACCGGCAGCATTTATGAAAATCCTTCTTCCTGTAGCCGGGTCAACACCTCTTGTTTCAACACCGTAAATCATTCCTATTGGATGGCCAACAAGTGTACGGTTGGTCGTCTCAAGTCCTGAGGTAACTCCGACGAGTTCGGTGACTGCAGGAGCGGCAAGGGCTGTGACCTCATTCTTCAGTGTACTGAAATTAAAGTTGGTTGTCCAGGTAAAGTTGGGAGAGGTTACATTGTAGGTTGTGAGTGAAAGCTCAACACCGGTATTGTACATCGCTCCGATATTTACAGGAACCGAGTTGCCCGGTACACCCTTCGAGGGAGCCTGCGGCAGGTTAAGGATAAGGTCATTTACATTATTGTAGTACCAGTTCAGATCAACCTGTATCCTGTCATTAAGAAGGCCGAAGCTGAAACCTACGTCATACTTGTCGCTGGCTTCCCATCTTAGGTCGGGATTACCTGCCTGTACAAATGACCATGTGGGAGCGGCGCCATATACACCCGATCCGTAGAGGAAGAGTGACTCATAGCTTCCGATACCCGAGATATTACCAACACGACCGTAGCTGGCCTTAAGTCTCATGTCGGTAACGTTTTCACCAAGAGCACTGTTGGCAATAAATCCTTCGCGCGAAATATTCCACATAAGCGAAGCTCCGCCGAAAGTACCCCATTCGTTTCCGATCGAAAGGCCTGAGAATGCATCGCGGCGGACACTGACCTCGAAGTAGTATTTTCTGTCGAGGTTGGCGTTGAAACGTCCGAAATATGAGAGGAAGTAGTCTTCACTCAAACCACCGCCACCCATGCCGGCAGTAACCCATGAACCCTGGTATACCTTGAAGAACGGGTCGGTTGCATTAGTCTTGCTGCCGCTCCAGCTTTCACTCTTTGTATACTGCTCCTCAACTCCGGCGAGAACCCCCAGGTTCAGTTTCTCCATCACGGTGAAATCGTAATTGATGGTGTTTGTCCATGTCCACCTGGTTGGACGGTTGAAGGTATGTCCCACAAATCCGTTGGCCGCAAAACTGTCACCTGTTAGACCTGTCTGGTATGTCTGGGTCTCTACCATCATATTGTCAATGCCATACACAGTCTTAATAAACAAACCCTTTACAGGCTGAATGGTTGCAGTGAGTGTTGCGAGCAGACGGTCGGTCTCTGAGGTAAACCTGTTCAGATCGAATATGGGAACAGGGTTATAGTAACCGAGATTACCCATTGGCTGTCCCATATTACCTATTGCAGAGCCTGAGGTATTGTAATTACCATCATTCAGGTAGGGAGCGATATTAGGAGGCAGAACGAAGGCCAGACGACCGGCGCCTGCAGTGTTGAACCCCTGTCCCGGGAGTGAACCGGTATTCGGAGCGCTGTTGAGGCCGTTTGTCAAACCGAAATTACCTCCGAATGTGATGTATTTGTTGAACTTGTGCTCGAGGTTCAGACGGGCGTTCTTCCTTGCATAGGTGTTCTTCTGTATCATACCCTCCTGGTCGGAATAACCTACAGAAAGGAAGTACGAGGTTGCGGCGGTTGAACCTGAAATGGTAATGGCATGTGAATGCTGGAAACCTGTCTGGTAAATATAGTCAGCCCATTTGGTATTTATCGGGTTCCCGTTTGCGTCATTTACAAGTGTGAATGGAGCGAGTGTCGGGTCGAGATTGGTACGGGCCAGATTCTTATGCTCGATATACTGATCGGCATTCATCACCTCGAAGAGGTTATAGGGCTGGGTGTAGCCGAAGAAACCGTCGTAGGTTACCCTGGCTTTCGGTCCGATTGCGCCACGGCGGGTTGTGATAAGTATAACTCCGTTGGCTGCCCTTGAACCGTAAATAGCGGTTGCCGAAGCATCCTTCAGAATCTCCATCGACTGGATATCGGAGGGTGCAATGTCGGCTAGTGCGTTCGCGGCCGAGCTGTTTGCCGAGAAGTTACCTGAAAATACAGGAACACCATCGACAACAACCAGCGGGAATGAGCTTGATGAGATTGAGTTAAATCCCCTTACCCTGATTACCGGCGGGTTGTTGAGCACACCGTTGGGAAGAGTGATCATTACACCAGCTGCCTTACCCTGAAGGGTCTGGTCGAAACTCTGTACCGGCATCAGTTTTACGGCATCACCCTTTACTGATGATATTGCGCCGGCAACATCGCGCTTCTGCTGAACACCGTATGCCACAACCACAACCTCATCAACGGCAAACAGGTCCTGTACCATCTGAACGTTGATCGTGGTCTGTCCGGCAATGGTTACATCCTGGGGTTTGTATCCGATGAACTGGAATGACAGCGTAGTGGCATTCGCAGGAACGGAGATAACATAAGCTCCGCTCGCATTGGTTGAAACCCCGATGGTTGTACCCTTCACCGTGACGGCAACGCCCGGCAGCGGTAAACCATCTTCGGAACTGGTGACAGTTCCGGAAATTTGCACTGTCTGCGCCAGGGCTAAAGCCCCTGCCATCAGAAACAGTGTAAACATCATTAACAACTTTTTCATAGATGCATAGATTTAGGTTAAATAATGGTTAAATGTTTAACACCTTGCGAATATAGATAAAGAAATCAAATATCAGATACCTTCTGTTAAAAAAAACGAAGATGTGTTAATGTATGTTAACCGGTCATCATATGAGCCAATGAGGCACATACATCCTTTTCTGCTATTAATAATGTGGTCTTGCAAACTGATATTAGTGTTTCCACTGGATCGGTTCAGCCTTTCTTAAAAAGCATTTTTGCATGGCAGGAAGGGTGATAACAGCCTGTGTATACCTGGCTATCCCAGTCTTGAAGCAAGTATCTCCATGATTTCCTTCTCCATTATCAGACTGTCCTCATCAATCTTCATTCCGCGTTTTATCAGATCCTCCGCAAATGGTTTGTCTTCAATACCACCGGCATTGATCCTGACATTGAGGAACGCTCCCCTGATACACGTTCTCAG
>Ga0209835_1000067_pt1 | contig 71250 bp, 56 predicted proteins | sample LakKivwa52mmetaG_FD_184138 | JGI IMG/M metagenome (GOLD analysis project Ga0209835, IMG submission 184138) | Anoxic lake water microbial communities from Lake Kivu, Rwanda to study Microbial Dark Matter (Phase II) - Lake Kivu water 52m metaG... | ecosystem: Environmental > Aquatic > Freshwater >...
ATCGACCTCTCACGGCAGCTTACATTCAACTCATCAACCGGCGAGCTTGCAATCTCCGGTGGCAACACCATCAGCCTAAACTCCCTGAAAAACGACGCCGACGCCGACCCGACAAATGAGATTCAGGATCTGACTCTTTCAAGTCATATGCTAAGGATAACAAACAACCCAACTGCTACCAATATTAATTTAGGGACCTATCTTGACAACACAGATAATCAAACAATTAGCTTTAATCAGTCGACTAATACGCTTACAATTTCGAATGGCAATTCTGTTTCTCTTGGAACAATGGTCGCTTTCAGGGCTAAGAAGACTGTTTCTGATTCAGGGTTGTCACCGTTAACCGATTATGACTTTATTGCTCCCGAGAACGACTATAATGAAGGGGGTGGATTTGACTTTGTAAATGGCACTTTTACGGCTCCCACTGGCGGAATATACACCTTTGCTATTGGCTACACAGCAACCGGAGCCGGTGATTCCAGAAAAATTAAACTTCTTTTAAACGGAAGCCTCTATGAAGTGATTAATAGCGGCATTACGAGTGGATCAGAACTCACTAGGTCTGTCACAATGAAGCTTTCTTCAGGAGACAAGGTTAAATTGAGGATTAATACTGGAATTTCCAGTGAATCAGGAATAGGTTCATTCTCAGGTTTTAAGGTATATTAGAAACCTAGCTGAAGCTTCAGATGCTATTACCCACTACCTGGTACCCGAAACTACGAACCCGTAACCCGCAACCCTGAACCCTGAACCCTGAACCCTGAACCCTGAACCCTGAACCCTGAACCCTGAACCAGTAACCAGCAACCCTCCTGCGCCACCTCCTACGCTAAAGCTTCGGAGGTTGAAGAAAGCTACGGAGGGCGAAGCCCGAAATCACCTTCTCCTGTACTTCTCCATCAGCTCCCTGTTGAGGTCGAGGGGAGGGGTTGCGTTTTCCGGCAGGAAAGATTTATACGGGTGGGTTTTTGAGTATTCTTCAAACTCTTTTCGTACCTCTGCAAGTACCTCCGGCTTTGTCAGCAGATCGATAGCCGCGGCGGCCATCACCTTTGCACCGGCATTCAGCCCCTTCCATGTGGCAGTACCATAAAATCCTGCAACAGCCGACCAGTGATGTCCTATTGCACCCGGCACTCCTCCGGGAAAATTCAGGGTGGCTGTCGGCGCAATCAGGGTTACGTCACCAACATCGGAGGAACCACCCCCTACCTCAACTCCCGAGGGGGTCCTCAACTGTCCAACTGCAGTGGGGTAACCCGACTGCCTGGCCCCGAGCTCCTTCTGAAGTGCTTTTGCAAAGGCATTCTCCTCTTCCGACCATTCGGGCATCCCTACAAGTTCCATGTTCTTTTGCAGCAGCACCGCCATCCCTTTGTTTGCATGGCGCTGGTGCACACCGGTGAGTACCCTTATTTCTGCGAGTTCGGTGCCTGTTGCCAGTGCAGCTCCCCTGGCGCAGTCAACAACCCTGTTGTACATATCCTCGAGGCGGGCGTCGGTATTCCTTACATAATACCACACGGTTGCCTTGTCGGGAACCACATTCGGAGCTTCCCCTCCCTCGGTTATAACGTAGTGCATTCGCTGTGTATAGTGAAGGTGTTCGCGCAGGTAATTGGTAGCCACGTTCATAATCTCAACGGCATCGAGGGCGCTTCTGGCCGACCATGGCGCCCCGGCCGAGTGGGCCGTTCTGCCCCTGAAGGTGAAAAGCACCGATATTACCGCATTTCCGCCCACCCCGTACGATGTTGAGAATCCTGATGAAGCGTGGTTGTCGATAACGGCATCAACATCCCTGAAAAGACCTGCCCTTACCATGTATGGTCTGCTTATTATTGTCTCCTCAGCGGGTGAACCATAGAACACTATTGTCCCCTTTATCTTATTCTCCTGCATGCTGCGTTTGACGGCAATTGCAGCGGCAATTCCGGCGGCACCCATCATATTGTGCCCGCAGCCGTGGCCTGGTGCTCCGGCTACAATCGGATCCTGGTACGGAACCCCGGCCTTTTGCGAAAGCATAGGCAGTGCATCGAACTCGCCCAGAATACCTATTACAGGCTTACCCGATCCCCATGTTGCCACAAAACATGTTGGCATTCCCGCGGCACCCCTTTCTACTTTAAAGCCTTCCGCCTCAAGGGTTGAAGCCAGCAGTTCAGCCGACCTGAACTCCTGCATTCCAAGCTCGGCAAACGACCAGATGGAGTCGGATATAATTCCGAACTTTGTCACAACCTCCTTCCGTGAGAGATAATCGAGTGCGCTGGTCTTGGCCCTGTATGTATCGGCCTTGCCTGTTGACGAAGGGGTTACGGTTTCCTGTCCTGTAACGGCTGAGGGCGCTATCACCAGCGACACAACCGTGATAATAATAACGCATACGTTGCTTCTCCTTTTCATAAGTGCAGGTTTTCGGGGTTAACAGTAACAAATCTAAGTAAAGCGGAGGGTTTTTCATCAGATTGGGGGTATGTTTTACAATATGAGTGACCGGAGTTGGAAGTTCACAGAGTTGGTATGGTTGGGGGTAATGGGAAAGTTTTAAATTTGTGGGGATGATTGAGATTGAAAACAAACTAAACAGGAGGTTATAAAAATGAATTTCAGGTTGTCATATTTGGTAACGGCGTTTGCGGTTGCAGCGCTTTCGGTCTCTGCTGCCAGTGCACAGAAGACGGGTTTGAAGGTATTTATTTCGGTCGATATGGAGGGGGTTGCCGGGGTGGTTAACAGCGATCAGGTTACCATGGGCGGCCACGATTACAACATGGCCAGAAAATGGATGACTGAAGAAGCAAACGCAGCAATTCTCGGGGCTCTTGATGCAGGGGCAACCGAAATTGTGGTAAACGACTCTCACAGCACCATGCGTAACCTTATCGCCGGCGATATTAATCCCGCAGCGAGGCTTATAACCGGTTCCCCCAAAACGCTGGGAATGATGCAGGGTATAGATGAGACATTCGATGCTGTGATCTTTATCGGGTACCACGCCCGTGCAGGTTCGGCCGATGGTGTTCTCGACCACACCTATTCCGGAGCAGCGGTTCATGCCCTTAAGGTAAACGGCAGGGAGACAGGAGAATCGGAGCTTAATGCGCTGATAGCCGGGCACTTCAATGTGCCGGTTGTAATGATTGCCGGCGATGCTACTCTGTGTGCACAGGTGAAGAAAAGTCTTGGCCCCGACGTTGTCACAACCGAAACAAAGGAGGCGATAGGAAGGTATGCCGCAAAAACCCTGGTACCTTCCGAATCCCAGAAACTTATCAGGACCAATACCGCGGCGGCACTGAAAAAGCTGTCTGTTTTCAGGCCTTACAAGCCTTCTGCTCCATACGTGGTTGAAATCGATTTTCTATACAGTCATCAGGCCGAGAATGCCTCACTGGTGCCTGGTGTGGAGAGGGTTTCAGCACGCACTGTAAGGTACACCCAGCCTGACTTCATCAATGCCTTCAGGATGTTCAGGGCCCTGGTTACACTTGCCAATGCTTAACTCTTTTATGCTTTTCCGGGTCAAACCTTAATACCTATTACAAGTACATCGTCAACCTGGTCCTCACTACCCTTCCATTTATGGAAAGTGTCGCTGAGCCTGGTGCAAGTCTCTGCTGGTGGCAGGGCACTGAGTTCTTCAAGTAAACCCTTGAATTGCCTGGAAAGGAATTTCTTGCCATCCTGATTTATCTGGTCGTAGAAGCCATCGGAGAACAGGTATATCATTGAACCCCGCTCAAGGGTAGCTTCATGGTCGGTAAACCGGGACTCGTTAGGATGAATGCCTATCGGGTTCCTTACCGATTTGAGTTCGGTAAGGGTGCCGTTTGTCACCAGATAGACCGGGTTGTTGGCTCCCGAACAGATTACCGACCTGTTCGTAGTGTCGACAATTGCTATTGTCATATCCATTCCGTCGCGTGATTCTCCCTCCCTTCCGGTTTGACGCAGTGAGACCTTTATTCTGTCGCGCAGGTCGCTGAGTATCCCTGAAGGCGTGTAAAGGTTGTTCCTTATCCGGTCTATTCCGGTATTAATAATATCGGCAAGCAGTGACATACCCAGCATGCTCATAAGTGCCCCTGGAACACCATGACCGGTGCAGTCGGCAGCACACACCAGTACTCTTGACTGGCTGATCTGCCTTATCCAGTAAAAGTCCCCGCTCACAATATCGCGGGGCAGGTACAGAATGAATGATTCAGGCAGGATTTCGTCAGTCTGCGCGACGGGGGGAAGCATGGCTGATTGTATACGTTTTGCATACCGGATGCTGTCCTCAATGGCAGTTTTCTGTGTCTCTACAATATCCCTCTGCCGTGTAATTTCATCACGCTGAAGGCGTAGCAAGCGGTTGTCTTTCTTTTTGACAGAGAGGTTCCTCAGCACAATAATTACTATTGTTGTCAACAATAAGGCGCCAATTATGAGTGAGTTGCGTGTTGTCTGAAGTATCTTCCTGTCTTTCTTAAGGAGTTCGTTTTCCTTCTCTTTCTTCTCTGTCTCAAATTGTGTCTGCAATTCCAGAATCTGCCTTTGTCTCTCCACAGTAAGAACGGAGTCCTTCAAAGTGGAATAGCGGTTCATGTAGAAGTAAGCATTCCCGAAATTGTTCAGTGCGGCCCATGTCCCTGCCAGTTCATCGTAAGCGCTCATCAGCACTGAAGGTGAGTTAATTGCCAGTCCGATTTCCACTGCCTCCTCAAGAAGGGCGACGGCAGCCATGTAGTTCATTTTTCCGCCCGTCAGCCTTGCCGAAGAGATAAGAACCTGGGCATAGTTCTCCCTGTTCCCTGTCTGGTCGTAAAGCAACCGCGCCCGTTCATAGCTAATAGCGGCAGAGTCAGTCTGCCCTGTTTGTTCATAAAGATGACCCAGCGAGTGGCTTATGATTGCCAGGTCGGTTTTGCTTTCAAGCTTCATGCCCGTACGGAAAGCATGAATGTAAAACCAGACGGCCTTGTCAAGGCTGTCAAGCAGTACGGCGGTCTGGGCCAGTGAGATATAAACCTTCATTACGCCATATTCATTTCCGGCCGACCTGAACAGATCAACTGCCTCAATATTGTATTCCATCGATCGCGTGTAATCCGACATCCGGTAGTAGATATTTGCAATACTGGTTTTTGCATAGGCAATCAGTCGGGTGTCCCTGATAGCTTCGCTTATCCTTTGTCCCTCGAGGTAATAGTATAGGGCGCTGTCATTCCCTGACAGGTTTTCATGAACCGTACCGATACAGAATAGTGAGGTTGCCACGCCCGATTGCCGTCCGATTCTGGTGTTTATATCAAGCGATTTGCGATAGAGCCCCATTGCTTCCTCATAGCGGCTCTGATTATGAGCAAGTATTCCGAGGTTGTTATAGACTATCGCAATCCCTGACTGATCGCCGGTTGATTCATATACTTCAAGGGCCTTCCGGTTATTGATTTCGGAGATTGTAAAATCTCCCTTTACCTGGGCAATGTTGGCTAGCTGAAGCCAACTTCCTGCTATACCCTTTCCGAAACTGAGCCTGTCAGCTTCGCTGAGTGCATTATTTGCAATATCCTCGGCCTCAATGATATCGAGATACTGAAGCTCGTGTGAGATCCTTATCCGGAGCATTACCTTACCCGTGTCGGTCTTCTCCTGGTTAAGCCTGTGCATCAGGCTGTCCAGCCTGTTCTGGTTCTGAGCGAACATCTGACCGGCGAGGCAGCCTGCCAGTATTGTCAGAATGATCTTTTTCATTATGGAATTGGTTATTATGTGGGACCACCTGGTAAACAGAGTAATAAAAGTACCAAAAACATTCACACAAAACTGCGGGGATAATAACATTCTGCAAAAAAACAGCTCATTATCGGCAACCCCTTTACACCCTCTTCCCCTAACCCGCAACCCATTCCTCCATTTTTATTACCTTTGCCCATCAAAACAACAGGCAATGATAAGTAATGAACAGATTAAGGACCTTGCGGGGCGCCGGGATGCGTTAAGGAGGTATCTTTGACATCGATGGCAGAATAAAGGAGATTGAGGAGAAAGAAGCTGTAACGCACAAACCCGGCTTCTGGTCCGATCCCGATGCAGCCGAAGCTCTCATGAGGGAGATTTCGGCAATGAAGAGCTGGACAAATGCTTTTTCAAGAGTAAGCAGTGCCATTGACGACCTGCAGGTAATTCATGAATTCTTCAGGGAGGGCGAAGCCACTGAAGCCGAGTTGCAGAAACAGTATGAGACTGCCCTCGGCCTGACCGAGGCCCTTGAGCTCCGCAATATGCTCCGCAATGAGGAGGATGTGCTTGGAGCGATTGTAAAGATCAATGCAGGTGCCGGTGGAACCGAGAGCAACGACTGGGCCCAGATGCTGATGCGCATGTATATAAGGTGGGGCGAGCGGAACGACTATAAGGTAAGGGAACTTGATTACCAGTCGGGTGATGAGGTTGGTGTGAAATCGGTAACACTCGAGTTTGACGGTGAGAGGGCTTACGGCTATCTGAAGGGGGAGAGCGGCGTGCACCGACTGGTAAGGATATCCCCGTTCAATTCACTCGGGAAGAGACAAACCACTTTTGCTTCGGTTTTTGTTTCACCGCTGGTTGATGACGATATTGAAATTGAGATAAATCCGGCCGACATTACCTGGGAGACCTACCGGTCGAGCGGGGCAGGCGGTCAGAATGTCAACAAGGTTGAAACAGCCGTTAGGTTAAGGCATCATCCCAGCGGACTGGTGATTGAGAACCAGGAGACCCGGTCGCAGGGCAAGAACAAGGAGAATGCCCTGAGGATACTGAAGTCGCATCTCTATGAACTGGAGCTTCGCAAGAGGATGGAGGAGCAGGCGAAGATTGAGGGCAAAAAGAAGAAAATTGAATGGGGCTCGCAAATAAGGTCGTACACACTTCACCCCTACAAACTTATAAAGGATGTCAGAACCGGTTATGAATCGGGCAATGTGATTGCAGTACTCGATGGTGACCTGAATGATTTCATAAAGACCTTCCTGATGGAATTCGGGGGTTCAGAAAGTTAGCCGGCCGGCTCCTTAATATGACAAATAGCATTGATTATATGGTATTGCAGCATTTTAATTTGTAGCCCACCAATTCAAATCATATGAAAGAGGAAGAAAGACTCTTTTCCGGATTCAGCCCGGTTACCACTGAAGAGTGGATTGAACGAATAAACAAGGATCTGAAAGGGGCCGACTTCGGGAAGAAGATGGTATGGAAAACCAATGAAGGGTTCGAGGTTATGCCTTTTTACAGGAGCGAAAACCTTGACGCGACAGGCCATATAGGAACTCTTCCGGGAGAATTCCCTTTTGTTCGCGGAACCAGGACGGAGAGCAATGCATGGCTGGTAAGGCAGGATATTGAGGTTTCAGACTATGCCAGGGCCAACAGCAAGGCTCTTGAAATCCTTATGAAAGGTGTAGACTCACTGGGCTTCATTATTACCGATCCCGATTCGATGACCGAATCCAACATGAGAACACTGCTTGAAGGTATCCATGCCGGCAGTATAGAGATTAACTTCAGCACCGCCGGTAAGGCAAGGGAACTGCTGGGTTTCTTCATGAAGGAAATGAGGAGCCGCAAGACAAACCTGCCCGACCTGCGCGGTTCAGTTGAAGCCGATCCCCTCGGCAGGCTGATGATTAACGGAAAGCTCTGTGTATCAGTCGACCAGGGGCTTGATTATCTGGCATCTCTCTTCAATGATTCAGCAGCCATGGAGTCTTTCAGGGTGCTTAATGTCAATGCTGCCAGTTTCAACAATGCCGGAGCCGATTGTGTAACAGAACTTGCCTTCGCCATTTCGCTTGGCAACGAGTACCTTTCACAGCTCACATCAAGGGGTATCGGCATTGAAACAGCAGCAGCGAAAACCGGTTTCACTTTCGGAACAGGCCCGAACTATTTCATGGAGATTGCGAAGCTGAGGGCTGCTCGCATGTTGTGGGCAGTTATTGTAAAAGGTTACAGGCCGTCAAACGAAGAAGCCTGCCGCATGAATATCCATTCGGTTACCAGCGAGTGGAACAAGACTGCCTACGATCCATATGTAAACATGCTGAGGACACAAACCGAGGCTATGTCGGCAACCATTGGCGGGGCCGACTCTCTCCTGGTCCATCCGTTCAACAGGGTGTTTGCAAAACCCGATGAGTTTTCCGAAAGGATTGCCCGCAATCAGCAGTTATTGCTTAAGGAGGAGGCTCACTTCGACAAGGTAGCCGACCCCGGAGCAGGATCGTGGTATATTGAGAACCTCACCTCGATGATAGCCGGGTCGGCATGGAAACTTTTTATTGAAACTGAGGAAAAGGGAGGCTTCCTGAAGGCACTGAAGGAGGGGTTCATACAGCAAAAGACAGAAGAGATTGCCCGGAAACGCATCTCCGACATAAGAAAAAGGAGGGAGGTGCTTCTTGGAATAAACCAGTACCCTTCATTCGGAGAGGAAATGCCGGCGAACGCCGAATATGAGAGGATGTTTGGCAGCAACGAGCCGGAGGGTGCACCGGATGTACGGCCGCTGAGGCTCTTCAGGGGAGCAGTTGAGTTTGAAAAGCTCAGGCTGGCTGCTGAGAAGAGCAGCGTCAGACCATCGGTCTTCCTGCTCAGCACAGGTAATCCCGCCATGAGGCTGGCAAGAGCCCAGTTCTCATCAAACTTTTTCGCCTGCGGCGGCTACAGGATAATTGACAAGGGAGCATTCACGAGTGCTGCCGCGGGGGCTGAAGCGGCCCTGGCAAGCGGTGCACAGATAGTAGTCATCTGCAGTTCCGACGAGGAGTATGCAGTATCGGCACCCGAGGCATTTGATAAACTGGGAGGCAAGGCACTGTTCGTAGTTGCAGGGGCACCCGGGTGCAGCGACGATCTGAAGAACAGGGGCATTTCCCACTTCATCAGCATACGATCGGATGTATACGAAACCCTGAAGCAGTTCCATTCGTTGCTTGGAATTACCGTTTAACAGAGGAAAATGACCGTCATGAGACCAAAATACCGTTATGAAGATATAAAAGACCTTGTGAAGAGACCTTCTGACTATGAGAAGTGGAGGAAAGTTCACAGGGAAGGGACCGAATGGATTACCCCCGAGCGGATACCCGTTAAGAGCTTTTTCAGTGCTGATGACCTTAAGGGCATTGATCATCTGGAATTTGCCTCGGGCATAACACCTTTTCTGAGGGGTCCCTATTCCGGAATGTATGTTACACGGCCCTGGACGATAAGGCAATACGCCGGGTTCTCAACTGCCGAGGAGTCGAATGCATTTTACCGCCGCAACCTGGCAGCCGGGCAGATGGGGCTGTCTGTGGCTTTTGACCTTGCCACCCACCGGGGGTATGACTCCGATCATGAAAGGGTTGAGGGAGACGTTGGCAAGGCCGGCGTTGCAGTATCGACCGTTGAGGGTATGAAGGTTCTGTTCGATCAGATACCCCTCAACAAGATGTCGGTATCGATGACCATGAACGGGGCCGTTCTGCCTATTATGGCATTCTACATTGTGGCAGCGCTTGAGCAGGGAGCAAAGCTTGAAGAGCTTTCCGGAACAATTCAGAATGATATTCTGAAGGAGTTCATGGTGCGAAACACCTACATCTATCCTCCGGCTTTTTCAATGCGCATTATAGCCGATATATTCAGGTACACCTCGCAGCACATGCCGAAGTTCAACTCGATAAGCATATCGGGTTACCATATGCAGGAAGCGGGAGCCACCTGCGACCTTGAGCTTGGCTATACACTTGCCGACGGACTGGAATATCTCCGCACAGGTGTCAACTCGGGACTTGACATTGACTCGTTCGCACCGAGGCTCTCATTTTTCTGGGCCATAGGCATGAACCACTTCATGGAGATTGCCAAGATGCGGGCGGCCAGAATGCTTTGGGCTAAAATTGTCGGCCGGTACAATCCGAAAGATCCAAAATCGCTTGCTCTGAGAACACATTCACAGACATCGGGATGGAGTCTTACCGAGCAGGACCCGTTCAACAACGTGGGCCGTACGTGTATTGAAGCGATGGCGGCGGCTCTGGGCCACACCCAGAGTCTGCACACCAACGCACTTGACGAGGCCATTGCCCTGCCCACCGATTTTTCGGCCCGCATAGCCCGCAACACCCAGATATATCTGCAGGAAGAGACTCATATTTGCCGGCAGATTGATCCATGGGGAGGCTCGTATTATGTTGAGTATCTGACAAATGAGATTGCCCGTAAGGCATGGGCTCACATTGAGGAGATTGAGAGCCTCGGGGGTATGGCAAAGGCGATTGAATCGGGTGTGCCGAAAATGAGGATTGAAGAGGCTGCAGCGAGGGCGCAGGCGAAAATCGACTCAGGGGTTCAGGTTATTGTGGGAACCAACAGATACAGGCTCGAGAAGGAAGACCCGCTCGAAATACTTGAGGTAGACAATACAGCCGTGAGGGAGGTGCAGGTTAAAAGGCTTGCCAACCTCAGGGCTTCACGCGATGAGGCAGCCTGCATGGCAGCCCTCGATGCACTCACGGAGTGCGTAAAAACAGGTAAGGGGAACCTGCTTGAGCTTGCAGTCGATGCTGCTTCGAAACGGGCCACCCTGGGTGAAATATCAATTGCATGCGAAAAAGTAGCAGGGAGGTACAAAGCTGTGATAAGAACAATATCGGGAGTTTACTCCTCGGAATATAAGTCCGATTCCGATTATGAGGCGGCTCGCAGGCTGGCTTCGGAATTTGCCGCCCGGGAAGGCAGGCAGCCAAGGATTATGATAGCAAAAATGGGGCAGGACGGCCACGACCGCGGTGCGAAGGTAGTGTCGACGGGATATGCCGATATTGGTTTCGACGTTGATATCGGTCCGCTGTTTCAGACCCCGGCCGAAGCTGCAAGGCAGGCGGTGGAAAACGATGTCCACATACTCGGTGTATCGAGCCTGGCAGCAGGGCACAAGACCCTGGTTCCGCAGGTAATTGCCGAACTGAAAAAGCTTGGACGCGATGATATACTTGTAGTGGCAGGCGGAGTAATACCGGCACAGGATTACCAGTACCTTTATGATGCAGGCGTTGCCGCCATATTCGGCCCGGGAACCTCTGTGGCCAGGGCTGCAAAGCAGATTCTGGAGATACTCATTGCTGCCTCGGAGTAGACCGGCAGCCAGCAGAAGGGGAGCCGCGGATATTTCCATATTAATGAAATATTGCATTAATTTGTGGAGGTAAATAAATGCTGTGATGAGAATACGATTACTGCTTCTGGCCCTGTTTCTTGCCGGTTCAGCCTGTTCAGGGCCCCCGAAGGCGGTCAGGACCGCAATACCTGCAACGCCGCAGGCTGAAAAGCCGGTTCCGGAAAGTGAACCAGTTGTTCAGAAGGTGAATTTCCAGCGTCCCGAAACCTGGCTGATGGGACCATTTACCCAGGACATGATGACCAGGCCCCCTCACGATCAGTGGTATACGCCGGAATACAACTCCTATAAACCAGTCCAGGAACTGGTGCATAGAATTCAGGAGGCAAACACAGGCGGAATATCTGTCCTCATTGTACTTGGCACATGGTGCCCCGACAGCCACCGCGAAGTGCCCCGGTTTATCAAACTTCTCGATGAGTGCGGCATGGCACGCATCGGGGTAAAGTTTCTGGGTGTTGATATGAATAAATATGCTCCGGTAGGTGATTATGAGAAACTTGAGATTAAACGGGTGCCCACATTTATAGTTTACAGGAATAATATTGAAATAGGACGCATCATTGAGTATCCTGTCACGTCTTTAGAAGGGGATTTTACAGAGATACTCCACCGTAAAAACTAATATTTAAACATCATTATTATGGAGCAGAATAGAGGCAAATCGGCACAAAACCTTGGAGTGGCAGCCCTGGTAACCGGTATTGTAACTTTTATAATAGCTGTAATTCCCTGTATAGGAATCGTGGCGGTCATCCCGGGTATTATTGCAATTGTTCTGGCTGTTGTTGGTCTCGGAAGGGCCACCCAGGAAGGAAGGGGAATGTTAATTGCCAGCCTTATCATCGGTATTGTTGCCACCCTTATTTCAATGACCCAGTGGGCTTTTGTGGGCAATGCAGTCAGCAAAATGGACATCTGGGAGAATGGTCTCAGGAGGGCGGTAGAGGAGGTAAAAACAAATGTAATTGACGAGATTGAGAAAGGTGATTTTTCAATCAGGATCGAAAGCGGAGATGACATTGTTGAGATCAGATCGACCATCGACTCGAAAGAGTCACAGGACAAGCTCGACAAGCTTGAGAAGCTTGAAGGGGTTTCAAAGCCCGACACCATTAAGGAGCCTGAGCCGCCCGGAAAAAAGTAAACTGAAGTTATTATCAGACCGTATATACTGATAAATTTAATCCTTGCCGGAGTTATCCTTATTGTAATGGGATACTCCGGTATTTTTTCTCCCGATTCGGGTGATTATCCGGTTCAGTGTATGCACGAACTGATAACAGGCAGTGAGTGTACTTCGTGCGGATTGTCTCACGGTTTTTCACTAATCCTCAGGGGTCGCTTCAGCGAGGCTGCAGAATGGAACCCTGGCAGTATGCGTATCTTCCTTTTCTTTGCCCTTCAGTTGCTTCTGCGCCTGGCCCTGCCGGTTATTTGCCACGGGCTTCCCGGCCGGCGCGAACGTAACAACCTGGTGTTGGCCGACTCAGCGGTTACGATTGTAATGTTTTTAGTGGCGTTTTTCCCTTTGCTCAGGTACCAGGTTTTTATTCTGAAGACGCTGTTTTAGTTTTTGCCGTGCAGCAGCTTCATAATTACCGCCGTTTCGAAACCCTTTGATTGCATTGACCTTACCACCGAGGCCCTCAGTAACCCTGCATCGGATTTCTTTTTTGTTTTCAAAATCCTCTCAACCAGTTTCGAGGCAATAAGCAGGTACTCCTGTTCATCTATTCCATTAAGGGCTCCGGCAATCACATTTGCGGGCAAATCCTTCATTCTCAGGGCATAAGAAATCTTAATCCGCCCCCACTTGTTATATCTCAGCTTGTCACGTGCGAAGGCCGAGGCATACCGTTGCTCGTCAATAAACCTGTCGCTTACCAGCGAGGCAATTATTTCATCGCTCTTTTGCGGTGGAACCAGGGCCCACTCCTCGATCTTTGCGCGGATTTCGCTTATGCAGTATTCGCGTGAGGCGCACAGCCGGCGTGCTTTTGCAATTGCGGTATCGTAGCCGCTTTTGTTCCCTTCAGCACCTGGTTCCGCTGATGAACCTGTTCTTCGAGTTGATGTCATTTATGATTTGCGGGTTTTTTACTGATCTGACCGAGAAGATTTCAAGTGTTTCCCTGCCAAGCGCCTCGTTAATTTCGAAGCAGAACCAGCCGCCGGGTTCCAGCAGGGTGTTGACAGCCTCAAGCAGAGCCCGGTAGTAAACCAGTGGGTCGGTGTCGGAAACGAACAGTGCTCCATGAGGCTCATGGTTGAGCACATTGGGCTTCATACCTGCTTTTTCGGAGTTGCGTACATAGGGCGGATTTGCAACCATAATACCGGCCGCAGGCAGCGAACCGAAGGCATCCGACAGAAGATCGTGCCTCACCAGATTGACACTGGCTGAGTGATTGCTGATATTCCGGGCGGCAGCTTCGAGTGGTTCACTATATAGTTCGGTGGCCCACACTTCCGACTGTTTCAGCATGCATGCGAGAGTGACGGCAATGCAGCCGCTGCCGGTACAGAAATCGATAATGGTTCCGCTGAAACCCATTCCTGCCTGCTGCAGGGTGGCAAAAACAAGCTCTTCGGTCTCCTGTCTTGGTATAAGCACCCCGCCGTTGACAGCGAACTTCCGTCCCATAAACCAGCCGTAACCGGTGATATGCTGAACCGGTTTATGGCTGAGAAGTTCAGGCAGGGCTGCCTGAATGAGGCCGGCCTCGGCATGGTTGAGCGGCCTGTTGCTCTCCTTCAGTTGCCCGATATGGTTGAGGCCGGTTACCGCTTCAACCAGCAGTGATATAACCGCATTGCACTCACCCGGCGGGTAGATTACCCTCAACTCGCCGGCAAGCAACCTTTTTGTCTCACCGATTGTTTGTAACTTAACGCCCATCAATCAAAGTTAACTTTTTTGACCGAGATGAATACCGGATTTCATGAAATGTTCATGAGTCGCTGCCTCGAACTGGCATCGGCAGCGCTGGGAAGCACCTTCCCTAACCCGGTAGTCGGTTCGGTGATTGTTCACAACGGCAGGATCATAGGCGAAGGATACCACAGGAAGGCCGGTGAGGCACATGCCGAGGTAGCTGCAATTGAATCGGTTACCGACAGGTCGCTGCTGGGCGAATCAACCCTTTATGTGAACCTCGAGCCCTGTTCGCATCATGGCAGAACTCCTCCTTGTGCCGACAGGATTATTGCGGAGGGTATCCGTCGGGTGGTTTGCGGCACTACCGATACCAGCAGCAAGGTTGCTGGCAGAGGGTTTGATAAGCTTCGCAGTGCCGGATGTGAGGTGATAACAGGTGTCCTTGAAAGAGAATCGAGGGCTGCCAATTGCAGGTTCTTCACTTTTCACGAGAAAGGGAGGCCCCGGGTAATACTGAAGTGGGCCATGAGCGCCGATGGCTTCATTGATACCGACAGACCCCCCGGTTCCCCCGTTGAGCCATACTGGATTACGGGATTGACCGAAAGAATTTTTGTGCACCGCTGGCGGGCAACCGAGCAGGTGATCGTTGCCGGAGGGGGTACCGTCAGGAGTGACAATCCATCGCTTAATGTACGATACTGCGATGGCCGCGACCCTGTGAAAGCTATTCTTTCCCGATCGGGCAGACTTGACCCGGGAAGCCGGATTTTCGGCGGTGAGAGGGTGCTGCTTTTTACGAAGGCGAAGGGTGTTACATACCCCGGCACCGAGGTGGTTGCCTTGCGGAGGCCTGAAAGTGAGGTTGTTGAAGAAATGCTGCAGGATCTGTTTCAGCGTGGATTTCAGTCGGTTTTTGTTGAGGGCGGAAAGCAGGTTCTTGATATGTTCATTGCTTCGGGTTGCTGGGATGAAGCAAGAGTTTTCAGGGGATTAAGAGACTGGGGGAAGGGACTGCCGGCACCGGAAACTGGAAGAGTACCCTCAACGGTTGAGATGTTTGAAGAGAGTATACTGGAAATCGTTTACAATGAACATATTCGATAAGGCAGTTTGAGGAAACTATTTTTTTTATTATTTTTGAAGATTATCAGTTGTTTTTAAAACTATAAGTTATGAGAAGGAGAGGATTGATTTTTTTCACTTTAGCGATGATGATCGCCCTCGGGGCAAGCGCCCAGAATGCTAAGCAAATGTTAACCGCCGGAAATAAATTCATGGCCGGAATGAAATATGAGGCAGCAGTTGAACAGTTCGCCAGGGCCATTGACCTTGACCCCAACAAACCCGATGGCTATATTGCCAGGGCCGGTGCGTATGAAAAGCTCGGGAAACATAACGAGGCATTTGCCGATCTGGAGAAGGCGCTGGTGCTTGCACCAAAGAATATTATTGTCCTTACCGGTCTGGGAAGGGCCTGCAACATGATGGGCAGGTACGACGAAGCCCTCACATACCTGAACCGGGCAACGGCTGTCGATAAGCGCAACAAGGATGTCTATCCCGAGAAGGTTAACACATTAATTGGACTCGGACGGTTCGATCAGGCCCTCAAGGCCTCCGATACAGCCTTGCTGCTTCGCAACGACGCCGGTAACCTATACTACCGGGGCCAGGTATACCTTAAGCTCAACAACGATGTAATGGCCAAGAAAGAGTTTGAGAAATCGATCGCGAAGGACAAGAACCATATTCCCCCGCGCATTGCCATTGTCGATATTCTTTTAAGGGAGGGGAAGAATGGAGAGGCTCTGGGCCAGTGCAACGCCCTTCTAAGCAGGGACGACAAGAATACGGCCGCCTATACTGCCCGCAGCAGGGTGTACGTTGCAAGCATGGATTTCCCGAATGCCATCAATGATGTTTCGAAAAACATTATACTGGAACCCGATGTTCCCGATCACTACTTCACCAGGGGGCAGTACTATGCCCAGTTTAACCAGCATTCCAATGCCATCAACGATTTCTCCAAATATATAAGTCTGAACCCTGATAACCCCGATGTATATTTTGCCCGGGCATCCTCGTTCGAGGAGATAATGAATTTCGACCGGGCAGCAACCGATTATACAAAGATTACCGAGTTGTCGGAGTTCGACATGAACGCACGCAGGAGGCTAAAGGAGGCCAATGAGAGGCTTTTCGAGATTAACCGTGAGACAATAGCACCCGAGATAAGCATCCTGAGTCCGGTACCGGTTGAGAATGTACTGGAGGTAAGGAGTGATAACGCTTCTCTTCTTATTTCCGGCAGGCTTGTCGACAAAAGCGCCATCAGTTCACTGAAGATCAACGATGAGAATGTGCCGGTAACCGAAAAGGGTGGTGCCTATGAGTTTGTTGCAAGCATAAATGTAGGCGGCAAGAACGCAGTTTCAATAGCGGCTACCGATGTTTACGACAATACCAGGACTCTTAACTTCGACCTCAGGCGCACTGAGATTGACCCGCCTAAAATCAGTCTTATTGCTCCCACACCATCAGTGGACGGCGGAACGGTTTTTCTTGACAACAACAACCAGATGCAGCGCATTGAAGGCAGGATTACCGATGCAAGCCGCATAAAGTTGATACTTATTGAGGGTGTCTCGGCAAGCTATTCATTGAATGACCTAAACCCGTCATTCAATGCAACGGTAGATATGCTTAACAAGAACAAAATATCAATTGTGGCAGAAGATATTTATGGTAACCGCACCGAAAGCGTATTTAACGTGAACCGTGAGGGTGCCATGATTTCCGAGGGAAATCCCATGGGCCGCACCTGGGCAGTTTTTATTGAAAACTCGGCCTATACCATGTTCGCAAGCCTCGAGGGCCCTGCAAAGGATGTTTCACTGATGCAGAGAGCCCTTGACAACTACCAGATACACAACATTATTCACAAGAAGAACATGACCAAAACCGACATGGAGAGGTTCTTCAATATAGAGCTCAGGGATATGGTGAGGGCAAATAACGTGAAGTCGCTGATGGTATGGTATGCCGGCCACGGGAAGTTTATTAATGACGTGGGTTACTGGATACCGGTTGATGCAAGGAGGAACGAGGAATTTACCTACTTTAACATTAACGGACTGAGGGCGGCAATGGAACCCTATATCAATATTGTTACGCATCTGCTGGTGATTACCGATGCCTGCGAGTCAGGTCCCGGGTTCTACACCGCCATGCGTTCCGAACTTAAGCAGAGAAGCTGTGACGACTGGCAGGCAACACAGCTGAAGTCGAGCCAGGTGTTCTCATCGGCCGGATATGAACTGGCAATGGATAACTCGCAGTTCACGCAAACTTTTTACGACATGCTCATGAACAACCCGAATGCATGTCTTCCAATAGAGGAGATCGTAAAAAAGGTAAGCGATGCGCATGCAGCCTCAAACCAGCAAAAACCAAAATTCGGTAAAATAACAGGACTTCGCGACGAGGACGGAACATTCTTTTTCATAGCCAAATAAAGTAATGATACTTACTGATTCTTGCAGAATTAAGGGGATCATCAGGAGAGGTTTCCTGGTGATCTTCTTTTTGTGCCCGGTTATTCTGCCGGCATGGTCACAGACATGGTATTTCGAGCGCTACGGCGCCGAACAGGGCCTTAACTCATCGAAGGTGTACGTTTCACTTCAGGATTCGCGTGACTTTATCTGGCTTGGAACCGATGTCGGCCTTTCAAGGTTCGACGGTTCGAAGATCGAGAATTTCAGCGTTGACAATGGCATTGCCCCCGGAGGCGTACGATCGATGTGCGAGGACAGCATTGGAAGAATATGGTTCGGGCATCTTAACGGTGGCATTAGCTATTTCGACGGCTCGCGGTTTGTAAGGGCAGCCTTTGACGACGGACATATTACAACCGATATCACCAGCATAAGACAGAATGGGGATTACCTGTGGGTTACTACCTATATGAACGGGGCTATGAGGCTTGGCTTTCCTGACATTGGTGACACCATACTGGTAGGGAAGCAGTATCACGGCAATGAAGGCCTGAGCGATGTGGTACCGGTTTCGTATATTGACCTTAGCGGCAATTATTACTGTATAACTGACGGAGGTCTCCGTAAATACTTTCCTGACGAGGACAGGTTCGAGCGTTTCAGTCCGCCAGGCCTTACCCGCGAGTGGCAGGTTACCTGCATGCTGGAGGATAGTATGGGAAATTTCTGGTTCGGCACCTATCATGGCGGCCTCTACAAGATTGAGAAGGGTTCAGATGACGCGGTGGTATTCGACCGGCGTGACGGGCTTGCCCGTAACTGGATTACCTGCCTGATGGAAGACTACAAGGGCAATATCTGGGTCGGTTCCAACGATGCAGGCATCACTGTCTTCAGAGGCGGGAAGGAGATACATAATTTCAACACATCAAACGGATTATCGGCAAGACAGATATTCTCAATGATGGAGGACAGGGAGAAGAATGTCTTCATTACCGACTACGGCGATGGGTTCAGCATATTCAAGGGTGATCATATCTTTTCCATTGCCGGGGAAGAGATCATTCCCGGGAAAGCCGTATTTGCAGTTGAAGAGGGAGAAGACGGCAAAATGTGGCTGGGCACCGACGGCGGAATAACATTCTATAATTTAAGGAGCGCCAACGGTGGCAGGAGAGAAGTGATAAATCAGGCTTCAAATACCATCGGTAATAAAATGAGATTCCTGTCAAAAAGCCCGGGTGGGGTGATGTGGATCGGAACACACGATTATGGAATTGCCTATTATAATCCTGCCGATAAAAAATTCAGGTGGGATACACAAATGAACCTGTCAATCTGGTCGCATTTCAGAGCAGGAATGGTGGTAAAGGCTCTTACATTCGACAAGGACGGCAATGTATGGGTGGGAACCGATGACGGACTGGTCAGGTGGTACGCCGATGGCTCGGGCGGATTCAAATACTCGAGGCTTGAGTATGCTTCAATGGCCGGAAACATGATCACCGCCCTTTATTGCGACAGCAAGGGAAACATATGGATAGGTTCGGAAAACAATATCGGCCTCACCAAACACACCCCGGGTCCGGATCCGGAGAAGGCAGAATTCAGGATTATTGATCTGGGCGATAAGTATATAACAAGGGTGATTGCAGAAACACCCGATGGTCGCCTGTGGCTGGGTACTGAAGGAGGGGTTATCGTACTGAATGATGATTCCGTGCAGTTCAAGCTTACCGGCAAGGACGGATTGCTTTCAAATAACATCAAACAGCTTCTTCACGATGGCGACTTTATGTATATAGGCAGCAACAGGGGGCTGAACAGGCTTGATCTTAACGACAACTCCATTGCCACCTTCAACCGGCGCAACGGATTTACCGGTATTGAAGCTACAGCCAACGGTTCATTCAGGGACAGTGAGGGCCGACTGTGGTTCGGCACTACCAACGGTGTTACAGTTATTGATCCGACGAAATACCCGCCCGTAAACAAGACACCAATGACTCACCTGAGCGGAATGACCATTAACAGGGAGCCCAGGGAGATGGTTGAAGGGATGAGGCTTACATACCGTGAGAATTCAATATCGTTCGATTATTACAGCGTCTGCTTTACCAATCCCGATGCTGTCAGTTTCATGGTAATGCTTGAGGGAGCCGATCAGACCTGGCGTCCCTCCACCAATCAGACAACTGCCTATTACTCGGCACTTAACCCGGGGCAGTACACGTTCCGTGTAAAGGCATCGAACAGCTATGGCTACTGGGATGAAGAGCCCGTTTCATTCTCATTCACTATCAGGCCACCTTTCTACAAGGCCCCGTGGTTCATTGTTCTCATGGTGATCCTTGCAGTTGCCCTCACTGCTCTGTACATCAAGCTAAGGGAGATGAAACTGGTAAAGGAGAAGAAGGTACTCGAGGAGAAGGTTATTGAAAGAACCGCCGAAGTGGTACAAAAGAGTCTTATCATTGAGGAAAAGAACCGTGACATTACGGCGAGCATCAGGTATGCCGAACGAATTCAGAGGGCAATGCTGCCTCCCGACGACCTCTTCCCTGAAACATTTGTACTGTTCCAGCCCAAGGATATTGTCAGCGGCGACTTTTACTGGATGTTCGATAACGGCGATCGTGAATTTATGGCTGCGGTTGACTGCACAGGTCATGGAGTACCGGGTGCCTTCATGTCGATAATCGGGCATAATTCCCTCAATAAAATAGTACGTGAGTATGGGATAGTTAAGCCGTCAGCAATCCTCGATCAACTTAACAATGAGGTAGTTAAAGCGCTGCTGGCGAGACATGAAACCACTATCAATGATGGTATGGACCTCACCCTTATAGTGATTGATCGCAAGAGGCATATTCTTGAGTATGCAGGGGCATACAATCCATTATTCCTTGTCAGGAACGGTGAGCTGACCGTTCACAAGACCGACAGGTTTCCGATAGGCATGACCACAATGGAGCAGAAGAAGACTTTTACGAATAATATAATTGAGGTCAGGCCGGGCGATATGATCTATATGAGTTCCGACGGCTATGCCGACCAGTTTGGCGGAGCTGATGGTACGAAGTATATGGGAGCCAGGTTTAAGAAGAAGCTTGCTGAAATATCAGTGCTTCCGGTAGCCGGGCAAAAGGCTGTACTGGAGAGGGAGATAATGGAGTGGAAAGGGGATGGTACCCAGATTGACGACATACTGGTTATCGGAACCAGAATAATCTGACACTCATTCAGATTTTCGCTATACCGCGGGGGTTGGATATCCATCCCCCGTAGTTTTTTATATGCGAAACAACTTCATGTGGTGTTGTGGCTACCGTCCATATTTCGCGGTGCTGGGGTCGGAGGAAGTTTTCGGCTATCATCTTATCGAGCATACTCAGGAAGAGATCATAGAATCCGAGCGTGTTCAGAATAACAACGGGTCCGTTGAAGATGCCAAGCTGTTTAAGGGTTATAGCCTCAGTAAGCTCCTCGAGTGTTCCGATTCCTCCGGGAAGTGCAACAACGGCATCGGCCATGCCAAACATTGTCTTCTTCCTGTTGTGCATATCGTCGGTCACTATCATTTCGTTTACCGAGTTGTGGCCCCAGCCCTCCTCCTGCATGAATCCGGGAATTACCCCGGTTACATTACCTCCCGATTCCATCGCGGCATCGGCAACACGGCCCATAAGGCCTATGCCGCCGCCGCCGAAAACTATTTCAAAACCTTCGGAAGCAAGTATTCTTCCCAGCTCTGATGCTGCCTCACCGTAAGCGCCGTGAAGAAGGCTGCTCGAGGAGGCGAATACACATATTTTCATTTGAGGAGAGGTGTCCGGGTGCAGTGCCGGATGTTGTGTCTTTAAAAAGTATCAGGACTACAGTCAGATAAGGGCCGAGAGCTTTGCAACAAAGGTTGCCTTTGGCACAGCTCCCACCTGTTTGTCGGCTATTTCCCCATTCCTGAAGAAGAGGACGGTGGGGATATTTCTTATACCGAACCTTGAAGCCACACCGGGACTGCTGTCGACATCACATTTAGCCACAACCGCCCGGCCCTCAAATTCCTTTCCTATCTCTTCAATATAGGGTGCTATTACCCTGCAGGGACCACACCACTCGGCCCAGAAATCAACCATAACGGGCTTGTCCGATTTGAGTACTGCTTCGTCGAAGTTACTGTCGTTTACTACCAGTGCCATATATCTGTTTATTTGGTTAATTCTTGTCTTTATCCGGGGCGGCAAAGTTAACTAATTTACTTTATACTCGAATGTCAGGTGGTCATCGAGAAAGGAAATCAGTTCAGGTGTAAGCTTAACCTTCACCGACCGTGAAAACATCTTAAACCTGATCTTTTCTTCAGGATCAATGATCTGAATTTTGAGTTCAGCCTTACCCTTGTTTTCCGATATGAGGCGGGTAAGTTCCGAAATTGTTCCGGAATTGATATCCTCTGCCTTTGTCTTTATTGTTATTGATTTAATGAGGTCATCCCTTACACTCGACAGCAGGTATATCTGTTTAATCCTGAAGTCATATTCATCGCCGTATGAGCGTTTCTGGATTTTACCACGGACAAGAAGATAGTATCCGTTGTACATGTATTTGTTGTTTTCAACAAAGTCCTTGTCGAACAGCATGAACCTGAAAGAGTCGGTATAGTCCTGCAGTGTAAACGAACCGTAAGGCTTACCGTTCTTGCTTATTCCGCTGCGGGTTTCAGTAACCATTCCTGCCACGGTAACTTCCCTGTCGGCATAATCCCTTATATTCTGCAGTTCTGCCAGCGTGGCGGTGCAGAAGGCATCCATCTCAAGCCTGAAATCGTCAAGCGGGTGCGATGATAGATAGATTCCAATTACTTCCTTCTCGCGGTTTAGTTTTTCAAGCTTTGGCCAGTCGGCCGATTCAGCCGGCTCGGGCCTTACTATGTCGAATCCGCCTGCCTCTCCGAACAGTGACTGCTGTGAGCTGTTTTTTAACTCCTTCATACTGTTGCCGAACCGGATCAGGTTTTCAATGTAGCTCATTCCTTTATTATCGGGGGCGAAATACTGTGCACGGTTTATATTTCCGAAGCAGTCGAATACGCCGGCCACAGCCATAGCCTCAAGGGTTTTCTTGTTAAGGGCGTTCAGGTTGACCCTTTCAACAAGGTTACAGATGTCGGTAAAAGGGCCACCGGTTTCCCTTTCTTCGAGAAGCTGCGTAACGGCGTTTTCACCGACCCCCTTTATGGCACCAAGACCGAACCTGATATTGCCGGCCTTGTTTACAGTGAACTGAAAATCACTTTCATTGATATCGGGGCCCAGTACCTCAATACCCATCCGGCGGGTTTCATCCATGAATATTGTGATTTTCTTGATGTCGCTAAGGTTGCGGCTCAGCACGGCGGCCATGTATTCAGCAGGGTAATTGGCTTTAAGGTAACCGGTCTGATAAGCTATGAGCGCATAGCAGGTTGAGTGCGACTTGTTGAAGGCATATTCGGCGAATGCCTCCCAGTCGGTCCATATCTTTTCGGCAATGGTGAGCGAATGCCCCTTTTTCTGGCAACCCTCGAAAAAGCGCACTTTCATATGATCCATTATATCGCGCTTCTTTTTCCCCATTGCCTTGCGGAGTGAGTCTGCCTGCCCCTTGGTGAACCCGGCCAGTTCCTGCGACAGCAGCATAACCTGCTCCTGGTATACTGTAATACCATAGGTGTCGCTCAGGTATTTTTCCATTACCGGCAGTTCGTATCTGATTGATTCCTCCCCGAGTTTTCTTTTTATGAACCTCGGTATGTACTCCATTGGTCCGGGCCTGTAGAGGGCATTCATTGCAATAAGATCCTCGAACCTGTTTGGCTTAAGCTCCTTAAGGTAGCGCTTCATTCCGGTCGACTCAAACTGGAACAGACCTGTGGTTTCGCCGTTGCTGAAGAGTTCGAAAGTTTTCCTGTCATCAGGGGGAATTGTGTTCAGATCAATTTCGGTGCCGGTTGATTTTTTTATGTTGACAATTGCATCCCTTATTATGGAGAGAGTCTTAAGCCCAAGAAAATCCATCTTCAGCAGTCCTACCGATTCTACATGGTCACCATCGTACTGGGTTGCATAAAGCTCGGTATCTTTTGCCGTGCAGATGGGAATATGGTCATCGAGACTGTCGCGTGAGATTATTATACCGCAGGCGTGAACCCCTGTTTGTCTTACCGAGCCTTCAAGAATTTCGGCAAATCTCAGGGTTTTTGATATCAGGGGGTTTCCCGATTCTCTCTCGCGGGCAAGGTCAGGAGATTCCTCGTATGCCTCCTTCAGGCTGCCTGCCTTCTCGGGAACCAGCTTCGCAAGCCTGTCGGCCTCGGGGAGGGGCAGTTTCAGCACACGCGCCACATCCCTTATGGCAAGCTTTGAGGCCATGGTTCCGAAGGTAATAATATGTGCCACCTTGTCGTGACCATACTTGTTGACCACATATTTCAGCACCTCTTCGCGGCCATCCTCATCGAAGTCGATATCGATATCGGGCATTGAGATGCGATCGGGATTGAGGAACCTTTCGAACAGCAGTCCATATTTTATCGGGTCGATATCGGTGATTTTCAGGCAGTAAGCCACTGCTGAGCCTGCTGCCGAACCTCTGCCGGGGCCAACCGACACATCCATTTCACGTGCAGCCCTGAGGAAATCCTGCACTATAAGAAAGTAATCGGGGAAGCCCATTGAGGCTATGGTATCGAGCTCGAAATCGATTCTTTCACTCAGTTCCGGGGTGATCTTTTCCCAGCGCTCCCGAGCCCCTTCATATGTGAGGTGCCTCAGGTACTCATCCTTGTCGGTGAATCCCTCAGGTAATATGAATTCAGGCATGATAGGGTCATGGTCGAGGCTGTAGTTCTCTACCTTCGCTACTATTTCAGCCACGTTGTCGACCGCATGGGGCATGTCGCTGAAAATTGCCCTCATTTCATCCAGGCTCTTCAGGTACTCCTCCTTGGTGTACCTGAGTCGCTTTGGATCGTCGTAGTCGCTGGCAGTGTTTATACATATTAATATGTCGTGGGCATCGGCCTCTTCCTTGTTGATAAAGTGCACATCGTTGGAGGCCACTATTCTGACATTGTACTTTTCTGACAGTTCACGGTACCGGGCAATCACCTTTTCTTGTTCGGCAAATACGGTTCGGTCGGCTGTGGGGTCGATCGTCTCGTGCCTCTGTACCTCGAGGTAAAAATCGTCGCCGAAGATGTCGATATATGATTTGAGGGCATTTTCGGCAGCGGTAAGGTTTTCCTTCAGCACTTCATCGGCTATCTCCCCGGCAATGCAGGCCGAAGTTGCAATAAGGCCTTCCCTGTGTTTCCTGAGCAGTTCCTTGTCAATTCTCGGCCGGTAGTAGAACCCCTTTGTATATCCGATTGAAACCAGTTTGACCAGATTGTGATAACCGGTAAGGTTTTTGGCCAGAAGGATAAGATGGTGACCCGACCGGTCTTCCTTTCCCGATGTTTCACCTATAGGCCGCCGGGCAACGTACATTTCGCACCCGATAATTGGTTTGATGCCATTGGCCGTTGCAGCATTGTGGAACTCCTTAACCCCGAACATGGTACCGTGATCGGTTATGGCAAGGGCTTCCAGACCGATTTCGCGGGCACGGCCGATAAGTGATCTGATCCCCGATGCTCCGTCGAGAATAGAGTATTGTGTATGCAGGTGTAAATGAGTGAATCCGGACATAATGGTGAACTACCAGCAGGTGTTAGAGGGTATATGCAAAAATAGATGAAAATAGATGACGATTATCGTTCCCGGGCCATTGTTGAAAAAAAAAGAGTCTCTTTGCAAGTGTTAAAAAATATTTATCTTTGTTGAGTCGGTTACTATAACCCGATGCCATGAGAAGATAGTTCATTCCCAATTCATAGTAATCATTAACCTAATCCAACAGTTATGAGAAAACTATTAGTTTTAATCTTTATGTTTTGCGGTCTTGCGCTGGCAGTCAATGCGCAGCAGAAGACCGTTTCGGGAACTGTTACAGGTTCTGATGACGGCCAGTCGATCATCGGAGCTACAGTTCAGATAAAAGGATCTGTTACCGGCACGGCAACCGATCTGAACGGAAAGTACAATATTGCCGTTCAGGAGGGCCAGGTACTTGTTATCAGGTACGTTGGTATGAAAACCATGGAGGTTACGGTAGGCAGCGAAAATGTCTATGATATTGTGCTGGAGCCCGATTTCCTCGGAGTTGATGAAGTAGTGGTGGTAGCTTACGGTACGACCAGGAAAGAGACCTATACAGGCTCTGCTTCTGTTGTGCGTTCGGAGAAGCTGGCCAGGACCCCTACCACATCACTCACGAAGGCCCTGCAGGCTAACGCTACCGGTGTGCATGTCGTTAACTCGTCGAGCGCATCGAATGCCGATCCGATAATCAGGATCAGGGGTATCGGTTCAATCACTGCCGACGCCAATCCACTCTGGGTTGTTGACGGAGTTGTAGGAGCCAGCGTGCCCAACCTCAACGACATTGAGTCGGTTACCGTACTTAAAGACGCTGCGGCTGCTTCACTATACGGCTCGCGTGCAGCAAACGGTGTAATTGTTGTTACAACCAAGAAGGGCATACAGGGGAAGCCGAGGTTCACATATACAGGTAAGCAGAGTTACTCGACTCTCACAACAAACAAATTCGAGATGGTCAATGCTGCAGAGTTTATTCAGAAATCATGGGAAGGACTTTACAACTATGCCGTTGATCAGGCAAACCCCGCTCCGGCAGCCTATGCCAATTCCAATGTGTTCCTGCTCGCAGGCAAGAACCCGTTCGACATTGCACTGCCCATTGACGACAACGGCAACATCAAGCCAGATGCCAATCTTATGTTTGACGAGAGCTGGTTTGACCTTGCCCACAAAACGGGGGTTATTACGGAGCACAACCTTACTGCTTCAGGTGGTGACGGAAGCACCAGATTCTATTTCTCGGGAACTTATTATGACCAGAAGGCTATAACCGTGCCCGATGAGGTAACAAGGTTCATGGGGCATATAAATGTAACCACACAGGTTAACAAGAAGATAACCGTAGGCTACACCTCAACCCTCAGACACCAGATGGGAAACACCGTTAAGGATATTACCAATGGTTCAGGTACTGGTTATGCTGCCTATACATACCCGAACAATGTTCCGTTATACGAACTTGATGCCAATTTCGATCCCGTGGTGGGTGATGACGGGAATTTAGTATATAACTGGGACAACCTTGTTTCGAAGGACTATAACCCGATTGCCCAGAACATACTCGACCCACGGGGCAACAGATCAACCAACGTTTACAACGTATTCAACCTCAACTGGGCAGTTATCAACGGTCTGGTGTTCGACACAAAGATCAGCGGCCGCGTTTACAACGGCAATGAGGACTCGTTCCGCACCCCGTACCACGGTGACGGTAAGGCCTATGGTGGCAGTTCAACAAAAACTGCCGATGACAGCCGGACCTACTTCACCTCCACAACGCTGAACTATGACAGGAGTTTCGGTTCGCACAATTTTGCAGTACTTGGGGGGTATGAGACCGAATACTACATAGCAAAGTCGATGACCGCCTATGCAAGGGGGTTTGATATTCCCTTCTCAGACGAATTCAGCATTGCAGCTGAACCGTTTGGAACGCCTGTCTCCTCAACAACCGAGACATCGATGATATCATACTTCAGCCGTGTGAACTACAGCCTTATGGATAAGTATTACCTGTCAGGCTCATACAGACGCGACGGCTCCTCGAGGTTTGGTCCGAGAGTGCGCTGGGCCGATTTCTGGTCGGCAAGTGCCTCATGGAGGGTAAACCAGGAGGACTTCCTTGCGGGTGCAGGCTGGCTCGATGACCTGAAACTCAGGTTCAGCTACGGAACAAACGGCAACCAGGCAGTTCCGCCTTATGCATACCTTCCTACATTCGCACTTGGCAATGTATACGATGGTAATATAGGTATGATCCACAACCGTCTGCCCAATTACGACCTCAGGTGGGAGAAGAACAAGATAATGAACATTGGTATAGATTTCGGAATCTTCAACAGGCTGAGGGGTACAATCGAGTACTTCGACAGGCTGTCGGACGACCTGTTGCAGGACAAACCGCTGCCTCCGTCAACCGGTTTCACAAGCATTCTTTCAAACATCGGAGGTCTGAAGAACTCAGGTTTCGAAATCGAACTTCATACCACCAACTTCGAATCACCAAATCTCGTATGGCTCACTGACCTGAATTTCACCAAATTCACCAATGAGATAACCGCCCTTTCACAGAAGGAGATTATATCAGGAACCAAGCGCTGGGTTGTAGGTAACAGCCTTTATACGTGGTATCTGCGTGAGTATGCCGGAGTTAACCCGAACACTGGAAGGGCCCTCTGGTATAAGGATGTCCTTGACGCAGATGGCAACCCTACAGGTGAAAGGGTAACCACCGATACTTACACGAATGCCACCAGGTACGAACTTGGCGAGTCAGTTCCCGATTTCTACGGTGCACTTACGAACTCTTTCATTATTATGAAGGATTTTAACTTCTCGTTCCAGTTCTACTTCAGCGTTGGAGGCAAGGTTTATAACAGCCTAAAGGAGCAGACAATGAACGATGGTTCAAGATACGGCCATCAGCTGAACAAGGATGTAATGAACTCATGGCAGCAGCCGGGTGATGTTACCGATGTCCCGAGGTTCGTTTACAATAACGGAACCCAGAGCAATTTACAGTCAAGCAGGTTCCTTGAAGACGGATCATTTTTAAGGATGAGGAACGTCAACCTTTCATATTCGATCCCCTCAAGACTTCTTGGAGGTACCGGACTTGACGGCGCTTCGGTCTTCATAAACGGCGACAACCTGTTCGTGCTTACCAAGTATACCGGCCTTGACCCCGAACAGGGACTCAGCGGTCTGACCAACACCACAAACGTACCGAACGTCAGGACGGTCACATTTGGGATAAATCTCAGTTTCTAACCCAAAAACCGGAGGACAATTATGAAAAAGATATTATTGACATTGACAATTGCGGGACTTCTGTTTGCAGGATGTTCGGAGGAATTCCTCGAGAGATTCCCTACAACACAGATTGATGAAAGTGCTGCTTTCAGCACTCCCGAAAACGCCATGGCAGTACTCTATGGTGTGTATGACATTTGCTTCGGAACCCAGGCAATGGGTTCATGGATGATGATCTTCAACGAGGTTAGGGGCGATGATTGCTTCGTTACGCAGCAACTCAACTGGAACTTCTGGCCACAGGTCTTCAATTATCAGCAGATACCTACATCAACCTTCAGGGGAGCACCCAGGGATTGGTGGAACGGACTCTACAGAGTGGTTGAAAACGCCAACGGCGCCATTAATGCCGATCTTCCTTTCGTCGATGCAGCTAAGGATGCATACCTTGCCGAAATGAAGTTCATGAGGGCTTACGCCTACTTCCACCTTGTTCAGATCTTCTGCGCTCCCTATGGCAAGGACAACGGCCAAAGTCCTGGTGTCCCGGTATACGAGGTAAGTGATGCGAGCATAATGAAAGGCAGGGGCGTTGTGAGCGAAGTTTACGATCTTATTGAGAGTGATCTCACCGACGCCATTGCAGGATTGCCTGCTCTGAATAAATCATTTGGAGCCACACGTATTACAAAGGCATTTGCAAATACTGTGATGGCAAGAGTGAAAATGGCCAAGCTTGACTATGCAGGTGCAATACCGTATATCGATGCAGCTATTGCTGATGCACCCGATATCCTGACAACCCCTGCCGCTATCGCCGATTATACCAAAGGCATTAACCGTAAAACCCTCGAATCGATATTCAACGTTCCGTTCAACATCGATGACTATGGTATTTTCTGGGGCTTCTCAAACTTCTGGGATCACCCCGAGGGCTACGGTAATATAATGGTTACGACCGATCTTCTAAACCAGTATGCCGCCAACGATGTAAGGAGGGAGTGGTATATCACGCCAATGTTCTGGAATTACGGAGATGATGATGTTACAGATTACTTTGGAGCTTACAAGTCATACCTGTATCACTTTGAGGGTGCACACGACTGGTCCTTTGCTGAGATCCAGGACTTATATGATAACACAACACCTCTTGACAATTCACTCTTCTATCCGAACCGTCCCGCATCTGACCTTTTTGTCCGACCGGGAATTCACTCAATATATGGCAAGTTTCCGAGGATGGACGGAGTAAGAGGGGGTGATTTCGGAAGCGTTGGTCTTGACCAGCCGACATTGGCAAGAACATCGGAATTATTCCTGATGAAAGCCGAGTGCGAGATGAGGAAGCCGGGTCCGAATGAGACTGCAGCCAAGGCAGCTCTTCAGGTAATTCAGGCAAGAGCCGTGGCCGGAACGCCATTGTCGGCCAATACCGGTGCTGCCCTTCTGGCTGAGATAATGATGGAGCGCCGCAAGGAGCTTGTTGGTGAGGGCTTCAGGTTCCTCGATATTCTGAGGCTTGGACTTCCCCTCGCAAGGCCAAACATTACGGGACCAAACTGGTCGACGATAATGAACCTGCCCGCTTATGACAACAAGATGATCTATCCTATTCCTGAGCCGGAGCTTGACGCAAATCCGATGATGGATAAGGCTGTTGACCAGAATCCGGGTTACTAACACGGGACTAATAATTAAAAAACCAGATGTTATGAAAAAATCAATATATGCTGTATTTTTTCTGATACTTGCACTCAGCTTCGGTTGTGAGAAGGAGCAGGATGCTATTCAGGATGCAGGCGGAGTTACAATCAAGAACACTGTTAAAGTCGGAACTACGGTTGTACCTATGGATGTTAAGGTTAAGAATAAGACAACCGGCGAGTATCTAATTGACGGCTGGGCAAGGCTGAATGCCAATGAAACTGTTGGTTTTCACAATCTTGCAGCTGGGCAATATGAACTGGAGATGAAACGTCCGTATATTTCCGGTTCAAGTACACCTACCACGAATCCGGAGCTATTCCCAACAGTTATCAATACAATAACAATTGTTGAAGGTGAATGGCTTACATATGCGATGAGCTTTACAATCCCTCTTCCTGTCAAGTAGAGGAGAGAGGATCACTCAGTAAATGTATCAGTTACAAAAGGGAGGGTAGATGTTACTCTCCCTTTTTTTTAAAAGAGAGTTAGTTAACCATTGAGAAGTTCAATAATTTACCGTACATTTGCAGCCTCAAAAATTTATTGTAGGTATAATTAACAAGCGTTTTAAGACCAAATGGCAGTTAAAATCAGATTAGCTAGGAAAGGCCGCAAGAAGCTGGCTTTCTACCACATTGTGGTAGCAGATAGCAGGTCGCCACGTGATGGCAGGTTCATTGAAAAGATCGGGTTGTACAACCCGAACACTAATCCGGCAACCATCGAACTCGATTTCGACAAGGCGCTGGGATGGCTGCATAACGGAGCGCAACCTACCGACACGTGCCGTGCGATTTTGTCGTACAGGGGCGTAATGATGAAGAAACACCTTCTTGAAGGCGTTAAGAAAGGGGCTTTCGATGAGGCCGAAGCCGACAGGAGATTTAATGACTGGCTGACCTCGAAGGAGAAGTCTATTGACATGCAGCGTTCATCGCTCGAAAAGGCCGGGGAAGAGAAGAAACGGAAAAGGATAGCAGAGGAGAAGCTTATCAGCGAAACCAGGGCTGCAGAGATTGCACGCAGGAATGCTGCTGAAACAGCAGCTGAAGCAAGAGGTGAGGAACCTGCCGCTGAGGAAGTAACTGAGCAGGCACAGGAGGAGCCGGTTGCTGAAACCGAAACAGCTCCGGAGGCGACTGCAGAGGAGCAGACTCCCGCTGCAGAGTAGCAGCCGGGTTAAATCATCATATAGCCGGAACAGTATGGAGAACCTCCGGTTAAGTGAGATAGGCAGGATTGCAAAGACCTATGGATTTCGGGGAGATGTCCTGATAAGGCTTGCAGAGAGAATTACAGATGATTTTGACACCATTGAATCGCTCTTCCTCCTTGTTGAAGGGAGGGCGGTTCCTTTTATTATTGAGTCTGTTGTGAGCCAGGGCAACAGAACCCTTATTGTTAAGTTCAGGTGGTACGACTCACCGGAGAGCATGGCTGAGTTTGCCGGTTGCCCGGTTTTAATGATTAAGGCAGAGGCTGATCTTCCGGCATTTTCCGATCACCGCATGCTTGAGGGTTTTACCCTGTATGATGAGGATGGGACTGTAAGAGGCATTATTATGAGCATTGCACTAACGAAGCATCAGTGGCTTGCAACTGTTGATTCTCCCTCGGGGAAGTCGTTCCTGGTTCCCGTTCATGAAGACCTTGTCAGGGGAGTTGACGTTCAGGAACGCACGTTAATAATCGAGATTCCCGACGGCCTGGAAAATCTCTGATGGTACTATAGCTGATGCAGCAATCAGGAAGAGCTTAAGTCTTTGTTGTAAACCATAAAACTAAAGCGATGAAAAGATTTTTGTTTATTGTTGCTTCCGTTCTGATGCTCGGGACAATCTCCTTGTCAGTATCAGCCCAGAAGCAGACCAGGGAGGTAAGCAACTTCACAAGGGTGGGATTTGCCGTTCCAGGCGAATTGTATGTTAAGACAGGCACTTCATTCAGTCTGGAACTTGAGGGTAGTGAAAGAATGCTGTCAAAGGTTGTTACAGAGGTGAAAGACGGCAGGCTTGTAATTAAAATGGAGAACCCCGCTTTATCGTGGAATGAAAAGGTAACTGCCCGGATTACCATGCCGTCAGTGGAGGGGCTGAGTATCTCAGGTTCAGGTAAGATATTTGTTGAGTCGTCACTCAATGGGAATGATCTTTCACTCTCAATCAGCGGCAGTGGAAAGATATTTTCGGGTGATTTGGATTACTCAAAGCTGACCTGCTCTATTTCCGGATCGGGCGATTTTGATTTTTCCGGTAAGGGGAATGTTGGTGAAGCTTCACTTTCAATAAGCGGCAGTGGTAATTTCAAGGCTCCATTGCTTGATATCAAGGTGCTCGAAGCACGTATTTCAGGAAGTGGTTCGTGCGACTGTCATGTAACAGGCAGCCTTACAGCCTCAATTGCGGGTAGTGGTAATATTTATTATTCCGGAACCCCCAGGATTGACCTCAGGGCGTCGGGATCGGGTAAGGTAATGTCGAAGTAGGTATTACTACTTTCTAAGTATTGTAATTACACCGTTTGTATCAATTCTGATTACCGGGGAGGGCCTGGCCCTTCCCGTATCGTTTCGCCTGTACTCGGCCACATAATCAGCCCCTCTTACAATATCACCAGCAATCTCTGAGAAGATTGCCGGAGGGGGTTCACCGCTCAGGTTGGCGGAGGTGGATACGACAGGCTTACGGAATCTGCCAATAAGTTCAATACAGAATTGTTCGCTGCAGATCCTAACCGCAGAAAAACCGTCATTTGACACCAGTTGCGGGGCCAGCAACCCTTTTCGGGCCGGCAATACAAGGGTCAGCGCACCCGGTTCAGCCTCAGAAAGCTCATAAACAACAGCCGGAAGGTCACGGGTGTAGCGCTCAAGCATGGCAAATGAATCGACAAGTACGATCATACTCTTTTCGGGAGGCCTGTTTTTGATCGCAAACACCTTATCTACCGCCTTCCCGTCAGTTGCGTCGCAACCAAGGCCCCATATTGTATCGGTAGGGTAGAGAATCACTCCCCCCGACCTGAGAGTATCAACAGCTTTCTCTATATCTTTTCTAATCTCTTCCATAATCTGTCAGAATGCTACATCATACTCCCTGAGGGCGTCATTTAGTGAGGTCTTCATATCGGTCGATTCCTTCCGTCTTCCTATTATCAGTGCACACGGTACACTGAATTCACCTGCAGGGAACCTTTTCGGAAAAGTGCCCGGAATAACCACCGAGCCGGGAGGAACGTATCCCCTGTACTCAATGGCCTCGCTGCCGCTTACGTCAAGTACCCTTGTTGTCCCTGTTATTACCACATTTGCACCAAGCACGGCTTCATTGCCGATCATTGCACCCTCAACCACAATTGACCTTGACCCGAGGAAGCAATTATCGCCTATAATTACAGGGGCTGCCTGAACAGGCTCAAGCACTCCGCCTATACCGACGCCTCCGCTGAGATGAACATTCCTCCCTATCTGGGCACACGAACCCACTGTTGCCCATGTGTCGACCATTGTGCCCTCTCCGATCCAGGCACCTATATTTACAAAAGAGGGCATCATTATCACGCCCGGTGACAAGTATGAGCCATATCTTGCCACAGCTCCGGGAACCACTCTTACTCCCAGTGCCCTGTAATCGCTTTTCAGCGGTATTTTGTCATTGAAATTCAGTGGACCAGCTTCCGAAGGCTCAGTTTTCATAATAGGGAAATAGAGGATTACGGCCTTCTTGACCCATTGATTAACCCTCCATTTACCGTCAATCTGCTCAGCCACTCTGAGGTTTCCCTTATCGAGTTGTCCGATGGTTTCAGCAATTGCCAACCGGACCTCCTTTCTGGCCAGGATATTTCTCTCTTCCCAGGCTGCCTCAATCAGGCTTTTTGCTTCTTCCTTCATCTTTCAACAGGTTTTCGGGCAAAAATAGTAATTGTACCGGACAGCCCGTCAATTATTTGCACATTATGATCTCTGTTTTCATTGCCTGAAAGAAAAAACTGTTTTGCTTATATTGAACTTTTGCGTTAATATTGTTGTTACTGTGAATTGATGCTTATGAAACAGGACACATCCATGATACACTTCGAAAATTACTCTATATTTGATACTTATAAACCAGATTGAAAAGAATAGTTTAAACTAAAACCCTGTTTTTTATGATTAGTAATGTTTTTTGGATTGTTCCCATTGCAGCGGTTACTGCGCTGGTGTTTGCCTGGGTTTTCTTCAGGGGCCTTATGAAGAATTCCGAAGGTAACGACAGGATGAAGGAGATAGCCCAGTATGTCAGGGAGGGGGCAATGGCCTACCTTACACGGCAGTACAAGGTTGTTCTGATTGTATTCATAATACTTGTTGTTCTGCTGACACTTCTTGCCTATATGGGCGTACAGAACCCGTTTGTGCCGGTTGCCTTTCTCACCGGAGGTTTCTTTTCGGGTTTGTGTGGGTATCTGGGCATGAAAACAGCCACATATGCTTCGGCCAGAACTGCGCAGGGGGCGACGGTATCGCTTAACCGCGGCCTGCAGATAGCATTCAGGAGCGGTGCAGTAATGGGATTGGTGGTGGTTGGATTCGGGCTGATCGATATTGCCGGATGGTTCCTGCTTCTCAATAATGTTATCTACACCCCCGAGAACATGCATAGCGGTCTGCATTTTCTGGGGCTCACCTTCGTTCATGAAGGGACCACCGAACATATGAAGTATATTGAGATAACGGCCACCATGCTTACCTTCGGGATGGGTGCTTCAACCCAGGCTCTTTTTGCACGTGTGGGAGGCGGTATTTACACAAAAGCTGCCGACGTTGGTGCTGATCTGGTTGGTAAAGTGGAGGCAGGGATTCCCGAGGATGATCCCCGTAACCCGGCAACCATTGCCGATAACGTTGGTGACAACGTAGGGGATGTTGCTGGTATGGGGGCCGACCTGTATGAATCATACGCCGGTAGTATTCTTGCAACAGCAGCCCTTGGTGCAGCTCTTACCGGACTTAACTCCGAGGAGCAGGTAAAGGCAATAATTTCGCCAATGATAGTAGCTGCAGTTGGCATAATATTATCAATTGCAGGTATTTATCTTGTCAGGACGAAAGAGTCGGCTACCCAGAAGAATCTTCTTAACGCCCTCCTGATAGGAACAGGCGGGGCTTCTGTATTAATACTGCTTGCAATGGCCGGGTTGGCAATGGCCGGATGGGTAAGCTGGGGTGTGTTCGGATCGGTTGTCGCAGGCCTTGCTGCAGGCGTAATAATTGGTCAGTCAACAGAGTACTTCACCTCAGATGAGTATCAACCTACACGGGGTATTGCCAGGCAGACACTCACAGGGCCTGCGACAACCATTATCGATGGTATTGCAGTAGGTATGTATTCGACATGGTTACCGGTTCTGACCATTGTGACAGGTATTATTGCTGCATTCGGGTTTGCCGGTGGCTTCAGCGACTTTTCACAGGGTGTTTACGGAATTGGATTTGCCGCTGTAGGTATGCTGTCAACACTCGGAATTACGCTCGCTACCGATGCCTTCGGGCCCATTGCCGACAACGCTGGAGGTAACGCCGAGATGGCACACCTGCCGAAAGAGGTAAGGGAGCGTACCGATGCCCTCGATATGCTTGGTAATACAACCGCTGCCACAGGTAAGGGATTTGCCATTGGCTCGGCTGCACTCACCGCAATGGCACTGCTGGCCGCCTATATGGAGGAAGTAAGACTATGGCTCGGTAAACTTTCAGACAAAACGCAGGAGGGATTTATCCAGATTGGTGAGATTCTCTTCTATAAGTCAAGAATGCCAGAAGTTGCTGACGGCCAGGAAGCCGTGATGCTCTCGGAGGCTACCATAAGGAATTTTTCCGAAGCCTATGACCTTTCATTGTTCAACCCGCTCCTTCTGGGTGGGGTGTTCATAGGAGCGATGATGGCATTCGTATTCTGCGCCATGACAATGAAAGCCGTTGGACGAGCCGCCGGATCGATGGTTGATGAGGTACGCCGCCAGTTCAAAGAATTCCCCGGCATAATGGAGGGAACACAAAAGCCCGATTATGCAAGGTGTGTTGCCATTTCGACAAAGGGTGCCCAGAAAGAAATGATGGTGCCCTCACTAATGGCAATAGCGGTGCCGGTAATCATCGGTCTGCTGTTCGGTGTTGCAGGCGTGGTCGGTCTGCTCGCAGGAGGACTGACAGCAGGATTCACCCTGGCCAGTATGCTCAACAATTCAGGAGGCGCATGGGATAATGCAAAGAAATATATTGAAAAGGGTAACCACGGGGGTAAAGGCAGCGAAGCACACAAGGCAGGTGTTGTTGGCGATACCGTAGGTGATCCGTTCAAGGACACCTCTGGTCCTTCACTGAATATCCTTATCAAGCTTATGACGATGGTTTCGGTTGTTATGGCCGGACTTACCGTGGCTTACAGTATTTTCTGATATTTTCCGGTTTACAGGCCGGTGCAAGCGCCCTGCATTATTCATTGCAGGGCGTTTTTTCTTACTTTTGTTTCAGAGATTTCCAAAGCAATGAAATTACCAACACTTAGTGACGTACTCGCTGCACATGAAAGGATAAAGCCTTTTGTGCACAGGACGCCGGTTCTTACATCAAGGCAGCTGAGCAACATATTCGGAGCAGAACTGTTCTTTAAGTGCGAGAACTTTCAGAAAGTCGGCGCATTCAAGTTCCGCGGCGCAACCAATGCCGTACTGTGCCTGAGTTCAGAGGAGATGGAGAGGGGAGTGATAACTCATTCTTCAGGGAATCATGCTGCTGCGCTTACACATGCTGCAGTAAGCCGCGGGGTGAAAGCTTACATTGTGATGCCCGATAACGCCCCTTCGGCGAAGAAGAGCGCAGTATCAGGCTACGGGGCTGAGATTACCTTCTGCAAGCCCACACTACAGGCCCGCGAAGAGACGGCAGCAGCGATAATGGATCGTACTGGTGCGACACTCATACATGCATACGACAACCACAACGTTATATGCGGACAGGGGACTGCAGCCCTTGAGCTGATGGAGGAGATTGACAATATAGATGTTATAGTTGCACCCGTTGGCGGCGGCGGTCTGCTCAGCGGAACTGCTACGGCGGTAAAAGGGGTGAATCGGGTAACTGCGGTAATCGGAGCCGAGCCTGCCAATGCAGCCGACGCCCATGAGTCGTTTACAACCGGCAGGCTGGTTCCGTCGGTAAACCCCAGGACAGTTGCCGACGGATTGTTGACCTCACTGAGCGAAAGGACCTTCAGCATTATCAGGCAGAAAGCCGATGATATCGTAACCGTCAGTGAACAGAGTATTATCGGGTCAATGCTGCTTATATGGGAACGTATGAAGATAGTTGTTGAACCATCATCGGCAACGGTTCTGGCTGTACTGATGGAAAACAGAGAGAGGTTTGAGGGGAAGAGAATCGGACTAATTCTGAGCGGGGGCAACCTGGATTTCCGTAAGCTGCCTTTTTAGTTGGTCATACTGAATCCACCCATCACCGGGTAATGGTCGGAATGCCTTGCCCGCAAAACGCTGAATGACAATGCCTTAATCGCATCATCATGTAAGATGTAATCGATCCGGTTAGGCGGATATTTCCCCTTATATGTAAATCCGGCGCCATACCCGGCTTTCACGAAACTGTCGGTGAGGTTTTTCCTGATAGTTCGATAGGAATATGATACCGGAGTGTCGTTGAAATCGCCGGCAACGATGACCGGGTGGGGGGAGCTTTCAATAAAAGCCCTTAGTACGACAGCCTGTGCTGCCCTCTTCACGAAGCCGTCACGAAGGCTCATCGAAACGTTTCGGGCCTCGGCGAGTCTCTGTTCTGTCCCCTCAATCATTTCACTGACGAACGATCGTTCCATTGCCCGTAGCCGGAAAGATTGCAGGTGGTTATTGAAGATCCTGAAAGTGTCCGGTCCTATTGCAATGTCGGTGTATATGGTAAGGCTCGATGAATTGGGGTGGATTATTTCGCCCCTGCTGACTACCGGAAAGCGGCTGAAGGTAGCAATTCCATAATAGGAGCCGCGTCCTCTTCCGGTGAGTTTGATATGTGATTCCACATTTTTGCCCAGGGCCTCTGTAAATCCGGCAGCAAGCCGGTCGCCGCCGGTTCCCGCATAGTACTCCTGAATGCAGAGAATATCAGGGCTGAACTCTGTGACCAGCCCTTTGATTTCATCTTCGGTTGTGCCGGAACCGGGGCCTTCATAACGGTTGAACATTCTTACGTTGTAGCTCATCAGGGTGAAATCGGGTTCACCCTGATTACCAGGCCGGGAAGGCCTGATAAATCCCGACATATGGTTGAACCCCAGAATAATTGCAACAACCGATATAAATGCATAGATCCTCAGGTTTACTGACCATATTACGGCATAAATGATGTTTATTATCAGGAGGTAGGGATAGAGCAGCCCGAAAAAGGCCGGAAGTATGAAGTCGCCGGGATTTATGAATACTGCCAGGTAGGCCATGAGCAGGAAAGCGGCGAAAAAGATGTTTGTAATCAGCAATATGTTCCTTAGTATTTTCCTCATGCCTGCTTTTGTTTGGCAACATAAAAATAGCCTAAAAAGGGTGATTGTGCGTCAGTTTTTACCCTGGCTTTCTGAAAACAGTCTCTTTTTTTCCTCTGAGGTCAGAGAGTCGTACCCCCCTTTGCTTATCTTGTCGAGAATGCGGTTTATCTCCTGCTGTTTTTCTGTTTTCATTTCATTGTACTGGTAGTCATCACGGGGTGGTTTCCGGTATGTAACCCTGATTTTTTTCCGGGGCCTGAAGATGGTTGCCAAAAAGTCAATCACCATGTTGATTCCTTTTCCGGGGTCATATCCCCTTTTGAGGGAGATGGCATAGAGGAGTCCGAAAAGAGCCCCTCCTATATGAGCAACCTTGCCGCCGGTATTTGCCGAAAAGTCGAACACTGTAGTAATCAGGAACATGAACAGGGCAAGGTACTTCAATCTGATCCGTCCGATGAGGAACAGCATGATTTCATATTCGGGAACCCAGACCGCTACTGCTGTTACCACGGCCATGACAGCCGCAGAAGCACCAAGTGCTCCGGTTGTGAGTGATGAATCGCGAAAGGCCGGTACAATATTGAAGAACCCGATGAAAAAGAGGGCACCTGTCAATCCCCCCAGAATATACGCTGCCACCAGTTTCCGCTGGTCGAGGAACTGGAGGAATATCTTCCCGAACCAGTATAGCCACAGCAGATTAAAAATAAAATGTAGGAACTCCTGGTGCAGGAACATATATGTTAGTGGTGTCCAGAACTTTCCTGCAAGTTCGGGCAGGAAAGCCGGAACCGATAGCCAGTCAACGAAAACAACAGCGTAAACGGCCGATTTGGTGGCTATTACGCTTATCATTTCAAGCAGTTTCACCACCAGAAAGATAGCTCCGTTTAAATAGAGCAACTTTGTGAGAGCGGTTCCGTTCCTGAAAGTTGACTTTATCTCTTCCCAGATGCTCATCAGTAGAGTGTTTTAGTGGTTTTGCGCCAGACCCTGATAAGTATATACCCGAAAAGCATTCCTCCGAGGTGGGCTGCATGGGCAATGTTACTGCCGGGACGGGTAACGGCCAGGTAAAGTTCCAGAGCTCCGTAAGCTATTACAAGGTATTTGGCCCTGATGGGGATGGGTGGGAAGAGGAGCATTATCTGAGTATTCGGGAAGAGCACTCCAAATGCCAGGAGTATCCCGAAGACGGCGCCCGATGCACCAACGGTAGGGGCGAAAAGAATAAGCTGCAGATCTCTCATTACCGGATCAATGAAGGTCTGCTGGCGGTTGAAGTATTCGAGTCCGTGGTCGAGGACATTCTGGAGATCGGCAGGCGGGATTACCTGCATTACACCGGAATACTGGATTAAGATGACGGTTTCATGCACCAGTGCGGCCCCGAGCCCGCTTACAAAGTAATAAATCAGAAATCGTTTCGGCCCCCACACCATTTCAAGCACCCTGCCGAACATAAAAAGGGCGAACATGTTGAAAAACAAATGCGTGAAATTGCCGTGCATGAACATATGCGATAATAGCTGGACAGGCCTGAAGAGCTCCGACTTGGGGAAATGCAGCCCGAGTATTTCATTGAGTCGCATACTGAACACTCTTTCAGCCGTGATGTCGGCAATGAGCACGAATACATTTATAAGAATCAGGTTCTTTACAACCGGCGGGAGTCCGAAAAAACCTCTCGAATATCCTATCATTACTGTTGTTGTTAATTGAGTTTATAGTAAAACAATTTGCGGGCCAAACGGTTGTGAGGTTCAGACCTTCGACAAAATGGCAGGTGCCAGCTACCTGAACTTCCGGTCAATTTCATCGATTGGTGTAATGACAACAACCGGTTTCCCGGAGGGTGAATAGTTGGGTGAACTGCATGCAAAGAGCCTGTCGAAAAGCTCTTCCATTTCGTTTTGTGCCAGTGGTTTTCCATATGGTATTGCTGCCGCCCTGGCGAGTGATGCTGCCAGCTTTTCTTTTTCTCCGAGTGTGACGTCTGACTGGGTTTCGCGATACCCGGCAATAAACGATTCGATAACGGTTTTGAGTTCCCCCGGGGGCAGATTTCCGGGGTGGCCGTTAATTGTGATAGTGGTTGGGTTAAGCACATTTATGTCGTAGCCAATCTGTTTCATGTCGGCCATCAGATCCTCGATTATAAGCATCTCTTCGCGGGTTATGGCGATGGCTACCGGGAATATGGTTTTCTGTACGGGCTTCTGGTCAGAGCCGAGGGTGGCAAGGTATTCCTCATAGAGTATCCTCTCGTGTGCGCGGCGCTGGTCAATTATCATAAGGCCCGATTTAACCGGGGTTAGTATGTACCTGTTCTTGAGATTGAAGAAGTTGCGTGTCACCGTTCCGTCACCGGCAGGTTGCGGCAATGCATCACCTTCCCTTCTGAACAGGCTTCCTGTTTTAGCGGCATTCCACTGAGGCGGATTGTCAACGCCCATCATTGTCATGTGCGAACGGTATGTATCTTCGTTGTCAAAGGGGTTGAAACCCTGATTCACCTGAATGTCGGGGAACCAGGGTATTTTGGCGGCTGATCCAGTTGCAGCGGGTATATCAAAGCTGCTTTCGGGGCCGAAGTCGATTGACGGGCCCACATTGAATCTGCCGAGCGACTCGCGTACAGTGGCATGTATGATTTGCCATATTGAACGCTCATCCTCGAACTTGATCTCCGTTTTTGTGGGGTGGATATTAACATCAATTGTGGATGGGTCGGTCTCGAGATAGATGAAGTAGGCAGGAGAGGTATCGGGGGGCAGGATGTTATGGTAGGCTTCGGTAACTGCCTTGTGAAAGTAGCCGTGACGCATATACCGTCCGTTTACAAAAAAGAACTGTTCACTTCCTCCCTTTTTTGCCGATTCGGGCTTGCCAATGAACCCCGATACCGTTACGATGCTGGTATCGGCCGAGATATTGACGAGGTTCTGGTTCATGCTCTTCCCGAATAGGGAAACAATTCTGTGCCTGAAATTGCTTTCGGGCAGTGAATAGAGTTCCGAATCGTTGTGTACAAGGCTGAACCTTATGTCGGGATGGGCGAGGGCAATTTTCTGGAACTCGTTTATAATATGCCTGAATTCGGTGCTGTCGGTTTTAAGGAATTTGCGGCGGGCAGGCACATTATAGAACAGGTTTTTGACCGAGAACACCGAACCCCGGGGTGATCCGCATGGTTCCTGAGCCTCCACCCTCGACCCCGCAATTCTGATATAGGTTCCGGTATCTTCGCCGGCCCTGCCTGTTTTGAGTTCAACCATTGCGACAGCAGCAACTGATGCCAGGGCTTCACCCCTGAATCCTTTTGTGGATATTGCAAACAGGTCGTCGGCGCTGGTTATCTTCGATGTTGCATGCCTTTCGAAGGCGAGGCGGGCGTCAGTTTCAGACATGCCCGAACCATTGTCGATTACCTGTATAAGGGTTTTGCCTGCATCACGTATTACCACCCTGATTTCACTTGCCCCTGAATCGACCGAGTTTTCAACGAGTTCCTTCACTACCGAGGCGGGCCTCTGTATTACCTCGCCGGCTGCGATCTGATTCGCAACCGAATCGGGAAGTAGTTTGATGATATCGGGCATCCTGCAGAGGGTGGGTTACAACTTCCAGAATACGTAGGTGATGAGGAACAGAACGAGAACGATGATAATCAACCTTACCGATGTGTACTGCTGCATCTTCTCATCCTTTGTCCGGAACTTCGGGCCAAATGAGCCTTTTTTTATCCCTGACGATTTACCGCCGCCCTCTTCAGGCATGCCAAGCTCTTCCCTGATCCTGCGGTTCCGTTCCTCGCGTTCCTCTTTCTCGGCGTCGTAATACCTCGGAACATATTTGAACTCCTTAGGCTTGTTTTGTCTGAAAAAACTCGGGACTCCCATCTCTGTGTTTCTCTCCTGATTTCAAGCAAAAGTACGATTTTTTTGGCATTTACCCGATAAATGGCGTAACTTACCAATTGATGCCGGAATGGCCGGCGATAGTGTTAATAAAATAACAATGCCATGAAAAAGAGGCTGTTATGGGTTCTGTTTGCGTTGGTGGTATTTACTGTTACGGGGTGCACGGGAGGAGGCGAACTAAAGGTCATAAGCTTTAACATAAGGTTTGACAATCCCCGCGACGGTGTCAATGCATGGCCAGCCAGGGCTGAACTGGTTAGCAGTTATCTGAACAACCGGAATCCCGATCTGATTGGTATGCAGGAGGTGCTGTGGCACCAGTACGAGTATCTGCAACAGGCTTTGCAGGGATATTCATCGGTTGCTGCCGGGCGTGATGACGGCATCAGCAGTGGTGAAGCCTGTCCCGTATTCTACAGAAGAGACAGGTTCGAGCCCCTCGGTCACGGAACATTCTGGCTTTCCGAAACGCCCGATGTTCCCGGCAGTCTGGGGCCGGGTGCGGTACTGCCCAGGATTGTGACCTGGGTACATTTGAAAGAGACCTCTACCGGAAGGAGGCTTCATGTATTCAACACTCACTTCAGCCACGTTTCCGACTCGGCCAGGATAATGAGCTCAATAATCCTGTCGGGAGCCGTCAAAAGGATTTCCGGAGACGGCTTTTTCGTGCTTACCGGCGATTTCAACCTCAGTCCTTCCAGCAGGGCATACCGGGTGCTTACCGGAGAAGGTGCCCCATGGCGTGTTTTGTACGACAGCTACCTTATGTCGTCATTGCCACCGGCAGGCCCTGAACACACCTTCAACGGCTTCTCCGACAGGCAGGGCGACGGAAGGATTGATTACATATTTGTTCCGGCCGGAACCAGGGTTATGTCGTATGAAACAGAGGAGGTAAAGCGCGACAGCATATATATCTCCGATCACTGGCCAGTAAAGGTGTTGATAAGCTGGTAAACAGGAGGATTATGCTCTCTTCCGGTAGCTAAGCACGGCAAGAAGTGTAAACAGAAGAGCGATAACAGTCAGCGCCTTCAACTCCGGGGTTATGTCGGAGATGTCCGATCCCTTGAGCATAACCATGCGGTTTATCTTCATAAGGTGTGCCACGGGATTTGCGATATTGAGATTCTGGGCCCATGCCGGCATGCTTTCGGCCGGAGTGAAGATCCCGCTCATGAGAATGAAAATCATGGTGAAGAAGAATGCAATGAACATGTACTGCTGCTGTGTGTCGGAGAATGAAGAGATGAACAGTGCCAGACCCAGGAGGCCGGCCAGGAACAGGGTTGCTCCCAGGAACATCGTAAAAAGACTCCCCTCAAATGGTATCCCGAAGGCTATCCGGCCTATGATCAGTCCAAGTGAAAGCTCTATCAATCCGATAATCAGAAACGGTATCATCTTCGACATAATGAACTGGTACTTTCTAACAGGAGTAACATTCATCTGTTCAATGGTACCTGTCTCCTTCTCCCTTACCATGTTCAGCCCCGACAACAGGAAACCAATTGCGGTAACCAGAATAACCAGCACTCCCGGAAGCATGTAGTACTTGTAATCAAGCGAACTGTTGTACCAGTACCGGGTTGATATTTTAACGGGGGGTGAAAACGTTTGCCCTGCCACAACCTGCGCTTCGTCAGCCATGGCCATGCTGTAATCGCGAATAATGGCATTAATGTAAGCCCATGTAAGCTGGGCCGAAACGGCGTTGATGGCATTGACGGTTACCTGCATGACAGAACCGGTGCCCGTGATAATGTTTTTCTCAAATCCCGGAAGGAACGAAACTATCACATCACATTCACCTTTACTCATTGAAGCAGCTGCCTCATTGGCTGAAGCGGCATACCCCGTTACCGTGAAGAATTCCGACCCGTCGAGCATCGAGGCAATCTGACGTGATGACTGCGACAGGTCGCCGTCGCTAATGGTTATTCTGACATCCTTTATTTCAAATGTCACTGCCGGCACCAGGACAAGCATCTGAAGAAGAGGTAAAATGAAAATAGCCCTTACAATCAGCCTGTTGCGGACAATCTGGCTGAACTCCTTTCTTAGCAGATATAATAATGTTCTCATTACAGCCCGGTTATTTATTCGAGACGGTTTTTGAACTTTCTGATACTGAGGCCAATAAACAGGATTGTTGCTGCCAGTATAAACAGTGTCTCTCTCCAGATATCGCCCAGACCGCTCCCTTTGATCATGATGCTTTTAATAATAACCACAAACCATCGGGGAGGCAGGATGAAGCTTATATAATCATAAATACCCGGCATATACTCAATGGGAAAGATAAAGCCCGACAGCAGCAAGGAGGGCAGCAGGAGTCCCAGGAACGAAATAAAAATGGCCTGCTGCATAGTAGCCACAGTTGTCGAAATGAATATTCCGAGTGACAATCCCATAAGGATATAGAGCATGCATTCGGCAAGCAGCAAGACCATGCTTCCTTTTACCGGCAATCTGAAAACGAAGTATGAAAGAAGCAGTATTACTATCACATTAACGAAGGAGAGAATGAAATAGGGTGCCACTTTTCCGAGTATTATCTGCACCGGCCTGAGTGGTGATACAAGCAGCACCTCCATTGTTCCCGATTCCTTCTCACGTGTAATAGTGACCGAGGTCATCAGGGCACAAACAAGTATCAGAATGAGAGTTATTACTCCGGGAACGAACATAAAGTGGCTCCTGAGTTCAGGATTGTAGAGCATTTTTACTTCCGGAACTACGGGCATTTTCACTCCCGGCCCGTTTTGCATCAGTCCTGTCAGATAGCCGTTAATTATTGCGGTTGTATAGCCGTTCACCAGATTTGCCACGTTGGGTTCCGACCCGTCGGCAATAATTGCCACATCGGCGACTCCCTCAGTAAGGAGTCTCTTTCCGAAGCCATTTCCAAAGATTATTACCGCCTTGATATCGCCTTTACGAAATACTGCATCTATTTCCGCTTCCGACCGTGGCTCAGCGGCAATGTGGAAGAAGCCCGACGCGGTGATTGCCGACGAAACAGCAACTGTAATTTCATCGCGCGACTGGTCGAGTATCGCTATTCCTGCACTTTTCAGGTCATTCGACACCACATAACCGAAAATGATTATCTGGGTAGCCGGAATACCAAAGAGTATTACCAGGGTTCGGTAATCCCTGAAGATATGGATAAACTCTTTTCTGACGAATCCCAGAAACCTTTTCATAATGAGAAGTTTATGCCTGGCCGGGCGATTCTGACAAAAACCTCATCTACCGATGATGCTTTCCATGTGGTGCGTAAACCGGCCGGAGAATCGAGCGCAACAATCCGGCCATTACTCATAATCGAAACACGGTCGCAGTACTCGGCCTCATCCATATAGTGGGTGGTAACGAATACTGTTATACCCTTTGCGGCCGCCTCGTAAATCAGTTCCCAGAAGCTTCTTCTGGTTACCGGGTCAACGCCTCCTGTAGGTTCATCGAGAAAGACGATTTTCGGGTTATGGAATACAGCCACAAGGAAGGCCAGTTTCTGTTTAAGCCCCAGGGGCAGCCGGTCTATGAGTATATCAGCGCTTCCCCTGAAGCTGAGTCGCTCAAGGAGAGCCTCGGTGCGCAGCCTTATTTCCGGCCTCCTGATGCCGTATATTCCGCCGTACAGGAGGATATTCTCTCGCACGGTAAGGTCGTCGTAGAGAGAAAACTTCTGGCACATGTAGCCAATGTTCCTCTTAATCTGTTCGCTCTGTCTGTAGACACTGAATCCTGCAACGGAGGCCTCACCCGACGTTGGTACGGAAAGGCCGCAAAGTATTCTGATCGTGGTTGTTTTCCCGGCTCCGTTTGCGCCCAGGAAACCGAATATTTCACCCTGGCCGACATCGAATGTGAGGTGGTCGTTGGCAGTGAAGGAACCGAATTTCTTCACCAGATCGCGTACCTGTATTATACTGTCAGTCACTGGCACTCCTTTTACGCATTAACTGCAGGAACCGGTCCTCAATTGCAGGTTCAGCCTCTGACACTGAAAATCCGCTTAACCCCTCTGCCTCCATGAACCGGTCAATATCAGTTCCGGGCATGTCATTCCGGAAGGTTACATGTACCGACCCTCCGAAAGGCTCGGCAGTGAGAGTTTCGGGGTACTTCCTCAGAGCCAGCAGCAGATTGTATTTGCCACCGGCACTAGCGTGCCACACCTTTCCGGCGAAACCTCTTCTGACTGCTTCGGGGGTTCCGGTGGCAAGAATTCTGCCTGACTGCACCAGCGACACCGAATCGCACTTCATAGCCTCATCCATGTATGGAGTGGAGACCAGGATCGTAATCTCTTTTTCCCTGAGATTTTGCAGCATATCCCAGAATTCTTTTCTTGAAACCGCATCGACCCCGGTAGTTGGTTCATCAAGAATCAGCAGAGATGGTTTATGGATTAAAGCACATGAAAGAGCCAGCTTTTGCTTCATGCCGCCCGAGAGTTTTCCGGCCGGTCTGTTTGCGAATGGTTCGATATGAATATATATTTCCTTAATAAGGTGGTAGTTCTTTTTAACCGTTGTACCGAATACTGTTGCGTAGAAGTTCAGGTTCTCTTCAACGGTGAGGTCGTGGTACAGGCTGAATCTTCCGGGCATGTAACCGGTTATTGTTCTGAGCTTTTTATAATCGCGCACAGTGTCGGAGCCGAATACCGACATCGTTCCCGAGTCAGGTATCAGCAATGTGGCCGCTATTCTGAAGAGGGTGGTCTTGCCTGAACCGTCGGGTCCGATGAAACCTGTAACTGATGAGGCGGGAGCCACGAACGAGATATCTGACAGAGCCCTGGTTCCGACGAATGATTTACTGATACCGTATGCCTCGACAGCGTGGTTCATTTTGTTGCATTAGTACCGAATATTGCTTCGCCGGGCATTCCGTTGCGCAGAAAACCGTCGTTGGCTACCTCAATGGTTACTGCGTAAACCAGCGTGACACGCTCTTCCTTTGTCTGGATGATTTTCGGAGTGAATTCGGCTTTCGGTGAAACGGTGGTAATGGTTCCGTTGTACATCCGGTAGCCTTTGTTACCCTCGTCGGTCCTTACCGTGCAGGTGGCACCCGGTTTAACAAGCCCCAGTTGGGCCCCGCTGACATAGACCCTGAGGATCATTGTTTCGAGATCGGCTATTTTGGCGAGCGGGCGTGCCGGAGCCGTTACCTCGCCGTACCCGGCATATCTTGCCAGAACGGTACCTTTAACCGGAGCAACAATAGTGCATCGGGCAGAGTGCACTTTAAGCTGATCGAGACGTACGTCGAAAATCCTGAGTTCGGCGGCAATGGCACCGGCCTGGGCATCGTTGGCGCTGATTTGCCTTTCGAATACAGCCCGCTGTCCCTTAAGGTCGTCGAGTTGCTTCAGCGTGGCCGCCTGGTCGTCCAGCATCCTGCCGGTTCTTTCAATATTCACATCGAGGTTGGCAATCTGCTGCCTTGTTACATCGTTCTGAGAACGCAGTGCGGCAATACGGGCCCTTACCGATGCCATTGAGGCTTCCAGTTCTGCACGCTGAAGGCTAAGCATTGCGGTGTCGGTTATTGCCATAATGCTTCCTTCCTCGACAATGAAACCCTCGGGCGCATTAATGAATATTATCCTTCCGGAAGTTTCTGCCGAGACCATTGTCTCTGTCACTTCGAAGTTGCCGTAGGCATCGGCCCTGTCGGCATGGGTGTTGCATGACGTCAGGCTTATGCAGGCAATAATTACCGTAACTGATTCAAATCTTTTCATTTCGCTTCTATATTATTTCCATTCCGCACATGTATAGATATTCCGAGCGGGCCTTCATCAGGTTGACTTTCCTGATTTCGAGTTCCGTAACTGCTTCCTGTTCGCCGGCAGTGATTGAGATGAATTCTGCGGCAGTGATGGTGCCGTTTTCGAATTTTGAGGAAGCCGATAATGAAATTCTCCTTCGCAGAATCACGAGCTCTTCTCCTGTAGCTATAGCGTTTTCGAGGTTTTCGATTTCAGTGAGTTTTGCGGCGATCATTCGCAGAAGTTTCTCTTCGGCATCGCTCCTGCGCGAACCGGTTATCTCCCTTTTCACCTTAAGTATCTCCCTTTCGCGCTTCGACCGGTTCCAGTCGTAGATATTCCACCTGACCGAGGCACCGGTTACGAAGTATGGCTCAAAGGCATCCCTGAAAAAGTTGTTGCCAGGAGGGTTGCCATATCCCAGTGTCGCGAACCCGTAAACCTTAGGCTTCCTAAGTGCAACAGTAAGCTTTTCGCCTGCCTCAAGTTGCCCTGCGGTAAGGTCGAATAGCTTCAGTTCCGGTCTTAAGAGATCTCCCGTTCCAATCTCTTCAGGGGCGTACCAGTCATCTTTTTCTGTCAGAAGTTCGGTGGAATCATCAAAAGCAATACCTGTCATTCCCGACAGGATCTCTCTCAACGACCGGGCAAGATTCCTGTTATCAGCGGCCTTCCCTGACAGTGTGAGCCTTCCGGCATATATCATGTCATAATCGGGTTCCGTCAGCACGCCTGCCGAAATGGCCGATCTGACTGCCGCCAGCCTTGCATCAGCTGAGGTCATAAAGCCCGCCAAAAGCTCGTTGTACCTGTCGAGCAGCAGTATACTGTAATAGCAGGCAATCACTCTTTCGGCCGATGAATATAGTTCAATTTCGGCCAGTTGTCTGTTAACCAAAGTATTGGCCTCATTAACCCTTCTCATTTCTTTCACAATACCCCCGTCATAGATAAGCTGGCTGAGTTCGAGCGTGAGCCTGTACTGAGTGTGGGGAACCTCGGGTATCAGGTCTGCAAGGCCGGGTACCGGAATGCCTGCCAGAGTCTCTCTGAGATCGGGGATATCGGAGTTATAAACTATCCCGGCTCCGGCATCGGCAGTTGGAAGACGGGAACTTTTCAGGTTCTTTGCAGTAAGCTCTCCTATAACAGAATACCGTCCGGGTTCGCCCGACAGGCGGTGCATACCAGCCGCCGCCTGAATGCATTCAGCAAGTGAGACCGACCTCTGGGCCGTAACAACTGCACCTGTTAGCAGAAAAGTTATTATCGCTGTCAGCACTTTCCTTTTCATGGTCATGCATCTTTTTGTGAGCTGAGGTAATCAATTACCAGCCTGGTGGCAAATTTCTTTCTCTCTTCAATATACCTTTCGAAACTGTAGCCGCTTCTCTCAAGCACAGGCTCAAGCAGGTTTCTTGCTGCGAAGGGGAACACGGTTATGGAAATGGCAGTTGTTACCAGCTGCGGTATTTCCTGAGGTTCCAGGTGCAGAATCCTGCCGCCCGTTTGCTTAGGGTCACGGTTCAGGTCGCCCCATACCGTATACCACATTTTTTGATAGTCTATTCTGGCTGTAAGCTTCTTCATTCTTTCAGGGTTGCGGTTAATTTCGCTGAGAATAAACAGGGGCAGGCCGGGATTGGCCTTCAGAAAATCAATATGCTCTGTGAAGAAGTGCTCAACCTTCTTTTCGAAGGGGAGGTCGCGCTCGAAAATCTGTGCGAATTTTCTGAAGATAAGTTCGGCAACATCATCGAATACTGCGCTGAAGAGCTTCTCCTTCGAACGGTAATAGTAGTGGAGCAGCGATTTGCTGATGCCTGCCCTGTCGGCTATCTCCTGCATGCGGGCGCCGTCCATACCCTTCCCGGCGAACACCTCCCTGGCTGCCTCAAAAATCTTCTCCTCGGTGTCTTTGTCTTTACTTAACTTCTTGTTGACCATATGATCTGACTGAATAGTTTAACCAGATGGTCAAAGGTATTATGGTTTTTTGAAATATGCAATACAGGGTGGTTTATTTTCACGGCGGAGGGGGTGGGATTAAATATGGCTGAAAGTGCGGCAGGCGCGGACATTGTTCCGCGCCTGCCGGTAAAGATTGTTACGCCGGCGTTTTCAGTTAAGGCCTGTGGTCAATACTTTAAGATGGGAGGGATAACTTCCACCGAGGGATATACGGTGTGTTGCCTTTGTGACATCGTCCTCGGAGCAATTATGGATTCGGGGTGATGACGGTTAAGTTTTTGTCAAAGCGATTAATAAGTGTTAAAATAACACCTAATTGATATTTTTATTGTAAATTGCAAGAACCGACTATAATAATTTCGACATGAAGAGAAGCGTATTATCATTGTTATTGCCGCTGGCAGCGACGCTGTTGCTGCTTGGAGCATGGACCATTGCGGCCGGTCCTCAGTCAAAGAAGCCACAGGCAAAGGTCAGGCTTACAGCAGTGCCGGGCCCGGTTGATCCCCAGCAGGTTCAGGATCAGGACGATATGACATGGGATGACTATAAGCCCATCCCGGGCATTAACTGGGCCGATCCGTCACTTAAACCTGAGCGTGAGTTTAAAATGGCGCTCGTGGCGGTCGATTTCTCCGATCAGCCCTTTGTGATAACCCAGCCGAAGCACTCCGACCTTTTCGGCAATCCGCAGATTGATCCGGTTAAGAGGGAAGATGTACCCCGCTTTTACGCCGATTTCTGGCTGAAGCCTTCGGGTGTGAACTACGGGCAGACCATAAACGGTTACTGGATGGAGCAATCGAGGGGCAAGTTTGGCATTACTCTTCTTGAACCCTTTGGACCCTATCGCATGCCGCGGCCCCACTGGGCATACGGGCTGAACGAGCACAGGCAGAATGACCAGACACCCGACGGCAGCAGGGCGCGTTACCGGATGGAGCCTGATGTTGATTCGCTCTGGCGGGCCGACAAGGGAGATATAAAGGGCAACTACGATGCCATTCTCAGGATATATGCGGGTTATGATGAGACAGGGGTATGGCAGGAGTTTGGCGAGATGAAGTTTCTGTCGAAGGACCACATACCGGCCGAATGGGGTAATCCCAATCCCGACATGCCGCGGTGGGTGCCAACGAGGTATGTTGAGTGGACATCGTGGAAGGCCGGACAGATGCAGTGGGGCTTGTCGTCTATACGGCAGGGTGAGAATTCGGGTACAATAACCCACGAACTTGGTCACTTCGCCTTCAGGATAGGCGACAACAACAATAATCCTTACATACAGCCCTACCGCAGGGTGGGGTCGGGACCGTGGGACATGATGGACCGCGGGTCGTTCAACGGGCCGGGCGGTCCTCACATGCGCTGGGTTGTACCTCCCACCCAGGGTGCTGCCATGCCGGCGGGGCTGATGCTTCGCAACCGTATGGTGAACGGATTCATAACCGACGAAGATGTTATTACCGTCAGCCGCACCGGTCTGGTCAGTACCGGACTGGTTGTTGCGCGCGTGACAGCCAGGGCTGTGGAGCCGGTACCCGGTTCCTTCGCCGGTTTTATTGTAAGGCTTGACGGTGATTTGCCACATGACAGGACACCATTCGAGGATCCTGCCAACAATCCGCTCTCACAGGGCGATCCTACCTGGAACTTCTACTCAATGGAGGTGATTCAGAGGATAGGGTACGACTCTTTCTGCCCCGACAATGGTGTATTGCTTGCCAAAAACAAGGACAGGGAGGGCAGGAATGGAGGTCCGAACCAGTTCAACTGTTTCAACTGGGTTATAGATGCCAATCCCGGGGATATTAATGTTGTTGATTATATCAGGCCCGATGGTAAGAAGGTGATGCGTACAGTGGCCGATTACAGGCAGCTAAATGATGCACTTTTCCATGCCGGACTTAACTCGGGAAGCGAGTTTGAGTATATTGACGGGCCAAACGGGCTGCATTTCTATATTCTTGATATTGAACGCGATGAAAAAGATATTCTGACTTATGTCCTTGGTGTACGGTCGACTGAAGAGAAGAGTGCCCGGCAGCGGAATTTCAATCTTTCGGTGCCGAAGGTTCCGAAACTGAAAGAGAGGATTGGTCTTATTGAGGTCTCACTTACAAACAGCGATCAGGCTTTCAACGGAGATGCCCAGGTACACAAGGCTGGCAGTCCTGAACAGTACCTGTCAAATGACATCTACAGAATCAGTGCCGAAGTGTCGGGTGAGGGATGGGAGGTTACTTTGCTAAATGCTCTGTGTACCGCCGGTACCGGGAAACAGGTGAACATACCTCTTTATGTTACCGCACCACAGACAAAGGGAAGCAAGGCAACGGTAACGCTCAGCGCGGTATCTGAAAGTAACCCGTCGGTAAAGAAAACTGTTACCATTGAAGTGAGAAACTAGGGATACCTGATTTACGATTTGAGGTTGCTGGCTTCGCCCTCCGTAGCTTTCTTCGACCTCCGAAGCTTTAGCGTAGGAGGTGGCGCAGGAGGGTTGCTGGTTACTGGTTGCTGGTTCAGGGTTCCGAGGTGCGGGTTGCGGGTTGCGGGTTTACCTTCGGCTCGGTTCCGAATACCGGATACCGATTACCGAAAAACCATTTTCCATGCCCTATGCCCTGAGCGGCGGCGCAGCCGCCCACCCATGCCCTTTATGCCATTGTAGGCCTCCAGGCATTATGGTGGGGTGCCCATTCTTCTATTGATATCCAACCTCCCGACCTTTGGTACGGGACAGGCCCTCCGGGGTTGCCCATTTTTCACTTTATACGTCTGCTGCGACCCTTCCGCCTGCTCGCCACTATGTTACTAAGTCATTACGCCATTACGCCATTATTTATTGTCTTTGCAATTCAATCTCATAAGCATTACTTTTGGGTTCCCGGGAATTTATAATTGAAATGAAGAAAATACTACTATACACTCTGATTACACTACTGCCGGCAGCAGCCATGAGCGGGCAGATGCTTTCCCTGCCTGATCTTTCAGGGATACTGGGAATGCCTGACTATGAGTCGGCGGCCGGCGTTCTCAGGTCGAAGAACTGGGCTCTGATGGAAAAGGAGGCAGGGGAGGGCGACGGACTGGTTTACGAAGTCTGGTCGTACGGTATGAATTACACGGAATACATCGACGAAGTATCTTCGGTGCCCCCGGCTTATCTCAACCTGGTGAGGAAGGATAATACAATTACCGGCCTGATATATACCCTGTTTGAGTTCGATACATATAGGAATCTTTTCAACTCGCTGAGAGATAATGGTTTTGGAAAGGAGAGGTCGCGTGAGTTCAGGAGGGAAGGATCGCAGATGTACACAAACGGTGATTTGTTACTGATGTTCGACACTCAGCTTATAAATGATGATGAAGATCCGGCCGATTCATATACGGCCTATACAATATATCTTCTTACAAAGAAGTCGGGACTGGGGCCGGCCGATAACGGGGAGAGGAGGGAGTATTATGAAACCGGAGAGATCAGGGCTGAGTATACGCTTATTGCAGGTGAGCCACACGGACTTGTAAAGGTTTATGATATAAAGGGTTATCCTGTGCAGGAAGCGTGGTACAAAAACGGGCTTCTGCACGGTACCAGGAAGTTCTGGTTCCCTTCAAATGACGCCAATACCGGTTTGCCCATAGAGGAGGCTGGCGAACTATACCTGGTTTCGGAGTACAGGGATGGCTTGCAGCATGGAAGGGAAATATGGTTTTACCATGCCGGTTACCACTATTTCCCGTGCGAAAAGATCGACAGCACGGGGACTGTGGTTCAGGATTCATGTCGTAAGCTTGTTGTTACCAGGGAAAGTGAGATTCTCAATTACCGGGGCGATCTTCTTCACGGGCTCTATTTTAAGTCCAATGAAAAGGGTGAGGTGCTCAGGAAGGGCAGGTACAAGAAGGGAATGGAGGTTGGCAAGTGGTACAATAAGCCGGAAGAGGAGTAGCACGATTCATATTTATTTACTATCTTGTTGAGGCATTTCCTTTTGTCTCAACTTTATTGTTACCATTATGCTGGTGAAGATTTATACCGGTACGGTGATTGGGATTGATGCCGTGCCAGTAACGGTTGAGGTGAACACCTCTCCGGGAGTGAGGTTTTTCCTCGTCGGGTTGCCCGACATAGCCGTAAAGGAGAGTCAGCAGCGTATTGAGTCGGCCATGCGCACGCTTGGTTTCAGGTGGCCCGGCAAGCAGGTGGTTATAAACATGGCTCCGGCCGACATACGGAAGGAGGGTTCCTCGTTCGATCTTCCGCTGGCGGTGGGCATATTGGCTTCAGACGGGAAGATTCAGTCGTTCGATGGCAGCCGTTACATGATACTGGGTGAGTTGTCGCTCGATGGCGCCATTAAGCCTGTGAAAGGAGTATTGCCTGTCACGATAAGGGCACGCGATGAAGGTTTCAGGGGGATAATAGTACCTGCGGCCAATGCTATGGAGGCGGCGGTTGTGAACGGCATTGATGTATACGGCATGGAGTCGCTGGCCGATGTAATTGACTTCTTCAACAGCCACAGGCATTTTGTTCCGGTAACGATTGATGCATCGGCTCTGTTTGAGTCGGAAGCAAACCTGTACGACACCGATTTCTCTGATGTAAAGGGGCAGGAGAGTGTCAAGCGCGCCCTTGAGGTAGCGGCTGCCGGGGGTCACAACCTGATTCTTGTTGGCCCCCCGGGTTCGGGTAAAACCATGCTTGCCAAGAGATTTCCCTCGATAGTGCCGCCGCTTACAATTGATGAGGCCCTGGAGACTACCAAGATACACAGTGTGGCCGGCAAGATTGAAGGTAAGACTTCACTTATGGTCAGGAGACCCTTCAGGAGCCCTCATCATACTATATCGGATGTGGCTCTTGTGGGAGGAGGGTCTTATCCGCAGCCCGGCGAGATTTCCCTTGCCCATAACGGTGTGCTGTTTCTCGATGAGCTTCCGGAATTCAGACGTACCGTTCTTGAGGTTATGAGGCAGCCGCTCGAAGACAGGGTCATTACCATTTCGCGTGCTAAGTTTACCGTTAACTACCCGGCAAGTTTTATGCTGATAGCTGCGATGAATCCCTGTCCGTGCGGCTACTACAGTCACCCCTCAAGGGATTGTCTATGTCCGGCAGGAGCGGTTCAGAAGTATCTCAGCAGGGTTTCGGGGCCACTGCTCGACCGGATTGACATGCATATTGAGGTTGTTCCGGTTGAGCATGGCAAGCTTGCCGGCACCATTGCTCCCGAGCCTTCGTCTTCAGTGAGGGAGAGAGTGATAAGGGCCCGTAAGATACAGTCGGAGCGATTCAGGAACAAACCAGGGGTCTATTGCAATGCACAGATGAGCAGTCAGCTGCAAAGAATTCACTGCCACCCCGATGAGACTGCAGGTCGCCTTCTCCGCACGGCAATGGAGCTTCGGGGGCTTTCGGCCAGGGCATTTGACAGAATTCTGAAAGTGTCGCGAACCATCGCCGATCTGGACGGAAGCGACACGATAACATCACATCACATAGCCGAAGCCATCAACTACCGCAACCTCGACAGGGAGGGGTGGGCAGGGTGACTTTCAAAAATAATTACCCGCAGCCGATAGGAAATCATCTATATTTTTCTATATTTATAGATTATTTTATCTGCCATTTCGATATTGCATGAATCTGACACGCAGGATACGTGACAGGATGATGCGGAAACGCCTGATGTTTGTTTACCGTGGAATGGTTACCAACATCAATTCACTGTCGCTTTTAATGCTTCTGGAGAAAGAGATGGAGAGCAGCGAATTCGGTTTTGCAGCCCGGAAGAGGCTGTTTATGTTCGTGCTTGAGTCGCTGCAGAACATATCGCGCCATACAAGCAAGACCGACCATGCAAGAATGTCGGTTGTGGCCTATTCAAAAACCGACACCGGCTACAGCGTGGCAACCGGCAACGTAATAGAGGCCGGTAAGGTGCCTGACCTCCGCAAGAGGCTGAAGCTTATCAACAGTCTCGACCCCAGCGATGTAAGGGCCGTATACAGGAAGATGCTTGATGAATCGGAGTTCAGCAATAAAGGAGGTGCAGGCCTGGGGCTTATTGAAATGGCCAAGAAAACAGGCAACAAGCTCGATTATGATTTCATTAAGCTGGACGATAGCCATTACTACTATGTGCTGAGTAAAACGGTCGATGCAGCCGGCACCGGGTCTCATGAAGAAGCCGTAACTAAGAAGTTCAGCGGCCGTACCGTAATGGGTTTTGAAAAACTGCTGGCGAAAAACAATATCTACATGGTGTGGTCGAACCACATCACCCCCGATGTGGGCAAGGAGATGCTCTCGTTCACTGAAACCAAGCTGAAGGAGGATGAGGTTGATTCGGGAACCAAACGGAGGGTGTTCAGCATACTTGTTGAGATACTCGAGAACATTGCCAAGTACAGCCCCGGCAAACAGGCTGAGAAGAAATACGGCATGCCGGTTGCAATGATCAAGATGGCTGACCGCGCATTCTATGTAACAACCGGGAATCTTATCCGTAACTCGAAGGTAAAAAGCCTGAAGGACAAGCTGGAAACGGTGAACACCTACGACAGGGCAGGCCTGAAGGATCTATACCGGCGTTCGCTTTCGGCCCAGAAGTCAGCCTCTGAAAGCACCGGCAGCATGGGGCTTATTGACATAGCCCGCAAATCGGGCAACAGGCTTGATTTCTCATTCGTCAGAATCAGCGAGGAGTTCTCCTATTATTTCCTGAGAGTGAAGATAGACGATACCGAGGGCTAGCGATTCACAATAAGGTTCAGTTCTGCACCGTCCCACACGGCCCATGAGCTTCCGCCAATCCAGTCGCCCAGAATCACAACCCTGCTCTTGTTGTCAATGGTATAGGTCATGGGAAGGTGCCTGTGTCCGAAAATGAAGTAATCTACCTCCCTTTTAGCGGTAACGCTCCTCGCAAATCTCAGCAGGTCTTCCTTTTCCTCGCCCAGGAACGCTATATGCTCACCCTTGCCGAGCCTGCTTCCGAGTGACCAGCGGTGACCTATGCCCATTCCAATGCGGGGGTGCAGTGCCGACCATGCCGTGCGTACGGCACGGTTCCTGAACAGCCACAACAACAGTTTGTATCCCTTTTCGGTGGAACCAAGGCCCTCTCCATGTGCCAGAAGAAACCTGCGCCCTCCGAAATCCCTCTCCATCACCCCGTTATGAATAGTAATTCCACATTCGGCGGTAAGGTAATCGCCAACCCACATATCGTGGTTCCCGGTAAAGAAATAGACCGGAACGCCCGAATCGGTTATTGCCGAAACAGAGCCCAGGAAGCGGGTGAACCCTTTGGGAACAACGTGGCGGTACTCCCACCAGAAGTCGAAAATATCGCCAAGCAGATAAATGCCTGCTGCTTCAGAAGCAACCGATTCAAGCCACTTCACCACTCGCCTTTCCCTTTCTGCCGGGTCGCCGCCAACCTTCAGCCCGAGATGAAAGTCGGATGCAAAGAATATTTTCCCGCTTTTATCCATTGGTTGGTTCAGCGTCCGAAAATCTGTTCCAGTTTGATGGCAAGGGTTCTGCCGAAAATGTTGGTGGCTACAATATCACCTCCGGGGTTATAAAGATAGTTTGCCGGCAGGGCCTGCACGTTGTAGAAATATGCATACTTCAGCTTAGCCGGATCGTCTTCTCTTACACTTATCCACGGAAGTTCGTCGAATGAGATGGCATTCTTCCATCGTAAAGTGTCGGTGTCGATATTTATCTGGTATATCTCAAACCCACGGTTCCTGTACTGACTGTATAGTTCCTTTAGCTGAACATTGTTCTGGATACAGTCGGCCGAACCTGTCGACCAGAAAGTAAGCAGCACATGTTTTCCCTTTAGCGACGAGAGTGAAACTCTTTTTCCGGCCGGAGTTAGGAGGTTCGGGTCGAGTTCAACAGGTTCCATGCTCTCGGCCACAAGCTGTAACTGGCGGTTCTGAAAACGGTTGAGTTCCCTGTTAAAATCTTCTGAGAGCGCTTTTACCTGCAGTGATGAGGGGTACCTTACAGAGAGACTGTCGGTAACCAGTTTCATAAGCTGCAGGTCGCGATCGGTGTAGAGGACATAGGTATTGTCGTTGAATCTCTGGTATAGAGCCAGAATCGAAACCATTGAGTTAAGGTTACTTAGAATGAAGTTGATGCTGTGATTCCGCTGTTCGGTGACAGTTTCGGTTATAAGGCGGTCGACCGAATCGGCCATGGCCTTCATGGCAGGCTTTGAAGCAAATGAATCGTAGGTTGTGACAAGTGAATTCAACCGCCTGCGTGTCTCTTCAAGTTTGTTTTCAAGATCCCTTATCATTACCGATTCGGGCGAGCCTTCAACCGAGAAATTTTCGGTAAGTCTATCGCCCGTAAAATCCAGTGTTATCTTGTCACCAGGATGAATCAGGAGGGTAACGAAGTCAGACCCGGAATAACCCACCTGGTAATACTCCGTTTGCGGGGCCTCAATCCTGAACCTGAATTTACCACCTGCCCTGAACTTTACTGTGTCAACCGCAACGACGCTTCCAATTTCTACCCGGGAAATCTGGATATTCTTCTCTTTCGGATTTTCAACCACACCGCTTATTACTGCGGTCTCCTTCCTGTTGCACGAAAGGATTGAAGAGATTATCAGAACCGGAATAAGAGACTTTCTGAGCATGCCGGTACAGAATTGAATTCTAGTTCATAATATTTTCAAGTACCTCAAGCAGTGCCTCGCCGCGGAGATTTGACGCTATGATCTTTCCCTCCCTGTCGAGAAGCAGGTTAAACGGTATGCTTTCAATACGGTAGAGCGGTACCACTACCGAATTCCAGAACATAACATCGCTTACGTGAATCCACCTTCCAAGCTTGTCATCTTCAATTCCCTTCAGCCATTCATCCCTGCTCTTGTCGAGGCTTACCTGGTATATTTCGAATCCCTTTGCGTTGTACTTATCGTAAGCTTTGACCAGGTAGGGGCTCTCCTGCCTGCAGGGCGGACACCATGCTGCCCAGAAGTCGAGCAGTACCACCCTGCCCCTTGTTGAGGAGAGCTTTATTGTATCACCTTTGGGCGAGGGAAGAGCGATTTCTGGAGGAACCGCACCTTCGGTAAACTGAGATCCCCCTTCAGTCTGTTCCGACATCATCAGCTTCAGTTCGGCTACCTGGTCGTGAAAATAGATTACAGGTTCTGATTCGGGGTATAGCGAGAAGAGAATTGAATCAACTTTCAGGAAGTAATCGAAATTCTCACTGGGGTGCAGTATGGGCGCTCCGGGTGTAAGCTGTTGGTAAAGAGCCAGCAGGGTGGCCAGCGATGTGGGGTTCTCATCGATGTAATTACGTGTGTAGGCCTCCATATCGCTGATAATGGTCATGGCTCTTGAGTCGAGATCCTGAAGAATAGTGTCGAGCCCCGGGTTTTCAACATTGGCCATGTATATGTTCTGGAGCTCTTCAAGCCTTCCAACCGCAGCAAGAAGCTCTGTGTTGTAGCGAATCAGCAATTCGGTTCCTGCTGCCCCTGATGCTTCGGCCGGGCGGTTCAGTGAATCATAATGAGCTGTTATTTTGAGGTGTTCACCCGGATCGATGAGCACAGTAAGAAAACTGGTATTGGTGGCTTTGAGCAGGTAGAACACCGGGCTGCCGGCTTTTCTGCGGAATTTAAACTCTCCGTCCTGGCTTAGTTTAAATGAATCGATGGTAACTATGGCATCTTTCTTCAGTTCATCGAGGAGAATATAGGAATCGGACGGAGCGTTCTCAAGTTTACCCGATACTGTGTGATAGTTTCCGGTGCATCCCGATGAAATCACCAGTACTCCGGCCAGTATGATTAAAAGATTCTTCATTTTTGCCTGAATTATTAGATTATGAATGAAGTGCAAATATATGTTTTTTTGTGTGACAGGGGCCGTATTACTGATTTTCGTGCATGAGTTGACGAACAATTTGCCACTGTCAGGGTTAAATTTTAGTGAATTTTTGCCTTTCACTTGGAAAATCGCCTGAAAAGACTTAATTTTTTGAACTATATAAATTCTATAATCAGTCGTTTCTATGGGTTATGTTAAATTCGATAAGTCTCAAGTAGTCAATCTTGAATACTCTTTATCGCGTGAAATTGTAAGGACAAACAGGGCCGGTTCGTACTCGTCTACCACCATTGTAGGATGTAATACCCGGAAGTATCACGGCCTTCTGGTATGTCCGGTGAAGGAATTCGGCAATGAGAGGCATGTTTTATTGTCGGCGCTCGACCTCACCGTACTGCAGAATGACAAGTCATTCAACGTTGGCGTAAGGAAGTACAAGGGAGAGTACTACAATCCGAAGGGACATAAATACATAGAGGATTTCAACATTGAATACATCCCGATGATGACCTTCAGGGTTGGTGGTGTACTGCTGAGGCAGGAGAGGCTGCTTGTGCACTACGAGGAGCAACTTCTGTACCGGTATACGATTCTCGAGGCGGCAGAGCCACTCACTCTTCAGATAAGGCCTTTCCTTGCTTACCGCAATATTCACGGCCTTACCAGGGCCAATATGTCGGCCAATACACGTGTTGGATATATTATGAACGGGATAAACATATGCCTCTATGAGGGGTTTCCGACACTGCACATGCAGCTCTCGGCGAAAAATGAATTTGTTCCGGTTCCCGACTGGTATCTTGGCATTGAATATGCCGAGGAGCAGAAGCGTGGGTATGATTATACCGAGGACCTTTTCAATCCGGGTTTCTTCGAGGTGAAGGCAAAGCAGGGCGATGTGATAATGTTCTCGGCATCAACGAAGGAGGAAAATCCGCCCGGATTAAAAACAAAGTTCACCGCCACAATAAAGAGAAAGGTTCCCCGAAACAGTTTTGAGCATTGTCTTGAGAACGCTGCACAACAGTTTATAGAGAAGCACGACGACTCCACCCTTATAATTGCCGGTTACCCCTGGTTCGGAGCCTGGGGCAGAGATACCTTCATTTCGTTACCCGGTGTTGCGCTGGGGCGTAAACGTGAGGGGTTCTTTGAGGATGTTCTCGATACCCAGGTTGCAAGGATTAGGGACGGCCTCTTTCCCAATATGGGTGACGCCGGCAATCCTGCCTTCAATTCGGTTGATGCCCCGCTCTGGTTTTTCTGGTCGCTACAGCAGTATGAACTTCAAACTGGCATAAATCCGTGGAAACGGTATGGAGCTGCCGCGCGGTCGGTTATTGACGGATACCGCCAGGGAACCCATTTTAATATCCATATGCGCGATAACGGGCTTATTTATGCATCGGCCAACGGGAAGGCTCTTACATGGATGGATGCCGTTGTACATGGTGTTCCGGTTACCCCCAGGAATGGTTACCCGGTTGAGATCAACGCACTGTGGTACAATGCAGTATGCTACCTTATTGACATGGCGGCTAGGGCAGGTGACAAAAAGCCCGGTAAGGAGCTGAAAGAACTGCCAGAGCTTATTAAGAAATCATTTTTTGAGATAATATGGGATGAAAAAACAGGTTTGCCGGCCGACTACGTAAGCGACGAACATGGAAAGGAGATGTCGTTGCGTCCCAATATGATAATTACCACCTCACTTCCATTTTCCTTGCTCACATCCGGGCAGATGAAAGGTATTCTCGACAAGGTTGCGGCCGAGCTCCTTACGCCGCGCGGACTGAGAACCCTTTCACCACGGCATGAGAAATACTGCGGTAGTTACAGGGGGAACCAGGAGGAGCGCGACAGTGCCTATCACCAGGGAACCGTGTGGCCATGGCTTCTGGGGCCCTTCTGCGACGGATGGCTGAGGGTGCATGGCAAATCGGGTGCTGAAAAGGTAAGAAAACTTATTTACGGTTTTGAAGAGGTGATGACAGAGCATGGTGTCACAACAATATCGGAGATCTACGACGGCGACCCGCCGCATCAGGCGGGTGGCGCTATATCACAGGCCTGGAGTGTGGCCGAGGTGCTTAGAATACTGAAACTCATAAACACCAAGTATCAATAAAACCGGCGGAAATATGAGAGTTCTGATGTTCGGATGGGAGTTTCCCCCGCATATCTCGGGAGGGTTGGGAACGGCAAGCTACGGTCTTACGAAGGGGATGGCCTCACTTGGCAACGTGAATGTGATATTTGTGGTGCCGAAGGCCTGGGGCGATGAAGACCAGTCGGTAGTGAAGCTTGTGGGAGCCAATACTGTTCCGGTTGCCTACAAAACCATTCATTATGCAGGGGGTAAGAAGAGTTTTGAGAAGATTGAGGTTGACTCAAGGATTATTCCATATACCGACCCTGAGGAGTTCTGGGCCTATACACGCGGTGAAATTGATTCGAGGAAAATTGTCGTCTCAACCGATGAGAAGGGTAGAATTGAGTTCTCGGGCAAGTATGGATCCGGCCTGCTCGAGGAGATACGCAAGTATGCCATTGTAGCTTCTGTAATCGCGCATGAGAATGAGTTCGACGTAATACATGCGCACGATTGGCTGGCTTATCCGGCCGGAATTGAAGCTGCCAGGGCCTCAGGCAAACCTCTGGTCATACATGTCCATGCCACTGACTTCGACCGCAGCGGCGGCAATGTCAATCCCGATGTCTACGCCATTGAGAAGAGCGGCATGGATTTCGCCTCAAGAATAATAACGGTAAGTAACCTTACCCGCGATATTGTTATCAACAGGTACAATATCGACCCCGATAAGGTTGTTACGGTATACAATGCCGTTGATCCGGTGGAGATTGCCGACAACCATCTGATCAGCAGGGGCTTTGACGAAAAGGTTGTTACTTTCCTCGGCCGTATCACATTACAGAAGGGGCCCGAATATTTCATTGAGGCCGCTCACAGGGTTCTTAAGGTAATGAATAATGTCCGCTTCGTAATGGCCGGTTCGGGCGACATGATGGACAGAATGATTCGCAGGGCAGCTGCCCTGAGGATTACCGACCGGTTTCATTTTACCGGGTTCCTGCGCGGTAACGATGTATTCCGCATGCTGGCCATGAGCGATGTTTATATAATGCCATCGGTATCGGAACCATTCGGCATTTCGCCGCTCGAGGCCATGCAGTCGAATGTACCTGTCATCATCAGCAAGCAGTCGGGTGTGGCTGAAATCCTTACCCATGCGGTAAAGGTTGATTTCTGGGATATAGATGCCATGGCCGATGCCATTTACGGAATTCTGAACTACCCGGCTTTGTCGAGAATGTTCATACGCAATGGCAGGGAGGAAGTTATTGCTCTCAAGTGGGAGAATTCAGCCAGGCAGGTAAGAACGGTTTACAGAGAGGTACTTGCACGTAATTAGATGACAAATAAAGATTTATTATATGAAACATGTTTCCAGGAAAGCCGTATGTCTTCACTTTGAGGTTCACCAGCCCTTCAGGCTTAAAAGCTACAGGTTCTTTGACCTGGGGCATGATCATTATTATTATGATGATTACGCCAATGAGTCGATAATGCAGCGGATTGCCGCGAGGTGTTACATTCCTGCCAATAAGATTCTTCTCGATCTTATCAGAAAGCACAAGGGTAAGTTCAAGGTTGCATTCTCAATAAGCGGACTTGCTCTCGACCAGTTCAGTCTATACACTCCCGAGGTTATTGATTCCTTCAGGCAGCTTGCTGCCACCGGATCCGTTGAGTTTCTTGCCGAAACCAACTCACACTCGCTGGCTTCGCTCAAAAGCCGCGAGGAGTTTGAGAAGCAGGTTAACCAGCACACACAAAAGATGAAGGACCTGCTTGGTGTGGAACCTACTGCGATCAGGAACACAGAGATGATCTATTCCGACCAGATAGGGGCATGGATGGCCGATATGGGATTCAGGGTGACACTGACCGAGGGAGCCAAGCATGTTCTTGGGTGGAAAAGTCCGAACTTCGTTTACTGTAACAGTATTAATCCCCGGCTGAAAGTACTTCTAAGGAACTTTGTACTGAGCGATGATATTGCCTTCAGGTTTTCGAACAGGGACTGGTGCGAGTGGCCACTGACGGCCTCGAAGTATGCAGGATGGATAAGCCAGCTGGCATCGTCGGGCGAGGTGGTTAATATTTTCATTGACTACGAGACCTTTGGCGAGCATCACCGCAGCGAGTCGGGGATAATGGATTTCCTGGCCCATTTTCCCGGAGCTGTGTTAAAGAGCACTCCGTTTGTATTCATGACACCAACTGAGGTCGCCGACCACTTTCAGCCCATTGCACCGGTTCAGGTTCCCTCACCCATATCGTGGGCCGACGAGGAGAGAGACCTGACAGCCTGGCTGGGCAACGAGCTTCAGACCGCGGCATTTGAAAAGCTATATGACCTTTCGGAAAGGATAAACACCTGCGCCGGTGAGGAACTGAAGAAGGATTGGGTATATTTGCAGTCGAGTGACCATTTTTATTACATGTGCACCAAGTTCTTTTCCGACGGGGCCGTGCATGCCTACTTTAATCCCTATGAGACTCCCTACGACGCATTTATGAATTACATGAACATTCTGAGCGACTTCGAGCTCAGGATCAACAGGGAGGCACCGTGCAGCGAGGAGTTTAATATTGCCCGCAGGATGAAGGAAGCCGCAAGGGATAAGGATTTTTTAATTGAGAACCTTCAGCGCGAGCTTGACCAGCTGCGGAAAAAGGTACGGAAGCCTGTACCGGCAAAGAAGAAGCCGGTGGCAAAGAAGGCTGCTGTGGCAAAAAAGGTGCCGGCAAAGAAAGCAGCGGCAGCGAAGAAGGTGCCGGCGCTGAAGAAGGCGGCGGTAAAGCGGACTGCCGGAAAGCAGGTGAACAAGAAGTAGTATTTTTACATAACATAACGACAGATAATGAAGCCTGATTTTCTTTTTGAAACAAGTTGGGAGGTTTGCAACAAGGTTGGCGGAATACATACCGTTGTATCGACCAAGGCCCTTAATATTGTTAACGAGCTTGGCAACAACTATATTCTTATCGGCCCAGATGTGTGGCGCGAGGATGTAAGAAACCCTGAGTTCATTCCCGATGAATCGCTTTTTGTTCCCTGGAAGGGAGTGGCTGCCGGCGAGGGGCTAAGGGTTAAGACCGGGAGGTGGAACATTGCAGGCCGGCCTATTGTAATTCTTCTTGATTTTACACCTTACTTCGGGCAGCAGAATGAGATATTCGCGAAATTCTGGGAGACATATAAACTGGACAGTATTTCAGGTCAGTGGGATTATGTTGAACCGGCTTTGTTCGGATATGCAGCCGGCAAGCTTATTGCCAGTTTCACCTCGTTTTACCGCGACAGTCAGGCTGTTGTGGCCCAGTTCCACGAGTGGATGACGGGAACCGGGGTGTTATATCTGAAGGAACATGCACCCTGGGTTGCCACATCGTTCACTACACATGCTACAGTACTGGGCAGGTCAGTTGCAGGGAACGGCAGGCCTCTTTATAGCAATATGAAGCAGTACATTCCGGCCCAGATGGCACGTGAATTCAATGTTGCTGCCAAACAGTCGCTCGAAAAACTCAGTGCAGCCGAGGCCGATGTTTTCACCACAGTAAGCGGTATTACTTCGAAAGAGTGTGCCCATTTTCTTGGCAAGGAGGTTAATTATGTGACACCCAATGGCTTCGAGGATTCCTTCGTGCCTTCCGATAAGGAGTTTGAGGGCAAAAGACAGGCTGCACGCAAGAAACTGCTCGATGCAGCGGCTGCTGTTCTGGGGCACGAGCCGTCGAAAAATGCACTGCTGGTTGCCAACAGCGGCAGGTACGAATTCCGCAATAAGGGTATTGATATCTTAATTGATGCGCTCGGAAGCCTTAACCGCGACAAGGGAATTAGCCGCGAGATAATTGCCTTTATCCTTATGCCTGCTTATCACTCAGGTCCCAGGTCTGACATTGCAGCAGCTCTTGCCGACAGGTCGGTTCAGAATACAGGCGATAAATTCCTGACACACGGACTTCATTTCCTCGGTTCCGACCCCGTACTCGGAAGGCTGGCTCAGAATCATATTGGAAATGAGCAGGGTTCAAAAGTTAAGGTCATTTTCGTACCATCGTATCTCAATGGTGATGACGGAATTTTCAACATGGCCTACTATGACCTGCTGATTGGTTTTGACCTTACGGTATTTCCGTCATACTATGAACCATGGGGATACACTCCGCTGGAAAGCCTTATGTTCTCCATACCTACTATTACCACTAACCTGGCCGGGTTCGGTCTTTGGGTTAAAACCTACTTCTCCGAGCCGGGTAACGGCATAGCCGTAGTTGAGCGGAGCGACGAAAATGAGTCGGGGGTTGTTGAGGAGATGTGCAGTTTCATTGCCGGTTTCTCATCACTGTCGGCGGCCGGGGTGGCTGAAGCCAGGAAGAAGGCGCATGAGATATCCAGAATCGCCATGTGGGACACCCTCGTGCACCATTACTTTGATGCATATTCCTTCGCTCTGCTTTCGAGCGAGTTGCGCAGGTCGGAACCACGCGAATTTGCGATTGTGCTCGGGGCGCAGGCCGGTGAGAGCAGGAAGCCTCACCAGGTACCGGTATGGAAGGATATTTTTGTCCAGTCAGATGTTCCTGCCAGGATGGCCTGTCTGAAGGAACTGGCATGCAATCTATGGTGGTCGTGGAACAATGATGCCGAGAGTATGTTCAGGCGTATGGACCCCACATTATGGGACACCTGCGGCCATAATCCGAGGCTTCTGATTGAAAAGATCGATTACAAGCGGCTGCAGGTGCTGGCTGATGATGAGCAGTTCATTGGCGAGATGGATACGATATACCGGCGGTTCAGGGAGTACATTGACAAGCCTGTCGATACCTCACGACCGCTTGTTGCCTACTTCAGTATGGAGTTCGGATTGCACCACTGTCTGAAAATCTATTCCGGCGGTCTCGGCATACTTGCCGGCGATTACCTGAAGGAGGCAAGCGATTCCAATATACCCCTGGTGGCAATAGGTCTGCTTTACCGCTACGGCTACTTCCGCCAGAAGCTTGGCCCTAAGGGTGAGCAGATAGCCATTTACGAGGCCGAGGACTTTTCACACCTGCCCATCTGCCCCGTTAAGGATGAAAAGGATAACCATTTATCGGTGAGCCTTGTATGGCCAGGGCGCACAGTTGTTGCCAGAATATGGGAGGCCAGGGTTGGCAAGGTAAGACTCTACCTTCTCGATACCGATCATGATGAGAACAGCCAGGAAGACAGGTCAATAACTCATCACCTTTACGGAGGCGACAATGAAAACAGGCTGAAACAGGAGCTTATTCTTGGAATAGGTGGCATCAGGGCTCTGAATCTGATGGGAATCAGGCCTGATGTTTTCCACAGTAATGAGGGTCACTCGGCGTTTATAGGAATAGAACGGCTGTTCCACCTGATTAATGACAATCATCTGAGGTTCCAGGAAGCCATCGAGGTAGTAAGGTCGACCACCCTGTTTACAACACATACCCCTGTTCCGGCAGGTCATGATGCTTTTGAGGAGGATATGCTGAGGAGGTATATTTCACATTACCACTCGCGGCTCAATATTTCATGGGACGAACTCATGGCTCTTGGGAGGTGTGAGTCGGAAACCGAACGCAAGTTCAACATGAGCTACCTTGCAACAAGGCTTTCACAGGAGGTAAACGGAGTAAGCAAGCTGCACGGCGAGGTGTCGAGGGGTATGTTCAACAAGCTTTGGCCGGGGTATCTTAAGGAGGAACTCTTCGTGGGGCACGTTACCAATGGTGTTCACCATCCTACCTGGCTTGCTCCTGAATGGCGCGATGTTTATGAGGAACTTACGGGAGAGAGGTACTTCGACCAGACTGACCGCAGTTTGTGGGAGCGTATTTACACCCTCGACGACAAGAGGGTGTATGATATCAGGAAAACACTTAAGTCATCACTTTTCAAGGAGATACGCAGCCAGTTACAGACCGAGATGCTTGAGCGGCATGTGAGTCCGAGGAAACTCCTGAACATCAGCACCCACCTTGATGAGAATGTGCTCACCATCGGATTCGCAAGGAGGTTTGCCACCTACAAGAGGGCTCATCTTCTCTTCACCGACCTCGACAGGCTCGATGCCATTGTGAACAATCCCGACAAACCGGTGCAGTTCATATATGCGGGTAAGGCACACCCCCATGACGGCGGCGGACAGGACCTTATCCACCGCATCAATGAAATATCGCAGATGCCGAGGTTCGCGGGTAAGGTACTCTTCCTCGAGAACTACAATATGGAGCTTGCAAAGCTGCTGGTGAGGGGGGTCGACATATGGCTCAATACGCCCACGCGGCCACTCGAGGCTTCAGGAACCAGTGGTGAAAAGGCCGTAATGAACGGTACTATCCATTTCAGTGTGCTCGACGGATGGTGGGTTGAGGGATACCGTGCATTCGCCGGCTGGGCTCTGCCGCAAAAGAGAACATTTGCCAACCAGGCACTGCAGGACGATATCGATGCCGAGACGATATACAATATGCTTCAGTATGAGATCATTCCTGCTTATTATTCGTTCAACGAGAACAGGGTGCCTGTTGAGTGGGTAAGTCTGGTGAAGAACACAATGGTTAAGATTGCTCCCGAGTTTACCATGAAGCGTATGATTGATGACTATTCGGAGAAGTATTATATGCCACTCTGGAAGAGAAGCAGGATAGTTATTACCGATGACTTTGCCCTTGCAAGGAACCTGGCCGCATGGAAACAGCACATGTCAAATGAATGGGACAACATTCACGTTCTGTCGTACAGTTTTGAGAAGCCCGAGGGTAATATTTACAGATCGGGTAAAAAATATTCTGCCGAGGTGGTACTCGATGTCAAGAACATCCCTGCCGAGTCGGTTGGGGTGGAGTATGTAATAACCCGTATGCAGGTTAGCGGTGAGTTTGAGTTTGTAGCCAGGGGCGAGTTTAAGGCTGTAAGCGTTAAGAACAGCAAGTGCTACTACAAGGCTGAGCTTACACCCGAGAAGGCCGGCTCATTCTTCTATGGCATCCGCATATATCCGAAGCATGCTGCACTGCCACATCGGCAGGATTTCCCGCTGCTGCGGTGGATTGACTGAAAGTATTAGCCACCCATAACCTCTCCGGCCCAGAGTTTATTCAGGAAATGGCGCCGCTGAGGATGAGTTGCCATGCTCCCCGGAGAAAGGCACTCTCATAACTGATATCCATAAAGGTCTTCTCTCTTTTTAGCATGATAATTAGAAGTATGGCATTAATAAAACATGATATTGTAAAGTGAAAATATGTATATTTCTCCATTTCCCGCAGCTCTTTCTATTTTGTACAGAGCGCTGGAATCCGGTCATGAACGAATAATATTCTGCATATCTGGTACAGAACCGCACCCAGTGGGAGCTACTCAGCAATCATTTTTTCTATCTCAGAGATTAACTTCTTAACTGGCTCAAAATAAGGGAGTACTTTTTCCTTTTGGAAGTCGAACAAATCATCATAATCACCTTTTTGTCTCCAGGTAAATAACTGGGAGAAGATCTTGCCCAATTCTTTATCTACTTTACCAGACTTAACAAAGTGTTCTGAAAAATTTGATTTTGCTCCGTTATGAGTAGTCGTTTTAAGATCAGCAATTAATAAAAGAGCAATAATAGCATAATAGCATAATAGGCAGCATAATAAAGACGATTGATTGCGGGGTTCCATTTTCCTCTATCTGCAAGAATCTGAGCATCATCCAATGTGTCTTTTGCTCTTGCGATTCTGTATGTTATCAAATCTTCTTTATTTCGACTCATTTTAGTTTAATACCTTCAGTTTTAATATTCTCAAATAGGGGAGTGCTGGAGGAATTTCTATTCCAGTAAGTCTTAGAATAAATAATTGGAGAAATAATCTCACCTGTTTCCAATTCCAGGTCATAAAACTCGTTCATGAATTTGGTTTCAAGGTCGAAAGATATACTTGGATGATTGAGAAGTATTAAAATATCCCAGTCAGATAGTTTCTTTGCGTTTCCTCTTGCTTGAGAACCATACAAATAAACTTCTGAGTCAGGGGCGTTTTTATCTACCACCATAATGATCTTTTGCAGTATCTTCTCTTTTCTGGTCATAAAGCAAAGATATGGAAATATAAATAAACCAATATTCTCGATGGTTATTACCCGCCTTGTCTTGCATTCCTTGCTTTATCCGCTCTGCCCGATCCACAAAAATCGGTTCTCTTTTAAGCATGATAATTACAAGTATGGCATTAATATATCATGATAATGTAAAGTGATAATATGTATATCTCTCTATTTCCCGCAACTCTTTCTATTTTGTAGAGAGCGCCGGAATCTGGCCATGAACGAATATTGGAAGAACATCCTTAAAACTTCACAATAGAAGCAACAGCCTAAGAAAGCGAGTACTTACCTATGTTGTGGAGGCTCCGAACACTTGTTTTCAAATTGAGACTGTGGTAAAGGAGACTCAGGCATAAATATGTTGTATAACACACTGTTGACGGAAGGGGTAAATGCCAATATATCAGATAGTTGGAGCCCCCAAAGCAGAATCACAGGTAATTTACCTTGCGAGAAACTCAGAAAACCGTATTGCGGCTTCAATTATTATTTATAATTTGCATATCAGATTAAGTGATTTGTCAATGTGGAATGTAATGGTCTGTTGCAGGCATGATACAGAAGTTAAGTTATAGCAAGATGAAAGGGAGAGTTATAAATGGTTCTCCTTTTGGCACTTTTTTATCACATATAGTTAAGGT
>Ga0209835_1000068_pt1 | contig 70594 bp, 59 predicted proteins | sample LakKivwa52mmetaG_FD_184138 | JGI IMG/M metagenome (GOLD analysis project Ga0209835, IMG submission 184138) | Anoxic lake water microbial communities from Lake Kivu, Rwanda to study Microbial Dark Matter (Phase II) - Lake Kivu water 52m metaG... | ecosystem: Environmental > Aquatic > Freshwater >...
ACCCGCTTCCATAGTTCTTGCTGGTCTTGCTTTGAAAGATTTCTAATAGCTGCAATAATTGGTGTCAAACTATCCATGTGATCTTGTATTATTACGCAAAGGTAATCTATTTTTTGAATAACAACATTTATTTATATCAGAGCCATTTTGATGTATTTCATTTATGGCAGATTTATCAGCAGGAAAATCTTTTCCATCAACCAAAAAGCCGAAGTTCCGGCAGTTACAATGAATGATGGGTTTGATTATGTGCCCACCAAAAAAGAGATCATTTTCGGGCATCATTTTACTTCGATTGCGGGCACGGGACCGATCGTTGGTCCTGCGATTGCGATTATCTGGGGTTGGGTTCCAGCGGTGATCTGGGTTTTTATTGGCAGCATCTTTATCGGTGCAGTGCACGATTTCGGTGTTCTGATTGCTTCGATGCGTAACAGGGGACTTTCGATTGCCGAAATAAGCGGGATCTACCTTAACCGGAATACCAAAATCCTGTTTTTCATCATCGGAATTCTTGAATTATGGATTTTCATTGCGATTCTCGGGCTGGTGATGGCCATCATCTTCGATATGTACCCCGGTTCAGTTGTTCCAATTTGGCTCGAAATACCGATCGCCGTCTGGCTGGGCTACATGGTTTACAAAAAAGGCAAAAATTACATGATGCTGAGCATCCTTGCAGTGGTGGTAATGTACGTAACGGTGATTTTTGGTAATTATGTACCCATCCGGATTACTGAAATAGCAGGAATTCCGGCCACAGGCATCTGGACAATTATTTTGCTGATCTATGCTTTTGTTGCATCTGTGATTCCCGTGACTACATTACTTCAGCCGCGGGATTTTATTAACTCGCACCAGCTAATTCTTGCCATGGGTTTATTAATAGTAGGCATACTCTTCACCTCCTTCAAAACATCCTTCGGGTTTGTTGCCCCGGCCATCAATGCTGCACCGGCTGACGCACCGCACATCTGGCCATTTTTATTTATTATCATTGCGTGCGGCGCAGTTTCAGGATTTCATGCAATAGTTTCGTCGGGAACTTCGTCCAAACAGGTAGCCAACGAGAAAGATGCCCTGTTCGTGGGTTATGGGGGCATGCTCACCGAAGGACTTCTGGCGGTTATAGTTATCGTGGCTGTGGCAGCCGGAATAGGTTTGGGCTATCAGGCAGATGGGGAATTACAAACCGGAATTACGGCATGGAACAGCAATTACAGTTCGTGGGCGGCTGCCTCCGGGATGTCATCAAAGATCAACGCTTTTGTGGAGGGATCAGCCAATATGATAGCCTTTACTGGCATACCCAAAACCATCGCGCTTGTCATAATGGGAGTTTTTGTGGCCTCTTTTGCCGGCACCAGCCTGGATACATCAGCCCGTTTGCAGAGGTTTTTCTTACAGGAACTTTTTGGAAAAAGTCCAAAAAGCCCTTTCCGAAACAAGTATTTTTCCACTTCCGTTGTTATCCTGAGCGCTGCTGCACTGGCTTTTATTACGGGCGCTGATGGTAAAGGAGCGCTCACGCTCTGGCCGTTATTTGGCATTATCAACCAGGTGCTTGCCGCGCTGGCGTTGATTGTGGTTACGATCTATCTCCGCCGTAAAGGCGGACGCAAATGGATCATTGCAGGCATTCCGGCTATTTTTATGGGAATCGTCAGCTTGTGGGCAGCTGTGCTGAATCAGATCAGCTGGAACCAGGAACACAATCTATTGCTGGTGGTCGTAAACGGAATAATCATTTTGCTTTCAATAGGAGTAATTATCGAAGGGATTCGCTTCTTTTTTATGCGGAATCAGCAGCCCGGACTGAATTAAAATCAGAACCAGAAGGCTTGAGAAGCATGTTTTACATGAAATCATCAGGGCGACACTACCCAGCCGGATTCCGGAAAGATCCTCCGAAAAAAGTATCTTTGCGGCAAAAACAACAACATCTGGTTTAAGCAAATTCATGGAAATTTTAGCAATAAAACAACGATTTGGAATCATCGGAAACGACCCGAAACTCAACCGCGCCATTGATATTGCCCGGCAGGTGGCCGCAACCGATCTCACCGTTTTGATAACCGGCGAAAGTGGCACGGGTAAAGAGGTTTTTCCACAGATCATACATCAGCTCAGCGCCCGTAAGCACAAACCCTACATCGCGGTAAACTGCGGCGCAATCCCCGAGGGAACCATTGATTCAGAATTGTTTGGGCACGAAAAAGGCTCATTTACAGGCGCTCACGAAGCAAGAAAAGGCTATTTTGAAGAGGTGAACGGAGGAACAATTTTTCTCGACGAAGTTGCTGAGCTGCCTTTATCAACCCAGGTAAGATTGTTGCGCGTGCTCGAGACCGGCGAGTTTCTGAAAGTTGGCTCATCCAAAGTATTGAAAACAGATGTCAGGGTGATTGCTGCGACCAACGTACAGATTCCTGATGCCATTCAGCGCGGCAAATTCAGGCAGGATCTCTATTACAGGCTCAATTCCGTCCCGATACAGATGCCGCCGCTCAGGGAGAGGAAAGAGGATATCCATTTGCTCTTCAGGAAGTTTGCCAGCGATTTTGCCGAAAAGTATCGCATGCCGGCACTTCAGCTCACCGACGACGCTGTAGTTTTGTTATCAAATTACCGCTGGGACGGCAACATCAGGCAATTGAAAAATATAACCGAACAAATTTCCATCATCGAAAGCGAACGCATTATTAATCAGGTTACGCTACAAAAATACCTTCCTAAATCGGCGGCTTCGACTCTTCCCGTAATCTATTCAAGAGATGAATTTAACCACGATCTGACCGACAGAGACATCCTCTACAAAGTATTGTGGGATATGAAAAAAGACATCACCGAATTGAAAATGACGATGGATAGGCTGCAAAAAGGTGACGAACACAAGCATTTAACCGACACCGAGCCTCTGGTAATCAAGAAGTTCTACAATGATATTGCCAGCGATGTCAGAGAATATGACGACACCGAACTTGCTGAGGAAGACTACGTGCAATTGGCCGAAGACGCTGAAAATGTGCCGGAACAGCCCGAGGAGTCGCTTTCGATCGAAAAAAATGAGATTGAAATGATTAAAAAAGCGCTGGCACGCCACCAGGGAAAAAGAAAAATTGCGGCCAGGGAGCTTGGAATTTCTGAACGTACGCTGTACAGAAAAATCAAGGAATACAATATCAACTAAATGGGAATGAGGATAATATCTCTCAAAATTGCCGTGATTGCCATGCTCATCGTTGCATTGACAGCGTGCAGGGTTAGCTATTCATTTACTGGGGCTTCGATTCCGGCAAGTGTTAAAACCATCCGGATTGATAATTTTCCCAACAACGCCATGCTTGTAAACCCTGTTCTGAGTCAGGAACTGACCGATGCCCTGCGGAACAAGTTTCAGTCGCAAACCAGTTTAATCATCGTAAATCAGGGTGGCGACCTTGTGATTACCGGCGAAATAACCGATTACAATACCCGTCCAACAGCCATTCAGTCCAATGACGTGGCTGCCCTGAACCGACTTACGATTTCGGTAAAAGTGACCTTTGTGAACAATGTTGACAATACTCAAAGCTTTCAAAACCAGGTATTTTCGAGGTACGAAGACTACCCCAGTTCACAGGATCTGGTGAGCGTGCAGGATGTGTTGGTTAAACAAATCAACGAATACCTTGTTGAAGACATATTCAACAAAACTGTTGTAAACTGGTGATTGACAGGAATTTGAACCAAACGTTAATTTTAATTTTCCAATGGCATTAATCAGACCTCTAAACGGAATTACCCCAAAATTTGGTGAGAATTGCTTTTTTGCCGAAACAGCCGTTGTCGTTGGCGACGTTGTGATGGGCGACAATTGCAGTGTTTGGTACAACGCCGTTATCAGGGGCGATGTGCATTATATCCGCATCGGGAACCAGGTGAATATCCAGGACGGCGCAATAATTCACAGCACCTACAAAGTAGCCCCGGTCAACATCGGCAATTTTGTGTCCATTGCACACAACGCAATTGTCCATGGCTGCACGATTCACGACCATGTGCTGATTGGCATGGGGGCGATCGTGATGGATGGCGCGGTGATTGAGAGCAATTCGATAATAGCTGCAGGTGCTGTGGTTTCCAAAAATACTGTTGTAAAATCCGGCTCAGTATATGCCGGAGTTCCCGCCGTGAAAATCAAAGATATTGACATCAACCTGTCGGAAGGAGAAATACACAGAATAGCAGAGAGTTACACAAAATACGCTTCCTGGTACAAGGAATAGCGATTATGCTTCAACTTTTCAACAAAGCAAAAAACCCTGACCAGGAATCGCCTCGTCAGGGTTTTTGATTATCAGTACGTTGTATTGTTTAGAAGAGTTTGTTGATAAGGTCAACCACCCTTGCTGAATAACCCCACTCGTTGTCGTACCAGGCAAGTATCTTGGCAGTTTTGCCAATTACCATGGTGCTGGATGCATCAAAAATAGAGGAGTGTGGGTTGTGGATGATGTCAACCGACACGATTTCATCTTCGGTATATTCGAGAATTCCTTTCATCGGACCTTCTGCGGCTTCTTTGATTGCGGCGTTGATTTCCTGCTTGGTAGCTTCAACTTTCAGGTTAACAACGAGGTCAACGAGCGATCCGGTTGGAGTGGGAACGCGGACGGCAAGGCCATCGAGTTTTCCGTTGAGTTCAGGGATTACTTTGCCTACTGCCTTTGCAGCGCCGGTGGTTGTTGGGATCTGCGACAAGGCAGCCGAGCGGGCGCGGCGAAGATCGCTGTGAGGAGCGTCGAGGATCACCTGGTCGTTGGTGTAAGCGTGGATAGTGGTCATAAAACCACTTTCGATACCAAACCTGTCGTGCAGAACTTTTGCAACGGGAGCCAGGCAGTTGGTGGTGCAGGATGCGTTGGAAATGCACTGGTGCGAATCCTTGAGATCTGCGTCATTAACGCCAAGCACAATGGTAGCGTCAATCTGGTCTTTCGAAGGAACGCAAAGGATTACTTTTTTTGCGCCATTCTTAAGGTGATCGCCATATCCGCCTTTGTTGCTTTCGCGTGAGCGGAAAACACCGGTACCTTCAACTACTACATCAGGGGTAACTGACCAGGGGATGTTGATGGGCATTCTTTCGGCAAAAACCGGGATTTTCTTCCCGTTGAGGATAATATTGTTTTCGTCAAATTCAACTTTACCGTTGAATTTACCCTGGGTAGAGTCATATTTGAGCAAGTGAGCTAAAACCTTTGTGCTGGTGAGGTCGTTAATACCGACAATTTCCATATTATCTCTCTCCATGGCGATCTTCAGAACGTTTCTTCCAATACGGCCAAATCCGTTAATTCCAATTTTAATCTTTGTCATACTTGTTTTGATTTTAAAATTCAGTGCAAAATTACATTTAACAGCTGAATAACTACTTATGCAAGGTTTTGTTATCCACCTTAAAACTTTTAACAGGAAATTAATATCACTAATCATCTAACTGATTAACAGTTGTTTATATTTCATATTAATTTCAAATCAGGCTGATAATCAGGTAATATTGATCATTTCCCGAAAAGATTGATTCCCGAAACTCAACTCGGGTTTTTGGTTTAATTTTACCCTCTGTTAAACATCATCAATCATGAAAGATCAACAAACAGCCCTGTTGAGGCAACAAATCGAAAAACTCAGCCAGAAGAAATTTGACCTGAATGCCTGGAAAAAACAAACAATGATGATGCTTGTATCCATTTTCGGTGAAGAAAGTCAAAAAGTAAAGGAGATCGGCAAACTTGAATATGAGTACAATAGCTGGTCGTTGCGCGACAATACCGGGTTTAATGCTTACGAAGAAGGATGTAAGAAAACCGGCAGAGCGATTCTCGAAGCTTCGATCAGCGAGATCGAACTTGCAGACGCTGATATCCGGGCTGAAAAGAAGGCTCCTGCAATGGATACGGGCTTTGTGCTGGATGCGCTTCAGGAAGAGTTGAAGGGTTCGCAGTTCAAAAGTCTGCTTAAAATTCTCAAAAGCGACAGCATTAAGGATGAGAAAGAGCGCAAGGTGGCTGAAATCCTGCAGGAACTTGGCCCGCAGACTACGGTTTCGATCCTGAAAAGTATTCTTATGAATGAGGGATTTAAGACCGGTTTGCCAGATTAAAAAGCCCTGAAATCAAGCTGCCCGGGAATTAAAGAAAATGCCCCGCCATTGGTTTTTTTGTTACTTTTGCGCCCACTTTTTTCAAAACGGACAAACTGACAAATCAATGGTTTCCAGATACAAAGAATACAACAATTTAAGTTTAACCCAAATTGACAAGGAAATCCTCGACTATTGGAAAACGAACGACATTTTCCATAAAAGTCTGAAGAACCGCGACGGTCATGAGAGCTTTGTCTTTTATGAAGGTCCCCCATCGGCCAATGGCATTCCGGGGATCCACCACATGATGTCGCGCGCCATCAAGGATATTTTTTGCCGCTACAAAACACTGAAAGGCTACCATGTAGCCCGCAAAGCCGGCTGGGACACACACGGTTTGCCCATCGAAATTGCCGTTGAAAAAACGCTGGGAATCACTAAAGATGACATCGGGAAAAAAATCTCGGTGGACGAATATAACCGGGCGTGTCGTACGGAAGTAATGAAATACAAGGACTTATGGGATGATCTGACCATAAAAATGGGTTATTGGGTTGACCTGAACGATCCTTACATCACCTTCGAAAACAAATACATCGAAAGCGTCTGGTATCTGCTGTCCAAACTTTACGAAAAAGGACTCCTCTACAAGGGCTACACCATACAACCCTACTCGCCGGCAGCAGGCTCAGGATTGAGCACTCATGAGCTGAACCAACCGGGCTGTTACCGCGATGTGAAGGACACATCAATCACGGCTCAATTTACGGTTATCAGGGATGAAAAATCGGAATTCCTGTTCAATAGCGGCGCCGATCAGGTTTCAATCCTTGCCTGGACAACCACGCCCTGGACTTTACCCTCAAACACAGCTTTGGCTGTCGGGGCAAACATCACCTATCTGAAAATCAGAACTTTCAATACATACACCGGACTGCCAATTACGGTCGTGCTTGCCAAAGACCTTTTGAACAGCTATTTCAACGAAAAAGCAAAAGATATCCCGCTCTCCGATTACAAACCCGGCGACAAGCTGATTCCTTTTATGATTGAGGATGAATTTACCGGCAAAAGCCTCGAAGGTATCCGTTACGAGCAACTCATTCCCTGGATAAAGCCGGATGGCGACGCTTTCAGAGTTATTACCGGCGATTTTGTAACCACCGAAGATGGAACCGGCGTGGTACACATCGCTCCTACTTTTGGGGCTGATGATGCCCGTGCTGCAAAACATTCGGGAATTGCTCCGCTGATTCTGATTGACAAAACCGACAGCAAACGACCGATGGTTGATCTCAAAGGTCGGTTTTTCCTGATAGAAGAACTGGATGAGAATTTTGTCAAAAACTTTGTCAATGTTCCGGCTTACAGCGAGTTTTCGGGGAGATATGTGAAAAATGATTTTGACCCTGCAGCAACCGATGACAGTCCGATCCTCGACGTTGACCTGTCGGTAATGCTCAAGCAGGCCAACAAAGCCTTCAGGATCGAGAAATACGTTCACAACTATCCACACTGCTGGCGAACCGACAAGCCGATCCTTTATTATCCGCTCGATTCGTGGTTTATCAAAACAACAGACTACAAAGAGAGGATGATCGAGCTAAACAACACCATCAACTGGAAACCCAAATCAACCGGTAGCGGCAGATTTGGCAACTGGCTCGAAAACCTTGTTGACTGGAATCTCTCCAGGTCGAGGTTCTGGGGAGTTGGGCTTCCCATCTGGACTACCGATGACCGCAAGGAACAAATCTGCATTGGCTCGGTGGCTCAGCTAAAGGAGGAAATTACCAAAGCCATTGACGCCGGCGTAATGTCCTCAAATCCTTATGAGAGTTACGTTCCGGGTGATAATTCTTCGGAAAATTATGAAAAGTTCGATCTCCATCGGCCTTACATTGATGATATTGTACTCGTTTCAGAAAGCGGCCGCAAAATGTTCCGCGAGCCGGATCTGATTGACGTCTGGTTTGATTCGGGCGCCATGCCTTATGCTCAGTTCCATTATCCTTTTGAGAAGGGAGATCATCTTGCCGATTATTTCCCCGCCGACTTCATTGCCGAAGGAGTGGACCAGACCAGGGGATGGTTTTTCACCCTGCACGCCATCGGTACCATGATTTTTGATTTGGTAACTTACAAAACCTGCGTTTCAAACGGCCTTGTTCTGGATAAAAACGGAAACAAAATGTCGAAACGGCTGGGTAACGCAGTAGATCCATTCGAAACCATTGCAAAATATGGCGCCGACGCCACCCGCTGGTACATGATTACCAACGCTCAGCCCTGGGATAACCTGAAGTTTGATGCTGATGGGATTGTTGAAGTCCAGCGCAAATTTTTTGGCACTTTGTACAACACTTACGCATTTTTTGCCCTCTATGCCAATATTGATAATTTCCGTTACGATCAGGAAGAGGTGCCGCTGGATCAGCGTCCTGAGCTGGATCGCTGGATTTTGTCAGAACTGAACACGCTCATAAAAACCGTGGACGAAGCATTTGATGACTATGAACCCACCAAAGCAGGCCGTGCAATTGCCCATTTTGTTGATTACAAGCTGAGCAACTGGTATGTTCGCTTGTCACGCCGTCGTTTCTGGAAAGGCGAAATGTCCACCGACAAAATCGCCGCTTACCAGACCCTCTATAAATGCCTTGAAGCGATTTCGGTGATGATTTCACCCATCGCACCCTTCTTTTCAGAAAGACTTTTCCTTGACCTGAACCAGGTAACCCATCGCTATAATGTTGAATCTGTTCACATTATGGACATGGTAAAAGCGGATGAATCGTTCATCAACAAAGACCTGGAAGAGAAAATGGAATTAGCGCAGCAAATCACCTCGATGGTGCTCTCGCTGAGAAAAAGCACCAAAATCAAGGTGCGTCAGCCTTTGAATAAAATTATGATTCCGGTGTCTGATCCACACATCAAATCACAGATCGAAGCCATCGAAAAACTGGTGCTGGCCGAAGTTAATGTGAAATCTCTGGAGTTTATGACCGACGATTCAGGCATGCTGGAGAAGAAGCTCAAAGCCAACTTCAAATCATTGGGACCAAGATATGGCAAACAAATGAAGCAATTGGCTGCTCTGCTTGCGGGATTTACCACAGCCCAGATCAACCAGCTGGAAAAAGCCGGCAGTTACCATTTGACCATAGACGGCGAGGATATCGAAGTCCTTCTTGCTGATGTTGAAATCATTACACAGGACATTCCAGGCTGGCTCGTTGCATCCGAAGGCAATCTTACCGTGGCTCTCGACATCACCCTTACCGAAAATTTGCGCGACGAAGGCATTGCCCGCGACCTGGTTAACCGGATTCAAAACCTGAGAAAAGAGCAGGAATTTGAGGTAACCGATAAGATTTTCCTGAAAATTGAGCGCAATGAGAAAATTTTAAACGCTATTGAAAAGAATTTCAACTATATTTGCTCCGAAACCCTGGCGCTATCCCTCGACCTTTTAGAAGTGATCAATGATAGTAAAGGAGTGGAGGTGGAACTTGGCGATGAGATCAGTGCCAAAGTCCTGGTCGAAAAGGCAAAGTAAGCAAACAATAATAAATAAAATAAGGAGTATTAATCTTTTTAAAACAGAGAATTATGGGAACAAACAGAATGGACAGCAATGCTCCCGAGGTTGTCAAAACAAGGTACAGTCAGGAGGAACTTGAAGAGTTCAGACAGATCATTTTGGAAAAACTGGAGAAGGCACGTGCCGATTTAGCTTTGCTTACCGAAGCCTACAGCAACAATAACGAACACGACACCAACGATACTTCGCCGACTTTCAAAGTGCTCGAAGAGGGTTACAATGTGCTGTCGAAAGAAGAGAACAGCAGACTTGCCGCCCGTCAGCAGAAATTCATTTCGAATCTCGAAAGCGCCTTGATACGGATACAGAACGGCACTTACGGAATTTGTCGCGCAACGGGTAAACTGATAGCCAAAGACAGGCTGAAGAGTGTTCCTCACGCTACTTTAAGCATGGAGGCCAAACTGACTCAATACCAGACGCGCAAATAACTTGTCACAAGATCAGGACTTTTGTCGTACAAAACAAATTTTTCCGGCAATCCGAAACTATTCAAAGGGTTGCCGGTTTTACTATTATTGATTAAATGACTTCATTACCGTGTGGAAAAAATCGCTGATTATCATTTTCCTGATTTTAATCGTTGACCAGGTTTTTAAATTCTGGATCAAAACCAATATGACCCTTGGCCAGGAGTTTCACATTCTGGGAGAATGGTTTATCCTGCATTTCACCGAAAACGAAGGAATGGCCTTCGGGTTTTCGTTTGGCGGTGAATTCGGCAAACTGGTGCTTAGCCTTTTCCGGATCATCGCAGTAGTGATTATCTTCTTCTATCTAAGGGATATAATCCGAAAAAAAGAGCATCCCGGATTGATTATCAGCATTTCGCTGATACTTGCCGGCGCCATCGGGAATATCATTGACAGCGCCGTTTACGGGCTAATTTTCAGCAATTCCTCCTACCATACCGTTGCTACTTTTCTTCCCGAAGAAGGAGGATACGGCACCTTTTTGCATGGTAAAGTGGTGGATATGCTCTATTTCCCGATCATCGAAGGGCATTATCCTGAATGGTTTCCTTTCTGGGGAGGAGAGGATTTTATTTTCTTCAGACCGGTTTTCAACATCGCCGATTCTTCGATCACCACAGGTGTTATGATACTTATCGTCTTTCAGCGGCTCTTTTTCCCTGCAAAAAAGGAGGAAGAGTCTGCCATTCAGAAGGATGAAGAACTGACTTCCCCAAAACAAGAAGAAAACGCTGACACACCCGCCTCTTTGTGATTCGTCGTTAAAACTTTATCCTTAACTGCGCTTTGATTTCGGTGTAGGTGTTCCCGTCTATTTCGGTTGTACCGCTGCCAATGGTCGTTTTATTGCTGTAATAGGCCTGCGAAAGTCGTAGCCAAAAGTCAATATTTCGGGCAATGTCGTACCTGAGCATAACGTAAAACCGGCTCCCTTTGTAGTAATAGGCCGGGATTGAAAATACATAAAGCAGGTCATTTTCGTAAGCATAAATCCGCTCGTCGTAGCTGTCGGTGTCAAAAAGAGCATAGCGGAACGTGACGTCGTAAGGCTTTGCAGGCGGCTGGAATATGAAATCCTGATAAATCAGAAAACCGCCCTGATAATTTTTATCTGGCTGTTTATACCTGAGAAATTCTAACCTGTTTTTCAGGATAATATCCTTTGTTGCCTGATAAGCGATGAAAAACCTGAAACTCTCCTTGTGTGTTTCTCCCACTTTGGCCGTCACCAGGTCGCCTGATTCGTTCAATTGTTTTTGCTTTGAACGATAGCGGAAATACATGTCGAGCCGCCGGTTAGGATGATAATCGAGTTGAGCCAGAAATTCCTTCCCATTAGAGGGAGCATCAATCCGGTAGCGCAACCAGGGTGAAGAGAACATATCGGTATATCCCCTGAAAGTCCAGTTGCGGTGCAGATAAACCAATAAGCCTGCAAACAAACCCCTTTCATTCTGATTGCTGCTGTTTTCAGCAATGGCATTGCTGTAGAGATTTTGATAATCAACGTCAAAATTCCGGTAATAGGCTGACAGTGAAACAGAAGGATGCAGCGAGGCCTGGAATCCGGCCAGGTATGCCTTCCCGCCATTTTCGCTTCCCGAGGCTTCAGCAAAAAAGTTGAAGCGGTTCAGAATGAAGTTCACATCGAAACCATAATTGAAATTTTCTGTTCCGCGGAATTCGTATTTCCGATAGAGTTGATCTGGTACTCTTATGGGTTTATCGTACAAGGTTTTAAAAGCAGTGGCGCCGGCCTGAAACTTACCCACCCGGTAGCGGATGTTTCCACCATAAAGTGTTTCATGGATGGCTTTTTTATTGGCGACTTCGGTGGGGGTGCGATGGTAGCCGGTTTCCTGCAGCGAAGTAACAAACTGTTCCTCCTGGCTTATCGTATCAGCAGTTTCAAGGTTGGCATCAATATTTTTTGTAGAATAAAATCCGGTAATCCTGAAATCCCTGATAGCATAAGTAACCGCTGTTCCACGCAAATAGCGGTTTTCGTTTACCGAAGTATTTGGTCTGATCCTTCGCTGATTTTTCATAACGCCAAATGCATCAGGAGACTTCCCGAAGGATAAACCCGTCCAGAGAGTAAGTCCCTGGCCAAATTCAAGCTGGTAATCACCCACAACGAACTGGTCAATACCGGCAAACTCGCTTAACATGATAAAACCTGAATAAAAATCAAACCCATTGGGTTGCGAGCCCTTGAAGAATTCCTCACCAGGATCCTTTTCGGCAGTTAGTCCAATCCTTACTTTGTTGAAGTAATTGAATCCATAGCGCAGGTAATACCTGTCGGGACTGCCCAGAAAATAGCTGCTGGGTTTGGCATATTTCACCGAATCAGGAACATCGGCGTATCCGGCCTGTTTTTCCAAAACACGGGTATATCTGAGGAAGAGGTCGCTGCGCCCATACCTGAAAACATCCGCCATCCTGACTGATACCTTAGGTTTTTCAGGCGCTACCGAAATCATTGGCTCGAGGAATTCGATCAGTTCTCGGTCAAATCCATCAATTGCCATCAACTCAGAGATAGTCGCAAACTGCCCATAAACATTCCGGTATTCGACAATCTTGTGGATTTGCAGTTCACTCAGAAAAATCAGCTTTTTCATCTGGTCGAAAGTGGCGTAGTTCAGGTTGAGCGGGTTGTCGAGAAAAAAGTAGAGATCTTCCAGCAGATCAGTGTAATCATGTTGTTCATCAGTTTGTTCGGCGATCTCTTCCAGTTTACTCATCAGCAGTTCGCGATATTCGGGCGAAATAGGCGCCTGTTGCGAAAACCCGAAGGAAGTAGCAAAAAACATCACCAATATCAACGTTAATACATTGATAACATGATGTTTATGTAGATTAATATGGTTCTTATCCGGCTTCATTTCTTACTATTGAAAAAATAGACTGCCGAAAATTGCGGCGAAAAACCCAACACTTCATGTATCGAGGAGGCAAAATCAATTTTGAACCGGTTGAGATTAATGCCAAAACCAAAGGTGTACTGCCCTGGATTGGAAGAAAAGCCTCCCCTGACATAGATTTCATCAATTATCCTGTATTCTGCACCAAACCTGAGCGAAGGATCAAAATCGGTCTCTTTTTCTGCTTCTATGGTAAGCGTAACTGTGCGATCGAAACTGTAAGCAGCGCCAACCCGCAGCACGGCCGGAATACGCTCATCTGCATATTCAACAAATTTTGCGTGGATCGGGTTGAAAACATGCGCACCAAGAGTGAGGTTAGGGTTGATTTTCGACATCAGTCCAGCCTCAAAAGTAACCACTCCCTTTTTGCCATATTCATTTCCCAGACCGGTGTGCAAGTAATCCAGCTGCAAACCCGCTGAAAAATAATCACCAAATTTCCTTGCATAACCAAGGCCAATTTTGCTTTCGTTGAACAATTCATATCCGAAGTAAGATATTTTCAGGCCAAAAACTCCATCGCCAACTGGTAATACTGCACCACCGGTTCTTAAACTCATCTCCTTCACCAAAAACCGGTTCTCGAAATAAAAACCCGCAGCAGGTTGGTTGAAAAATGCCATCCCGGCCTGATTGTTTTGCAACGACCAGAAATCCGCCAGAGCAACCGAAGCGTTCCCCATGGCGGCTGAACGGCCTCCTTCAGGCGTGTTGTTGTATCCAGACGAAAATAGCGGGACAAATAAAAGGATGATAAGAAATGCGGGTAAAAATTGCTTCATAATTTTGGATTTAATTGATAATCAGACATCTCAAAAACCATGGTTGGTCTTTTCACATCCGATCACAAAGTTAAAAATTCGGGACATTGGTAATCATTTTTTAAGAATTTTTTTTCAGATCAAGCCCATTCCCCATTAAATTTGTTTGATGTAATAGCTTTCCAGGTAGTATCTAATTCAATTCGGGGAGTATGTTCAATCCTTGGTTTTTCTTTTCTTTGTGCAATCAATCGTTGAAAATTTATGAGAAAATTAAATTTACTACTCTTCATCATACTTATTACCTGCACATTAGACGCGCAAACAAGGTACTTTCCTCCTGAATTTGAAAAACAGGAAGGTTTGTTGCTGACGTGGGACTACCACCCCCAACGCGACCCGGTGACTGCTGCAGTTGCCAAAGCCATTCAGCCTTCGGCAAAAGTCTGGATCATTTATTATCCCGGCCAGGCGCCGATGGATAGCGCCGAAATCAGGACATATCTGCGGAGTCAGGGTGTGCAGGATGAAAATGTTTACCTGATTCCCGGCTGGACGGAAACCCTGTGGATAAGGGATTACGGGCCATTTTCAGGTTATAATCTGCAAAACATACCACCAACCCGCTATTTCATTGATGCCGGGTACTCGGCCTATAATCGCCCTAAAGACGATTCAATCCCCGCACAACTCGGAAACCTTTGGGGAGTTCCAATAACCAACATACCGCTGCAGTTTGAAGGCGGAAATGTACTTTTTGATGGTACTGGAAGGGGTTGGGGCAGCACCCGGATTTTTGAACAAAACCCGGGCTACAGCCAGGCTCAGGTAAAAGAAATGTTGGAAGAATATTTTGGACTGGAGGACTTTATGTTCCTGCAAAAACTCACCAACAGCGGCGGCGGACAATGGGCTCACGTGGATATGTACATGAAAATCCTCGACAGCGAAACAATAATGATTTCGCAGTATCCCGACTATCTGCCCGATTATTTCCTTATCGAATCTTTTGCTTTAACATTGGCAAACATGACCAATTTCGACGGAGTTCCTTACCGGATAGTCCGTATTCCGGCGCCGCCGAAAGCCAATGGGACCTGGGCAACCACTCAGAATGATGAGATGCGCACCTACACCAACTCCATTATTATGAACGATGTAATTGTTGTCCCTTCGTACAATCTGCCCGAATACGATACCATTGCCAAACATATTTACCAGGAAAATATGCCCGGCTATCGCATCGAAATGGTGGATGCAACAGTACTCACCCCGCTTTACGGCGCTTTGCACTGCATAACCAAAGAGATTACGAAACCGGAATACCTGCGCATCAGGCACCACAAAATAACCGGCGAACTGACTTACACTAATCCTTACATGGTGATTGACGCCCGGATTGATTGCAACCTGACTGCCGACTCAACTTTTGTTTATTATAAATTTAATTCGCAATCCGGTTTCAGCAGAACACCCATGTCGCCCGGATGCCCTTATTATGTGGGAGTTATCAATGGGATTCAGCCGGATGATACCGTTCATTATTATATCTACACAGCACGAAACGGAGATGAAGTAGTGCTGCCGCCACCCGCACCTGAGGCGGTTTTTACTTTCTGGTTCAACCAGTCGGTCATGGTTAACGAAGCGATTTCAAAAACGAATAATTTGCAGATTTATCCCAACCCCAACGAAGGCCGTTTCAGCATTGTGAATCCTTACACTGACAGCAGTATTAATCTGATAATCAGAGATTTGTCAGGTATAAAAATAATTCAGAAAGCCATTGGGAAGGGAGTAAACTATTTGAATTTTGAAGATAAACTGGTTTCTGGAATTTATCTCATCACCATAGATGGTAATGGATTGCCACCAACAACCTCAAAGTTGATTATCAGAAAATGAGCTTTTGGGGTGTTACAGGTTTTAAAATCGAAAAATCTTTTCTACTGATGTCTACTTCAACCATGTGAACCATGCCGGTTTTCGAACTATCTGAAGAGCTGATTTTTCCGCATCCCACGCTGGCCGAGCCTGACGGTTTGCTGGCAATTGGCGGGGATTTGAGCGTTGAAAGACTTTTGCTCGCTTACGCCAACGGGATTTTTCCCTGGTATTCCGAATCTCCAATCCTTTGGTGGTCGCCAAATCCCCGGATGGTTCTGTTTCCGGAAAAATTCAAAATTTCTGACTCATTGAAGCAAACGATCAAAAAACAAAAATTCAAAATCACCTTCGACCGGGACTTTGCGGGTGTTATCAGGGCCTGCGCCGGTTCGAAGCGCCCGGATCAGGAAGGTACCTGGATCGTTCCTGAAATGCAAAAGGCATACATAAAGCTTCATAAAGCGGGTTTTGCCCATTCTGTGGAGGCATGGCAAAATGATCAACTGGCTGGCGGGCTTTACGGGGTTTCGCTGGGAAAAGCATTTTTCGGTGAATCCATGTTTTTCAGGATTCCCGATGCTTCCAAGGTAGCTTTGTATTGCCTGGTGGAAAGGCTGAAGAGTTGGGATTTTAAACTTATTGATTCGCAGCAGGATACGGCACACATGCGGAGAATGGGCGGAGAACCCATTGATTTGGAGGATTTTCTCCGCCACCTTAAAAATGCACTGAAACACTCAACATTTCAGGGAAAATGGAGTTAATATTTACTTTAATATATATAATCAACAATGAGCTTCGAGATTAAAGGAAAACTGATTGAAAAGTATGATTCGGTGCAGGTAACCGACCGTTTCAGAAAACGCGAATTTGTGATCGAATACCGTGAAAACCCCTCCGGTGATTTCACCGAAAATATCAAGTTTCAGCTTACGCAGGACCGCTGCGACACACTTGAGAACTTTCAAATGGGTGAAGAAATAAAAGTCCATTTCAACATCAGGGGAAGGCGTTGGGAAAAAGATGGACAGGTAAGTTATTTCAACAACCTGGAAGCCTGGAAGATAGATAGAATATCGGCGGCTGCTCCTCAGGAAATCGTCCCCGAGCATACTATGGAGGAAATCCCTCCGGAACCTTCGGATGATTTGCCTTTCTAAAGAGAAATTTTTTGGCAGGAATCATTTTTAGGGTGCCGGAGTGACTGAAATGAGGTCAGTTTAAGACTTGATTTCAACCTGATTTAGCCACCTTCCTTTGCCTGTTTGCGCCTTTGCGTGAAACTCAAAATCCTCGCTAAGATGCAGATCAAAGCAGAGATTTAACAGGTTTCTTCTTAATAATTATCCAAAAATCCCCAACATCACACCGCCATCAACACTAATCGTTTGACCGGTGATGTATCCTGAAAGCGGCGAAAGCAGCCAAACGGCTATTGATGCAAATTCCTCCGGTTCCCCCATACGGCCTACAGGAATATTCTTAATCAATTGCTGTTCAACTACCTGGTAATCCATTCCGGTTACCTCGCTCTTCTTTTTAATCACCCGCTTTACTGCTTCTGTATTATGATAGCCAGGCGAGAGGATATTTAAGGTAATACCATCACGCGCCACTTCCTGAGAGAGCGTCTTCACAAAACCAACAACGGCTGGTCTAAGTGAGTTACTCAGAACCAGATTTTCGACAGGTTGCTTCACCGATATACTCTCCACAAAAACAAGGCGGCCATATTTTTGCTCTCTGAGTTTTGGCATAAGCGATTGTGTTAAATCAACCTTCCACCGCAGAATATTTTTGTAAGCCGCATCCCAGTCATCCAGGTTTGTATCAAGAAATGATTTTGCCGGAGGCCCGCCAGCATTCACCAAAGCTCCATCCAGGTAGCGATCCCCAACAATCTCAAGAATATGAAACTTTGTCTCAGGCAGGGTGATATCAGCGGCTAAAATCTCCACCTGTTTAGGGTAATGAGATTTCAGTTCAGTGAGTTTATCGCTGTTACGGGCAATGGCCAGGATGTTTGCTCCCTCTCGCAGGAGTGTATTAGCCACAGCACCGCCAAACCCGGCTGTTGCGCCGCCAACGATGAAAAATCTGTTTTGAAGATGAAGTTCCATAAATAGCAGATTTTACTTTATGTATTTATCAATCAATTATTTGCCCTTCAACTGAGAAATCTGTGGATGAGGTAATTTTTATATTGACAAAATTCCCAATCAGGTTCTCATTCTCGGATTGGAACCGGCATACAATCTTGCCTTCGGTCAAGGCCGAAAGGAAGCCTACCTTGCGGTCGTGACCGGTTACCAGTACCCTTAAAGTTTTCCCGATCATCATCCGGTTGTGAGTTGCAGAGTGACGCCGAAGATCATTGCTAAGCTGGTGGTAACGTTCTTTTTTAACTTCTTTGGGCACATCGTCAATCCAGCGCGAACTGGCAGCGCCCGGACGCTGAGAATATTGCGCAATGTAAGCCATATTGTAGCTAAACTCATCCATGATCCTGCGTGTATTTTCAAACTGCTCGTCCGTTTCGCCGGTGAAGCCCACAATAATGTCAGTAAATAATGTGGCCTTCGGGATCAATGCACGAATTGAAGCAACGATCTCCCTGTACTTATCCACGGTGTGTTTCCGGTTCATGCGGATCAAAACCTTGTCGTCGCCCGATTGTATCGGAAGGTGGATTTGTTTGGCCAGGCAATCATATCGTGAAATCACCTCGATTACCTCTGTGGACATATCGCGCGGATGCGGGGAGGTGAAATAGACCCAAAACTCTTTGCCTGACTCTTTACCAAACTCCCCAATCCTGCGCAGCAATTCAGGAAAAGTGATCTCCTCCCCTTTTTTGTCGAGGCCATAGGAATTTACATTTTGCCCAAGCAACGTGATGGATTTGTATCCCTCAGCAACAAGTCTTTTTACTTCGTCAATAATTTCGTTGGAATCACGCGAAACCTCACGACCCCGGGTGTAAGGAACAGCGCAAAATGTGCAGAATTTGTCGCAGCCATTCTGAATGGGTATAAATGCCTCAAAATCTGATCCGTAGTGCGGATTTACCTTCCAGAATGTATCAATGCTTTCGTTTTTGGGCATTCCGTTAAGATCACTAATCAAAGATGCCGGACTTACTACACCATACTCTCGAATCATATCAGGCAGTTTCTCCAACTCACTCATTCTGAAAATGATATCAAATAGTTTCAGAAATTTCTCCATATCATCGGGCAAAATGCACCCCGAAATAAAGGTAATCAGGCTTTTGCGGTTTTTCCACTTGTTCCATTTCTGTATCCGCGAATACACTTTATCAATAGCTTTTTGTCTGACAGAACAGGCCAGAATGCCCAGCATATTGGCATCTTCTTCATTGTCGGTCCAGGTGTAGCCGGTCTGGTTTTCGATAATAGTGCGCACGCGCTCACTGTCCGACATGTTCATCTGGCAACCCAGCGTGATCAAATGATATTTCATACTTAGAGCATTTTACCTTTTGCAAAGCCCTCAACATGAGTGCATTTAGCTTCGGAAATGATTTTAAAAACGACTAATGATTCAAAAAGCGGCAAAGATAGCATTAGCCAAACACAGCGAAAGGCAGTAATGTTTAGCCAAAAAGCGGGAAAAAGTTTTGAGAATTGCAAAAAAATGTACTTTTGCGGCGGAGAGTTGGCAGAGCGGTCGATCGCGGCGGTCTTGAAAACCGTTGACCTGCAAGGGTCCGGGGGTTCGAATCCCTCACTCTCCGCAAAATAACCAAAAGCCGTGTGAATTAACATTTTACACGGCTTTTTTCTTTTCTCAATCCTTTAAATCTTGAAATAGTCAAAGTAATTACTGGCTAACATAACTTCACAAATAGGTATGCTTGTAATGCATTTTGGGATTACTTAAAACAACATTCTTTGCTTGACAGAAAGATTAGCCATCTTCAAAAATGTATGAAAATTGTATGCAAAATAAAAAGGCTTACAGAGGAATCATCTGTAAGCCTTTGATTTTCAAGCTCCCCCTGTTGGATCCCGAATCACTTCGCACTCGGGACGACCCTCTGATTAATGCCGCACATGCGGCACTCTAACTAACTGAGACATTGCTCCATTTAATGGCTTATTCTGAATGAGATGCTCTAACAATTTCCGGCTTTGTTGCTTTTTAATGAAGAGTTCGATCTTCTGAGCTTCGCCCCGGTCATCTCCAGATTCAAAAACGGCTTTCAATTCCCACGGGCGATGTTTTGAAGTGTAGGTATTTCGCTCAGAATTGTTGTGCTCCTCAAAACGACGAAGATAGTCGTCGGTAAGACCGACATAGTATTTGTCGGCGGAAGATGAGTAAAGTATGTAGATGTAAAACATACCCGTAAAAATAAAAAAAGCCGACAAACTGCCGGCTTTTTAATTGCTCCCCCTGCTGGACTTGAACCAGCGACCTTTATTACTTTTGATTCCCTTTCAAATCCCTGCAAATATACTAATAATCAGATACTAAACAAGAATAATCCAGAAAAGGGAAGAAAAAGAATGCAAATATTTTTGTTAGTTATTTGTTAGCTGACTAATAAAAACTATCTTTGTACTGGATATTTATTGAATCTGATTATGAAATCAAAAATGAAGGGCTTCCTTTTCCCCCAGCCCTATTCAAATGGGGAATATCCTGTTTACATCAGGATTTATTTCAAAGGCAAAACAAGTTATCTTTCAGCAGGCTTTTCAATCCCTGCAGGGGCTTGGAATGAAGAAAAATCTGAAGTTTGGGAATCAATGCCCACACTAACAAAGAAGCTAAAAGAATCCCTTTCAAATGAAGAATTAAAAGCATTCAGGGAAAAGCAGAAATCAATCATTCTGATTCCCAATGCTTCAAAGATCAATTCTGAAATCAGGGGAATTATTTCAAAGCTGGAAGATATCAAAAAAAAGCTGGAACTTGAAAACAAGGAAATCAGCCCCATGATTCTAAAAAGCCTTTTCGAAAACAAGGATAAAACAGAAAATGCAAGGCAAGATTTCATTCAGTACATTAAAGAATTATCAGCTTCCAAATTTCAGAATAAGCAAATCAGAACTGCTGAAAAGTATGCTGTTTTAATGCGAAAGCTTAAAGCCTACAAAAAGGATAAGCCCCTTCCAATTGAAGAATTAACATTGGGATTCCTGAAGGATTTCAAGCTGTTTTTATCAAAACAAGGGGCACACCCAAATTATATTCATGTAAATCTGAAAGCCCTAAAAACAATCATTCAGAAGGAAGCCATCAGAACTGATAAGATCATTCCCCCTGAAAAAAATCCCTTTCTTTCATTTGAAATGCCAAAAGTAATTCCAACAGGGAAGCAGAAACTTGAACTTGCTGAAATTGAAAGAATCCAAAAGCTTCAGATTAATGAATTAGATTCCCTTTTTCATATCAGAAATGCCTTCCTTTTCAGCCTTTTCAATGCTGGAATCAGGATTGGGGATTTACTTCAATTGAAATGGGCAAACATCAAAGAAGGCAGGCTTGTTTACAGCATGGGCAAAACATCAAAAATCAGAAGCATTAAGCTGCTTCCCCCAGCCCTTGAAATCCTTCAGCATTATCAATCCAATAAAAAAAAGGAATCAGATTTCATTTTCCCCTTTCTGGATAACAAAGCAGAATATTCAAAGCTGATAAGCCCTGAAGATTTTCAAAAGGCTTCCCCAGAATTACTGGCTTCCTTATTCAGCAAGATTGAAAGCAGAATTTGCATTTGTAATGCTGGATTGAAAGTTATTGCCATGAAAGCCAAAATCAAAAAGAAGATTTCTTCCCATGTAGCAAGGCATTCTTTTGCTGATTTAGCCAGGAAAAAGAATATTTCTGTTTATGATATTTCCCAAATGCTGGGGCATTCAGATATTTCAATTACTCAAAGCTATCTGAAAAGCCTTGATCTTGAAAGCATGGATTCAGCCCATCAATCAGTATTTGAAAAATCAGAAGCCCAATGAAAGCAAATCAGCCCAATGAAAGGATAATTGCCCTGCTGAATGAAGCAAGGCCAAAATCAATTCCAGAAATCATTCTTAATGCCACTGAAGGGGCTAATCTGGAAAAATTGGGAAGCTTCTTTTTGATGCTTTCAATGAAGCTTGATGAAATCAGCAGCCAAATTCAAAAGGGGGATTTCCCAGAAGGGAAGGAAAATAAAAATCTGGAAGCCTTGCTTTCTGATTTCAATCTGGAAGCATTCAGGGAAGATTTCAAGGCATTGGATTCAATCATTCAAGCCCTGCAAAAGGATTTCATTCAACATTCAGGATTCCTTATGGAATTGAAAGAAGCATCAGCCAGCAAGCTGAAAGAATTGATTCAGGCATTGCAATTTTTCAATCAGAAAAGGCAAATCAAAGCTACTTTCAAGGATATGCAAAAGCTGAAATCAGTTACAATTCAAAATCAGGATTTGATTAATATCATTCTGGAAGCCCTGATTAGGCAATTATTCAATCATTTGGCCAACTATCAAATAAAAATTCAGCCTGAAGAAATTCAGGATTGGGGGCAATTCCTTTCATGGCTTGAAGAAGAATCAAATCCATCAAAGAAAGGCAGGCCTGAAAAGGAAATGATTTCAGGATTCCTGATTGATTTGCTTCAAAAGTATCTTCAAAGGCACACTGAAATAAAGGCTGATCTTGGAATTGAATTATCCAGAAGGCAGGCTTCATTCATTGGGCAATACCTTTCCAGCATTGGAATCATTGAAGCTGATAATCTGGCTTGGCTTGAAGATAACATCAGGCACACTTTCAATAATTTCAGCAGAAAAGCCAAATCAAAGTAAATCAGCAAGAATAAACAGCTTCAAAAATCCTTCTTTTTATTCTTACTTAAAATTCTGATTATCAGGCGAAAGCATTATATTTTTGCAAAGAAAATTAATCCAAATCTTTGTAAAAATGCAGAATTTAAACAGCCAACAGCCAACAGCAGAATTTTTCAGCCTGCTTCCAAAATCAGAAATTGATTCTATCAAGCTGGAACTTCAACAAATCAAGAATCTGATTCAGCAAAGCAATCAGGAAGCTTTCAGGAATCAATGGCTTCCAAAAACAGAAGCAAGAAAAAGGCTTCATGTTTGCCTGAAAACATTGGATAATTATCTTCAAAAGGGCATTATCCCTTATTCCAGATTTGCAGGGAAGATTTACATCAAAACTGCTGATATTGAAGCACACCTTCAAAAGCATTACATCAAAGCATCCTAAATCTGGGGGATATTTATGAATGCAAGATTTATTGAAAATTGCCATTTCCCCATGATTTTTGAAAAGAAAGAAGGAACAAAAGGAAGCTTTTATCAATCTGGGGGCAAAGGGGGAATCCTTCCCAAAAGGATAAGCTGGGGAATATTTGCCCAAAGAAAGCCTTCAAGCCAGGATTCAATGAAGAAGAATGAAATCAATGCCCAATACAAAAGAACTGAATCAGGGCTTTATGCAGGCTTAAATCAAGGCAGGATTCATTCATCAATCTGGGGCTTCCCTGCTTTTCCTGAATTTTATGGATATGGCATTCTTGATGAAAGGCATGGAATATTTGATCTGCTGATAATCTATTCGGAAAATCAATGCCTTCAATCAATGGAAATTCACCTTTTTAAGGGCATGGGAAAGCCTGAATTATTGGAATCAGCCTTCATTCATTTGCGGAACTTTCAAAAAAACAAAAAGCCCCAATGAAAGGGCTTCCTGCTGGATATTTATGAATCTGGATTATATTGAAATAGCCAAATTCACAGGCAAAGATAAGCCAAACTTCCATAACTTGGAAAGGGAAGCTGTTTATCCAAATGCTGAAAGATTTTCCTTTCAGGGCTGCAACAAAATTGAAGTTTGGAATTATCCTGAAATCAATCAGATCAAGATCAAAGGCAGCATCCCCTATTTTATCAATGGGCATAACTATTTTTCCAGCCTGAATGATTGGAAGGAAGGGCTTGATTATATTCAGGGAAGTTTGGGATTGAATCTTTATTCTGGCTGGATTGAATGTTTTGAATTTGGCACTATTCAAGAAATCCCATTTCCCCCTGCTTCATTCCTTCAAAATCATATCAAAATATCTGGCATGGAAGCAAAGGAATTCAGAAAGGGCAATATCCTAACTGGAAAAGAATTTCTTTCCCCTTCAATCAGGCTGAAAATTTATGATGCTGGAAGGAACTTCAAAAATAAACTGGATAAGGGCATACAAGAAGAAATCAGCAGGCTTTATGGCTGGGAAAGGGAAAAGCATTATATCAAGATTGAAAGCCATTACAGAAAGCCAGAAGCCCATTTCAGGGGGAATGTTTATCTTGCTTCATTGCTATCAGAAGAATTTCAAAGGCAACTTCAGATCAATTTACTTAATCAATACCAAAGAATAATGAAAACAGGAAAAGCCATAATCCCAGAAAGGAAGGCTGATATTAATGCTGGAACTTTGCCCCTGATTATCCTAAAGGAACTGGAAGGAATCCACAATTTCAAAACTGAAGAATTATTGAAGGCATTGCTGAAAGAAATCCCAGAAGGAATCCTTTCCCCTGCTGATAAAAAAGCAAGGCAAAGAATCCTGAAGGAAAATCTGAAAAAAATCAGAACTTCTGGGGAATCTGAATTTGATATTTCAAATCTGATAAAAGCAAAAATCAATGAAGCAGAAAAAAGCAGCACCCCCTTTCTATGGGAAGGAAAAGGGGAAGAAATCTTATCCCCCTGAATCCCTTTCCAAATTCAAGGGTAATTATGAATCAGGCTTTAAAGTATGGGAAGAAAAGATTCCTGATTTTGATTGTGAAATTCCCCAATGGGAAGCCCCTTCAATTGATTGGGAAAATGATTGTTCAGCATGGGAAGAAAGCCTTCCAGATTTTGATTTTGATTGTTCAGCATGGGAAGAATAATAAAAACAAGCTGTAATTCAATGCCAGCAAAGGATTCAGGCAAAAAAAATTGAATCTAACTTTAAAGATTTAGGCAAAAAAAATGGGAAGATTTTCAGGCAAAATAACAACAAAGCAAGCCCAAAGGATTGAATTATCATTCCTGCTGAAAGCTGGCTTCATTGAAAAGGGGCAAAAGATCAGAAGGCCTTTAGTTTGGAATAATGGCCATTTAGTTTGGATTGAATCTGATTTCACCATGAATCAGAAAATTATCAGGCTGGCTTATCAGATTGAATCTTCTTCAGGAAAGCTTTTTGAAATGAATTATCCCATTCAGATTGAATCAATCCCCAGCAATTTGGGAAGGGGGGAAGTTTATTATTTCAAATGCCCAAATACTGGAATAAGAAGCAGGATTCTTTATTTGGCTTATGGAAGCCCAATATTTAAAGCAAGGGAATCATATCAGATCAGAATCTTTTATCAATCCCAGATAATCAGCAGGAATCAATATCATAAAGAAAGATTCTTTTTCCTTGAAGAATTATTAAGCAGGCTTGAAGCCAAAATCAAAAAAAGCCATTATCAAGGCAGGCAAACAAGAATTATCCAAAGATATTACAGGCTTCAGGAAAAATCATTTCAGCATGATTTAAAAAGCCTTTATTCCCTTTTCAGAAGATTGGATTCCCTTCAATCAATCAGCCCAAAAACAGCCTAAAGAAGGAATTTTTGTTAGCTATTTGTTAGCTACAAAATAAAAAAGCCCTGTAAATATGTATTTTACAAGGCTTTAGGGCTTTTCAATTGCTCCCCCTGCTGGACTTGAACCAGCGACCCTCTGATTAACAGTCAGATGCTCTAACCAACTGAGCTAAGGAGGAATGTTCAGTATTTCAAATTTCCCCTGCGACCCTCTGATTAATGCCGCATGTGCGGCACTCTAACCAGCTGAGCTAAGGAGGAATGTTCACTATTTCAACTTTTCCTCTGCGATCCTCTGATTAATGCCGTAAGTACGGCACTCTAACCAGCTGAGCTAAGGAGGAATGTTCACTATTTCAACTTTTCCTCTGCGATCCTCTGATTAATGCCGCATGTGCGGCACTCTAACCAACTGAGCTAAGGAGGAATGGTCATTCTTTCAATTTTCCTCTGCGACCCTCTGATTAATGCCGCATGTGCGGCACTCTAACCAACTGAGCTAAGGAGGAATGGTCATTATTTCAATTTTCCTCTGCGACCCTCTGATTAATGCCGCATGTGCGGCACTCTAACCAACTGAGCTAAGGAGGAATGGTCAGTATTTCAATTTTCCTCGGCGACCCTCTGATTAATGCCGCATGTGCGGCACTCTAACCAACTGAGCTAAGGAGGAATGTTTTTATCAAAACTTTTTCCAAAGAACTGTTCCTGAAAATGCGGCTGCAAAAATAGAGACTTTTTATAAATTAAAAATAATTTTGCTGAAATTTTTTAAAATTAACGACAACACAGATAAAAATGAAGATTCTTGGAATGGGTAACGCCCTGGTTGACATGATGATAAGGATTGAGCATGAGCAGGTCTTTGATGAATTCGGGCTGTTAAAGGGAGGCATGCGACTGGTTGATGCGGCCATTATTGATCGTCTTTTAGCGAGACTGAAACCACTGCCTGTGGAAATTGCAACTGGCGGATCAGCCGCCAACACAATGTATGGACTGGGAAAACTCGGAATCGAAACCAGCTTCATCGGGAAAGTGGCAGCCGACGACATGGGAAAATTCATGACCGAAGATATGCTCAAAAGCAGAATTCAACCCAGGTTACTCCAGGGAATCGAGCCGACCGGGATAGCCCTGGCGCTGGTTACTCCTGATTCGGAAAGGACATTCGCTGTAAACCTTGGCTGCGCAATAGAACTTTCGCCGGAAGACATTGATGCTGAAATGTTTGAGGGTTACGACATCTTCCATATCGAGGGATATCTGGTTCAAAATAAAGAGCTGCTGGACAAAGCGCTGCATCTTGCCAAGGAGGCTGGTGCAAAAGTTTCGTTCGACCTGGCCAGCTTCGATGTGGTTGAAGAAAATCTTGCTTATCTTAAAAGTATCATTGCCAGGTATGTGGATATCCTTTTTGCTAACGAGGATGAAGCAAGAGCCTTTAGTGGCCTCGGGCCTGAAAAAGCGCTGATGGAAATCTCAAAAACAGTTCCGGTAACCATCATTAAAACCGGGGATAAAGGTTCGCTGATAAGTGATGGAAACCAGATTTACAAAATCGGTGTCATTCCGGCCACAAGCATTGACACAACAGGGGCTGGCGATCTTTATGCTGCCGGTTTCCTGTATGGTTTGGTCAAAGCCTTACCTATGGAGATCTGCGGCAAGATCGGCGCTTTGCTTGCCGGAAAAGTGATCGGGGTGCTCGGCGCCAAAATGAAAGATGACACTTGGGAAGAGATCAAAATTGAACTTAATAAGTTGGTATAATTTTAGTTGTGCACGGTCTCATTTTAACCAAAATTCAATTGCGCCCGCTAATAATCATAAAGCACGTGCGTTAAATGGAGAGCATTTAAAATCTGAATTAATTAAACCTTACACATGTTATCAACAATTTTGTTGCAAGTTTCCCAGGCCGGACAGTCAAGTATTGAATCAGCCGGCGAAATCTCGATGTCGTTGTGGGATTTAGCTGCAAAGGGCGGCTGGATCATGATCATCCTTGGGATTTTTTCGGTGATTGCCATTTACATTTTCATCGAACGCTTCCTGATCCTCAACCAGGCATCGAGGGAAGATCAGAACTTTATGAATCATATCCGCGATTTTATTCACGACGGTAAAATTGATGCCGCACTTGCACTTTGCCGCCGAACCCAGAATCCCATTTCGAGGATGATCGAGAAGGGATTGCTCCGGATTGGCAAGCCGCTCAACGACATCAATGCAGCCATTGAGAATGTCGGTAAACTGGAAGTTTCGCGGTTAGAGAAGAATATAGCAGGGTTGGCCACCATAGCGGGCGCCGGTCCGATGCTCGGTTTCCTCGGAACTGTTATTGGCATGATCAGAGCATTCTACGATATGTCTATGGCTGGTAATAATATTGATATTGCATTGCTCTCGAGCGGAATTTATCAGGCGATGATTACCACGGTTGCCGGACTTATTGTCGGTATCCTTGCTTTTATTTGCTACAACATACTGGTAGCCAGGGTTGAAAAGCTCGTTTTTATCCTCGAAGCCCGCGCTTCAGAATTTATGGATGTTTTGCACGAACCCGCTGAATAAATCCGCAACCGATGGCAATACAAACAAGAAATAAGCGCAGCTTTCAATTCAGCATGGCCTCCATGTCGGACCTGGTTTTTCTTTTGTTGATCTTTTTCATGCTTACCTCCACGCTGGTTGCTCCAAATGCCATCAAACTGCTGTTGCCGCAGAGCAGCAGTAAAACGATGGCAAAGCAAACGGTAACGGTGTATATCAACGACCGTTTTGAGTATTTTCTCAATGAAACTCAAATTAGTACAGACCAAATGGAGACATTGATTGGAGAGAGCCTTGCCGGCCAGGTGGATGGCTCGGTGGTTTTGCGCGCCGATCAGTCGGTACCGGTGCAACACATTGTAAATGTGATTGATGCGGTGAATAAGATTAACGACCGTTACAGCACAAAGCATAAGGTGATTTTGGCTACCCGACCAAATTAACGGAAGAAATGGAAGAACAGAAAAATAAAATCAGGGGGATCATTGGCACGGTGATTTTTCACCTGATGCTGTTTTTTGCTCTATTCTTTCTCGCACTGCGAACACCGCTTCCATTGCCCGGCGAAGAAGGGGTTGAGGTAAGTCTTGGCTATGCCGAAACTGGTTCAGGACTGGTTCAGCCTAAAGAACTCAAGCCCGTCCAGCGTGTGGAACCGGCGGAATCGCAGCCGCAGCCCAAAAAGATCATGACCCAGGATGTGGAGGAGGCGCCTGCTATCGAAAAAGTTCAGCCAAAGGAAGTCAAAAAGCCAGTTGAAAAGCCAACAGAAAAAATTACCCCACCGAAAGAAGAGCCTGTTGTGAATCCCCGTGCGCTCTATACTCCGCATCAGAAGGACTCCGAAGAATCGGGCACACAGGGAGACCAAAGCAATCTTGCCGATCAGGGAAAAGAAACCGGCTCGAACGAAAGTAAAAAACCGGATGGAGTTGGCGGGCTTGGAGATGGAGTTTCATTTAACCTCGATGGCAGAGGCTCTATTCATCTTCCAAAACCAGAATACAACTCCAGGGAACAAGGCCGCGTGGTGGTGAGGATATGGGTAAATAAAGAGGGCAAAGTGGTGAAGGTTTTGTCGGGAGTGCAGGGAACCACCATCACCGATCAAAGTTTGATCAGACTTGCTGAAGATGCTGCAAAGAAAGCTGTGTTCACCCGCGATCCGAACGCTGCCAATGAGCAAATAGGAACGATCACCTACAATTTTATCCGGCTCAATTAACCACTATTTCTTGCTGGAAAGGCCTCACACTCCAAAACTGCAGCTTACAAATTACTCCACATAACTCAGCTTCAGCATGTTGGATTTGCCGGGCTGGTCAATGGGCATATTGGAAATGTGAACAATCAGGTCGTTGAATTTCACATGCCCCGTGCTTTTCAGTATGTTGGTCAGATCGGTAATGGTTTGGTCGGTATTCATAATCCTGTCGAAATGGATGGGAGTTAATCCCCAGACCAGGTTCAATTGCCGCAGCAGGAAATTATTAGAACTAAAAACGTAGAGTCCTGCTTTTGGCCGGTGAGATGATATTTTGATGGCTGAATAGCCACTGGATGCCACCGACACAATTGCACTGGCTTTGGCCTCTTTGGCCATGCTTACCCCGGTGTAAATAATTGAATCGGAAATAAAACGATCATTATTTTCCAATCCCGGTTGATGCTGTCGGTGATAAATATCCTCATAATCCTCCACAACACTGATGATCTTCTGCATGGTTTCAACGGTTTCGACAGGGAAACTACCCACCGATGTCTCGCCGCTAAGCATCAGAGCATCGGCGCCGTCCATCACCGAGTTGGCGACATCGTTCACCTCAGCCCGGGTCGGCCTCGAATTGGTTATCATACCTTCCATCATTTGGGTTGCAATGATTGAGGGCTTATTCAGCTCCATACATTTGCGGACTATTTGTTTCTGAATTAGCGGAACTGCCTGCAGCGGCACTTCTACACCCAGGTCGCCGCGGGCTACCATTACCCCGTCGGTCACTCTGAGTATCTCGTCAATTGCTTCAACGGCCTCGGGTTTCTCAATTTTGGCAATGATAAACGGAACATGCTCAGGTTCCAGTTTTCTGATGAAACTTCTTAATTCCTGAATATCATTGGCAGAACGGACAAATGAAAGCGCGACCCATTCAATTTTATGCTGAAGTATGAAGGCGATGTCTTTCAGGTCTTTTTCAGATAAAGAGGGTAGCGAGATTTTTGTATCAGGAAGATTTACCCCCTTTCTGGATTGGAGCTTACCACCGATTACCACTTTCGCCTGAACTTCAGAATCGCCATCGGTCCGGGTGATCTGGAGCGTTAGTTTTCCATCGTCAAGAAGGATCTTCTCTCCCACCCTTACATCCCTTGGAAAATCAGCGTAATTGATGAATATTTTACTCTTTTCAGGATTGGCCAGTAAGGTTGTAAACGTCAGTTGATCCTCCGGGCTAATCATCATCCCACCATCTGGAATTTCGCCAATACGAATTTTTGGACCGGCCAGATCGGCTAATATAGCCACATGGGCGCCTTCTTCGTTGTTTATATCCCTGATATTGTTGATGATAGACTCAAGATCGCTGTGAATTCCATGCGAAAAATTGAGCCTGACAACATCAACCCCTGAGCGGATGAGTTTTTGCAAAATTTCCCTGGAAGAACTTGCAGGACCAATAGTGACAACAATTTTAGTTTTCATCGGTCAAATAATTTTTTGAGGTTTCCTGTGCTGGTGTGTTTCAGTTGTACCTTGCTTTCATTTTGTCGTTTGGAAATAGCAAGGGTGTGGTATTCAAGATCGTTCAAAATCAGGTTGATAAGTTCGATGGTCTTCAGTTGAGCCTTTTTCGCATTTTTGGCTGGTGTCAGCGAAAGTGTATTGATGGAGAGGATGTCCGGAATTCTGCTGACCTCCTCAAGCAGCTTCTCCTGATCGGTGTTAGAAAAATACCCGGAGATGAGTAAAAAGTAGTTTTTGATGAGCGATTCCTGCGATTGCAGATTGTGAATCAGATAGAATGAAGTGCGCTTTTCGCGGCTACAATGGAAAAAGGAAAACGGCACAGGGTCGCTGTCAGCATCCTGGTACACCAATAGATTTTCGTCGCGCTGCAGCTGCAGTCCTGCATGCTTGTTGAGCTGATAAGCAACCCTGAAATCTTCCTGGCTTGCATTCAGGCCAAAAATTACAAAACCATGGTGAGCGTCAAAATCCGGGATGATCTTTTTCTTCTTCATTGCCTGCAAAAGTAGTAAGGAGAATGAAAATGAATGGGATTATTGTTGAAGTCTGAAAAAACCGGGAGTTTCTTTAGAAAAGTCAATTGGCCTGGCTGGATTACTCATTTCGCTGAAAGTTGCCATTTTGAGAAACTTTTTCTCATTTAACCGCTACATAAATTGCTGCGATTCCGGCCAATAAAGGGTTAGCGGTGACTTTGGTGAAACCCGAATTTTTCAAAAATTCTGATGCTTCAGCGGTGTTCCAGTAATTGCAGGCCGAATGAGCCAGATAGCGGTAAGCTCCCCAATGGCCTGATAACAAACCCCCTATTGGCGCTGAAATCCATTTCATGTAAAGATGGTATAACGAACAGAGAATCCTGCTCTGGGGCTGGCTGGTTTCTACCACCACAAACCGTCCGCCTGGCCGGATCACCCTGAGAATCTCCCTGAGGAAAATCTCACGGTCAGGATTGTGAAAAGTGAGGTTGCGGAAAGCAAAAGCAATACCAACGGCATCGAAATGATTGTCGGGATAAGGCAGATTAGCTACATCGCCATGCTGAAAATGAATGTTGCTCAGATTCCGCTTTTTGGCTTTAAGTTCAGCTCGTTTGAGCATTGGCGGGCTGTAATCGAGCGCTGAGATCTGCGTTAAAGCAGGAGCTGATCTCCGAAGTCGTAGCGCCAGGTCGCCGGTACCGGTACAAAGATCGAGAACCTGTTTGGGATTATCCGCAAGGCACTCTTTTGCAGCCTGTTTGCGCCATTTCTCATCCATCCGCAGCGTAAGCACGCGGTTGAGCAGATCGTAGGATGGTGGCACTGCCTTGAACATCTTCAGCAGTGGGCGTTTTTCTGATGTTTCGGTCATGTTTAACTTTCCAAATTATCTGGTAAACTAAAATTGTTTTGCGTCAGCAAAGTTCAGTCAACAAATAAAACCAACGCGAAAATGTTCAAAAATTTATCTCAACAAAGCAGATGCATGGTTAATCGGGCGTGCACTGAATGGCCAATTCCGAAATAAGAACTTCCACTTGTACCACAAGCGCTTTTGTCAGAAAGGTTTCTTATTCTTTTTCAGTACTTTTGCCATGAATTCCTCATCCACTTCGTAAACAGTTTCTGCCATGAAAACTCTCTTGCTCACGATTCTTATTGCACTGCCTGGTTTTCTAATCACATCGCCTGTATTAACAGCCCAAAACTTCACCAGCAGCAACCTGCCGATTGTAATCATCAACACCGATATTGATCCCAACACAGGGCAGCCGCTGGAAATTCCTGACGATCCAAAGGTGCTGGCTACCATGAAAATTATCTATCACCCCGACGGATCAAGAAACTATGTGAGCGACCAGAACAACCCTGCATATCTCAACTACAACGGGCGGATTGGCATTGAGCTTCGCGGAACCACTTCTCAATTTCCGCCAAAAAAACCTTATGGACTCACCACTTTGAAAGATGACAATGTAACCAATAACAATGTGGAAATCCTGGGAATGCCAGGCGAGAACGACTGGATTTTGAACTCGTTTGCCTTCGATCCCTCGCTGATGCGCGATGCCCTCTCCTATAACCTTTCACGAAACATCGGCAACTACTCCACCAGGCTGGTTTACTGCGAGTTGATGGTAAATGGTGATTATAAGGGGCTTTACATTTTCATGGAAAAGATAAAGATTGACGGCGACCGCCTTGATATGGTAAAACTGACTACCTCCGACAACTCGCTTCCAGCAGTAACCGGGGGCTATATCACCAAAGCCGACAAAACCACCGGCGGCGACCCGGTTGCCTGGACAATGCCCTCCTATTCCGGGCCGTGGGCTAATGTTGATTACATTCATGACCAGCCGAAACCTGAAGACATAACCCCCCAGCAGCACAATTACATTTACAACTATTTCAATGCCTTTCAAACGGTGATGACCCAGGGAAATTCATCTCTTGTAAATGGCTATCCTTCAAAAATTGACATACCATCATTCATTGATTTCATGCTCATCAACGAACTGGCTTCGAATGCAGACGCTTATCAGTTCAGTACATTCTTTCATAAAGATCGCAGCGGAAAACTGAGGGCCGGTCCAATCTGGGATCTAAACCTCACCTATGGTAACGATCTGTTTTTGTGGGGCTTCGACAGGAGTAAAACCGATGTGTGGCAGTTTAATTACGAGAACCGCGGGTCGAAGTTCTGGAGAGACCTGTTCGATCAGCCGGGCTATAAATGCTACATGGCCAAAAGATGGAATGAACTTGCGGCTCCCGGAAACCCTCTGAATTACGCAGTCGTAGCCGCCCAGATTGATGAAATCGTTACCTTGATTTCAGAGGCTACAATTAGGGAAAACCAGCGCTGGGGAACTATCGGCAATCATGCTGCTCATATTGCAGAAATGAAAACCTGGCTTCAAACCAGGATCAACTGGCTTAACCAGAACCTCAGTAACTATCAGAACTGCGCCAATCCACCAGTACCCGGGCTGGTTATCAACAGAATACATTATCATCCCAAGACAGACCAGGGATTTACCAAAGATGATCTCGAGTTTATCGAAATCCTCAATTACAGCACCTCAACCGTTGATCTTACCGGACTCTATCTGAAGGAACTGGGTATAAGTTATCAGTTTCCACCCAACACTTACGTTGCCCCTTATGAGTATATCCGACTGGCATCCAATTCGTCAGTGTTTGAGCAGTATTACGGCTTTCCGCCGTTCGGGCAGTACACCCGTTACCTGTCCAACAAATCGCATAATCTTGTCCTGAGCGATGCCTGGGGAAATATCATCGACAAGGTTAGCTATTTTGATTCGTCGCCCTGGCCAGAGGCTGCAGACGGCGACGGGCCGCATCTTAAACTCATCAGCCCCGATCTTGATAATAGCCTGCCCGAAAGCTGGGTGGCCTCTTCCGATCCTTTGTTAATCCTACCGGAAAATCGCAATAAACCCCATGTTTCACTTTTTCCCAATCCAGCACAATCTGTTTGCATGATCGAAAGCGATGAGCTGATAAGCAGCATCCGTTTGACAGACATTTTTGGGAAAACAATATCTGAGAAGCGGCACCTACAATCTGATTTCCATATTCTGGAGGTGTCAACCCTCAGGCCGGCAACCTACTTCGTTATCACCGATTTTGAAAATGGGTCACGCACCATGAGCAAACTAATTATTTACAGGGGAGAATAAGATTAAAAAGTCATTCCAGTGGTCACAATTACGCTCATACTGATTTCCGGCGATGAGTAAACAATTGTTATAAGCTAATCACGGCAACACATCTAATCTGATAACCAACTGTTGCTGTCTTTCAATTGATTAAAAACAGCCTGTACTATTTCTTTTCAAACACCAGCGCTGTGCGATTTGGGATGTATACCTTGAGGTAGTGCTTGCCCGAGAGTCTATCAAACATGGTGGTGTAAACCCTGCTGTCGTCCACACGGTTATGGCCGCCAAATTCAGGTGCATCGGAGTTGAGAACGATTTTGTAATCGCCTGGCTCGACAATATAGAATTCATAGCCCGGGATGGAGTGGCTGTGGTGGAAATTGAATACGAATATCAGCCCGCCTTTTTCGAAGATGAGCGTTTTGTTGTCTTCGTCGTTGGCGATTTTGTAGCCATAACCGGCATTGAGCAGTTCTTTTTCTTTTACCAGGTCAATCATTGCTTTGTCAAACTCACCAAGGAAGCGGTACTTCAGGTTTGGGTCGTTTCGCAATGACCATTGCCGGCGTGCATAGTGATAGCTCCAGTCGTTGCCCTGCCGCGGAAAGTCAATCCACTCAGGATGGCCAAACTCATTACCCATAAAGTTGAGGTAAGCCTGTCCGCCCAGCACAATGGTGACGAGCCTGATCATTTTGTGCAACGCTATGCCCCGGTCAATCACAAGATTGTTGTCGTCCACCTGCATGTGATAATACATCTCCTTGTCCATCAGCCAGAATGCGATGGTTTTATCGCCTACCAGCGCCTGGTCGTGCGATTCGGCATACGCTATTGTTTTCACATTTGCCAGCCTGTCGGTGAGTGTTCTCCAGATATCATCCACCCACCAGTCTTCGTCCTTTTTCTCTTTGAGGGTTTTTACCCAGAAATCCGGAATCCCCATTGCCAGCCGGTAGTCAAATCCGATTCCTCCCTCTTCGATGGGATTGCAAAGGCCCGGCATGCCGCTCACATCTTCAGCAATCGAAACAGCATCTTTATTAACCTGGTGTATTAGGGTGTTGGCCAGTTGCAAGTAAGTAATGGCGTCAAATTCAACGCCATCGGTAAAATATTTATCCCGGTCACCAAAAGTTGTATTGCCGTGGTGAAAGTACATCATCGAGGTAACGCCATCGAAACGGAAACCATCGAAATGATACTCTTCCATCCAGTATTTCAGATTGGAGAGTAGAAACTGGATGACCTCGGTTTTGCCATAATCAAACACCTTGGAGTCCCAGTTAGGGTGATTTCCTCTTTCGCCGGGATGAGTGAATTGGTGGTCGGTTCCGTCGAATTCGTTAAGTCCTTCGTTGAGATTTTTAACGGTGTGGGAATGTACAATATCCATTATCACTGCAATACCCATGCTATGGGCCTTGCTAATGAGGTATTTAAGATCTTCCGGCGTTCCGAAACGGCTGGAGGGCGCAAAAAAATTAGAGACATGGTAGCCGAACGAGCCATAGTAAGGATGCTCGGCCACCGCCATCATTTGCAGCGCGTTATATCCGGCCTCTTTCACCTTCGGAAGAATGTTGTCTGCAAATTCGAGGTAGGTGCCAACGCCATACTTCTCCTGAGCCATGCCAACATGACATTCGTAAATGAGCAGGTTTTTAATATCTCCCACGTTAAATTTATCCTTTTTCAATGAGAAAGGTTTCTCTGGCAACCACACCTGGCCTGCGAAATCTTTAGTCGCTTCGTCCTGCACTACACGGTTGATCCAGACCGGAATGCGCTCCTTCCATCCATTGGCAGCATGCACCAGCACCTTAAATTTACTTTGATGGACAAATTTGTTTTTGTAAGTTTTCTCGTCAAGGAAAATCTCCCAAACTCCATTTTCCTTCCTTGTGAGAGGATGAGAACTCCTGTTCCAATCGTTGAAATCGCCAAAAAGGAAGATATCGAAAGCAGCTGGCGCCCATTCGCGGTAGAACCAGCCTTTGGACTTTTTGTCGTAATGGATTCCGAAATATTTGTGCGCATCAGCAAAAACGGGCAAACTTCCATACTGCTCTGTAATCTGCGCAAGCCTGTGTGTGTATCGGTTTAATCGGTCAATCAGATGCTGCTCAACTGGTTCGAGCCAGGGGTCGCTTTCGACCAGTGCAAGACGTGAATCGGTTTTTGTCTTCTTTGCCATAGGTTTTAATGAGCGTGGGTTTTCTGAAAATGTGTTACTTTTAATTATTGTGCTGCTTCAGCCAGTACGATAGCAGAAATGGCCGGTACGCTTACCCGGTTATTGGTAATCACGCGATAGCCCGAAAGGTTAAGTCCGCTGGCATTAAAAATTTCGGCCCATCTGCCTGCCGGAAGATTCACCGGTTGATTTATCCGGGAAGCATTGTAAATGACTATCAGCGACCTCCACTCCTCATTTCCCGTGTAGTCGTTCAATCTGAAAGCCACCATTCCCGGCATATCCAATTCAATGAAAGCAAGGTTCTCCTTAATGATTTCCGTGTTCGGCATCCTGAAAGCGGTGTGGGACTTGCGCAGGTTGATCAGGTCGCGGTAATAATCAAAAACCTTCCGGTAAGTGTATTTCCTGGGCCAGTCAATCTGGTTGATGGAGTCGGGTGATTGATAGGAATTTTCAACGCCTTGTTTGGTGCGAAGGAAGTCAACACCGGCATGAAGGAACGGAATTCCCTGCGATGTCATAACAATCGTATTGGCCAGTTTGTGCATTTTGATGATTTCGTCAATGGAGGCTTCCGGATTGGTAACCATGAATTTATCGAACAGTGTGTGATTGTCGTGACAGGAAACATAATTGATGCACTTGTAAGGCTGGCCTGCCCAGGGTTCCTGCGAATAATGGACTTTCGTGTAATCCACCTGAGGGTGTTCGGTGGCAGCCACCACGCCAAATTTGATACTTTCAGCCATTTCGAAATCGCCGCTCACAAAGCCCTGATCTTCGTGGTCGTACCACGATCCTTTGATGCCGTCGCGGATATCGTCGCTGAAGGCGGCAATGCTGTCCAATTTCCAGGTAAAACGTTTCAGCGCAAGTTGTTCATCCGGAAGCGGGCTGTCGCCGGCTTTCCATCCTTCGCCATAAATAAAAATCGTAGGGTCAATAGCGTGTAATTCCTTACTGATCAGGTTCATGGTTTCGATGTCGTGAATCCCCATCAGGTCGAAACGGAAGCCGTCAATATTGTATTCGGTTACCCAATATTTCAGCGACTCGATTATAAATTTTCGCATCATGGGACGTTCGGAGGCTGTTTCGTTTCCGCAGGCTGAAGCATCTGACCAAGATCCATCTGCGCGGTGGCGATAATAATAACCCGGCACCAACAGGTTAAAATTGGAATTTTCGGTATAACCGGTGTGGTTGTAAACTACATCGAGAACCACTCTAAGTCCGTTGCGGTGCATTGCTGCCACCATTTCCTTAAACTCGCGGATACGGGTTTTTGGGTTGAAAGGGTCGGTGGAAAAAGAGCCTTCGGGAACGTTGTAATTTTGTGGATCGTACCCCCAGTTGTAACGATTTTCGTGAAGTCGGGTCTCGTCAATCGAACGGAAATCGAATGCTGGCAGGATATGTATGTGGGTTACGCCCAATTCTTTCAGGTGATCGAGACCGGTTTTTTCGCCTTGTGGAGAGATAGTTCCTTCTTCAGCAAGTCCAAGAAATTTCCCTTTATGAGTAATGCCTGATTCGGGGTGGATGGACATATCCCGAACCTGAATTTCGTAAATGATTATGTCGCTGTAGTTGTCCAGTTGCGGCCTTTCAATCTTTTCCCAACCCTCAGGATTGGTTTCATTCATGTCGAAAATTGCGGCGCGTTTGCCGTTTACGCCAACTGCTTTTGCGTAGATTCCAGGCGTCTCTTCGAGCCATTCGCCATTGTAACGGATCTGGAAAGTGTAAAAGAGATTTTTCATGTCCTCATCAAACCTTGCAGTCCAGGTTCCTGAGTCGTCTTTTTTCATTTTTTTCTCCATAACTGACTCGCTTTCAATGCCTTCGTCGTATATTTTAACCCTCGCTTCATCGGCAGTGGGCGCCCAGATCCTGAATTTTGTTGAAGATGGAGTATAAACCATCTCGAGGTCATTGCCAGTATAAACGGGATAAGTGGAGTAGTCGTTACGGTCGAATGACTCTTGCCGGGAACACGAAAAACTAACCATCATGGTGGTGAAAAGAGTTAGGTAAAAGGCCGATCTTGTAATCATCATCCTGTGATTTTAAATTTGCCCGCAAAATTAGCCAAATCTTTGTTTGTGGGGAGACGAATGCAATTTACCGGGAGCACGCCAGATTAGCCAAATCCGGGATAATTGGACTGGTGAAAATTCGGTTACGAGTCCGGTAAAAAAAGCCCATTTACCCCTAAATCCCCAAATGGGGACTTTTCCAAACCGCTGATTTTTAGCGTTCTCCCTTTTGGGTCAGTGGTAAAAACGCTAAAAATCAGCAGTTTGGTGGCTTTTAAGACTGGACTCAGTTATTATCACCAAATCATCTCAGCACAATCCTGCCCAACTCTTTCGACACCAGGTTGATTTTCTTTCTTAACCGCATCTGAACAGCCATTAGCGATTCGATCCCTTCTTCATCGGTTTCGGTGTGCATCTGCTTGAGGTTCTCTTCGTACTTTTGCTCAAGCACTCTCAATTTAAGCGAAAGAAGGGCATGGGTGATGGTAACCTTCAGAATTTCCTCCTCAGTTTTCACTTTGATCTTCACCTTTTCCCAATTGCCAAGCTCATATTTCTGAGCGAGAAGATCCGCTGCCAGTGAGGCAACAGCGCGGTCGTCGTGGTGCAGGTAAAACTTTTCATCCGGGAAAATACCATTTTCAACCTCCTGTGAGGCTATCAGGATGATTTTCCGGAAAAGGTCGTTTTTAATTGTAATTTCGTCATTTTCAAGGTCTTTTACGATGAACAGAGCGGCATACACTTCAAATGATTGTTTCCTTTCGTCTTCTGACATGGTTTCGAAAAGGATCTTTCGGTTGCCAAAAAGCATCAGCAGGCGGATGATCTCTTTTTCGTGATTTTCGACGGAGACAAAATCAGCGCCTTGATCCTTTTCTTCCGGAACAACAAACGGCTGAGGGACTTCTTCCCCGGTGGCCGCTGTTTTCTCTTTCAGCTTTTTATCCAATTCCTTGCGCCGCAACTGGTTGAGAACATTCACCAGCGTTTGCTCGCCGATATCCATTAGCGCCGAGCATTCTTTTATATAAACCGAGCGGGTGATCGGATCGGGAATTAAAGCCACCGAACCAACAATCTCCTTTATCAGGGCAGATTTTTTAAGCGGATCGCCGGATGCTTCTTTAAGCAACAGATTGGCTTTGAAGATGATGAAGTTGACCGCCTGTCGGTTGATGAAATCCTGCACTTCACTTGTTGGTCGTGTACGGGCAAACGAATCTGGATCTTCTCCCTGCGGAAAAAGAACGATTTTTACATTCAGTCCCTGCTCGAGGATCATATCAATGCCACGGAAAGAGGCTTTTATCCCGGCCTCATCGCCGTCGTAGAGAATGGTTACATTTTTGGTGTAGCGGCTGATTAGCCTGATCTGCTCCGTAGTAAGTGAAGTGCCGGATGAGGCCACCACATTTTCGATACCGGCCTGGTGCAGCGAAATCACATCGGTGTAACCCTCCACAAGGTAGCAGTTGTCGGCAGCTATGATGGCGGATTTGGCCAGGTTGATTCCATAAAGCACCTGGCTTTTGTTGTAAACCTCTGATTCCGGCGAGTTGACGTATTTCGGAATACTTTTATCGCTGAGCAGGGTTCGTCCGCCAAAACCAAGCACCCTGCCCGAAAGGTTGTGAATCGGGAAGATTACCCTGCCCCGGAAACGATCGTAGTTTTTGTTTTCTTTGGAAATCGTCAATCCGGTTTTCTCCAGAAATTCGAGCTTGTAGCCCTGCCGGAGAGCATGTGCCGTGAAATTGTCCCACTCGTCAATAGCATAACCCAGCTGAAATTTCCGGATGATGTCCTCTCTGAATCCGCGCTCTTTGAAGTAACTCAACCCGATGGCTTTGCCCTGATCGGTGTTGAAAAGGTTGTGCACAAAGTATTTGGCAGCAAAATCATTGACCAGAAAAAGGCTCTCTTTCTCCTGTTGTTCCTGAATTTTCTCAGAAGTTTGCACCTCCTCCTCCACAGTAATGTTATACTTTCGGGCAAGGTATTTCAGCGCTTCGGGGTAGGTAAAATGCTCGTGCTCCATCAGGAAATTCACCGAATCGCCACCTTTGCCACATCCAAAGCATTTAAAGATGCCGCGTTTGGGGGTTACGGTGAATGACGGTGTTTTTTCGTTGTGAAACGGACAAAGCCCAACAAAGGTGTAGCCGCGCTTTTTCAGGTTGACAAAATCGCCCACAACCTCCTCAATGCGCGCTGTATCAATAATTTCCTGTATGGTTTCCCTTGGAATCAATCTGATCTTTGATTTTTGGCAAAGGTAGGTTTTCTGATGATTTAACGGAGTGCTATGGTTCTACTTGTAAATGTAAAATTCGTTGTGCGGCTAAAATGTTGTCCGGAAATTTTATGATTTGATTTTTTTCTGAGGAAATCCATTTCGACTAAAAAGAGAAATCCCGCACCGGGGAGATGCAGGATTTCATCAGTTAATCAATCAATTATGGAGGTGAGAAAAAATACTCTATAAATTATCGCAATCTTTAAAGCCTGGCATCTGACCATGCCTCACAAATCGCTACCGCACATTCCACCTTAGACTTGTTAGGTTGATACAGCCACTGCCTACTGCAGACTGCCGGCTGCCGACTTCCTAATCAAATTCCTTCAAAATGTCCTTAACGCCATCGGGCGACACGCGGCCAAAGGTCTTTTCGCCGACCAGAACCACCGGCGCAAGTCCGCAGGCGCCAACACAACGAAGGCAGGTAAGCGAGAATTTCCCGTCGGGAGTTGATTCGCCCACTTTAATCCCAAGCTCTTTCTTGAACTCATCAAGTACCTTTTCGGCGCCACGAACGTAACAGGCAGTACCCGTGCAAATCGAAACCGGGTATTTACCCTTGGGAATCATGGTGAAAAAGGAGTAGAAGGTAACAACGCCGTAAACCTTGGCCACCGACACGTTGACTTCGCGGGCTACCACTTCCTGAACTTCGGCCGGTAGGTATCCGAAAGCACCCTGCACCTTGTGCAAAACATTGATCAGTTCACCGGGCTTATTTCCGAACGATTGAGCAATATCCTTGATCTGCTGAATGTCCTTTTCCTTGAGTTTTACTTTTATTGATGACATAATTTTATCTCCTTGAATTTTCCGGGTTACTCAATGTTGATGATTTTCTTACGGTCGAAATAGTGGGTGTGCAGCAGGTGATGCGACTTTTCGCCAAGCGGTTTGCCCAGGTATTCTTCGTAAAGCCTGATGATATCCGGGTTTTCGTGTGATTTCCGGAGTGTTTTGCCGGCATCTTCCTGGTAAATAGCTCTCTGACGAGCCTTCAGGATGGAGGTATCGCCATGGATATAGGGTTGTCCGCCTCCACCAATACATCCTCCGGGACAGGCCATGATTTCGATGGCGTGGTAATGACTTTTTCCCTCTTTAATCTCCTCGAGCAACTTCCTTGCATTTCCGAGTCCGTGAGCAATGCCAATGTTCAATTCCAGTCCGGCGAAGTCAACTTTTGCCGAGCGAATGCCATCCATTCCGCGCAATTGCTCAAAATCAACCTTTTGCAATGTTTTGCCCGTGTGCAGTTCGTAAGCTGTTCTAACGGCAGCTTCGATCACACCGCCGGTGGTTCCGAAAATCACGGCAGCGCCGGTGGATTGGCCAAGCGGGCTGTCGAAATCATCATCCGGGAGCGATACAAAATCAAGGTTGGCGCGTTTTATCAGGTGCGCCAGTTCGCGGGTTGACACTGAATAATCCACGTCAGGATTTCCATCCACAGTAAACTCATCGCGCGAACACTCGTATTTCTTGGCCACGCAAGGCATGATGGAGACTACCACCATCTTTTTGCGGTCAACGCCAATTTTTTCTGCGAAGTAACTTTTGGCAATGGCGCCAAACATCTGCTGCGGCGATCTTGCTGTTGAGGGAATGTCTTTCAACTCCGGGAAATGGTGTTCGAAGAATTTCACCCAGGCCGGGCAGCAGGAGGTCAAAATCGGAAGTTTAACCTCTTTATCGCCGCTCAGGTGTTTTGAAATGCGATCCAGCACTTCGGCGCCCTCTTCCATGATGGTGAGGTCGGCGGCAAAATCGGTATCAAAAACGTAATCAAAACCAAGTTCGCGAAGCGCCGAAACCAGTTTGCCGGTAACGAGCGTTCCGGGGGCCATCCCGAAAGCCTCACCCAAGGCGGCGCGCACTGCCGGGGCAGTCTGAACCACAACCACCTTGCCGGGATCAGCCAGGTCGTTGATGAGTTGGTTGGTATGATCTACCTCGGTGAGAGCTCCGGTTGGACAAACGTTAACGCACTGGCCGCAATAGGTGCACTCGCTGTGATCAAGATTCATTTCAAAAGCAGGCGCCACTACCGACATGAAGCCACGGTTGATGGCCGAAAGTACGCCCACGGTCTGCACTTCGTTGCACATCACCTCGCACCTGCGACACATAATGCATTTGTCAATTTCGCGGATGATGGAGGGCGAAGTATCCTCGCGGTAGGTTGATTGCTCGCCTTTGTAAGGAATTTCCCTGATACCCATTTTCTGCGCCAGATCCTGCAGCTCGCAGAAACCGGATTTTGGACACACCAGGCAGTCGAACGGATGGTCGGAGAGTATGAGCTGCATTACGGTTTTACGCGCATTCAAAACTCTGATTGAGTGGGTATTTACCACCATTCCTTCGGCGCAATCGGTAGCACATGCCGGCGCCAGGTTGCGGCGGCCTTCCACTTCAACCACACACACGCGGCAGCCACCTGGTTTATTCTCAATGTTGAAGTCGCCTAAATTCATATAGCAAAGCCGGGGGATATGGATGCCAATCTTATCGGCAGCCTTCAGGATGGTTGTTCCCGGCTCAACTTCAACGGTCTTTTTATCTATGATTAATTTTATCATGTTCAATTTGCTCTAAATGATTTGATTAAACAATTTCGATGGCGTTAAACTTGCACTTCTCGTAACATGCGCCACATTTAATACAAGCTGTCTGATCAATTTCGTGAACCTGTTTGCGCTCGCCTTTGATGCAGTTCACCGGGCAATTGCGGGCACATGCAGTACATCCCACACAATTTTCAGGAACTACTACATATCGCATCAGCGATTTACAAACTCCGGCGCGGCATTTTTTGTCCACAACGTGCTCGATAAACTCTTCCCTGAAATTGTCGAGAGTTGAGAGAACGGGATTCGGAGCCGTTTGTCCGAGCCCACATAGAGAAGTGTCTTTAATTACATGACTGAGATTCCGGAGTTTATCCAGGGTCTCCATTGTACCCTCGCCTTTGGTGATGGTTTCGAGCATCTCATAAAGACGCTTGTTACCAATCCGGCAGGGGCTGCATTTTCCGCAGGATTCTTCTACAGTGAAGTCGAGGTAAAACTTTGCAACCGACACCATGCAATCATCCTCGTCCATCACGATCATACCCCCCGATCCCATCATTGAGCCTGCTTCGATCAGCGTGTCGTATTCAATTGGCGTATCCAAATGTTTCTCGGTAAGACATCCGCCGGAAGGACCGCCGGTTTGAACCGCTTTAAACTTTTTCCCGTCTTTTATTCCGCCGCCAATTTCAAAGATTACATCGCGCAGGGTTGTTCCCATGGGAACTTCAATTAATCCAACGTTATTGATTTTTCCTGCGAGTGCAAAAACCTTGGTTCCTTTGGATTTTTCAGTACCAATGCTGGCAAACCATTTGGCGCCTTTATTAATGATGATGGGAACATTGGCGAAAGTCTCCACGTTGTTCACGTTGGTTGGCTTGCCCAGGTAGCCTTCTACCGAAGGGAACGGCGGTTTGAATGTAGGCTCACCGCGATGTCCTTCCATTGAGTGGATCAATGCGGTTTCTTCGCCGCAAACAAAAGCGCCGGCACCATACCTCAGTTCAACATCAAAGTCGAACCCCGACTCAAAAATGCTGCTTCCCAAAAGTCCGTAGTTTCTGGCCTGATCAATGGCAATTTTCAACCGGTGAATGGCCAGCGGATATTCTGCACGAATGTAAATCAGGCCTTTGGTAGCTCCGATGGCATAACCGCAAATGGCCATGGCTTCGAGTACAGCGTGCGGGTCTCCTTCGAGGATGGAACGATCCATGAATGCACCCGGATCGCCCTCATCTGCATTACAAACCACATATTTCTGATCTGCAACGCTTTTGCGGGTAATTTCCCATTTGAGCCCGGTTGGAAATCCTCCGCCACCGCGACCCCGCAGGCCAGATAATTTAATTTCCTGAATCGTTTGTTCAGGTGTCATTTCTGAAAGCACTTTGCCCAGTGCCTGGTAGCCATCGCGGGCAAGATATTCGTCAATATTTTCGGGATCAATGAAACCACAGTTGCGCAATGCGATGCGAATCTGTTTACGGTAAAATCCCATGTGTTTACTGTCAGGGATATGCTCCTTGTTTTGAGGGTCAGAGTAGAGCAGGCGTTCAACCTTGCGGCCTTTGAGCACATGTTCTTTTATAATCTCTGAGGCATCTCCGGGTTTCACCTCAACATAAAAGGTATTGTCGGGGTGAACTTTGACTATTGGTCCTTTTTCGCAAAAGCCAAAGCAGCCCGTTGTTACCACTTTTGCTTCATTTTCAAGCCCGTTTGCCTTCAACTCACGGTCGAGGGCAGCCTGGAGCGATTCGCTCTCCGATGCCCGGCAACCCGTACCGCCACAGACCAGCAGGTGCATTTTAATTTGTTTTGCCATAATTGTATTACAGAATTTTAGTCGTCAATGGATTCGTAATTTACAGGGATGATACCCTCGACAAGTTCACCGTTTTTGATGTACTTTTCGATAATTTCATCGGCCTTTTTTTTGTCCACATAACCAAACACGATTGGTTCTTCGCCTGGGCGGGTTACTTCGATGGTGGGTTCGGCAAAGCAATAGCCCATATCGCCGGTTTGGGTTACCACAGCATCAACGCCGCGTTTTTCGAGCTCTTCCATCAAATAGTCCATAACCTCCCTGGCTCCTGAGGCTATACCACTGGTGGCCATACCCACCTTAATCTGGACATAGCTTTCGGGATTCATGCTTGTTTCCCGTAACTTAAGCTTCTGTTCCATCTCTTCTTTTTTCTTGCGCAGATCGGCAAGTGATTTGATTTTTGTCATGTCTTGATTACCTCCTGTATTATTTGGTAATTAATACTATTTAATTGCTGATTATCAGCTATTTATTCGATATTTAAGGAAAAAAGTCTTGATGATTAACGGCTGCAAAAATAGTACTGTTAATCAATCTGACAAAATTTTATGTGAAAAAAATAACAGTGTTAATTAATTAACAATTAATTTAAAATGAATCTAAATGAAATTGATTTTGATATAGTTACCAACAGCAGGATTGTATGATTATCAAAAAATTGGATTTTGGACTGCTGGCAAAACACCTTAAAACGACTGCCTTTCAGCAATCAAATGATCAATGTAATCATTGCCAGTAAACTACTGTTGTTGAAAATCATTGTTGACCCCAACCCAAATGGGAGCATTGATTTTCAACGATTTACTCCCGGATTTTATCCCGTGAATTCGGGAGGGTGGGGTAAATAAATCGTTGAAAATCTATTTTGGGGAGTTTTCTGGCAATTACTATGTAAGAGCAGCAGATAAGTTTTGAAATTCGGATTAACGGCAGAGCAGGTTTTGAAATCAGCCCAACCCGAAAGTAAATACAATTGATCTGACCAATTCATGACTGTAATAAAGGTATGGCTTAATCAGAACCCCGCTCTTCTTGGTTTTAGTTCACAGCGCCGGATCTTTTAAACTGCAATTGCTGTTCAGACTTTTGAATTAAATTTGCCCGAAAACATCAGACTTTGAACCCACTCAGAAGATTGGCAGGGCAAACGGCAATTTACGGACTGAGCAGCATCATCGGAAGGTTGCTCAATTACTTGCTGGTGCCACTCTACACCCGCGTACTCATCACCTCCGACTATGGAATTTACACCGAAATGTATGCCTACGTCTCCATACTGTGGGTAATCCTGACTTATGGAATGGAAACCACTTTTTTCCGATTTTCACAGAGCGAGAGTGATAAATCCGGCGTTTACAGCACCTCCTTGCTATCGCTGATCCTGACATCGGGGCTCTTTCTGGTCGGAGCATTGGTGTATCAACGTCCCATTGCCGAATGGCTAGGTTACGCCGACAATGTCAAGTATGTGGTCTGGTTTAGCTTTATCCTTGCTTTCGATGCCATTTCGGCGATCCCTTTTGCCAAACTCAGGCAGGACAACCGCCCGGTGAAATTTGCCCTGCTAAAGCTGGTGAACATCGGTTCCAACATCGGGCTGAATCTCTTTTTTATCCTGCTTTGTCCTTTTATCCTCAAGAGTTACCCCGATTCATCGTTCGCAGAAATCATCGGGCATTTTTTCAATCCCTACGACCTTGTTGGATACATTTTCATCTCCAACCTGATATCGGCTACTCTCACGCTCGCCCTTCAACTTCCTGATTTTCCGTGGAAAAATATGTCGTTCGACTTCCAGGTTTGGAAACGAATGCTGGTTTACACCTGGCCGCTGCTGGTGGTTTCGGTGGCCGGATCAATTAACCTTTCGTTGGATAAAATATTGTTGGCCAGGCTCTTACCCGAAGGAACGGATGTGATGGGGCAAGTGGGTATTTATGGCGCCTGCTACAAGGTTTCGATCATCATGGCGCTTTTCGTGCAAACCTTCCGCTACGCCGCCGATCCCTTTTTCTTCAACGAATCCGGAAAATCGGGTGCACGGCAGTTGTATGCCGATGTCCTGACGCTTTTTATGATCGCCGTGTCGCTGATTTTCCTGGCAACCATGATGTACATTGATGTGGTAATTCTTTTCATCGGGAGCGCTTACCGGGAGGGCAAAGCAGTGATTCCGCTGCTCCTGCTTGGCAATCTGTTTCTCGGCGTTTTCTACAACCTCTCGATCTGGTACAAACTTACCAACCAGACAATTTTCGGCGCTGCTCTGTCGGTCATTGGCGCTGCGATCACGGTGGTTCTGAATTTTGCCCTCATTCCAACTATGGGCTATTATGGCTCGGCCTGGGCTGCCTTTTTTGCTTATTTCGTTATGATGGTGCTGTCGTACATTCTGGGGCAAAAACATTTTAAAGTGCCTTACAACCTGAAACGGCTGCTGTTTTATCCCGGACTTGCCGTCGGATTGTACTTTTTTAGCGTGATGATAAAACCTGAATGTCAGCTAGTTAGCCTGGCAATCAATACAGCGCTCACACTTGGGTATCTCATGGTGGTTATCCGGCTGGACAAAAAGTTATTGCTTGACGTGCTGAAAAGGAGCTAAGTTTCTCAGTCTGTGAGCTCACGCCGAAGTTTCAGCCACCAGTTGGCAGGCGCCAGTTGACAGTCGCCAGTCGGCAGTCGGTAGTAATCTCAGCTTAATCTCCGCAGTTTAATCTACCTTTTCTTCAGCACCCTGATTGTTATTAAACCTTATATAATTTGCGTGCCTGGCTTCTGCCTCAGTACTGAAAAGTTTGCGGTATGTAATGTGTTTTTTGGCGAATTTTCCACCGACTGCTTCGTGGAGAGCACGCATACGAAGGTTGAAATCGCCAACCCACGATAGCTCAACTTCAGTGTAATGTGGCCGGCGGTCGAACACTTTCCGCAGGTTTCTGAAAATTGCTGACTCGAGACCATGACGCTGGTATTGAGGCACAACGCCCATCACGGTAATACGGGTTCGGGTGATCTCTTTGCGCCACCGATAATACAGGAAGCGAAGTTTATTGATGAAACCCAGATTCCCGTTAAAATGACGGAATATCTGATTAACATCAGGAAACATCACCAAAAACGCCACCGGCTTTCCTTCGTGGTAAACGAACCAGATTAGTTCTTCATCAATGATCGGCTTGGCTTTCATAAGCGCTGTTCTGAGGTCCTTTTCATTCAGCGGGGTGAAGTGTTCGTGATCCACCCAGGCAGTGTCGTAAACAGTTTTGAGATCGGTGATGTATTTATCGGCATCAGCCATCCTGAAATGCTCATACGTAAAACCGGGCTTATTGGCAACCCAGTCGGCAATTTTCCAGAATCTTTCGGGGAAGGGCTTGGTTACGTCAAGATGGTTGGTAATTTGCTCAAAAAAAGGATAGAATCCGTAATCCTCAAAAAACTTCCGATAGTAAGGATGGTGGTAGTTCATTCCATAACTCTGCTGCATAAATCCTTCGGTCAGCAAGCCCCAGTGGTAGTCGTTTTCACCGAAATTCACTGGCCCATCCATCGCCTCCATGCCATGTTGCTCAAGCCATTCTTTGCAACGGTCAAACATAAAAAATGCGGCTTCCTTATCATCCACACACTCAAAAAATCCAATACCACCGGTGGGCTGCGCGAATGTGCGGGCTTTCTTTTCGTTGTAAAATGCCGCTATTCGTCCCAGTGATCTGCCGTCATTATCCTCAAGAATCCATCTTATAGCATTGCCCTGGTTGAAATAAGCATTCTTTTCCGGGCTAAAAATGGCTTCAATATCCGAATCAAGCGGGCAAATCCAGTTTTTATCACCTTTATAGATTGAGCGGGCAACGTCGAGGAAACGTTTTGCATCTTTTTTAGTGACAACTTCACGTAGTTTCATTATTTTTTGAAAATAGGTTTCTTTACACATTGTAAAGCAATTCTGAAACGTTCTGATTGCGGTTTTATGCGAAATGCTTCGGCCAAATCACAGATTAATAAAAGCACATCAACATTTACAAGGGTTTGAAAAAGCTATACTGGTTCATATTAAAATCATACATAGGTCCGCTTCTGTTCACGTTCTTCATTGCACTGTTCATTCTGGTGATGCAGTTTTTGTGGAAATATGTTGACGAGCTGGTTGGCAAGGGGCTCGAAATCCATGTTCTGCTCGAATTGCTTTTCTATGCATCAAGCACTTTTGTACCACTGGCTTTGCCTCTGGCAATTTTGCTCTCATCATTGATGACGTTTGGAAATTTTGGCGAGCATTACGAACTGGTGGCGATGAAATCCACTGGCATACCACTGCGCCGGATAATGATGCCGTTGGTGATTTTATCGCTGATAATCAGCGGATTTGCATTCTTTTTCTCCAATAATATTTTACCCATTGCGAACCTGAAATTCCATTCCTTGCTTTACGATGTCAGGCAAAAGAAGCTGACCTTCAACATCCAGGAGGGCGTTTTTTACAATGGCATTGATGGTTTTACGATTTATGTGCGCGAGAAGGAGCCCGACAACAATGTGATCCGCGATGTGATGATCTACAATCATACCGACCGGATGGGTAACACAAAACTTACCACCGCCAAATGGGGTAAAATGGCGCTGTCGCCTGATCAGACCATGCTGGTTTTCAATCTTTACGACGGTTACAATTACGAAGAGATGACCGACAGAGGCAATTACAGGGTCAACCGGCCGTTTCAGCGCAGTTCGTTCAGCGAGCAAACCCGCACATTCAGCGGTCTGGATTTCGGGATGAACCGAACGGATGAAGAGCTTTTCCGAAACAACTACCAGATGATGAATCTGGCTCAATTAACAAGGACCAGCGATTCGCTGAAAGGTGATCTGGCAACACGACAAAAAAACCTTATTTCTTCTGTGGACGAACGATTTTTTTATTTCCGGCAACTCGACTCTCTTTCGGTGCTTGCATCCGAATCGGAGAAAAGTTTTTCGATGAGCGAGGTGGATTCGGCGACAAAGGTAAAAGCTGTTGAATCGGCGCTGCAAACCGCACGCTCAATAAAAAACAATCTGGAATACAACAAGAAAGACCTTGACAGCCGCGAAAAAAGGATTATCAGGCACGAGTTGGAATGGCACCGGAAATTTACCCTTTCCATTGCCTGCCTGATTTTGTTTTTTATCGGAGCGCCGCTTGGGGCGATCATTCGCAAGGGAGGACTGGGAATGCCGGTGGTATTCTCCATCATCTTCTTTGTTATTTTCCATGTCATTTCCATTTCGGGAGAAAAATATGCGCGTGCCGGCGCAATGTCACCCGCAGTTGCCATGTGGCTCGCTTCGCTGGTGCTGCTGCCGCTGGGGATATTCCTGACCTACAAGGCTACCACTGACTCGCCGTTGCTTGACGCAGATACCTGGGACCGGTTTTTTAAAAAGTTTCTGCCAAAATCACAGTTAAAAACTGATAGCCGATGAAAGTTCTCGTTCTGTGCAACAAATCGCCTTACCCGCCAAAAGAGGGCGGCCCGATAGCGATGAACGCCATCATCGAAGGTCTGGTAAATTCCGGTCATCAGGTAAAAGTGCTGGCCATCAACTCCAACAAATATGGAGTTGATGTTAAGGATATCCCGGAAAATTACCGCCACAAAACCCGCATCGAGACCGTCTATATTGATCTTTCCATCAAGCCGGTTGATGCCTTTTTCAATCTTTTTACCGGAAAATCTTACCATGTGGAGCGTTTTATCAGCAAAGCATTTCGGGAGAGACTTATCGAAATCCTGAGCAACGAAACCTTTGATATTGTGCAGATGGAAACGCTTTTCATAAGCCCCTATATCGAAACCATCCGAAAATATTCCAAAGCAAAGATCATATTGCGGGCACACAATATCGAGCACCTGATCTGGGAAAGAGTTTCGCAAATCACCACCAACCCGCTGAAGAAATTCTACCTTAAGCATCTGGCCAAAACCCTGAAAAAGTATGAGATGGATGTACTTTCAGCGTTTGACGGGATTTGTACAATTACCGGGAAAGATGGAGAGTATTTCAGAAAACAGGGTTGCCGGGTTCCGATGATTGCTATCCCTTTTGGGATTGACATGGAGAAAATCAAGGAGAATCCCGGCATTGAAGCCGAATTCCCATCATTGTTCCACATCGGCGCCATGAACTGGATGCCAAATGAAGAGGGGGTAAAATGGTTTTTGGAAAAAGTGTGGCCATCGGTCAGCCAGGCGAATCCGGATTTGAAGTTTTACATCGCCGGACGTGAAATGCCTGCATGGCTAAATCAGATACAACTACCTAACGTTGTGGTAGTTGGAGAGGTTGCTGATGCTTTTGATTTCATGTACTCGAAGGCCATCGAGGTTGTGCCATTATTTTCCGGTAGCGGAATCCGGATCAAAATCATCGAAGGCATGGCGGCAGCAAGGGCCATTATTTCGACCACCATCGGCGCCGAAGGGATCAATGTAAGCGATGGGAAAAACATCCTGCTGGCCGATGATCCGGAGGCATTTGCCCTGGCCGTGCAGCGCTGCGTGGATGATGAGCAATTTACTCAAACGCTGGGCGAAAACGCCAGGAACCTGATCCGAAAAGAACACTCAAACAGGGAAATCATTTCCAGAATGACAGATTTTTACCACACGATCATTGGCCGGCAATAAGCCTTAAACACTATCTTTGTCGGATGAAACTGCTCGTTCTACTTCCAAGAGTACCCTACCCGCTCGAAAAAGGCGACAAACTCAGGGCATACAACCACATCCGGTTTTTGTCGAAAACCAACGAAATCAGTCTGTTTGCGCTCAACGACACCCAACTCCATCCTGACGCCATTCGTGAGTTGCAGCCCTTCTGCAAAACCATCCGGGTTTTCAACATCAGCAAGTGGAGCATCTTCATCAACCTTTTTAAAGCGCTGTTTAAAGGGATACCGTTTCAGGCGGGCTACTTTTACAATCGCAGGGTGAAACAGCAAATCCACCAGGCCATCCGCGAAATTCAGCCTGATCATATCTTTTGCCAGTTGCTACGGGTGGCTGAATTTGTAAAAGAGATAAATTTACCCAAAACCATTGATTATCAAGATGTTTTTTCAAAAGGGATTGAACGGCGCATTGCAAATTCCCCTTTTTATATCAGTCCAATTTTGAAAATGGAATACAAAAGATTGCTCAGGTATGAGCATGATCTTTTTGAGATTTTCGACAATAAAACCATCATTTCAGCGCCCGACCGCGACCTGATCCCTCATCCGAAAAGAGAGCAGATTCACATAATCCCCAACGGGGTGGATACCGGATTTTTCAAGCCGATGGATTATGAAAAGCAATTCGAGCTGGTGTTCACCGGCAACATGGGATACCCGCCAAATGTGGATGCAGCCGAGTTCCTGGCGAAAGAGATTTTGCCCCTGGTGAAAGAGAAATTTCCGTCAGCGCGATTGCTGCTGGCTGGCGCCACTCCGTCCCAGCGGGTTAAAAATCTTGAAAGTGAGTCGGTGAAAGTAACCGGCTGGGTTGACGACATCAGGGAATGCTATGCCAGCGCCAGGATTTTCATTGCCCCGATGCGCATCGGAACAGGGCTGCAGAATAAGCTGCTGGAAGCCATGGCCATGAGGATTCCTTCGATAACCTCGTCACTCGCTTTCAGTGCTTTGGGCGCCGAGGCCGGGAAAGATCTTTTGGTGGGAAATAATGCCGCCGGATTTGCTGATTTAATTATCAAACTATTGAATGACAATGATTTATCTGAAAATATTGCCGAAGCAGGTTATCAGTTCGTATTGAAGAATTACAACTGGGAACCGGCCACGATGGAGTTGGACAGAATTATGAAAAGCACTCAAAATAAATAACTTATACCATGAATGATAAAATTGCCCAGTTTCGTTCCCTGCTTTCGATCAATGGCGCTATTGCCATAATTTTTGGCTTGTTTGCCATATTGGTACCCCAGGAAACCGCCAAAACCATCACGCTGTATTTTGGACTGATTCTGATTGGCGCCGGCGCACTTGGAGTTTTTCTCTCGTGGAAATCCATCAAAGAAACGCGTATCATTCCCTATAATTTGCTTAGTTCGGTGCTAAGCGTCATCATTGGGATTTTCATTGTGATTTATACCAAAAGAAGCCTCGAAATATTCGCCATAATAGTTGGTATCTGGGCGGTTCTGGTCGGTGTGATGCAACTGCTGATCTCGCTGCGAATCCCAAAGACATCCGTCAACCGCAAAATAATGATTTTCAACAGCATAGTAACCTTGTTGTTCGGGTTGATCCTGTTTTTCAACCCATTGGAATCCATTGCTATGATTACTTTCCTTGTCGGTGCCCTGGCGCTATTATTTGGTGGAATATTGGTATATATATCATTGATGATCAAAAAGATAAGCAGTTAAAATTATCCCAAATTCTTACCCGTGCGGATTTTCACTTATGGTATTTTGGTAAAACTGATTGCTGCATTTCTGTTTTTGGTGCAATCAGCTAATGCCCAGGTCAATACAGAGAAATTCAGGAAATACGATCAAAAGGAGGGTTTTCTTTTTAACCTGCAAACTACCTTCACCATCAAATCAGGCAACACGGAATACAATGCCCTGAAGGCTGGTGGCCGACTGGATCATTCTTCGACCAACTTTGATTACTTCCTTGTTTCGAATTTTGAATTCAAATCGGCCAGTGGCAGCCGGATTCAAAATCAGGGTTTTGTGCATCTGCGAGGGATATGGAAATTTGACAAAAAAGCCAATTGGGAGTATTTTGCTCAGCGGCAGTACGACGAATTTATTGATCTCAGATATCGGGATCTGCTGGGAACTTCCATAAAATACAGAGTGCTTAAAACAGTTTCGAAAAAGGATTCTGCAACCGTGTTTCTTTTGAATGCCAGTACAGGGGTAATGTTTGAACACGAAAATTATAATTCTGAACCTGAAAACATTGACAAACAACTGGTAAGGGCAACCAACTTTATCAGTTTTGACTGGGCGAAAAAAGATTTGATAAACCTGACGGGCGTGGTCTACTATCAACCCGCTTTAGAAAATTTCAGTGATTACAGATTGGCTGCCGAAACCACGCTGGAATTCAACATTATAAGGAAACTTTTCTTCTCCATCAATTTCAACTACAAGTACAACAACCGACCGGTGAACAACGTAAAACCCTACGACCTTTCGCTCGAAAACGGCCTTAGACTGAAGTTGTAACTGCGTTTGGAAGGGTCAGAGAAACAATTGGTTGGCATCAAATCAACTGACCAAGTAGTTTTTTACTAATTTTGACCAATGATTATTTCACTAATATTTAAATAGTTATGGCTGACGACAACAAGATTATTTTTTCGATGGTGGGCGTTGGAAAACTCATTCCGCCCAACAAACAGATTTTAAAAGATATCTATCTCTCATTTTTCTATGGCGCCAAGATTGGCATCATTGGTTTGAACGGTTCGGGAAAATCCACGCTGTTGAAGATTATTGCCGGCGCTGATCCCTCCTATCAGGGAAACATCGCTTTTTCGCCCGGTTATTCGATTGGATTGCTGGAGCAGGAGCCACATCTCGACGATTCTAAAACGGTAAAAGAGATTGTGGAAGAGGGCGTTCAGGAGGTTGCAGATCTGCTGAAGGAATATGAGGCCATCAACCTGAAATTTGGCGAACCAATGAGCGACGACGAAATGAATGAGCTGATCGAAAGGCAGGGAAAACTCACTGATTTGATTGACCAGCACGATGCTTGGGAGCTTGATTCCAAACTCGAGCGCGCGATGGATGCGCTTCGTTGCCCCGAAAGCGATTCACCGGTGAAAAATCTTTCAGGGGGAGAACGCCGCAGGGTGGCGCTTTGCCGGCTTTTACTCAGAGAACCGGACATTCTTTTACTTGATGAGCCAACCAATCACCTCGACGCCGAGTCGGTGGAATGGCTCGAGCAACATCTGAAGCAATACAAAGGAACCGTGATTGCCGTGACCCACGACCGCTACTTCCTCGATAACGTTGCCGGCTGGATTCTCGAACTTGATCGCGGCGAAGGAATTCCATGGAAAGGAAATTATTCCTCCTGGCTTGAACAGAAATCCAATCGCCTTAAGATGGAAGAGAAAGCGGAGAGCAAGCGCCGCAAAACGCTGGAACGCGAACTGGAATGGGTGCGTATGGCGCCAAAAGCCCGTCATGCCAAGGCTAAAGCAAGGCTCTCGGCCTACGAAAAACTACTCGACGAGGATGTAAAACAGAAGGAAGAACGTTTGGAAATATTCATTCCCAACGGCCCGAGATTAGGGACAAATGTTATTGAGTCGGTGAATGTATCCAAGGCTTTTGGTGAAAAAGTGCTTTTCGAAAACCTGACTTTTAAACTTCCACCAGCCGGTATTGTTGGGATTATTGGGCCGAATGGTGCAGGCAAAACAACACTTTTCAGGTTGATAATGGGTAATGAAACCTCCGACAACGGTGAATTCCTGATTGGCGAAACGGTGAAAATTGCCTATGTAGATCAGTCGCATGCCGAAATTGATCCTGAAAAAACAGTTTGGCAGGTAATTTCCGGCGGGCAGGAAAACATACAACTGGGTAACAGGATCATGAACTCGAGAGCCTATGTAGCCCGGTTCAACTTCAACGGCGCCGACCAGGAGAAAAAAACCGGCGTCCTTTCAGGTGGCGAACGCAACCGGCTTCATCTGGCGCTTACGCTACGCCAGGAAGCCAACGTGTTGCTGCTCGACGAACCTACAAACGACATAGATGTCAACACTTTGAGGGCGCTTGAAGAGGGTTTGGAAAACTTTGCCGGTTGTGCCGTGATCATTTCGCACGATCGCTGGTTCCTCGACCGCGTTGCCACGCATATCCTTGCTTTTGAAGGCGATTCGCAGGTTTATTATTTCGAAGGAAGCTACACAGAGTACGAAGAGAACCGTAAAAAGCGTCTTGGCGCCGACACCCCACACCGCATAAAGTACAAGAAATTAAAGGCTTAGCCATGGACAGCTCAAAACTCTTTGCAGTGATCACAGGCGATGTGGCCGGATCGAGAAGACTTGAGGGCGATCAGAGGCGGCAGTTGCTGAATGAAATCCATCACGCATTTTCTAATGTTGATGAAATCCTGGGAAAAGAGGCCATTGCATTTCCCTTTGAAATCTTTCGGGGCGACAGCTTTCAGGGGGTTCTGCAAAACCCGGTTCTGTCCCTCCGGGCGGCAATTGTCATCAGAGCATCCATTCGCAAAGCATTTCCTACCACGCTCAAAGATGCATTTGACGCCAGGATTGCCATTGGTATTGGCACAATAGACCTGCTGCCCGGCCAGCATGGTGGAGAAGGCGACGGTGAAGCATACCGCAATTCCGGTCCTTACCTCGACAAAATGAACCAGACCAAAAGCTTTCTGAGCATCATCACACCGGTTGAGGAGCACAACAGAGAGTTGCAGGTCGAAGGTGCGCTTCTGGATACAATTATCGCCCGTTGGACGCCGGCTCAGGCCGAAGCAGTTTTTGAATATTTTAAAGGAAAAACACAGGAAGAAATGGCGGAGCGTTTCAATATTTCACAGCCGGGGATCAGGAAACGCCTGCTCTCGGCCAACATGCCAGCCATCCAAATGATGGAAAACAGGTTTATCGAATTGATTGAAAATGAGACACAACATTATAACCCTGTGAGGTTATAAATGATAATTATAACCCTGTGAGGTTATATTTTACAAAATTATTAAAGATCAAGAATGATGATTGAATTAGCAACCGACAGCAACCTTGCCCTCTTTTTACGCTTGCTGATTGCTCACCTGATCGGGGATTTTCTGCTTCAGCGCAAATCCTGGATCATTCAGAAAAAAACAAAGGGTTGGAAAGCCGGCGGGCTGTATCTGCACGTTCTGATCATCGGGATACTCACTTACCTGTTTTCGGGGTATTACCAAAATTTCTGGATTCCACTATTTGTCATGGTCACCCACCTGGCTGCCGACATCTGGAAAAGCACCACCGGTGACAACACTAAAGAGTTTATTGTTGACCAGTTGCTCCATCTCATCATCCTCGTAATTGCCTGGTATTTATATCTCTACGACAAGGTAACTCCCACGGGCTGGATAACTGCTCTGGCCGGCAATGTCAGATTCCTTGCAGTAACGGCGGCCTACATCACCGTAATCTGGCCGGCAGGATTTCTGATCGCCAAAATCACCAAACCCTGGCAGGAGCAGGTTGAAATCAACAAAGGGCTGCCGGAGGCCGGCCGCTGGATTGGTATCATCGAAAGGATCCTGATTTTGACTTTTGTGCTCGTGGATCAGTATTCAGGAATCGGTTTTCTGATTGCGGCCAAGTCAATTTTGCGCTTTGGAGACATCAAAGACTCGAAAAATCGCAAGGAGGCCGTGTACATCCTTATCGGCACAATGATCAGCTTCATTGTAGCCATTCTGACAGGCATTTTTGCTTTGCAGATTATCAGGATATAAAAAAAGCCCTCCAATCGGAGGGCTTTTAATTATCTGAATTTCAATTATTTTAGTACATTCCGCCCATTCCTCCCGGAGGCATTCCGCCAGGCATACCAGGGGTTTCTTTGTCGTCCTTATTTTCGGCGAGAACGCACTCGGTAGTGAGTAACATTCCGGCAATCGAAGAAGCATTTTCAAGGGCTACGCGGGCAACTTTGGTCGGGTCAATAACTCCGGCATCATATAGGCTTTCGTAAACTTCGGTGTGAGCATTGAAACCATAGTCACCTTTGCCTTCTTTCACTTTGTTAACGATCACCGAACCTTCCATGCCAGCGTTTTCGACGATCTGGCGCAAAGGCTCTTCCAGTGCTCTTTTCAGGATGGCTACACCTGTGGTTTGATCTTCGTTGTCGCCTTTGAGATTATCAAGAGCGCTGATTGCACGTAGGTAACCAACTCCACCACCGGGGATAATTCCCTCTTCGATAGCGGCGCGGGTTGCATTGAGCGCGTCATCAAAGCGATCTTTTTTCTCCTTCATTTCCACTTCACTGGCGGCTCCCACATAAATTACTGCTACTCCACCGGCCAGCTTAGCCAATCTTTCCTGCAGTTTTTCTTTGTCGTAATCAGAGGTAGTGGATTCGATTTGTTTCTTTATCTGCGCTACACGACCGTCAATAGCAGCTTTTGAGCCTTTTCCGCTTACGATGGTTGTATTTTCTTTATCAACCGTAATCTTTTCGGCAAGACCCAGGTAATCGAGAACGGTGTCTTCGAGTTTGTAGCCTTTTTCTTCGGAGATAACGGTTCCACCAGTAAGGATTGCGATATCCTCGAGCATCTCTTTCCTTCTGTCGCCAAATCCAGGGGCTTTCACAGCCACAACCTTAAGTCCGCCACGGAGTTTGTTAACCACGAGTGTTGCCAGAGCTTCGGTTTCAACGTCTTCAGCAATGATAAGCAGCGGACGGCCAGTTTGAACGACTTTTTCAAGGATCGGGAGCAGATCCTTCATCACGGAGATTTTTTTGTCGTGGATCAGGATGAAAGGATTTTCGTAAACTGCCTCCATTTTTTCGGTGTCGGTTACGAAATAGGGAGAGATGTATCCACGGTCGAACTGCATACCTTCAACAACGTCAACATAGGTTTCGGTTCCTTTGGCCTGCTCGATGGTAATCACACCCTCTTTTTTCACTTTGCTCATAGCTTCAGCAATCAGTTTGCCAATCTGGTGGTCGTTGTTGGCTGAGATTGAGGCTACCTGCTCTATTTTTTCGCTGCTGTCGCCTATTTCTTTGGATTGCATTTTCAGATTTTCGATAACGGCAACCACTGCTTTATCGAGGCCTCTCTTGAGATCCATCGGGTTAGCGCCGGCGGTAACGTTTTTGATCCCGGCAGTGAAAATGGCCTGAGCCAGAACGGTAGCAGTTGTTGTGCCATCGCCGGCGAGATCGTTGGTTTTGGAAGCCACTTCCTTAACCATCTGAGCGCCCATGTTTTCTACCGGGTTTTTCAGTTCCACTTCTTTAGCCACAGTAACGCCATCCTTGGTAACTGTAGGGGAGCCGAAAGATTTATCAATAATTACATTGCGACCTTTTGGTCCGAGGGTTACTTTTACTGCATTACTCAGCGCGTCAACGCCTTTTTTCAATGCTTCGCGAGCTTCAAGGTTATAAATGATGTCTTTTGCCATGTTTTATGAATTTTAAAATTGTTTACTAAGTGATTGCCAATTAAATAATTGCAACGATGTCTGATTCGCGCATGATCAGATAATCATTGTTGTTGATGTTGATTTCGGTGCCGGCATACTTGCCATAAAGCACTATATCTCCCTCTTTAACGGTGAGTGGTTCATCCTTTTTTCCCGGGCCCACCGCTACAACGGTACCACGTTGGGGTTTTTCTTTTGCTGTATCAGGAATAATAATTCCTCCTGCGGTTTTCTGCTCTGCTGCAAGCGGCTCAATCACCACTCTGTCAGCCAATGGTTTAATGTTTACTTTCGACATATTACTTGATTTTTTAAATGATTATTTTGAATGTTCAATCTGGAATGCGCCGGCCAGATCACAATTTGTGCCAAAGCGGGAAATGACTGACTTTTTGATTTTCGATGGAAATTTGCCGGCAAACTTGTCAGATATTTTAATCTAAAGTGAAGCAATAGAGCGTCCGTGAAAGTGAAAACAGACTATGAGTCAGTTGCTTCAGAACAATCCAATTTATTTGACAACCGGGGGAGGTAGCAATCCGGGTGGCAGAAAAAGAAAATGTCAGACTGTTTGTGACAATCTGACATTTTAAATTCGGTTAAAGGTATGTCTTAGTTTCCTTCGGGTGTTGTTTCTTGCTGGGTAGCGTTGGATTGCTGGTTTTCGGTGGGAGCAAATGGCTGAGTTGCTGAAACCGGCAATTTTTCGATGCTTTCAATAATTTCACTTTCCACTGATTCGACGGCAACACTCCGGTGCTTGGGAATTGATTTAGAGGATGCCAGAACAAAAACCAGCATCAGAACTGCAAGGGTCCAGGTGAATTTTTCCAGAAAGTCGGCTGTTTTTCTAACGCCCAGGTATTGGTTTGAGCCTGCAAAATTGGATGCCAGTCCGCCTCCTTTTGAATTCTGTACGAGTACGACCAGCACAAGGAGTACTGCAGCAATAAGGATCAAAATTGTAAAAAGAATGAAAAGTACCATGATATCAATGATTTAAGTTTTGTTCCTGAACTATTTTTTCAATAAGGGCTGCAAAGTAACTACTTTTTTCCGGATTGGAACTACTTAATTTCTGATAAATTTTAATGGCCTTGTCCGCTTTGCCCTGTTTTAGTAGAATCATCGCGAGCGTTTCGCTTACAATGATATCGTTGTCTTGCATACTGCTTTTGGCTGCATCGTCCGGGTCAAAAAAATCTTTCGGCGATCTTGTAATCCTGGGAGCATTCTCGATAAACCGGTCTATCAGCTCCTCCTTGGATTTAAGCGGCAGCAAGGGCTTATGGTCAGATTCAACAGCAGAAATCTGTTCGTTTTGAACCTCCGGTTCAGCCTGGTGAATGGACTGAATGTGCACAGTTTCGGCTATCTCGTCCAAAACCGGTAACCCGATGACCTGCTCATCCGGAACTGTTTGGCTGGCTTCAACACTGGGGTTTTGAAATGATTCCTGCTGAGGTTCATTGGTTTGTTCTGAAATCCACTTCCTGATTTTATCAGTATGCGATTTTAAAAGACCCCGGTCGCCGGCATAGGCTGCGGCAAGTTTTAACCGGCTGTGCGAATGTATGTTCTCTGATTTGAGCAGTGATAAGAAATACAATACCTGAGCAGACTGGAAATAGGGATATTCCTCAACAATTTCCTTCAGTTGTTCGTTGTGCGAAGGATTAATTCCCGAAGGATTGGATAGTAATTGTATGAAACTACTTTTATTCATTATTACTTAGAGTTCAGCAGGGCTTTCATCAGCTTTTACTGTTTGGCGAGGGTAGTCGAGTGAATAGTGCAAACCCCGGCTCTCTTTGCGGTTCATGGCCATTTTGATAATAAGATAGGCAACATTGATCAGGTTTCTTAATTCACAAATGTCCTGCGACAAGATTGATTTTTTAAAAAGATCTTCGGTTTCCTTGTATAAAATCTCGAGGCGATCCATTGCCCGCTGAAGGCGAAGATTTGAGCGGACAATACCAACGTAGCTGCTCATGAGCGTCTGCAAATCCTTAATGCTTTGTGTAATGAGCACCATCTCTTCGTTAAGCACAGTTCCCTCATAAGACCAATCTGGAATCTGATCGTTGAATTTTATATTCTTGAAAACTTCTCTGGCATCCATGGCAGCCCGGTGTGAAAACACCAGCGATTCGAGCAAAGAGTTGGATGCAAGCCGATTAGCACCGTGTAATCCGGTGGAAGCACACTCGCCGCTCGCATACAGATTCCGGATCGAACTCCGGCCAAATTTATCCACCTTGATCCCTCCACAAACGTAATGACAGGCCGGCACTACAGGAATCATGGTAGTCGTGATATCAATACCAACACTCAGGCATCTGGCATAGATTGTCGGGAAATGGTTGATCAGGTCATTTTTTTCGAGATGACGGCAATCGAGATAAACATGATCCGATCCGCTGATTTTCATTTCGGTATCAATGGCGCGTGCAACAATGTCGCGGGGAGCAAGCGATCCGCGTTGATCATACTTCTGCATGAACTCCTCACCTTTGATGGTTTTTAGAATAGCGCCAAATCCTCGCAGGGCTTCGGTGATAAGGAAGTTAGGCTTTTCCTTTGGGTTGTATAGAGCGGTAGGATGAAACTGTATGAACTCCATGTTTTCGATTATTCCTTTGGCCCGATATACCATCGCAATGCCGTCGCCGGTGGCTACCGGTGGGTTGGTGGTAGAGGAATAAACATTTCCGATGCCTCCGGTTGCAAGGATGGTGATCTTTGCCAGGACGGTATCCACATGGTTTGTTTTGACATCCAGGACATAGGCGCCGAAACATTCGATATCGTCTTTCCGGCGGGTTACATTCTCGCCGAGGTGATGCTGTGTGATCAGCTCAACGGCAAAATGATTTTCGAGCAGATGGATGTTGGGATGCCTGGTGGCTTCGTGGAGCAGCACATTTTGAATCTCTTTTCCAGTGCTGTCCTTGTGATGAAGAACCCGGTATTCGGAGTGGCCGCCCTCTCTCCCCAGGTCAAAACGTCCGCCGGCTGTTTTATCGAAATCTACTCCCCATTTCAGCAAATCCTTTATTCTGTCGGTTGATTCGGTAATTGTTATCCTCACAATTTCAGGGTTGTTCAACTCGTCGCCTGCAACCATAGTATCCCGAATGTGCTTTTCATAAGTATCAGGTGTGTACATCACGGCAGCGATTCCGCCCTGGGCATACTGAGTTGCAGTATCGCGGGCTTCGGCCTTGGAAATTATACACACACTTCCAAAATCGGCTACCTTTAGGGCAAAACTCAATCCGGCAATTCCGGTACCAAGAACAAGGAAATCATACTTTCTTTTCATCGTAGGTTTCTAAATCTCTACTTTTGCGCTGATATTTGCAGTTAATTGCTCAAATTCCTCCTTAGTTAACTTCAGTTTTGGTTTGCTGAAATCAATATCATAAATGCCATTGATTGGAACCAGATGAACGTGAGCATGCGGTACTTCGAGGCCGATGACAGCAACTCCGACTTTTTTGCAATCTACCACCTGACCAATAGCCAAAGCTACTTTCTGCGCAAAGGCAAAAAGCCCCTGGAGGGTTTGAGAATCGAGGTTAAAAATATAATCTACCTCAGCTTTGGGAATAACGAGGGTATGCCCTTTTGCCAACGGGTTGATGTCAAGAAAAGCAAAATACTGATCGTCCTCGGCTATCTTGTAACAAGGAATCTCTCCTTTGATAATCTTAGTGAAGATAGTGCTCATTAGTATTATTTTTTAATGTTCGAACAAAGGTATTCATTTTACAAAAAATGCTAAACGACGGGTCATTTAGCATTTCTCATGTATCGAAAAAGCTTCCGGGTCATCTTGTAATTTCAACTACCTCAAAAGTAATCTTGCCGGCAGGTACCTGGATTTCCACCTTATCGCCAATTCTTCTTCCCAAAAGACCTTTAGCAATAGGCGAATTCACGGATATTTTCCCGGCCTTCAGATCGGCCTCGCTTTCGGGCACGATAGTATAGGTCATTGTTGCGCCATTTTTCAGGTTCTTGATCTTTACGTTGGATAAGATCAAAACCTTTGAGGTATCGAGTTTTGATTCATCAATGATTCTTGCATTACGAACCAATTCCTCGAGCTTCGAAATTTTCATTTCGAGCATCCCCTGAGCCTCTTTTGCAGCGTCATATTCAGCATTTTCGGACAAGTCCCCTTTGTCTCGTGCTTCCGCAATCTGTCTTGAAATTGCAGGCCGTTCGACGGCAATCATATATTGCAGTTCTTCTTCAAGTTTCTTCAGCCCTTCTTCGCTGTAATATTTAATTCCGGTCATAACTGTTTAATTAGAATGTTGATAAGAAATCATAATAATAGAAAAGACCCTTTCCGAAAAAAGGGCCTTAAATTTTTTGCAAAGATAAACAGAATTTAGCTTCTGTGGGCTTTTTTTTACAGGCTGATCCTTGCGCCTATAGTATGTACGCCATCCCAGGGATCGGTGTCGCGGTAAGAATAATCCACTGAAAAGATCGAGCCTTTCTCTTTGTTCAAAGGAATCTGCACGGATAATCCGGCGCTTGGTCCTGTAAACACAGTTGCACGGTCGGATTTGTTGGTAATGCCATCCTCATACAAGTATCCAGCTCTGAGTACCAGGATTTCCTTCAGGGAGAATTCGCCACCAAGGCTAAACTGGTCTTTGGTAAATGAGTTGGAAATGAAAGCCCCTGCGAGTGTAAACCGGTTATTTTCGCCAAACAGAAAGTCGTATGCTCCACCGATTGAAAGTTGAGCAGGTAACTGAAACTCTGATGAGGGCTGAACAAACGTGGGCGATGTACGTGAAAACTGGTTGTAGAAACCACGGAATGTCAAACCGTCACCGGAGAATCGCATAGTAGGACCTACGTTCTTCAGGGCAATTCCAAACTTTATATTTTCCTGAGGACCAGTAACATACTGAATACCAGCATCAATTGCAATTCCCTGAGCACTCAGGTCAGCGATAGACTCGGAGATGATTTTCAGGTTAAAACCCCCATAAATACTATTGGAGAAGGCCTTTGCATAAGCAATATTGATATTCAACAAGTTGGGTGCAAAAGTTCCGATATTGACATCTGATGGGTCAGGATTATCAATTGTAGTTCTGCTGATATCGCCAAAACTCATTGACATAATTGACAGTGATAGTGCTCCGGCTTCTCCAACCTTCTGCGAAAAGCCGAAATTCATAATGTTGATATCGGCGCCTTTCAGGTAAGTGGTATTGGAGAATATCAGTTCGGTACGCTGTGTAAATGCAGTGCCGGCCACATTAGTATAAAGCGACTCAAGACCTCTGGAACATGCAATGCTTGCTCCACCCCATCCTGACGATCCTGCCCAGGGATTGATGAGCAGTTCGGATGCGCCGGCCTCACCTGCACGGTCAGGATTACCTGCCGTTAATTCATAAGCCGGCAACAGGAGAATTGTCAGGACAATTACTGTGATTGTGTATCTATAAAAATTTTTCATAATTCTTAGTTATTTAAAATTTCCAATCTGATTAGCATTAGAATGTATTGAGGTCAACTGGACGCATCGAACCAAACCATTTAATTACCCGTTCACCATTCCGGCCACCGGTTTCTTTCACGTGGATCAGGTAAATCCCACCGGCAATAGGAATACCGGCATAATTTTTCAAATCCCAGTCAATGGAAGTCTGAGCGTCGGTATCTTCGCCCCTGGTTGAAGAACTCGGGTTGGCAATACCGGTTTTGTCAACATTGTACTGCCTGATAAGTGTACCACTGATGTTGTAAATCGTTACCACGCAGCGAGGAGGCAGGTTGATGATTTTGATACGTGTATCAAGCTGGTTTCTTTCATAACCCGGACCGTCGGCATAAGCATAATAAGGATTAGGAACCACATTAATCAGGTCGAGGTGCTTTTCGTTTTGTTTGGCATCGTAAGGTATTGCCTCCATGCCGGTAGCATCAAATTCGTAAACCGGATTAAAGTTGTTCAGATTCTGGACATTATTACGTGCCTGAGCGCTGGACATATACCTTTCATAGGGTTTCGCAATGCGTATGCTGATGGTTGCGTCGTTACCTTCAGGCAGCCAGGGTTGACCTACTGCTTTCAGCGGAATATTCACCCAAAGGCAGCTTTGATAGATTGCTGGCAGTGTTACCGTTCCAAGTGGCAGAGAGTCAGGACTGATTCTGAAAACGTGATTCAGTTTATTACCTGCATCGTAAGGCGGGAAGGTAAATCCAAACTGATTAACCCCCGAACCAATATTGATTTGTCTGTTGCCCATAATATAAAGGTAGTGCATACCACCGAAGACCGGAGCAAAGTTGGTTTCGTTAACCAGTGTTGAGGTTGGATTCCACTGCATATCGCGGCCATTATCACCGGAAAGCCATGAGTTTTCGCCAAACATCACATTCAGACGTTCACCGGTCTCAACATTGATGGCGTAACCCGGGAACCAGCCCATTCCCGTAGCTGAAATATAATTGGCATCTGCAGGATTGGAACTTGGTGCTGCAGCAGGATCTGCAAACTTTCCGTCCTTATCCACTGAAGCAGAACGACGCAAAGTATATTGTGGTGCATTACCTTCGGCAAGCATTGGATCGGGGCAGAGTTCCACAACCGGACATCTTGTCCATTTGGTTTTATCACTTGTCAATACCACCTGAACACTTGCTGTACTTCTGAGTGTAGAAGGCTTTGAGCCGGTTGGGGCAGGGCCATGACCATAATCCATGTTAATACGTGTTGCAACCATCGGGAAAGGAGCCCAGGTGCCACCTGTCAATTCGCCGCCAAAAACGGGAACTGACATTGGGATTACCTTTTCGTAATTCTGGCTGGCATCCAATGGGTTGTCAGCGCTCATGTTCCAGTCGTTGTAAGGGCTGTTACCATCAACATACACCCCGGATCTGATCCAGTTGAGTGGTGTCGAAGGAACATCGAGGTCCGGAACTCCTGAAAACCAGAGTTGGGAACTATCTTTGTACTTGATTGTAGAGTTGATAAAACCATTATTGACAGCCTTTGCATCCCCGGGGTAAGCAATTTGTTCCATATTAATCGAAATCCCCAGCTCAGGTATAACCTGTTCGTTGCGCTTATCAATTGTTGTATCGGAAACCCAAACATTATTCGCCTGGTCAGTTAATCTCCAGTTTGCCCTGATAATAGCAGTTGAATCATAAATGGTATCCCCAGTACCTGTAACGGTAAAAGGCATCTTCACGTTGAACAACTCGACTTTGTACTTGCTAGCTTTAACATTCACCGGATCAACAACTTTTACTTTAACCGGGCCTTGCCCTTTCTTGTATTTGGGATTGTAAGCAATCGGATAGTTTGGATCACCAAATTTTGTCTGAGGTATGAGTCTTTGCTCCAATGACTTAATTCCATAGGGAGGACTAACAAAAGTATTATAGTCAATTGGCGGTTTTGCAAGAATTTCATCCACAGTAGCCTGTGAAAGGTCAATGCCTACACCGGCACTTCCCTGTCCCTGCAACCTGACAATTTCAAAACCGTCGCCATAACTTGCATTGAGCACTGTTCCACCAACAGTCTTATGAGGAATAGCAGTGTAGGTTTTGATATTCTTTCTACCTGCAAGGTAAGGTCTCTTCTGACCATAAAGTCCGTTGAGTACACCAGGTTCTTCACTGTACGGTGCGTATTGGTTGAAGGCGTAAGCAACAGCCATGAAATAGTACTGCTTATTATTTACCATTTTTGGGTCCTTTTCGGCAAATGCATCGGTAGAAAGTACAAATGAGTGCTCAATACCTTCATCTCTTCCAACGACTTCAACAACTGGTACACTATAGCCAATGGACTGGTCAAAATAGATGTTGACCAATTTCGAAACACCGTTTTTAACATCAAACTGGGCAACAAGCCTTGCAAGATCGGGGTCTTTCAAACTTTCTACACTCACTTCAGGATAACGCAACTGATAAATCTGGTATCCTTCGAAGAAATAGGTTCTCAGCGAATCCTGAACTTCATCAGGCAGAGGAATAGAATCCTCAATCAATTGTATGTTCGGGTCAATCTCACTGTAAGACTCACGATAGTTATTTGAACCTTTACGGTTTGAAAGGAAAACAACCAACTTGCCATCCAACTCGTTGAATGTAAGATCGGGAGCATCAGGGCCATCGAGTACTTTAAAACAGTTATCGAAGAGCGCCTGACATTTGTCATCAACTACCCTGAGGAGTTCCACGGACGCCCATGGGCCGCCGGTTGTGGCGCGTGCCCAGGGAATACCAACGGTGATATAATTAACAGCGCCGGGTTCCAGGGTAAAGGGTCCTGCTGATTGCATGAAACGGCGGTCACCGGGCTGGTTATTCTGAGTTTCTTCAGTCCAGTATTTACCATCCTGGTTATATCCGTCATTGGGTGGTACGCCACCGGTTCCCCAGTTACAGGGGTCGGTATCGCTCGGAAACATAAAGTCGCATTCAGGACCAACAGCGTTGGCATCACTAACGTGAGCAGTTCCGCCGTAGATCATTTTGGTATTGTCTTTCCAGATACCTCTCAGGTAATTGTAATACTCAGGGGCATAGCGTGGATCGGTTGTGTTTGGGTTAGGCGAAGTGTTGTTGTGATAAACATATCTTCTCATCCCGAAACGCTCGTTATCTACAATTCCATCACCAAAGTTTACACCATTAATACTTATGTCGCAGATCTGGATCTTGTCAATTGTATCACCTAGTGCATTGGTAACAAAAGTATATTTTGGATCATCAGCTAAGTTTGGATCCATGTAAGGCCCCTGGAAAAAGTCAACACCGATTGCCGGGGGTTGCTCGCCATAAGCTTCCACTTCGCCGGTTCCATCAAGAGGAAATCCATTGTAGCAATATCCAAGTCCTCTGGCAACATCACAACCAACGTAATCATCCCAGGCATAACCCAGGTCGGTATCCACCCACTGGCTGAAATAAGTGTTGGTTAATGCAAATGTAGAGCGGTTAATGATTTCATAACTGTAAAAAGTCATGTTGTTGATTTCATCATTAGTCGCAAAAGCGAAGGCCTGTGCTCTGATTTCCAACCCTATGGCTGCGCCGTTGGTTTCGGTATGGATATTTCCTTTATCGTTAAATACCCACCAGAGCGTCTGGTCGCCCTTGATTACCTGGTCGGCAAGAATTCCGTACTTCCAGTTGTTGGGATCATTGGGGTGATAATACTGAGCATCCGGAGTTGGTGTAAGGGTGCGGCAAAGACTGTTATCAATATCGTAGTAAGGGTAATCGCCCTGAGTCGGGTCATAATTACCATCGCCATCGTTATCAACGAACGGAGCCAGGTAGTAGCTTTGTCCTTTTGCAACATCACCATGCGCCGGCCAGTTGAGAATTTCATCCGGAATAATATAATTGGGGTATTCCTCTGCACGGTTTGAACTGAACCACCAGGCAAGGTATTCATCAACCATCGGGCGTGTCATTCTGAACATCTGGTCATACTGCGAGCAGGTTTCTTCATCAATTGAAGCGTCAACCATTGACAATGGTCCAGGCCAATAATCCACACCAATCTGACGATATCTCTGTGCTGCAAGTTTTAGCTGTCCGTTAACGTCAAGACCTCCGATCCATAATGAAGCGGAAAACATTGAAGTTTTTTGGGTAGCTGCGGGCACATAGTACTGGGCTCTGTCAAAATTCCACCACATATCACCACCCGTATTGACACGCGCCCTGATGTTATTTACATCGAGAAAGGCAAAACCGGCGCCGGCCGGGCAACCCGCCGCTGCAGCTTTGATCTCCTTTGATTTTTCGTCCAAAACATGTTTCTCTGCATAGCTTTGCAGGCCAAAATAACCAACCAGGGCAAATACTATCAGTGTTTGTAAAATGTTTTTCATCTCTATCCTTATTTTATTATTTCCAATGGTCATAAAATCAAGTGATTGATTAGATTAAAAATTGAATACTACGCCAAGCCTTATCTGCCTTGGTGTGCTGTAATTAAATGGCGAATTCATACGCATAGCATACAAGTCACGGTATGCAAGGGGGTCAATGGAGGTGTTGATGTTGCTCTGCCATTCGGGAGCTGTCAGATATCCGTCATCATCAGCGCTGCCTGTTGCAGGATAAACGTTGATGATGTTCTTGGTATCCAACAAGTTAAGAATCTGCAGGTAAACATTCAGATAGGTTGTTGAGTTTGGTTTTCCTGAGATATTGATATCCCTGTCAACGCGGGCATCAATGCGGAACTGCCATGGAAGCAGCGATCCGTTGATTGACCCGTCGAGTTGATAACCACCGCCTCCTGCATATACTCCAATGACGTTTGCCGACCTTGTGTAAGGAGTTCCGGATCCACCGCTAACAGTCAGGTTTGCTCCGGTGTTCTGCAACCACTGAATGGTTTTTACCTGGTCGGTTCCTTTGATTTGTTTGGTTGTGGTGGGACCGCTGTATTCTTTCCCTTCACCAAAACGGTAATCGAAACTGATGTTAAAAGAGTGTCTTCTGTCCCAATCGAGCGGGAAAATCTGTCTGAGGTTGGGCAAGCCGGCACTAACCAACGCTGCCGAAGTATTCGGACTTGAACCGGTTCCTTCTGCAAACTGCAGAGTATAATCAATCCTTGCCCTCACATTACCAGTTCTTCTAAGGTCATATGAAACCGTTAAACCTTTAACTGTAGCAAAGTCAAGATTGATATAACTATCGTAAAGTGTAGTAGCTCCTGTGTAAGCGCCTGTGTAGCGGTAATACTGAATCTGATCGCGCATTTCGCGATAGAAGGCAGATATTTTTAACGAAGATGAGTTACTGATCTTTTGCTGGAAACCCAACTCATAGTCAATGGTTTTCTGCGGTTTCAGGTTGGGGTTATTGATACTGCCCTTCTGTGCAATAAAAAAGTAATCCGTTGGGTCCATTCTTAGCGAAGATGTGGGACGCTGGGTAAGAATGTCATAGTGAGCAAAGAACAAGGCCTCATCTGAAATCGGGAAGGAGAATGAAATACGGGGCATTACATTGATTTG